>Ga0209624_10002950_pt1 | contig 12329 bp, 10 predicted proteins | sample JacPinW_OM2H0_O1_FD_188565 | JGI IMG/M metagenome (GOLD analysis project Ga0209624, IMG submission 188565) | Forest soil microbial communities from Algoma, Ontario, Canada - Jack Pine, Ontario site 1_JW_OM2H0_O1 (SPAdes) (version 2) | ecosystem: Environmental > Terrestrial > Soil > Boreal... | reverse complement strand
GCTTGATGAGCGCATCGACCACGGTCTCGGTGTCCTTGCCAGCCACCTTGGCCAGCATGAGGTAGCGGGTTTTGCGCTCCACCAGGGTGGCGATCTGACTGTTGCAGCTGCCGAAGAACAGATCCCCTTCCCAGTGACCCGGCACCGCCCGGTCCTGGGCCTCTGCCGGGCGCTCGCGGATCGATACCGTATTCGTGATCCGGCCATGATCGGGGGTCTTTTGCGTGTGGTGGCGCGAACGGCGCATCGCGCGGGTGCGCCGCAGGTGCTGCAGCAGCTCTTTCTTTAAGGCTCCGCGGGCCTGGATGAACAACGTGCGGTAGATAGTCTCGTGGGACACCTGGCGCGTCTCGTCCTGCGGGTACCTGCGCTTGAGCCACCCGGCCACCTGGTAGGGCGACCACTGCAGTCGCAGCTTCTCGGCCACGAGGCGTGCCAGGGCCCGGTTCTGTGCCAGTTTACAGCGCTTCGGCCGCCTGGCCCGTTGCCATGCCGAGGCATCCGCCTCGCTCGCCCGGTACGCCTGCAGACCGCCATTGCGACCGATCTCGCGGCTCACGGTGCTCGGTGCCCGCCCCAGAGCGCGCGCCATCGTACGCGTCGACCGTCCGGCCATCACTCCACCGGAGATCTCCTCGCGTTCCTCCAGCTTCAGCGCCAGGAGCGAGCGATGGCGTGGCGAAGGCCGTATACCCCCGGTCCTCGACAGGATGCCGCCAATCGCGGAATGGTTACGATCGAATAGCTGAGCGATCCGCTGCAGCGACTCGCCCTCTCGCCAACGCTCCCACATCAAGGCCTTATCGGTCTCGGTGTATCGGATCCTCGTCCGGTACTTCATCTGAAACACCCTCCACTCTACGATCAGAGTCTAGGTGTTGCATCGACCGGTTGAGTCCACAGCCACAACCGGTCCTTAGTCGACGCGAATGCGCCTCCCGACAGCGGTCGTTCCGGGTTTCCCATCCGTGCCCGATTGCCAATCCAGGAAGCATCCGCGACGATGCCAAATAGGTAGCGGGGGCACTCGACATGGCCGAAGGCGATGGTATTAACAAGAGCGCTGGCGCCCCAACCATTTGCTACGCGGCGCGGTACGTCATCAATCAAGCGCTGGGGCGATGGGTCGGTTTGGCCGTCTGTTGCTGTCTGAACGTCTGCGCGGCACGCGCATACGCCGAATCAGGCCCACTGGTACGAATTGACTCCGGAACACTAGAAGGTGCGCATTTCGGGCCAGCGCGAGACGAGATGATGTTCCTAGGCATCCCGTATGCGGCGGCGCCCATCGGTGATCTACGCTGGAGACCGGCGCACCCTCCAGTGAACTGGCGGGGCACTCATAACGCAGGCTCGTTTGGGTCCTCCTGCCCCCAGGCCGACGACCCAGATATGGAAGCCCTCAAGCAAGAACTTCAAACGGTCGAACCGTACTTCAGCACACGCACGGACGAGGACTGCCTTTATCTGAACGTCTGGACGACGAACCTACCGAATAATCACGCCGGCGCGAAGAAACTCCCAGTGATGTTCTGGATTCACGGAAGCAGCGATTCCGGTAGCGGTCAACTGCCACCTCTGCTGGGTCCTGCGCTGGCACGGAAGGGTGTAGTCCTGGTCAGCGTCAATTATCGCTTTGGGGCGCTCGGCTTCATGGCCCATCCCGCCCTAACCGCGGAATCGCCGCACCATGCCTCGGGCAACTATGGAATTCTCGATCTAATCGCCGCGCTCCAGTGGGTTCATCGGAACATCGCGAAGTTTGGCGGAGATCCAGCGAACGTGACGATTTTTGGCTTTTCCGCAGGCGGCGGACTGGTGTGTTACCTGATGACTTCGCCGCTGGCTCACGACCTATTCCAGCGCGGCATCATAGAAAGTAGCGGCTGCGCCGACATCATTTCTCCCGAGTTGAAAACACGCGCTAGCTATTGGGGTGGCGTCGGCACAGCCGAGGAGATTGGTCTGCGACTGATGCAGGACCTAGGGATTCAGGATGATCCTGATGCCCTTGCAAAGCTACGGTCGAAGTCCCCGAAGGAAATCATGAATGTTACAGCTCGTGACAGCGCAGTGACGTTTGAAATCGAAAGCGTCATTGATGGCTGGGTGCTTCCCGAACAGCCTGCCAAGGCCTTTGCGCAAGGGCGTCAGCTAAGGGTGCCGGTGCTTATCGGAAGCAATGCGGATGAGGCCACTACCATGATTGAGGAGACGCTGAACGGACCTCCAACGCTCGCCAACTACAAAGCCTTCTTGCGAACGCAATTCTTTGGTTACACCGACGATGTACTCAAAGCGTATCCTGCGACTACTGACGAAGAGGCACGCGCGGCTTTTCTTACGTTCGGCACCGACTACGAGTTCGGTAACTCGGCCCATATGATCGCGAGGGATGTCGTGCGCGGTGGGCAAAAAGCGTGGTTTTATCAATTTACATATACGGCCGCGGCGCAACCCTTTTACGCGGGCCTAGGCGCGTTCCACGGGATAGAACTCAAGTTTCTAACCGGATGGTTTCGTCCAAGTCGCTGGGGTAACCCCAATGCGGAAGACAGAAAAATAATGAACCTAGTGACCGGCTATTGGACGCAGTTTGCGAAAACCGGCGACCCCAACGGCCCGGGACTCCCAACGTGGCCAGTGTACGATCCGAACACAGACTTGGTGCTCGAGATCGGGCACAACGTCAAGCTGCGGCCGACGCCACATGCGGACCGCTTCCCGCTGTTCGAGCGCAGCCTGAAGGCTAGGCTCGATGCCATCGGACACTGAGGTGGCGCCACGCCGGATAAGGCGTGGCGCTAGCCGCTCACTACGCACAGCATCTGCCCGAGCGGCGCATCATGATGCAGGCTTGGGCTGACCATCTGGACGGTCTACGCTTGGCGCCGGATGAAGAGACGTCCACCCCCCTCTTCTCACGATTCGCGTCGGCTCATGCAGTAGCGGAACGGACGCGCCTGCTGCCGGATCGACTGTAGTTCCGGTTTTGACCCCGAGTTGCCGTTCGCGAGCGGCCGTTTCCGGCTACCCGAGCTGGCCTACTTTCACCAAGCTCTTAAGTCGGAAATTTCAACTCCCGCTCAAGCGCCTGAAAGCGCGGCTCTTGGCGCAAGGGGTCCAGGAGCGGGTCGGTCTTCAGATTCTCCAGACCCGAGTCACGCCGCCGCAGCGCTGTCTCCAGCCATTCGAGCGATTTCGCCCGATTACCCCACTGCGCATAGATCGTGGCGTACGCATAGGCTCCGGTATCGCCTGCGGTTGCCTTGAATTTCGCGAGGGCGGCTTCCGCATCGGCGTGACGTCCGAGCTTGTCGTAAGTCAACGCCAAGCAGAACTGTACGTACTCGCTCTCTGCGGCGTTCTCCTCGCAGGACGTGCGAGCGCTTTGGAGGTCACCGAGCAGGTAATAAGCTTCCCCGATAACGACGTGGATTCCGGGGGCTCCTCCGACGGCCAGAGCTTCATTGTAAGCCGCTATGGCCTCCTCGTAGCGCCGCAGGCTCGACAGAGCAGCGCCGAGAAAGACATGGGAATACGCGTTCAACGGATCCAGCTCCGCCGCTCGACGAAGCGATTTGAGTCCTGAGTCCGTCCGACCCATGTTAACCGCAAACGCACCGTAATCTCGCAACACTCGACCATCGCCGGGCGCAAGTGCCAGCGCCCGCTCGTACTCCTCAAGAGCAGGAGTGAACTCGCGCAAAGACGCGTAAACGATGGCCAGAGCTAAGTGGCCTTCACCCAAGTTGGGCGCCAAAGCGACGGCCTTGCGTGCGTCCGCGACCGCGTTATCCCGGGCGATGCGGGCGGCTGAGTCGGTTACGGCCCATAGCGTCGCGAAGGTCGAGAGTGCGATCGACCGATCTGAGTAGCTGACAGCGTAGTCCGGGTCCAGGCGGATCGCGTCCGTAAAGGCTGCGATCGCCGCTTGGGATTCTTTTGCGTTATGAACCTTCCAGTAGGCCTGTAAAGCACGGAGATGGGCATCGAACGCCGCTGCGTTATGGGTTCCCCCGACCTCGATCTTCGCCGCCTCGTCGCTGAGCAGGGTTACCTTGAGCGCGCCCGCTACGGCAGTGGCGATCTCAGTCTGTAGTTTCAGCACGTCACCCAAGTCCCGATCATAGGTCTGCGACCAGACGTGAAAGCCTGTGATGCCGTTCACCAACTGCGCAGTGACGCGCACGGTACGTGCAGAGCGGCGTACGCTGCCCTCCAGCACGGCGCCCACGTTGAGCTTGTGCGCCACGGTGGCGATATCAGGGTGCTCGCCCTGAAACGAGAACGAAGAGGTGCGCGCCGCGACCTGCAACTCGTTGATGCGGGTCAGGGAGTTGAGCAATTCCTCCGTCAGGCCCTCGGAGAAGTACTCTTGCTCCTTATCGCCGCTCATGTTCACGAACGGCAGCACCGCGATCGAGTGCGGCGGCGGGTTGAAGACGGTGGCTGGAGCGCTCTGAGCTGCAGGCGCCGGTGCCGCTCCTATCTCCGCACCACGCTTCGAGAGCACGAGTCGGTTTGCCGCGAAGTATCCGAGTGCGACGACGACCACGGCAATCGTCGCGAGGAGCGCCGCCTTCGACCGCCGGGATGCCAGGATGGGCTTTCGGGTCGAAGGTGCAGCCGGCACGCGAGCCGCGGCCGAAGGAGTCCTTGTCGGCTCCTGTGTCGGCTCCTGTGTCGGCTCCTGTGTCGGCTCCTGTGCCGGCTCCACTGACAGCAGCCGCCGTACACGCTCGACGAAGGCAGCGGGTGTGACCCCGTCGGGCAGGCGTGTCCATTGCACCTCCCGAAATCGCTCTGGCACGCGTTCATCATCATCACGTGTGTCGTCGATGATGACCGGCAACAGGAAGGCCTTGTCGGCATCCATGAGGTGAGAGCGATCAACCGCCAGCTTCCATTCAAGACGGAAGTACCCCTCACGACGATCGTGCGTGGTGTGAGAGATTACCGGGAGAAACAGGGCGCAGGTCTTGATCTGCTTGCGGATCGACTGATCCCAGGCGTCCCCGCCCCGCAGCTCGCTCTGGTCGAACCAGACTTCGATGCCCGCCGCCCGGAGGGCTTCGCAGATACGGCCGGCCGCCTCCGCGTCCTGCGAGGCATAGCTGATGAAAACGGCGTGACAAGTGCTACTCAAGGTGCGCAGCCGTTCTCGATCATTTCGAGCTTCCCCCTAGTCGTTTCGAATGGTCGCGGATGCCTGCCGGGTTGGCAACCGGCGTGGATTCAGAGCCTAGGATGTCCGCTTCGGGGCGGCAATTTGGCGTAGCTGTTGGACCGCTTGTGGCCGAAGGCGGCCCGTCAGCCGATCCCAGCCAACCAGCTGTGAACCACATGACGACCGTACCAGGTCATCTCTTTACGCGCAGCGCGCCTGTGAAGTCCCGCTTGCCGATGCGCAAGCCCTTCCAGCGCAGGATGTCGTAAGTCGTCGTTGCATGAAAGTAGAAGTTCGGCTGCGAGAAGGACAGGAGGAAGTTCTCGGCAGTGAAGTCGAGATAGCGTTCGCCGCGTGCGAAGCGCATGTCGCGACCCACGAAGCCGTCGACCTCGGCCGGCTCGATCACCTCGAGTGCGGCGAGCGTCTCCGCGATCCGCGCCTTGAGCGTCGCAAAACTCTCCGGAGGCGGGGTCATATCGGGAGAGAAGACACCCCGTCGCACGCCCTCGATCGCGCCGAGCGAATGCACCGCGGTCGACTTCACCTGATACGCAAAGGGCAACATGTCCTCGGCCAAGCGCGCCTGAATGATTTCCTCAGGCGCGATGCGCTTCTCCACGCAGAAGGCCTCGGCGGTGCTGAGGAGGCCCGAAACAGAACTCAGAATCTGTTGGTAGGAGGGGATCGTGGCGGCGTACAGGGAGAAGCCCATGGGATTTCCTCGAAAGCAATCACTGTGGAGGATTCGGATCTTAGTGCTGTTGACCCGGAGCTGCCGGTGGCGACCAGCCGCGTTTGCCAGCCTCATGGCAATGCCTGTCGCGTCGCGCGACTACCCTGACATTACCACCATCCGCGGCGTTTGAACCAGAGGATTGGCAGCACTGTACTCAATGCGATCAGCGCCAATCCGTAGGGATAGCCCCAACGCCATCCTAACTCCGGCATGTTGTGGAAGTTCATGCCGTACATGCTGGCGATCAATGTCGGAGGAATCCCGACTACCGACACGATCGTCAGCACTTTGAAGATTTCGTTCTGCTCGGTATTAATAAAGCCGAGAATTGCGTCCAGCAGAAACTGCGTCTTACCGCTCAGATGCGTCTCGAAATCTACCAAAGAGAGTAGGTCCTGCTGTGCCGTTTTCAGGTGAGTTTTCAATTCTGGTAGCAACCAAGCTGCCGCCGCCTCAGAAACAAATCCAACAATTCGCTGCAAGCCGAGCAGACTTTCGCGAATCCGTGACAATTGATCTCCCGCGCTGCCCACCGCCTTGAGGCTTTCGCGTAGAGCATGTGTCATGCGTTTGCGACGAACCGCCGAAGCAAGCGAGTCTTGGCCGAAGGTGTTTGCTGAGAGGGCGGCCAGGCTGTTGCTGGAGGTCTCAAGCATATCGGCGGCGAAGTCCACCATGCCGTCTATCACGGCGACGAACACCGCTGCGCTGCTCATGTGCGGGTCCTTTTCGACCTGTGCCTTAACTTTGGCGAAGGCATGCACGTCGGAGTAACGGACGGTGACCAGCAACTCTGGCGAGAGTATGAAGCCGAGCGGCAGAGGCGCGAAGCCCGCGGACGCGTCTTGAATTGCGAGGGGCATGTTCACGTACAGAACTTGACCCTCCGCTCTGACTCGGCTGGAGGTTTCAACCTCCTGCAAAGACTCGCGTGAGGGTACATGGACGCGATATTCCGCCGAGACTTTTGCAGCCTCATCCTGCGCCGGATTGACCAAGTCCACCCATATGGGTCGATCGGGTCGTGAGCGCGAGCCCGGGGTGGTGGCGGTGCCAGAAGTGTCGGGCATGACGCTGCGATTATCCCCCGACTGGATCACCGGATGAAATAATCCGGGTGACCCGAGGGCGTCACTCCGCGCGAGTGGCCGTTCTTGCCGCCATTTCACCCAAGTCTATGACCGGTCTTGGCCGGGTGCTGCCGGTTGGCGGTTGATGACTCAAGGATTCATGAAGACACCCGGCACAGATACCTCGCTGTCCGCGAAGTCAGAAGGCGCCCTCGTCAGAAGGCTCCCCCTTTGCTAGCGCTGCGACACTCATCGGAATCAACATTTCCAGCGGCCAACCGTGTGTTCTCGGCGATTCCCTTGGTCGCGTCAGCCAGTCAAGCCCGATGGCCCAAGCTGTGACTGGGTCGCCGCCCTGAGCTCAATAATGTAGTGGCGCTGCGCATCAGTGCTGCGATTCCACCAGATTGACCGTGCCCGGGTTACACGGTCCAGTCCGCCGGGACCTTGTTGGCCAATCGGTCGAGCTGCGCGGATAGAACAAACCACAGTCGCAAATTCATTGCATCGCCGTCGTCGGGTCGAGGCAAATTAACTCTGCGCTTCAAGGAAACTTGATCTACCAGCCCACAGGACCGTAAATAAATCCGAATTCGGGTCCCATAGCACCCCAAGGGCCCCATGCATCCCAAGACCAGGCAGCATCGAAATACGTTAGCGCGACCAGTTGCTGCTCATCTATGAGATGTTGTTGTAGTTGGTTAGCCTTGTAGCGGTCGAATGCCTGCTGCGTTCCGACGTAGAGACAGTCGCAGACTAGCGAGTCGGCGTACACGTAGTGAACTGCGTTACCGTTTTGACGCATCACGAATCGGTGCGCGGGGAGGCGAGCCAGCATTGCCTGGCGTTGTGGAGTGTCAGCAGGTCTCATGATAAACCCTGCGGCAGCAAGGTGATCCTCGGCTGCTCCATAGTCTGGAGGCGCTGTTTGACATGCGGCGAGCGCAGCGATGCCCAGTAGTGCACAGTGCATTACTGCGCAGCGTAAGTTGGCGTGACGCACCGCGCCTGCAAATATCTGTCTATTCACAGCTGTTCCGGGGTTTGCATCGGTTAGAGGCAACCTCTGCAGCAGAAGCCGCGCTTTTGACCGCATGCACTTGGGAGCTGTTCACCAACCCACGGGTCCGTACACAAAGCCAAATCCCGGGCCCACAGGCCCCCAAGGGCCCCAGCTATCCCAGTTCCAGACCGCATCAGAATACATTTGTGCACTCATCGCCTGTTCGTCCGCCAAATGCTGCTGCAGTTGATTCGCCTTGTATTGGTTATAAGCCTGTTGTGTGCCGACGTACAGGCAGCCACACACCAGCGGGTCTGCGTACACGTAATGAATCGTGTCTCCATTCTGCCGCATCACAAACTGATGGGCGGGCAGGCGCATCAGCATTGCCTGGCGCTCTGGTGTGTTTGCGGGTCTGATGATGAAGCCCGCGGCAGCCAGGTTGTCCTCGCGCTCCGTAACGCGCTGTTGTTGCGTTTCGCATGCAGTTAGCGCAGCGATGCCCAGAAGCAGGCCAAACAGCGCTGAGTAGTTTGCCCTGGAGCGAGCTCGTGCCGTGCCTGTGATTGCGGTGGTATTCATGCGATAGGCTCCTCGACTTGGAACGATTGACGCCTTAGCGTCGCTTAGATCCTGGTCCGTTCATGCGCCATTATTCGTTTGGTTCGAGGCGTGCTTCGCAGGATTGCGGAGGCTAGCTACCGGAAGGTCTCCGGTCCCCAGCACGTGCCGTCTAGTGCGATACCCACAACTGGCTGGCTGAGCCATTACACGTGTTGATCACTAACGGTGCTCGCTCAGCGGGATTGCCGCCCCCAATGTCAAGACACTTACCTCCGATACCCGTAATCGTGCCATTGCTCGCAGTCCAGTTCTGACTCGGTGAACCGCTGCAGGGTGTATAGATGACTGGGGCGCCGTCGGTGGGTGCGCTGCCCTCCACGTCAAGGCAAAAGCCTCCGACGCCGGTGATCTGGCCGTTTCCACTGAAAGACCATTGTTGGTTCTTCCATGGATCGCACGTCCGCAGAATTACCGGAGCACCGGGCTGCGGCGAGCCGTGATTCACCACGTTCATGCACATGTTGGTATTGGCGCTGGTGATCTGACTGCTCGTGGCACAACCTACGGGTGCGATTGTCAGCAAGAGCATGGTGAGCGCGTGGAATGTCTTGTTCATATGAAATATCCCTTACTTAGACCGACGGATGCAGTCGCCGCAGCTCGCAGAGCCGCCTAGTCAGGTATCTCATCCGGGATGACATGGCCGAGAATACTTTGAGCCGCCTACTATTCCCACCCGGTGCACCGGTATCGCTGGCTACCACTGCGGACACCGTGCGGTCGCTCGCTACTCCAAAGAACGGCGGAACCTTGACAGACACGAGCCGAGCCGTTAAGTAACGCCATGTCACGTCGGCATTCTCCGATCACGTGCTGCTGCGCTGCACAACGATAGGTCAAGGAATTTTCCACCCCAAGAACTCGCACCGCGGAGATTCCTCATGTCGGCACGGAACTCTGTCTCAAAGGCTCTCGCAGTAATCCTGCCCGGCGGCGCGTTGGGCGCCTCCATCCTTTTGGCACTCGGGTACTCAGCTACCGCTGCCACGGCGTCCGTCGTACCGCAACCGGCTTCGGAAGAGAGCGTAGCGGACCGTCTGCAAGCCATCCGCTTGGGCGTATCGGCCTTCTCCCAATCGTCGGGAGTCGACAGTCAGTCCGGGTCGGCCGAGGCCCCGCGAAGCGACGCGCCGCTGGTTCCCACCTGGTGGGGCAACGGCGGATGGGGACGCTGGCGTTTTGGCTGGGGCAACGGTGGATTCGGCTGGCCAAACTGGCACAACTGGCACAATTGGCCCAACGGGTGGGGTAACGGCGGCTGGAACAACTGGGGTAACGGTTGGCATAACTACTGGCACAACGGATAGCGACAGAGCGGCTGCCGTTCCACTGCCATGTCGCTCCCCACCTTAAGCGGACCGACGATCGAAGTCGTCGTCGTGCAGCCGACGCCGTTCTGCAACATCAACTGCCGGTACTGCTACCTGCCCCAGCGCGACCTCAAAACCGTCATCGCGCAATCCACTGTCGAGGCCTTGTTCAGCAAGATCTTCGCCTCCGGACGGACGCGTGCAGACCTCACTGTCATCTGGCACGCGGGTGAGCCGCTGGTCGTCCCGGTTGCGTTTTATGAAGCGGCCTTCCAGAGGATTGAGTCCCTGCGGCCGAGCTCATTGCACTTGCACCATTCGTTCCAGACGAACGGCATGCTGATCACGCCACAATGGTGCGATCTGTTCCGCCGGTGGCACATCGGAGTCGGCGTCAGCATTGACGGGCCACGGCACTTCAATGACCAGCATCGTCTGTCCCGCACCGGCCGCAGTACCTTCGATCGCACCATCGAGGGTATCCGCATGCTGCGGCGTGAAAATATCCCATTCCACGTCATCTCGGTCCTCTCGGGCAAGAACATAGATGCGCCGCGGGAGATGTTGGATTTCTATCTCTCCGAGGATATCGAAGACGTCTGCTTCAATGTCGAAGAGTCCGAGGGTGACCACACATCGGAATTGTTCGCGCAAACGCACCCGCAGGGTCGTTTCAAGCGCTTCCTCAGCGAGTTCTGGACGCTCGCGCGCCAAAGTGGCCGGATTCGTTTCATTCGCGAAATCGACGGGATCTTACCGCGAGTCTTTCGATCCGCGGACGGTCAATTTAGGAACGTGCAGGTAGAGCCTCTCGCCATGTTGAATGTCGATTGCCAGGGACGCGTGTCCAGTTTCTCGCCCGAGTTGCTAGGCCTGAAGCACACTGACTATGCCGACTTCATCATCGGCAACATCAATACCGATTCCCTCGACGACATGCTCCGCAGTGCCGCCATGCATGCGATGCAACGCGACATCGCCGCGGGTGTAGCGCTGTGTCGGGAGACTTGCGAGTACTTCTCCGTGTGTGGCGGCGGTGCACCAGTCAACAAGTTGAGCGAAAACGGCAGTTTCGCCAGCGCAGCCACGTCGTTCTGCCGGCTCACGCACATGGTCCCGGTCGATATCATCCTCGACGCCTTCGAGCGCCTGCAGCGCAATGTCGACGGGCAGAGCGTGGTTTTCCCGCCGGCCGAAAGCGACCGCCCGACGCCGGTCACCGCACCAGCGGTTGCCGCATGTGGATCGAATGCAGCGATGTGCACCGACGGCGGTGATCCCGCGCGCCGTGTAGCGCGCCAAGACAGCATCGTTTGAGGAGAATGCCGATGACCAAGGCACTGATTGGCCTGACAAGCTTAGCGATCGGAAGCCTGCTGGCGGTTGTTGCCGAAAGTGCGCGCGCACAGGCCGCGCCGCCTGGACCCGCTCAGGGTCAGGGGCATACGGGTGCGCCGGCTCCGAGTCCGCCGGCCGCGAGTGCTGCGGTCAACGCGGGACCGGAAGATCGTGCCCTCAATGCGCCGGTGCTGCACCTCACCAGCGTGGAGGTGATACGCAGCGCACACGGCCCGGTCATGGACATCATCCGCGTGCGCGGCTTGACTAGCACGCCCGGGTGGGAGGAGGCAGAGCTCGTGCCGCTGACACGCGGCATTCCGGCCGACGGGATTCTCGAGCTCGTGTTCGTCGCACATGCACCTACCGAGGCCGTAGAAGCGCAGGGCTTCGAGGCGGTCGAAGCTATCTTTCCTCTTGAACCGAGCCACCCTTACAAGGGCGTCAATGTGCACAGCGCCTCCGAGTCGATCGTCATCACCGAGCTGCCGGGATACGTCGAAGGAAAGAGCGTCGGCGATGATTGCAGCAAGTGCGTCGGCAAGATTTTTGTTGCCAAGGGAGCGTCTGCGCCTGCGGGGAAGACCGCGGCCGAGATAGTCCGTGAGGAGCAGCTTCCGCGCATGACGCGCGTCATCAGACCGTCGGAAGGCATCCCGAGTGCGGACTCGAACCCCAATCGGCTGACGCTGATATTGAACCGGGAAGGAAGGATAACGACCGCTGTCTGGGACTGAGACCGCCGCTCAATCGAGCCGCGAAATGGGGGCACCCGATCCCGGCTCATGATTGCGCACGCGGCACACCGATCTGACTGTTCCCACCTCATTCTAAGAGCGCCACAATAATCATGGCTTTCCGTGCGGAAAGGCCTTAAGCCCGATCGGCGCCATTCTTGTCACCTCATTGCTGCCGCTCGCGACTGTCCGGTTCGGGTCCACTTGCGGTTGCGGATTCAACCGATCGACGCAACACATTGGCCAAAGCGTTCCGCCGGGGTCTCGAAGTCGAGTGTCTGTCGGGGCCGTTCGTTCAGTCGACGAGCGATGGCATTGAGCTTGCTCTGAGGAATATC
>Ga0209624_10002949_pt1 | contig 12329 bp, 14 predicted proteins | sample JacPinW_OM2H0_O1_FD_188565 | JGI IMG/M metagenome (GOLD analysis project Ga0209624, IMG submission 188565) | Forest soil microbial communities from Algoma, Ontario, Canada - Jack Pine, Ontario site 1_JW_OM2H0_O1 (SPAdes) (version 2) | ecosystem: Environmental > Terrestrial > Soil > Boreal... | reverse complement strand
TCACAGACGCTCAAGTTTCTTGCCGATGCAATTGTGTGGCGTCGAAATCCACTCCTTTCTTCCAAATCGTTAGAGTGATGCTGGCAATCTTTCGTGCCAGAGTGAGACGCGCCATCGCCGGTCGCATCCCCTTCTCAAGAAGAGCAATATAGAAATCGTACAGGGGGCCAGGGTGAGTGCTAGCGGAGATCGCAGCCCCTTTGAAGAGATTCTTCACCTCGGGATTATGGTTCTTACTCAGGCCACGCACGGTCATGCGCTCGCGGTTTCGTTGCAGTTTCCCTCGGACATAGCGGTACTCGCCGCTGTCGTGGGTCTCCAGCGCGAAACCACTGTAAGCCCACAACTGACGCTTGGTACGGAAACGGTGTGGCGTCTGCAGCTGCGCAACCAGCAAGGCTGCACGAATCGGACCGATCGAAGGAATCTGGCGAAGCAATTTCACGGCATGATGCTTGCGGCTCTCGGTCAGCAAGTCGCGTCGCGCTTGCTGACGCACCGGCTGCAGCAGATCCAGTTGCTGATAGAACCGTTCGGCCCGGAGACGAACTCCGGGTTCTGGGATCTTGTCTAACCATTCTGCGCGATGCCGCGGTGCATAGACACTGGTACCGCTGCAGGGAATGGCCCAGCTTCGGTAGAGTGCTTTGATTCGACTCATGACTCGTGTGAGATCCGTCGTAATGGTTAGGTAGCTGCGACCTAATTCCTTTATGGTGCGCATCCCGTGTTCGCCGTGGTAAACCGACGTGAGCTGGTTGCCACGCAGCAGCTCCGCCAGCTTTCGCGCATCGATTCGGTCTTTCAACAGGGCGTTCTTGCGCGGATCGCAGACCACGAGGCGGGTGACGTGAGGTTTCAGTAGGTCATGTAACCAGGCCGCAGAGGTCCCTTCTTCGAAGGTCACCGATAAACTTCCGTGCAGCCCCTGGAGGAACTCAAGGATCGTGGCCGCTTTCGTCTCCACAATACTTTCCATGATTAACTTCCCCCGCGAATCCAAGACTGCAACCGAGATCGTTGCTTGGTGGACGTCCATGCCGACATACTTCTCTTGGCTCATAACGGCGCTCCTTTCGGTAGGTGATGATGCGAATAACCACAACCTACCGCAAAGTGGGCGCCTTTTATATTGCGCGCATTGGCGAATTTGTCACTCGTTGACATCCGGAATTCTGCGTCTGTCGAACGCCGCACCCCGCTACTTTGTTATCTCTGCCACAGGTGGGAATAGGAAGCTCACCGCAGGACCGAAACGTTCGCTCCAGTACTTGGGCTGGTGATGGCCGTTCTGCTCTACGGTGAGCTTCACCTCCGGTCGGTTCATCAAACTTTTCTTTAGGTTCTCAGCGAGCGTACGGCTCATTGCGACAAAGGCTTCGTCGAAGTAAGGAAATCCATGCGCAGCGGCCTCCGCCGGCGGCACTTCTTCCGTACCCACGCCAATGGATACCCGTATCGGACCCTGCACGACCTGGGACGTCTCCTGCAACACTCTGCCGTTCCCATTCTGCATAGAAGTGCTCTCGAGGAGCCCGAGGCCGAAGGTATCCGGTTGATCCAGCAACAGGGTAAGTGCGGCTACTGAGGCCAATGATGCCCCGCCCACGCCTCGGTGAGCCCTATCGCCTATGGTCCGATAGCGTCCATCGATCAGCGGGAGAACTTCGGTCGTCATGAAGGCTGACAGCTTTTGTCGAGCGTCCGCGATTGCGCTGTACCTGGAGTATTCATCCTCACGGTGGCCAGGCCCGGCGTTGTCGATTCCGACAACGATCAACGGCTCTACGTTCTTCCTGCCAATCAACTCCGTCATGGTTTCATCCACACGCCACTCATCTGGAAACGGCTGAGATGTGCAACGGTCAAAAAGCATCTGCCCATCAAAGAGGTAGAGCACGGGATACCGCCTCGCCCCCGCAGCTGGCTCAGAATAGCCTGGCGGCAGCCACACGCGCAGGAGGCGTTTGTTGCCAAACACCTTACTCTCAAGCGGAATTATCTCAAGCGTTCCTGTGATCGTGCTTTTGCAAGCCTGAGCCGGAGCCTGCGCCTCAAGTGTTACTTGATTCGTAAGTCCGAAAACCATGAGGGTGATAAATAGCGTGAAGCGGAGAACCATGGCGAACCTCTCATGCGAACCTGTTCATTCGTCTTGTATGAACGTCTCGAGCGTAGCGTCAATCGAAAGGCACCACTGACGATGAGCGCGTTTCTCACTTACGACTTCAGCTTTACTTCTTGGGCTTTGGTTTACGAGGACCATTGACCCTCGAAGTGTGGATGTGTTATCCACCGGCGCGACGCCTACCGGTAAGTTTCTCGATGGCGCTAGTCTGGTAGCGACTCAACCGAACCTGGGTACCGTTTTTCATCAGAATCTGGTGTCCTCCGCGAAACCACGTCTGCACTTCACGGACGTAGTCCATGTTGATGATCGTTGACCGGTGCACGCGGACGAACGTCTCCGGATTCAGCTTGCTCTCAAGTGACTGCAGAGTATCTTTGATATCGTAACGTTCGTCCTTGGAATGAATCTTGGCATAATTTCCCATCGCGTCGATCCGCTCAATGGCGGACACTGGAATCAAATGGATGCGTCCGTTTCGATTGGCCGGAATCCTCTCGACGTAACGCGGCTGCGCTTCTCGCTCGCGGAAGCTTGCCAGGAGGTGCTCGATATCTTCCACCGGCATGGGATGAGCAACGCGGTCGCGAACCCGTTCGAGCGCTTGCGCAAGGCGTTCTTGAGTAAAGGGTTTCAACAAGTAGTCGAGGGCGTTTAAGTCGAACGCCTCCAATGCGTGCCGGTCATAGGCCGTGACGAAGATCACGGCTCCTCTGAAGTTGCGAAAAAGTTCACCTGCTACGGACAGACCGTCCTGACCCGGCATTCGTATGTCCAGGAATACAAGATTCGGGTGCAATTGCTCAATGTGAGACAACGCGGTCTCACCATCGCTGCATTCACCCACAATCGTCACATCCCTATGCGTCTGCAACATCCGCGCAAGCGCGCGGCGCGCCAGTGGTTCATCGTCGACGATCAATGCACGGATCACGAAGTTCTCTCCACAGGCAGCGTCACCTTAGCACACACGCCCGTTGGGAAGAGGGGCAGCAGTTCGACCGCGGCCTGGCCCCCATACATCTGCTCCAGACGGGCCCAAGTATTCTTCAGCCCCACACCGTGACCGGACGATGAGTTTTTCTCCGACAGCGAGCTTGCGGAATTTCTAATCTCCACAACCAGTTGTTGGCCCTCTCGCCGGGAAGCCACCTCCACGACGTCGCTGCCTTTATGTCTTCCAATTCCATGGTGAATCGCATTCTCGACCAACGGCTGAAGGAGCAGCGTTGGAACAAGTATCGGCAGCGTATCCGGAGCGATATGGAGTCGTACGATTAATCTCTCCTGGAAACGCTGCTTCTGTATTTCCACGTAGTGCTCGAGGAAGGTGATCTCCTGCTCCAACGGAACTTGCAGGCTGCGCATATCGTCCAGCGCTACCCGCAGCAACTCGCTCAGACTTTGTAATATGTTTTCCGCGGCGAGGGGATCCTCGTGGACCAGAACCGTTGCGGCCTGCAGTGCGTTGAAAAGAAAATGTGGATTGAGCTGCATTCGCAGCATATGCAGCTCAGCCACACTGATCCGCGACGCCAGTTCTGCCTCGCGCAGTTGACTCCAGCGCGCTTCGCGTCGCGTGTTCTGATATGCGCTCACAAAACACAGAATGATATAGACCTGGATGGTTTCTGGTAGTTCCTTCCGTGCCAAGTGAAAAAACGTTTGAACAATGGTTTCATGCTGGTCGGGCTTGTACAGCCATGCCAGAGATTTGAGTGCAGGATGGGCAAGAACCACAAGACAGCCTAGAACGGCATACTGCAGTGTTCGCAACAGCCAGTGCTGTCGCTGAAAGGGAAAGTTTCTTGCAAAGAGGAATAGGAACGGCGTGATCATGGCCCAACTGAACGCGTCAAAGCCTGCCCAAACAAAGTAATGCGCGTACGGAAGGTAGTTCGCATGATCGCGATCGTTGACAAACAACACGCGGCCTTGGAAAAGACCAAACGCTGTCCAGCAGACAATCGCGACGCCAAACGATCGCCAGAAGGAGACGGCTGTATGGATCCTCTTCATAATCCGCTGGTCTAATCATGCACGAATCAACCGTTTCTTAGCCATTCCGCCACTTCGATTCATCCTCGCCTATTGCCACTCATCATTTTCTTTTGCCGTTCAACCCCATTTCACGGGGAGCGAGGGGATAGATGCTCCTAGGCTGTCTCGTGCACGGCCAAGGAGGCCCGCCATGACGTATGCGCTTGCGTTTGTTCTTGCTTTCTCTCTAGCACACACCGGCTCGCTCAAGCCTGCCTCAACCACATCCTCGCAGGTAAAGACGGCACAATCGCGGCCTCTCATTCGCTTCGAGATCATCAATATGTCCGGCCAGTCCCGTGAGGCTCACATTGGCGATACCGTAATCTTTCTACCTGTCGCGCAGCGAATAGCGCTGCAGGCACCAGTCGGGAAGTCGGTAAAGATCATGAGCAATACAAGCCGGAGGGTTATGCAAGTCATAGTCATTTCAGCTATCGATGAGGGACATCTACTTCCCGTCGTCTGAGAGTGGGCCGAACGTATGCCCGCGCTCTGCTGTGCCTCGCTTCACTGTGTCTGTAGACTTCTTCAGGCAGCGCATTTGGGCTGGGTATTTTCAATGAAGACAACCTGGAGGATCGCATCATGAGGCTAGCCATGAAGAACAAATTGTTTTCCCACGCAGCCCTGCTCGGGTTGGTGTTGGCAATCGGCGTCGCGTTCGGTTCGGGCGCGGTGTTCGCCCGCGCCATGAGCCGGCAGACCAGTGGATCGTCAGAAGACGCACAGCGCTTCGCCGGAACATGGAATTGGATGTTCCAAGGCAAGAGGTTCGCGACGATGACCCTGACTCGGAGTGGGTCCGGTCTCACGGGAACTGTTACCGAGTCACGTATTGCGTTGAACGACGACGGGACACTGAAGAAGGCTGATCCGTCCGACGACAAGAAGCCGAAGCAGATCACGAATGCGGAGTTGGACGGCGCCGTGCTTCGGGTTACAGTCGCGGATGGCTTCGAGTTCACTGTGTCTCTGAAGGACACTACACATGGCGAAATCCTTCCCGGAGGGGCACCACCAAACATGAAGCCGATTCCATTGGTGAGGGCGCAATAAAAAGTTCTCACTTGAATGCATGTGCTTACTCAGCATGGGCCGCTCCCGGCAGCTCGTGAGCGGCCATCACCCTATTTGCATGCCGGTAAACAGTTAGTCTGGACTACCTTAGGGAGCGATCGGTACCGAGAAGTCTCAGTGCAAAGTCGGCTTGTGTTTAGCTATCCACCATGCCAGTAGTCTCGACTGTGACCACTGGCCAATGTGCCCATCGGCAACTCAGACCACTCGCCGTGCAGCTCTAAAACGAAGCTCGTCCGCATTGAATTCTCCGATCTCCATGTCTCGAAAGAAGACTCTATAAAACTCTGGTGTTATCAGCTCAAATGCCAACTCTTCGAAGCGAAAGACTTCGCTGATGAAGACTCTGTTTTTGTGCCAGCTGATGTCGCCGCTATTATTCACCCGTCGCAGAAGGAGCCCCTTCGGGTACATAAAATCCGGTAACTTGCGTGGTAGTCGGACGGAGCTAGGGTGGTAGAGACTCGCGGGGACTTGATTGTTCAGGCCTTCATGCGGGCGCTCATTGTTGAATACGTAGCGAAAGTTATCGAAGCGATTCTGCTGTGCGCGAAGGGATGCCGCGGGCGGCTTCGTCGTGTCCTCCTTCAGAGTGCGATGCATCCGCTCATGGCGACCGTTTTGTTGCGGTCGACCTGCTTGAATACGCTCATGCACGATCCCGAGCTTCATCCAGCCGAGTGAGAGCTTCGACAGCCCCAGTAGCCCCGTGCCCGCAAAGGGTGCGCCATTGTCTGTCCTGATCCGGGCTGGCACCCCGTACTCGCGCATAGCGGCTTCGCAGATCGCTCGGACTTGGCTAAGGTCCATACGCGAGACGATCTGGCAACGAATCAGATAACGGCTATGTGCGTCGGTGATAGTGAACGGATCGCAGCGCTTGCCGTCGCCGGTGGTGAAGTAGCCCTTGAAATCCATGCACCACAGCTGATTCGGACCCGTGACCAGAGAGAACGGCTCTGAGCATGGCGTGGTGCGTTTCCTCTCCTTCTGCGGACTGGTTAAGCCCGCACGACTCAAAATGTTGCCGAATGTACTGGCTGCAGGCCACACCACGTCTGGCTGAAGCATCTCCAGCCTTGCTTTGAGCTTCCGCGCGCCCCAGGATGGATGCTTGGCCCGAAGCACGAGGATGGCGTTCTCAATCGGCTCGACTGTCGCGTGGGAGCAAATATGCGGACGGCGGCTGCGATCCACGAGTCCTTCCGGCCCCGTCTCGTTATAGCGATTGATCCAGCGGTAGCCCGTTGGGCGGGAGATTCCATACTCACGGCACAGGTCCGCTACCGACATCTCCTCTTTCTGATAACTCGACAAAAACTGCAGACGTTGATCCAAGATCCGACTCTCTTTCCAGGGCATACAACATCGTCGTGCGTGCCCAAATACCGAGGAACCGTCGCCGTCGCGCTTCGCTGTAAACCATGTCTCCGGTCTGTTTTGTAACGGAAGTGCTAAGTACGCTCACCATCGCTGTCCCTGGCCTCGAATTTAGAGGCCAAGGTGTTACACAGCTACCTGGTTGCCGGGTAGTTGTGAAGTTGTGGGCCAACTACGTTTGAGAAGTTGTAGTCGCCACGACGGTCGGCGTCGATAGTCCAAAACATGGCGCCGATCATGCCGGGATAACCGGTGGGGTTGCGCAGTTTATATGAGGTTCCAGCGGGAGCCTTGCCGGTGATGATGTAGTCCATTGCCTGACTGACGATGGTTGGCGTTGTGTCTGGAGTGAGGAAGCCAACGGCAACCTTATCGGGCGGCATGGGTGGGAAAAACTGCTTGGGATCGCCTCCGACTTTGAACCCATGCAGCAGGAGTTCGGTCATGGCGGCGTGATAGTCCACGGTGCCAGGCTGGTAAATCTCGCCATCGAGACCTTCGAGCGGCGGCGTGTTGTAGTCCTGCACGTCGATGAAGGAGAGAATATCGCGGATGGCGTAGGTGATGGCGAGGTAAGAGCCGAACTGGCCGCCGTAGCTCGGATAGCCGGACGGGATCTGCGTTCCTTCAGGTACGAGACTGATCATGAAGCTGGGACCAAAGTGGTCGTGCAGCTGATGCAGCGCCGAGACGAGGTTCACGATAGATGGCGTGGTCGGATGCTTGAAGTCGGTGTCTCCAGGATCGATGGAGAGGGATGGGCTTTCGAAGTCGATGTCGATACCATCGAAGCCGTAGTCGGTGACGATGCGAGTCACGGAGGAGACGTAATTCGGAACCCGGTTCGGATCGGCAAGCGTGAAGTGCTCGCCACCTCCGCCGAGGGAGATCATGACCTTCTTGCCCTGGCTCTTCAGATAGGCTATGTCAGCCTTGAACTCTGCTGTGTCGACTCCAACGGGCGTGTGAAACTGCATGGTCCCTTCCGGTGCGTTCTTATCCGGCGTAGAGAACGCGACGATGATGACGTCCCACTGCGGCGATACCTCGCGAAGCCGGAAGGTGGGACCTGTTCGGCCATATCCGGCCCAATAGCCGATGAGTTGATGGCCGTTGGGCGAGCCGCTGAACGGGATTGCTGCGACCGTGGGTTCAGTAGGCGCCGGTACGTCACTCCCTGCACTTGGAGGTCCGCCGCGTGCCGGGCATGGCTTCGCGGCTTCAGTGAGCGTCCGCGGGTCTGGAAAGCTGTACGTGCTTCCGAGGCCTTCGGAAGCGCCTGTGTACCAGGGCAGCAGAGCCACATTCTGCAGGCGATACGCAACTCCGCCTGCGTGGGCGAGGAAGGGCTTCGATGCCGGGATATTGTTTTTAGGGTTTGTGTTTGTGGGTTCGAGAAGGAAGTAGGCCGAGGCGACACCCGTGCCACCACAGCGGCCCTGGTCTCCCGAAGATACCGAGGGGAGACGCATCCACGCAGGAAAACTATTTCCCGGAGCCGGAATGGTGCGGCTTCCATGGAACAGAGGATCGTGCAGAGGATCATTGATGAACTCCCCTAACTGCTGGGTGAGCGGCTGCACGTCGCTGTCTTCGACGACGGAGGGTGCAGCACGAAGATACGAGCCAAGCACGAAGGAGTTTCCTGTGGCGGTATCAACGCCGTGCGTCCCCCACGAGCAGCACTCCGTTGCATCGCCATCGGAGTAGTAGGTGGTGTTATGCGTCAGAGCCACGACGAGCCTGCCGTCCTGCCTGGGAAGCTGCTTGAAGAGTTCCTTCTGTAGAAACTCAACGTCGACGACCGCGAAGGATCTGCCGGTCTTCTTCGAAGTGAGGACGTAACCATATCCAACGGGGACGGTGATCGTTATGGGCTTCACCTCCGGCTTGCCAAGCAGCGTATGCCAGCCGTCAGCCTTGGGAAAGGTAGTGCGCAGCATGGCGTCGGCATATTGGGTGGTGTTACCGGACGCGAAGGCGAACTTCGAGAAGACAGGGGAGCGGAGGACATGCGATACGTCAGCGGCTGCGTCCATAACGAAGGGCTTGCCGGCCGTATCTTTCGCGTCGAAGGAAAGCGCGATAGGAACGAGCACGGTAGGGATGGTGGTGGTTCCTCCCTGTATCGGGTCGCGGCCAACGAGAGTGTAGGAGCCTTGGCCGACGGAGTGCGTGAAGGTTGGCACAGTACCTTGCGCGTGCGCAGACTGTAGCGACAGAACAAGGAGAAAGAGCAGGCAATTCGGATGAATTCGCATATCCAGCTTCGCGGACCTCTGATACGGGATAGAAGATGTGTGCAACCAGCTTCTTTCATGCAAGGCTAGACTAGCAATAGGGCCTGCGACGACTGCAGGGACGCTTGTTGATTTCTTTCGGAGAAAAAGTGGACGCCGGAGAACTTGCGTACCGAGGACTGTTTCACACGACCGACCGAAGAGGGGCGTGGGACTAATTGAAATGGACATGCCTGTGAAGTCGCATTTTGACCAAGTTCTCCGGGCCAGCGGGTTCGACGGATTGAACTTGCTCAAATCCCCGGCGTTTTTCGTGAAGTACCCGCACACGAAGTATGGCGCGAGCGAAATGCAATGCAATACCTAGTGGGCGGGCACGTACTCAGGAGGATCAGGGATGTGCATCTTCCATGCCATCGACCTCTGCCAGAGTTGGCTGACTTGGCTTGCGCTTACCCGCCTCAGAATGTTGCCCGTGGGCACGCCGATCTCGTAGCCAAGAGTCTGACACATGATTCCACCGTAAGAGCTGCTGCAAGGCACTTCAGCGAATATGTCGACTGCGGAGGAATCGTTTGTCCCTGCGATCCCAGACATGTTGTATTCCGGTTCAGCGGCGATACGCTTGCAACCATCCTCGTCATGGTTCAGTGCTTTACAAGGCGGAAACGTAGCCACCATATCTTTTTGTGCTGCGTTCGTGATACCCAGCTTTTGGGGACTTCCTTTGCTATTTAGCTGATATGCCGAGATAAAGAAACCCGCATAGGCGCTCGTACCACCGTCTACAAAGAACGCTTTGGAATTGCGAGCCCACAGGAGCTCATGCGCACCTCCATCCAGAGGCAGGTCATGTTGAGCGCCGCTGCCTTTGACCCGAAGCGAAATAGATAGGGTCTCCACTCTGAGGCCTTCGACACAATACCTGGATTGATGAGCGGTGGTCCGGTGACTCGATGATGCGAGAAACGGAAGAGCAACTCAGATCAAGAACTATTGCTTGCTTTGCCCAGATCGGTTCTTCTGCTGCGGGGGCCGTCAAAGGTAGGGCCGCCGCGCCAAAACCTATTACGCGAAGTGCGAGCCGAATCTCCGAAATCACGATAATCCTGTCCTCTCTTTCCTGATGAGTATCGCCTGTAGTGCTTCATGCCTGCAAAGTCGTACTTTTCCGCAAGAAGCGGGGTGTGCCTGAAAGACTATTTGGCTGGCTTATCAGGGTCGCGCTTGATGGCTGGTCCAACTCCGCATCCTGGAGGAAGCGGGATCGCGTTCCCGCCTTTGACGCCGCCTTTACCATCCGGTGAATACATTGGGAAGGATTCACCGTCGCCGAGGAAAAAGATCGAAACTTGAGTATTAACTGCGATCGGATTGCCGTGCCGTTCATACGGTTTATAGGTCCATTGTTTGATCGCGGTGACCGCCGAATCTCTTAGTTCCTGATATCCACTTGTGACCTTTTCGTCGCTAACCTTGCCGGTCTCATCGATGATGATATTAAGCATCACCAGCGCGTTAGAGCACTTCAGCAATGCTCCCTCCGGCAACTTGGGAGCGATCACGTTTGTGAGGCGTTTCGCCATCTCGGGCTCTGGCACTTGGATCGACTTCCGGCTCGCAGTGGCATCCTGAGCCAAGCAGGGTGCAAGAACAGACAGAGCGAGCGTTGGCCAGATAAGGCGCGTAAAGAGTTTGAGTTTCATAAAGGCGAACATACACTCACCGTGAATTCTGCGGATACTACCCGTCCCACATACTGGTTGAGTGCCACGAAAGTCGGCTTTCGAGCAAGTTCACCTGGCCAGAAGGTTCGGTGCGTCGAACTTGGTGAAAACGCCGTTTTTCGTGCACTACAGCCGAGCGGTTTGGGTTCAACCAGAGCCAGATGACTCCAGGTTGGCGACAATACTCCCACACTCTGAGAGTCGGCGACGCTGAATCCGAACCACGCTCAATTGGAACGTTGAAGGGGGGTGAAAGCGACTGTACTATGGTATTGGTTCCAATCCTTGAGCAAGGAATACCAAAGGTGATTCGGAGATCAGCTTTCTGCACTTGCCTTTTCTTCGGCGCGACGTTGGCCGCGATGGGACAGAGCAGGCAAGAAAACCTGAACAAGTGCCAGTCCGGTGATTCGGACACCAAAATCGTCGGATGCACGGCGCTTATCCAGGCAGGCGAGGATACGCCCGAGAATCGGTCCATCATTTACGGCGACCGCGGCACCGCCTATTACAACAAGGGCGATTACGATCTCGCGATCCAGGATTACGATCGAGCGATTCGCCTGCATCCGAATGACACATCTCTCTATGTCGCCCGAGGCGACGCTTACAAAAAGAAGAGCGATTACGACCGCGCAATCCAGGACTTCAACGAAGCAATTCAACTGAATTCAAATTATGAAAGAGCCTACTACGACCGCGGCAGTGACTACATAGACAAGGACGATTACGACCGCGCCATTCAGGATTTTGACGAAGCGATTCACCTGAACGATGCAAACGCCTACAACAACCGCGGCGTCGCCTATCTGAAGCGCGGTGGCGCCCACGAGAGGAAGGACGATTACCGCAGGGCGATTCACGACTACAATGAAGCGATCCGTTTGAACTCGAATTATACAATCGCCTACGGTAATCGCGCCGACACCTATTTTGCCCAGTCCAACCTGACAGCAGCCATCGCCGACTATGAGCACACTATCTCCGCCGCGCCGTCTTCAAGAACGGCGGCAGGGCCAAGACGATGCGCAGCAGCTCGCGCGAGTGGCAGCGGTCGCGGACCTGTCGAAATGGCCTGGGCCGGTCCTGAAGCTCGACCTGGGCCAGATGACAGCCAATGAGGTATTGACGGCTGCGGCCAGTCCCGGCTCCGATAAGGAGAAGTGCGGGTTTGCGAAGCCAACTTCTTCACCGGCGAGGACGCGCTTTTACATCATCAACGGACTACGGCGCTTGCGCGCCTCAAGGCCGCGCGCGATGGCTGCCCAAAGGGCGATATGGACTACGCTGCGGCGCTGGTGGAACTAAAGCGGCTAGGCGCACCGGCTGCTCCGGCCAAATAGGCGTGGAGTTCCGAGGATCAGCGATGATGAGGCGTCTAGACCAACGCGAGCAGCGTTAAACTCGAACTGCGCGTAAAGTCACATTTTCTGCAACTTCAGACCGGGGTCGACGAAGTTTCTCAAAACCCCGTTTTCAAGGAACTACAAGATAACCGGCGGGTGGAGTCGAAGCAAGTGGTGATCGACCAAATCGAGAAATCCTTCGATAACTGAGCGAGAGCGTCGCGTGGCTGGCGGAGGCCCCGCAATGAGATTTACTTCCAATAGAAGATGTGGCAGATCGATATGGGAAAGCAATAGGAGGAACGTATGGGCAGCAAGACCGATGTTTGGCGGGGGACGCTGGCGCTCATGGTGCTGAAGACGCTGGAGGCCATGCTGCCGATGCACG
>Ga0209624_10002948_pt1 | contig 12331 bp, 11 predicted proteins | sample JacPinW_OM2H0_O1_FD_188565 | JGI IMG/M metagenome (GOLD analysis project Ga0209624, IMG submission 188565) | Forest soil microbial communities from Algoma, Ontario, Canada - Jack Pine, Ontario site 1_JW_OM2H0_O1 (SPAdes) (version 2) | ecosystem: Environmental > Terrestrial > Soil > Boreal... | reverse complement strand
CCCGCGCAAATCGCGAAGTTTGAAAAAAGAGGCGCGTCCGTGGTGCAGAAACCATTCCATGTCGCCGCGCTGGCGACTTTGCTCACTCAGCTATTACAGGGGAAACCGGCAGACAAGAACTAGAGATACTCTACTTGCTGCTTTTCGGCGGCGCTTCTGCGGGCGCGGCATCCAGTCCGAAATCCCAAAAGTATAGATTTGTCCCGCCCCCCTTCACTATTTCCGCCAGCGCATATTCTCCCGGATCCAGATGTTGTTCGACAGTAAATCTATAGACGCCGGGGGCCAGGAGCCAACGTTGCATTAGCACCGTAGTCTGTCCCGTCGTTCCCTGTTCCTTGAAAAGTACGTCCAGATTCTCAAGGTACCGCTCGTCTCCTTTCACCATTGCGCGTAACAGCTCCAGTTCCGGCTCGCGTCCGTCTGCCGTGCGCATATAAAATTCCGTTATTCCGGATTTGAGCCGAAGTTTTGCTCGAGCTCCGATCAGTGACACCGTATGTCGCGACGGAACAATAGGGATCGGAATTAGCACTTGCTTCAGCATTTGTTTCTTGCTGAACTTGATGTCCGCAGGAGCTTGCGCGATCTTAACAACCCCTTTGCCATCGAAGGCAAAGAGTCCCTCACCGGGCGGAAGAAAAACCCCGGGCGCAACCTCTAGACTCGCATCGATATCGAGCGCCTGGGCCGTCCGTCCCGATTCGCGCGCATGTACCTTGGCCACCACTTCGGCATCGCGCTTTGCTTCGTCTCCCTCCACCGATTTTGTAGCGTTCCAGTCAACCAGCGACTCCGGCATCTCCTCCCACTGCGCTTGTTCAATGCTGTAGTAGCGCACCCTGTCGCCTTCCACGTGATATTCCCGAACCAGTTGGAATGTTCCATCCTTCAACATAAGTTTCTTCCCACGCGGTAACGGCGCCGGCTTGGCAGCGGAGGAAGAAGACTGTTCGGCCGCCGATGGAGTTCCTGATTGCGGGGTCGAAGCGGATTGAGGCGTAGGTTGCCACGCGGATTGCGACGCGGGTTGCGACGCGGAAGTCGTGGAAGTAATCGCCGCGAACGCCAGCGCAGCGGTCGGTAGGAGCGGCCGCAATTGTCTGCCCCGGCCGGCTATATTTCGCAATCGACTCGACATCGTTTCCTTGAATCCGCCTCGTGGCTCTTCGCTCTAGCTACTACGATGCGTCTCGCACTGCTTGAGTTGAGTGTCGCCCAGAATAATCCGGCTCGCGGAAGTCTGCAACTAGGGCGAAAAGGAGGCGAAAAATCCAGGAACCAAAAGGCGGTGTTGTCAGCGGGTGCTTTTCCAGCGCGGAGTCCCGAAACTAGCGGTCAAAACGGATCGTACTCCAAGCGAGAACCTAATTGCGGCAAGAGCGCAGAAATCAATGGTCGCATCGCGGTTGCAAAACCGTAACGATCATAAGCTCCGAGTTGGTAAACAACCACTTTTCGGCCTCAGCTCCTGCCGCTTCGGCCGCCCGCGCCACAGTCCCCAAATGCTTGTTTCGAGCGAGGCCGCGGAGGTGGTCCAAACAGATCCCGGTCAGGCTGGAAACCTCGTCCTCGGTGAAAATCTTTTGGCTGGATTTGATACGCACCATGCTCACCCTCCGAACCTTTGATGCCTACAGCAGGGTAAATGTCACCAATTTCCCCTGCAATAGCACTTCCGTTCTACTGAATTAGAACCCTAGGACAGCGAAACCCAACGAAACCCTTCTCTAGCTGACGATTTGCACGAAACACGCGAAAACCCGCAGAAGCGGCAAGGTGCAATCTCTTGCTCCAAAATGGAAAATTGAACTCTAGCGGTGAATTGTTTCTACAACTTCACGGATTTGTTGCTCGTGGCGCAAATCATGGTAGGCGATCATGCGGAACCAATCGTAGACGTTCAGGCTGCCCAAAAATGGGTGCGGAAAACGGTAAACCCTCAAATCCTGGCCGCGCGTTGACTCGATAAAACCCACCGTCGCTTCCCGCGCAGCATTAAGGCGGTTGAGCGCATCTGGCCTGTCAGTCACCAGCGACTGATCTAACTCCATCGGGGATCTTCGTTTCGTGCCGCGCCAAGCAGCCAGCGCCACAGGAGCATGCAATCGCTTCAGGAACGGCACAGGCTTTGGCGCGGCCTGCAGCACTTTCTTCGCTCCCGCGATGATGGCCTCTTCAACCATCGTCACGTGGGCTACTACCTCGGCGGACGACCAGCGCCCCGCACCAGGTGATGCCCGCCATAATTCCGACGGAACCTCATTAGCAGTCGCCACGAATTTGCGCCGAGACGTCCGCAGCAACTCGAGGATTGGTTCCAAGTTCTTCACGGGAAATTTGCGTCAAATCGTGAAACCGCCGGCCTTTTCAAACGCGCGAGCCAGTTGCAGTATGCGTGCTTCGCTGAAGTGCGGCCCCAGAATCTGCATGCCGATGGGAAGCTTCTCTTTCGTTATCCCGCATGGAACCGAAATGCCCGGAATCCCTGCCAGCGATCCTGTAACTGTATATATATCAGCCAGATACATCTGCAGCGGGTCGGATGTCTTCTCCCCGAGCTTGAACGCCGGAGTCGGCGCCGTCGGCGTCACAATCGCATCCACTTTCTGAAACGCTTCGGTGAAATCTCGTGCAATCAAAGCCCTCACCTTTTGCGCGCGCAAATAATAAGCATCGTAATACCCCGACGACAGCGCATAGGTGCCAAGCATTAGCCGCCGCTTTACCTCCGCGCCAAAGCCGCGTTCGCGAGTCTTCCGATACATATCAATCAGTGTCGCGCCCGGGACCCGTAGCCCGTAGCGCACTCCGTCGTAGCGCGCCAAATTCGAACTAGCCTCGGCCGTTGCGACTATGTAGTAGGTCGCAATCGCATATTCCGTATGCGGCATTTTTAGCGACACCCGCTTGCAGCCCAGCTTCTCCAGCAGAGCGATGCCAGCCAGCACCTTTTCCTTTACCTGGCTATCGATCCCCTCCCCAAAGTACTCCTCCGGGACCCCGATTCGCAGCCCCTGAATTGCCTGCTCGATTCCCGCAGCGTAATCGGGCGCGGGAACCGCGGCCGAAGTAGCGTCATTTTCATCGTGCCCAGCAATTACCGACATGACGGCTGCTGTGTCAGCCACATTCGTGGCAAATGGTCCTATTCGGTCCAGTGACGAAGCAAACGCAATCAGCCCGTAACGCGATACGCGACCGTATGTTGGCATCATGGCCGGAACCCCACAACAGGCCCCAGGCTGTCGAATTGACCCCCCGGTATCGGTACCCAGGGCTGCCACCGCCAAGCCAGCTGCCACGGCCGCCGCAGACCCGCCGCTGGAACCTCCGGGAACGCGATCCATCGCGACTGGGTTCCGTACGGGTCCGTATGCTGAGTTTTCGTTCGAGCTGCCCATGGCAAACTCATCGCAATTCGTTTTCCCCAGGATGACCGCCCCAGCCTTCTCCAGGCGAGACACCGCCGTCGCATCGTAGGGCGGCACGTAGCTTTCGAGAATCTTCGATCCGCACGTAGTCCGAACGCCTGCCGTGCTGATTACGTCCTTCACGGCGATGGGCACTCCCGCCAGCGGTCCCAGTTTCTCGCCGCAAGCGGTGGCTACGTCCACTCTGTCGGCCTGAGCGAACGCGCGTTCCCGTGAAAGCGTCAGATAGGCGTTTATGTCGGGATTTCGCCGGTCAATATTGGCGTAGAACTCTGTCGCAATCTCACGCGCCGAGACCTTTTTCGCGCGCAAAGCGGTTTGTATGCTGGCCGCCGTCCACGTCGTTGCAGCGCTCATCGTTCGATCACTTTGGGAACGCGGAAGAAAGGCTTGGCAGCGTCGGGAGCTTGCTCCAATACGGCGTCGGCAATATTGCAGGGCCGCAGCTTATCCTCTCGCAGGTCTGGCTCCGCTTCGCGCGGTGATGCACTGGAAGAAGCAGGTGCTTCGGCAGAATTGAACGACATTTGCGTCATCGGCTCCACGTTTGTCACATCCAGTTTCTGGAGTTTGCCGATGTAGTTCAGAATTTCGTCCAGCTGGCCGCGATACAACTCGGCTTCTTCCGGAGTCAACTCAAGTTGAGCGAGTTCGGCCACACGCAAAACGTCTTCGGGACTTATCGTCATCGATCTCTCAAAACTCCGTCTTGCTTGCGATCAACTAATCTTAGGGAGAGAGGTTGCTAAACGCAAGTACAGCGCACCCATCGGATCGCACGCGCGAATGAGTTTTCGCGGCGCGGATGGTTTGTAGCGCCGACGTCTTGCCGGCTCTTTTCTGTATAGCGTCTCTCAGGGTGAGATCTTGCAGGGAAGACTAATTGCCCTTGCGGCTGCGAATAAACGGAGTGTGCTCATTGTCCAGCTCGCGGGATCGCTTGGGCCCGGGCTTGGAAATAAACTTCACTTCACGAACAAGACTGCCGCCCCAGGCTTGATTCACCCGCTCGCAAAACTCCTTCTTCATCGACTCCAGCTGCCTTTGCCAAGCTTTCCCATCGGCAACGATTTCCAACCGCCCGCCCTCGCAGCGCACTGGCTTGGTGTGCGCAGCGAGAATCTTTCCCACGACCCGTGGCCATGCGCTATCCAGCCACGCAAGAGCAGCTTCGGGTTTATCGAGTCCGCGCAACGCACGCCCTAGGAATTTTCCGGCTCGCTCCATGGATGGCGGATTCTAACACCAAATTGGCTGAGCGTCGCCAGTACTCCCACCATTCTTCGCGGTGAAAAAAGTTCGGCTCTGTTAGAAAAAAGTTTGCGCGCGAGAAGCGGATAGTCTGATTCTCAGGAATCTCAGAAACTGTGACTGCCATTGAAGAAAGTTTAGTTTCTAAGGAGAAGAAAATGATTTCCACGCGCGTAGTGGCTATCTCAACCGAGCTTGCTGAGTCCGTCCGAACAACACAAAAAGATCCACACTACAATTTTCCCGCTCACACCGCCGTTACCAAGGAAGGCGCGCCCTGCCGCCACTGTCTAAAAATAATTCCAGCAGGCGAACAGGCCACGCTGTTTACCTACGACGCTTTCGAAGCCCTCGAAAAGCTCCCGCTTCCCGGCCCTGTTTACATACACGCGAAATCCTGCGAACGCTATCCCGAAGACGCAGGTTTTCCAGCCGAGTTGAAGAGTAGTCCACGAACGCTGAACGCCTACGCCCAAGGCCGTCGGCTTCTAGCGCTAGAATACGTGGAAAATGGGACCGTAGATTCGGCCGTCGAAAAGCTTTTCGCGCGCCCGGACGTCGAGTACATCCACGTACGCAGCACCACGGCAGGATGCTACACGTTTCGAATCGAGCGCCACGACCGCTCGCAAAAACCCGCTGCCACAATCACAAAATAATCGTCTTGCTCCACGGTCAGGCGTACAATGTCGCTGAAATTATCTAGCGGAGGACGCCATGACTGCCGATCTTGTGGAAGTTTCCTGGGATACCGAAAAATCAAAGTGGCTCATTCGCATTACCGAGGGCGAAGAAGTCATCCGGCGCCATTGCGATCTGCCGCGGAATGCTGACGAGCAGGCCTTGCGTACTGCGGCTCAGAAGACTGTTCAGGACGAAGGCTACGAATTCGATTCCACGAAGCTAACCATCAATCGTTAGCACAAAACAGTCATCAGGCTTCCCGCTATTATTCCGTCTCTATCGGCTCGAATTCAGGATTCGAGACCCCCAGAATCGCCCAAGCCTCCTTTTGTGTGCGAACGACATGAAGGTTCGGCCGCGTATGCTGCCCCTGCAGCTCAAACATTCGCGCCATGCCGAAAATCTTAGGAGAAGAAGCAATAATGCACCGTGGGCGCGAAGAATCCGAAAGCGCCGGCGGCAAGTTTGCCAGCTCGCGAATCGTGTCGGGCGAGACTTCCAAGGAAGTAACTGCTGACATATCCAGAACTCCCGCGCAGGCATTTGTCAGCTTCACGTACTTTCCAACGGCTCGATAATATTCCTTCAGATCCGCGTCGGTTATCTTTCCCTCAAACTGGCATCGAAGAATGCGGTCCGCCGAATCGAACTCGAAGTAATAAGGCATGTCATTCCACAAATGTGCCGCGGTTCTCAAAAGTTGTGAATAATAGTTTATGGTTTCATCTTTCCGAACAGTCCCGCCCAGAGTTTAACGCCGGTCGCTCTCCGTAACAATAACGCGAATGGTGGGCCCTAGGAGACGATTTTAGAACTCTTCCGGTCAGCCAAATTGTGGCAGGTATCCCGTCGTTCCCGAGTCCCTGCGGTCCGTCCGTGGTGCTCCGCTATTTCCTCACTCGCGCCGCGAGATATCACGCGAATATACGGAGGCGACGTTTACTGTGTGCTAGGATTACGACAATTCATGCGTCGATCAATTGAGACAATTGTTCTGTTCATCGTTTTCCTGGTACCGGCAATCGTACGCGCCCAGGCGCCGAACTTGCCTGCTATTTCCTTCGCGACCGTTGAGCAAGGACGCGCCATACTGACGAATCGTGACGATTTTGTGTCCCGCCTGAGTGCCTTTGATCGCGCTGCACGAATGAAAACGGACCACGACGTCACGGAGCAGGAGTACCTTGCCTTTGTTGCGAAAAACGTTCTCGAATGGACTCCCGACGAGAAGGACGCCGTTCGATCCGCGTTCGACGGTCTGGCTGCAAAACTGAGCGACCTCAACCTGCCGTTTCCCAAGACTATCCTTTTCATCAAGACGACCGGCGACGAAGAAGGTCACGCGGAATACACGCGAGCCAACGCGATTATCCTTCCTCAGAACGCGCTCGCTGCAAACAGAAGAAGCGCTCTGCGTGGCACGATCGCACACGAGCTGTTCCACGTGCTCTCGCGGAACGCTCCAGACTTGCGCGAGCGGGCGTACGCTGTTATCGGATTTCAGCCCTGTGGCGAGGTTCCATTCCCACCTACTCTGGCCGCTCGCAAGATCACCAACCCTGATGCTCCGAAGAACGACCACTGCATCCACGTTGAATCGGGCCGAACGCCAATCTGGGCCGTACCGATACTGTTTTCAAAATCCGACCATTACAATCCGGCGAACGGTGGCGAATTCTTCGACTATCTCGTTTTTGAATTTCTGGTGGTTGACAATTCCGGCTCGCACGCGACTTACGATCCGTCGAAAGTCACGCTTTTAGATGTCGGTAAGATACAAGGTTTCTACGAACAGGTCGGACGCAATACCGACTACATCATTCATCCCGAAGAAATTCTAGCGGACAATTTTGAGTATCTGTTGATCGGCAAGCCGAACCTCCCTTCACCGGACGTTCAACGCAGACTCGCCGCCGCTCTGCGGTCACAATAGGTGAGTCATTTCGTGATCAGGTCGGCGATCCCATAAAAATACAGACCGCGACAAAGTTTTAATTGAGCATTAGATTGACGGTTTTCGTCCGGCAATTGGAGTTAAGCAAGCATGCGGCCAACATATCAAACAAAGAGATGGTGGGCCTGGGGAGAGTCGAACTCCCGACACACGGTTTAGGAAACCGTTGCTCTATCCATCTGAGCTACAGGCCCGCGACCATTGCAAAGATTCTAACCGGATTCTCCTTGTCCGCCCAAACCGAAGATTGCTCCTCAGTTCTACCTACCAGTGATGCCAGCTAACCTCTGCGATGTCGCCGCCTACGCGTGCCCGCCTCGTTCAACGATCAGTCGCATCGCGGGAGCGCTCACAAATACCTTCCTGTGGAATCGTTCTCCCCACGATAACGGCGTCACGTCGCGATACTCGTGCATCGTGTCTTCCCCATAACCAGGGTGAAGCTCTTTGCGAAGCGAAGCGCGCACGTTGGGATCCGCGCCATGATCCAGCAGAAGTTGAGTGAACTGCGCCACCTGCGGCCGGTTCTGATGATTCATCCAGAAATTCGGTTGTGAGACCACGGTCGCGAACAGTGCCGTGTGTCCTCCGAAGCCGTCTGCATCCACCGCGGCTTTGGCATCCACGTTCATGCCTCGCTCGAGCAGCCATCGCGCAATCTCCATTTCGTCGTAGTCAACGCACATGTGCAGCAACGTCGCCCCCGCGAGCGGCGTTCCATGCGTGGCCAGCACCTCGTCATGACATCCAAATTCCGGCGGGTAAATTTCCTCTATCGAAAATGTTCGACTCAACAAATTCGCGTCACGTCGCAAATGCTCTTCGAGAAGATCAATCCGCCCGCGATGCGCCGCCATGGTCGGCGTATCCGGAAGTTCAAGCCCGTGCTGGACGTACATTTCAAGAATCTGGTGCTTTGCCGGCGGGTTGCGGCTATCCGTTGAGAGCACGACGCCCACCGGCTCAATTCGTCGTCCCTCCGAATCTCTAACTCGTGCGCCGAGTTCGAACATCAATGCTGTTCCCGACGCGCTCAAGGTATATGCAGGTCCGCCCAAAGCATCGTTGGGCAGAGAAGCACCGCCCGTCATGGCGTACAGCTTGCGAGCCGTTTCGATTTGGCCTTGTAGCGCTGCGCGTGCGAGAGCCGAACCTAGATCGGTTGCGCCCGCTTTATAAAGCGCGGCAATAATTTTATCGCGCCCCAAATTTGCCGCGTAGCTCATCGGCGGACCCCAATTGGATTTCTCTCTTCCTTGCGCCATCTCGTGCAACAACCGTGGATGTTTCTGCACGAGTTTGCGGACCGCGTCCACATCGTCGCGCCATATCGCATCCGTCATCTCGCAAGCCAGCACCAGTCGTGGCCAACTTGGGATGCCGTAGCTCCGCGCAAGCGCGAATTGCGCATCGGCCAACTTGGCGTCCCCAGGCTGAATCTTCTTCGTTGTGAATTCCTGAAGTTCGTTGACCGCGGATGCATCGCCTTTGCGAATCTCGGCGAGCAGGTCTTTCGCTTGATGTCTTAATTGTTCCAGATTCGGGCGAACTGGAAAGTGGCGCTCAGGCATGACGATCCTCCTTAAAATTACCCGATGTCCGCTTGCGTCGGGCGAAAAGGAGGTTCGTTAGAACCGTTTCGATTTATTAATCGCATCAGGTGGACTCGGTCCTGCCCGCGGACGGGAGGCGTCCTGCACGCCTGAACCTGATAATACGAAAAAATGCGCTGATGTGGCCGGCGTTCAGCGTTCGGTTCGTAAATAACTGTTTTGACAAAACAAAATCTCTTAGCCGAAAAATCATTTTGAAAGATCGCAGTCTCCGTAATTGAGGAGGATAGGAGCTCTCCGTAATTCAGGAAAAAATCAACGTTATGAATCGAGTGATTCATTTTGGATTTTTTTCTGGCTCTTCAACTAACTAACCACGCCGTCGCGCGTCTGTTTCCCTCACAGGGAGTGTGTCGAAAATGAATCTACGCCATGGCGCTACCAGTGTGTTTGTAGGTGTCAGCTCTCTATTACTCTTGGTACTGCCAATCGCCAAAGCGCAACAGCCTCAATCCTCCGGTTCGAGCTCCCAAAAATCTTCTGCAAGCGAGCAAACGGCCACGATGCAACCCGCTCCGCGTATCACGCAAGCAATTGACGACAGCTCCGTAGTGCGCATTCCGCGCACGACCCATCCACTTGCGACCCCCGTCAACGATCGCGGGCGAGCTGATGCTGACCTCCCCATGAATCGCATCGTGCTGGTCCTGAAACCGAGCGCGCTGCAGCAAACCGCTCTGAGCAAGCTCATCGACAGCCAGCACGATCAGGAGTCTCCAAATTTTCAGCATTGGCTGACCCCCGAGCAATATGCGGCCCAGTTTGCACCGGCACAAAGCGACCTAGAGCAAATCACTTCCTGGCTTCGCCAGCACAATTTCACAGTTGCTTCGATAGCGCGTGGAGGTCAGTGGATCGAGTTTTCCGGCACGGCAGGGCAAGTCGAAGCGGCCTTTCACACGGAAATTCATAATTACGTGGTCGACGGAAAACCGCATGTAGCGAACGCGGCCGACATTTCTCTTCCACAAGCGCTTGCCCCAGTTGTGAGCAGTGTCCTTTCGCTCCACGATTTTCGCCCGAAACCGCTTCACACAGGAGGTTTTCAGGTACGGCGTGATGCAGCTACTGGGAAACTAATGCCAGTGAAATCGAGTGCAGGAGCGAACCCGCAATTCTCACCGCCGGGACTTAATCAGGGCCATTTTCTGGCCCCTGGAGATTGGTCCAGAGTTTACAGCACCGCGCCATTACTCGGACAGAATATTACCGGCGCGGGCATATCGATTGCGATTGTAGGCTCTGATTCTGATATTCAGCTTTCCGATGTGCGGGCGTTTCGCCAAATATTCCAGCTACCGGCGAAGGATCCGCTTTTCATCATCGACGGCCCCGATCCGGGTATCCTCGCTTTCAGCGAAGCAGAAGAAGAAGCTGATCTCGACGTGGAATGGTCGGGAGCGGTGGCCCCGGAGGCGACGATAAATTTTGTAACCGCGGCCTCAACGTTTTCCACCTTCGGAGCTTATTTTTCGATCTCCCATATCATTGACAACCGTGTGGCGCCGATTATGAGTTCCAGTATTGGGTCGTGCGAGGCATTTTTGGGCACTGGCGGTAACGCCTTCTTGAATGCAGCTTACCAACAGGCGGCGGCGGAGGGTATTTCAATATTTGTCGCTGCCGGGGATACCGGCGCTGCAGGCTGCGACCCTCAAGAATCTCCCACTCCCGCCATCAATGGTCAGAATGTCAGCGGATTTGCTTCAACACCTTACAACGTCGCGATGGGCGGGACGATGTTTGCAGAGAGTGGGTTGGATGCAAACTACTGGCAGACGACCAACCTGCCCGATTTCTCATCCGTGATTGGTTATATCCCGGAGGCCGTGTGGAATGAGTCCTGCGACCCAACGGTCGATCCAACTCAGTGCGGCGGAACGTTTGAATACTTCCTAGTCGCAGGGGGCGGTGGCCCCAGCAATTGCACGCAATCCACCGTTCAGATTACTCAGTCTGGCGAAACCATAACTTGCCAGAGCGGCTACCCTAAGCCTTCTTGGCAGGCGGGGAAAGGCGTACCGAATGACGGGGCACGCGATCTTCCGGACCTCGCGCTCGCGTCGGGCGGTGGCCGTGACGGATACCTGCTCTGCGTCGAGGGTTCCTGCCAAACCACTACGTCAGACGGGCAAACAGCCCTCATACAAGCCTCCGTGGTCGGGGGCACGTCGGCCGCCGCGCCCTCGATGTCGGGCTTGATGGCTCTCATCGAACAAAAAACGGGAGCCTATCAAGGATTGGTAAACTATAACTTTTATAAGTTGGCTGCTGCCGAGAATCTCTCCGCATGCAATTCCAGCCATATGACGAATCCCAACCATCCCAGCGCTTGCATTTTTAATGATGTGACATCGGGAAACAATAACGTTTCGGGACAGCCGGGATACAACGCCGGAACCGGCTACGACATGGCGAGTGGTTTGGGTTCGCTGAACGCAGAGAACCTTTTGAACAGCTGGAGTTCGATTACCAAGTTACCCACGACCACAAAAATTTTGGCCAACACAGTTCAAGTGCAGCACGGGCAGCCGATCCCGATGATCGTGGCCGTCAAGCCATCTTCCGCTAACGGAGTGCCGACTGGCGATGTCGCATTTATCACCAGCATAGGGGACTCGCTGTCTGGAGGAACGCTCGTCAACGGAAGTTTCTCCGGTAATGTTACAGGGTTACCTGGCGGCAATTATCAAGTGAAGGCTCGATACTCAGGCGATGCCATGTTCGCCTCCAGCACTTCTGGAACGGTAAACGTACGCGTCTCTCCGGAAGACTCAACGGTGAACGTCCAGCCGATTCAAGGCGGGATGGGTACAGGCGCGGGAGCGGTCCAAGGCTCAGGGCCAGTGTTTTATGGCACGCCGTTTGGCCTGCAGATCGATGTTCAGGGAAAATCCGGTACGGGTTCAGCCACCGGCACCGTGACAGTCCAGATGGATCACAAATTGCTCGGAACTTTCCCGCTCAACGCGAGCGGCAGTTCGGCTCCTGGGACTAACGGATATTTCTTCGGGTTTGAAGGGTTGAATTCCACCGCAGTGCCGGTAGGCAAACACACATTCACGGTTTCCTACAGCGGCGATAACAGTTTCAATCCGTCCATTGCTGCGCCATATACTCTGCAAGTAATAAAAGCACTGGGTTCGACCTCCCTCATCACCGTACAACAGATTTTTACCGCAGGTGTTCCGATCAATTTCGTTTTGGCGGCCTTTCCCTACGGGCCAACCGGAGCGGAAGCGCTCCCCACCGGAACGGTGCAACTCTACGATTGCGGACCTACGAGTTCTCAAGATTGTCTCCAGGGCAAACCGATTAGTGAACCTATCACCCTAAGCTCCAACGGGCCATTTCAACTAACTGGTCCGGCGAGCGTGCCAGGATCGCAAGCAAGA
>Ga0209624_10002946_pt1 | contig 12332 bp, 11 predicted proteins | sample JacPinW_OM2H0_O1_FD_188565 | JGI IMG/M metagenome (GOLD analysis project Ga0209624, IMG submission 188565) | Forest soil microbial communities from Algoma, Ontario, Canada - Jack Pine, Ontario site 1_JW_OM2H0_O1 (SPAdes) (version 2) | ecosystem: Environmental > Terrestrial > Soil > Boreal... | reverse complement strand
CCAGTCATCTTGGGTAAGTTTGGCGCAGGAGGATTTTTGACGCCAACGAATGAAGTCTGAATTGGTCCGTTCTGTTCTTCGAACGACCTCACATAGCTTGACAAAAACTCCGACAATATCTTCGCTTCAAGCCAGGACATCGTCACTGAAACGCGCTGATGAACTTCAGCGACTTCCGGAGTAACACTTCCAACTTCGCCGAAAACGATGCGTAGGTCATACACGGTCTGCTGGAGTTGGATATTGTTAGAGTAAACGGACGGTATACCAGCCGGGGGGCTTTTGTATTCGAACCTCCTGACTGGAGTTTCGCTGTTCGGTACGGTCTTTTCCTCTGACATCCGGAATCTCCTCGCCTAAGCCGCCGCGCCTTCAGCGCGCTGAGCCTTTAACTCTGTTATTTGAGCAGCAGAAATCGCTGTGTCTACCTGATTTGCGAGTCGCCCACTCGACCTCGATACGCTGGATGTTAAATCTGTCATATTTGCGACAAGAGACGCCAAGATTGCGATTGAAGCAGCGGGCACAACCGGAACGCCAGTAATAATCGTGACGGGGATTTGGGACTGTTGAAGAGTGTTGGTTAGTTCGAAAGCCATACGGTCAGTCAAATATGGTGAGCCTGCACTGTCCGCGAACGCGTCTGCAATGGCCACTCCCAGTGCCGTGGCTGCTTTCTCAGGCTCGGGTGCCCGGAAGACTATGGGCTCGATGGACTCTACGGTTTCGCGTTTCTTGTTAAAAACGGCTAAGACAGGGCGAAGCACCACCAACGCACCCCAGTATGTCAGCGCGAGGAGGAAGCCCAAAACGATCGCGACCAGCACGAGCAGAATCAGGACCATGTAGAGACGCTCCTTGCTTAATCAGCATAGCCAAGATAAAGGGTCGCAGCTACTAAGATGACAGAAGCCAGCCCAAAGGCACAACTGCTAATGGAGCGGAATACCACTGAGAAAGAATGGTCGTCTTTTCCTGCACCTTTCGTTGCCTCAGTCAATTTGAACGATATTTGCCGAAAAATAAGAATCACAATCACCAAGAAGACCATGTCAAGTTGAATTGGCACGTGCGTTACTCTACTGAGAGTATCAATCACTTTTTGGTCGATAAACACCGCTCCGGAAGACCCCAGACCCATTATGCAAAAATCCGGTCCTGACCTTCGGAGAGCCTCCAGTACTGGTAGCCATCGAAAAACGTAGTCAACGACCAGAACGAGAAATGGGAGTCCCACCACCGCTGCGAGCGGAGTGTATAGGTCGCTGGGTATATTTAGGCTGGTCAAGATGGTGGTTCGTCGCTTTTCACGTGAGACATTAGAATATGTGTACATATCTGTCAAGAGAACGCGCTATATGCCGGGAACACGGCGTGAAGTCACGCAGCCTTGTCTGAAGATTTCAACACCCGGAATGTTTGTTTTCCGTGGGCTCGGGAGACACATGCCCAGTACTCTCCTATTCCGTCCTGTAGAAGCTGTCGTGCTCTATCCCGGCCCGTAATCCTTTCTTCAGCGGCTAGGTTTGCCAGTTCTTCTTGACCCAGCCTTGGATTCCTGGCGATTAGGTGTCTCATGCCTTCGATTTGCGCTTCCAGTTTCAGCACCGCTCTGTCTTTGGTGGTTTGCAGCCTTCGCGTGTGCCAATGGCTCTGCTCATCCTGCTCGCTGAGAACCTCAAAAGAAAATGTTCCGACGTGCTTCGGGGCGTATCGCTTGAGGAAGCTCTCGACACGCACGACTGTGCGCTTGGACCTGGAATCGAGTAGCGTGCTCTCGTCTTTTTGTTCCACGAAATAATGACTCGAATCCATTTGCGTCATTTTCGCCGACGTGCCGATTGGATGTTTGCCGGCATGACCAGTGTGGTCGATGATTGTGCACGTTACGCCCATATCGCACAGGCGCCGTATCGCTCGAAAGATGTGCGTTGCCTCGCCGACTTGATTGCCCGACTCTCCGGCTTTAAGCAGGCTGGTCCAAGAATCGAAGATGATCCACGGACTATGTCCAGTCAGTTTTTTGCAGCGCTCGACAAACTTTTCCAGTTTCGGATCGTCCGGGAGTGGGGCAGGGTCAACCGATCGGTCCCAGATAGAGAAGGCGGGACTGGCCGGGTCAATGTTCGCGTCCTCACATATCCTTTTGACGACATCCGGCGGGTTTTCAAAATCTAGGTAAAGGACGCATCGCTGCCGAGTCTTTCGGCCCAAGAACGGCTTTCCCTGAGATACGGCCCAAGCAGCGGAAAGCATCGTCGTTGTCTTCCACGTGCCATGCGTCCCATACACGAGCTGCGTGCTGGCTTGCGCTAAGAAGAAATCAATAATCCAGCGGCTGTTCTTTATCTTCGCCAAATCCAGCTGAGGAATGCCTTTCCAGATGTCACCATGTAGTCTTGGGAACCGGCGTACGGATTGCTTATTTCGCTTTGTCATTTAATTCTCCCGGTACATTTTGGAGCGATCACAGGGCGTGGCAGATGCACCGGGAAGGTTGAAACTGCCGGGCGCCCCGTAATCGCTCTACCTATAGTTACTTCTTACTGGGATTAAACTCGTTCTCTGGTGGGACGCTTCGAGCAGGCTTAGGGTCGAAATTGGGAGGCAGAATGTGGCTTCCGCTAGGCGCTCTCAACAAGCGCACGTGGAAATCTGGCGGTCACATCTGGGTCACAACAGGTCACAACTGAGGCGTGTCTTGCGAAAGTGAAATGCCGCCGTTTCAACACTTTAGAGTGTCTTAGAAGTAGTTTGGGAAGCTTCTATACTGCCATTGTACGACGCCCGCTCATTCCAACTGCCGCGATTATACCTAATCGCGCCGCCCCGTGAAAAGCCCGCCGCGCAATTACCGCACGCAAGAAAATCTCAAGCCAACCCGCGCGCCGCCCCAATTCTCATCGGACAAAACTCAAAAGTATTCATCCCCGCCTTGATCGATGGATCCTCAGCCGCAAATTTCTGCACCTCGGCCGCGTCCTCCATCTCCAGCACCGCGACGCCAAAGCCTCCCGTGCTTGCCATCACGGGCCCATAAATCAAAATCTTCCCTGCATCGAATGCCTCGCGCGTGTAACGCACGTGCTCCATCATCAGCGTCCGTTCCTCGGCAGTCATGTCCGCGGCGAACGACGACCGCGGTGGAATCAGCTTGAAATAGAAGTGTTGTTTGCTCATCGAGAAACACCGCCCCCATAATCCACATGAAATTTTCGCGATCCACGATATTTCTCGCGCCCAAAAGTCCGCGAAATAGTACCGCACCTCCGTGAATCACGCCGTAACGATTTTCCGATCCGGGCCGATGAATCCAATGTGCCGCCTCCACGCCCCATCCATCCCCAGTTCCGCGCGGCAGATTTCCGCGACGCCCCGTGCGCAGGGGCAGGGAACTGGCCGCCCGCTCCGCTCACGCCCGCAAAATCCCCCATCGTCGCGCCCTCAATATATCGCCGAGCGAATTCCATCTCCGGAGGTTCACCGCGTGGCTGAAAAATTAATCGTCGTCACAGGCTCGAAAGGCGGCGTAGGCGCCACCACGGTCGCCCTGAATCTCGCCGTGCAACTAGCGCAACTCACCTCCAAACGCGTCGCTCTCCTCGAATTCGCCTGCCCCTTCGGCCAAATCGGCCCGATGTTGGATTTCCAGCCGCGCTTCACGTTACTCGACGCTCTCGAACGCATCGATCGGCTCGATGAATCCCTCCTGGCCAGCCTCTTCACCCATCACAAATCCGCAATCGAAATCCTGGCCGGCCCCCTGCACGCGGCTCTGCGCGCCGAACAACGCCAGTCCGTCACCCTCGAATCCCTGCTGCGCATTCTCGAACTAGCCCGCGCCGCATATGATTTCGTAGTCGTGGACCTCGGCTTCGTCAACGCCGCCGAAGGGGCCCGCGTGCTCCACACCGCCGACACTCTGTTACTCATCGCCGAACCGAGCGCCCTCGCTCTAGGCATGCTCGAACGATATCTCCACGCTGTCGATTCCGCGGGCCTCGATCGCACCAAATTTCAAATCATCATCAATCGCGCTCGCCAAAATGACGACGACCCAGTCGCACAATCCGAAAAAATCCTGAAACAATCCTTCTTCGCCCGCCTCCCCAACGATTACCGCCAATTAAGTGAAGCCGTGACCGTAGGCATCCCCCTAACCGCCGCCTCCAACAACCCACTGGTAGGCCGCTACCGCGACGCAGCCACCCGCCTAATCGCCCAGGCGCCAGCCCGCAAGCCCGCATGCCTTGAATCTTCCATCAACACGCGCACCGACGTACCCGTCCCAGTTGGCGCGAAATAAAATCCGTCCTCCCTTTCTCTGCGCCCAGTTTTGCGGCACAGCCGCTCCTGGCTGTGCTCTTCTTGGTAGTTTTTCTCTGCGCCCTCCGTGTCTCTGTGCCTCTGGGGCAAATTTTCCTCCGCCCTTCCCTCCATGCTAAAGTGTCAACTCCAAATCCAAGGAGCCGCAGTGGCGCACAAAGATCTCCGCGATTTCATCCACAAACTGGAAAAGCACGAAGAAATCCGCCGCATCACCACAGAAGTCGATCCCATCCTGGAAATCACAGAAATCTCCGACCGCACCGTAAAAGCCAAAGGCCCAGCCCTACTCTTCGAACACGCCAAAAATTCCAAAATCCCAGTAGTCACCAATCTAGTGGGCACCGAACGCCGCATGTGCATGGCCCTGGAAGTTAACTCGCTCGACGAAGTAGCCGCACGCATCAGCTCTTTCCTTGATCTCCAGTCCCCCCAAGGTCTCCTCGAAAAAGTAAAAATGCTCCCCAAACTTGCCGAGATCGGCTCCTTTTTTCCGAAGACAGTCCGCAGCGGCGCCTGCCAGGAAGTAGTCCGCACCGATGATTTTTCGCTAGACTATTTCCCAATCCTGAAATGCTGGCCGCAGGACGGCGGCCGCTACATCACCTGGCCCATGGTCATCACTAAAAACCCGGAAAATGGCAAACGCAATGTCGGCTGCTACCGCATGCAGGTGTACGACTCCCGCACCACCGGCATGCATTGGCAAACGCAAAAGCACGGCGCCGACCACTACCGCAGCAGCCGCGCCAAAAATCCCAGTGGCAAACTGGAAGTGGCAGTAGCCATCGGCGCAGACCCAGCCACAGCGCTAGCCGGCATTCTTCCCGTTCCGCCAGACATGGACGAGTTCATGTTCTCCGGCTTCCTGCGCAAAGACCCTGTTGATCTCGTCGCCTGCAAAACAGTTGATCTAGAAGTCCCCGCCAACGCCGAAATCGTCCTCGAAGGCTACGTCGAAATTGGCGAGATGCGCACCGAAGGCCCCTTCGGCGACCACACCGGCTTCTACTCCCTCGAGGGCCAGTTTCCCGTCTTTCACATTCAATGCATCACCCATCGCAAAGATCCGCTCTACCTCACCACCATCGTCGGCCCTCCTCCGCAGGAAGACTATTTCATGGGCCACGCTATCGAGCGCGTCTTCATGCCCGTGATGAAAATGCAGTATCCGGAAATTGTGGACGTGGCCATGCCCGCCGAAGGCATCTTCCAAAATCTGATGATCGTCGCCATCCGCAAAAGCTACCCCGGCCAGGCGCGCAAAATCATGAACGCGATCTGGTCGCTCGGTCAGGCCATGTTCACCAAAGTAGTCGTCGTCGTCGACCACGACGTGGACGTCCAAAATTCCAGCGAAGTCGTCTGGAAAGCGCTCTGCGCCATCGATCCGGAGCGCGATATTCAGTTCGTTCTCGGTCCCGTGGACACCCTCGACCACGCCGCGCGCCGCCAGGATTTCGGTTCAAAAATGGGTGTGGACGCCACCCGCAAATGGCCCGAGGAAGGTTTCGCCGGACGTTGGCCCGACGAAATTAAAATGGACCACGCCACAAAAAAGCGGGTGGACGCAATATGGCAGCAACTAAAACTCGCGCCCACGAACAAAAAGTAAACCCCAGGCGAACCCTGAAAGCGTTCGCCTTTTTGGCCCTTTCCCTCAATATTTAAGGGCTTTAGCGCCATCCCACCTGTCCTTTTTACCTGTCCTTTTCGCCTACCTGTCCTTCCGGACTATGTTTTACCAATAGCACACCATCGCAACATGTTCGTTGACACTCCGTGCTGCGGATGTAATAAACGGAGAAAGAGGAAAGGTACCGGGCGTAGCAGTACTGACGGTCCTCTCCAGAGTCGGCGCCGTACCCGGGGTGATGTAGCTAAGGTCGAAACGGGTTTTGGGTTTTTTCTCCAAAGAAAATTTTAGCTCCAGATGAAGCCGTGCCCGTCCTGCGAAGCGGGATGGGGTGAGGAGTGAGGGGCCGCGCGATGTTCAATCTGGGTAAAACGAAATCACTAATCGGCCTGGACATCGGCTCGAGTTCTGTCAAGGCAGTCGAGCTGAAGAAGACCAAGGCAGGCTACGAGCTGGTCAGTTACGGCATCGAAACCCTCGCCCAAGATACCGTCGTGGACGGCGCTATCATGGACGCTCCCTCGGTCGCCGAGAAGATCATCTCGATCTTCGACAATCAGAAAATCAAAACCAAAGACGTTGCCACTTCCGTCTCCGGCCACTCCGTCATCGTCAAGCGCGTCAGCATGCCGCTGATGACCGAAGACGAACTCTTCGATCGCGTGCAGGCCGAAGCCAGCCAGCACATTCCTTTCGACATCGCGGACGTGAACCTCAGCCATCAACTGCTCGAGGCCACCGAAAATCAGATGGACGTCCTGCTCGTCGCCGTCAAGAAAGACAAAATCCTGAACCACACCAACGTGCTGGCGCAAGCCGGCAAAGTTCCGGTGATCGTGGACATTGACGCCTTCGCCCTGCAGAACTGCTTCGAGGTCAATTACGAACCTGACCCCTCGCAAGTCGTCGCTCTGCTCAACGTCGGCGCCAGCGTCATGAACATCAACATCGTCCGCGGCTGGACGCCGTTGTTTACCCGCGACGTTTCCGTCGGCGGCAATCAGTACACCGACGCGTTGCAGAAGGAACTGGACCTGAGCTTCGAAGACGCCGAAAAACTTAAAATGGGCGGTACCCTGGCGGGCGTCAACGAAGAACAGCGCACCGCCATTCTGCGCTCCGTCTCTGACATCTTGATCCTGGAAATTCAAAAGACCTTCGACTTCTTCCGTGCGACCGCCAGCGGTGAAAATATTCGCCGCATTTACGTCGCCGGTGGCACCGCGCGCGTTCCCGGGCTGCTCGACCTGCTCAAAGAGGAATTTGCCATGCCGGTCGAGGAACTCTACCCGTTCCGTAAGATTGCAATCAATCCCGCGCGTCACGATGAGAGCCAGATCCGTGAGTTGGCGCCGCGCCTGGCCATTGCTGTGGGCCTGGCGCTGAGGAGCTTCGACACGCCATGATTCGCATCAACTTACTCGGCCAGGTCCGTCCTAAGGCCACCAAACAATCCGTGCCGCTGGAGTCCACGCTGCAGATACTGCTGGGAGTCGCCGCCCTGGCTATCGCGCTCATCGTGCTCTCCGTCACCTACTATTCGCAGAAGAAGCAGCTCGACGATACCAACAACCGCATTGCCGCTCTGAAATTGGAGAAGGCCAACCTGCAGGTAATCAAGCAGGAAGTTGACCGCTTCGAATCTCAGAAAGCCGCCCTGCAGACCCAGATCGGCGTCATCGAAAACTTGCAGAAGAATCGCACCGGCGCTCAGGAACTGCTCCAAATGGTCGCCAACACTGTCGTCCGCGTTGACCAGCTCTGGCTCACCAGTTTGGAACGCAAGGGCGACAGCCTCGACATTGTCGGCGAAGCTGGCAGCGTCAACTCCATCGCCAATTTCATCACCCAGCTCAAGCGCTCTGGCTACTTCGACAAGATTGAGATCAACGAAGCGAAAGAGGACGACGTGGCCAAATCCGTCACCACTTACAATTTCACCATGTCCGCCGCGATCGCTCAGCCGGCCGCCGCCTCTACGGGTCAACCCCAGACGAAGCCCGCTGCTGGAACTACTACCACGCCCCCGCAGCCCGCGCCGAAGGGGAGGAGTTAGCGATGGCTACCAGTTTTCGTGATTGGCCCTGGCCGCTTCAGGCTCTGTTCTTCCTGGGCCTCGCCGTTGTTTTGATCGCCGCTGGGTTCTACGTCCCCGGTTCTCCGGTAGCCACCGTGCGCAATGAACTCGAGGCCGCGCAGCAGGAGGAGAAGCCTCTGGAAGCCGACGTCGCCAGCCTGCGCGTTTACAAACAGCGCCGCGCTGAGCTGCAATCCGAAATGGATGCGCTCTCCAAACAGCTCGCCACCCTCCAGACCATCGTTCCCGAAGACAAGAAAGTGGACGAGTTCATCATCATGATCCAGAGCGCTGCCACCAGCTCCGGCGTCTCCATTCGCCGCCTCAAGGCGCTGCCTATCGCTCCCAAACAGTTTTATTTCGAAGTCCCGTTTGAAGTCCAAGCCGATGGTCCGTATTTCGCGGTCCTGGATTTCTTCTCCAAGCTCGGCCGGCTCTCGCGCATCATCAATGTTGGCGATCTGAAGCTCACCAGTACCGCCAGCACATCTTCAAACGCCACTTATCGCATGACTCCCGGAACCTCTGTCACCGGCGTCATGAACGTTACTACTTTCTTCTCGAAGGCGGCAGACGCTGCGCCTCCTGCGGCGGCGCCAGCTGCGCCGGCAAAGCGATAGGACGACAACGATGAGACTGCCCAAGGCATTCAACTTAATCCTTACCGCGCTGGCACTGTCCCTTTGCCTCGTCCCGGCTACTTGGGCCCAGGCCCAGGCTCCGGCGCCAGCTCAGACGCAGGCCAAGCCGGCCAAGAAGCCCGCGCGCAAAGCCAAAGCGACTGCGCCAAAGCAAGCTCCAGACGCCAACGCCGCGGCTCCCAATCCGGCCGTAGTCAAAGTGGCCGCGCGTGATCCTTTTGTGCCGCTGGTCAATGAACACAAACCCGGCGGCGGCCCGCCCTTGCCCCCAGGCAAGGCTGGTTTGGTGGTCGCCACCATCCGCGTGGATGGCGCGATCCGTTCACCCAACGGAATGTTCGCCGTAGTCACCAATCCCGACCAACGTGTCTATTTCCTTCGTGAAGGCGACCAGCTCTACGACGGCGATGTGGAAAAGATCGGCCTGGACGGCGTCACGTTCAAGGAAGTTTCCAAGGATGCTTTCGGGAAATCGGTCGAAAAAATCGTTACGAAACGAATCTACCCGAGTGCAGGAGAGCAGCAATGAGGATTATGCGGAGGGCGTGGGGCCTGACTGCGTTCGTGGCGGCAGCCCTGATTTTGTCGAATGGAGCGCTATCGGCCAGTGATCTGCCGGTGGTGCATGTAAAGGCCGTGGTGAAGGACGGCGCCGTGACCCTGGATGCTCAGGCCAACGGGCCCTTCGAATACACCACGTACCGCCCCAGTGAGAGCCTCTATGTGCTCGACCTGTCCGGCGTGTCGGCGGGCGATTCTTCCGGCGCTCGCGTGGTGCCCTCGGAGCTCGTCAAGAGCTACCGTCTCACCACGTACTCCGCTGGCCAAAAGCCCGTGGTGCGCTTGGAGATCCTGCTGCGACCCGGCATCACTCCGCGTCTCGCTCGCAATGGCAATCAGGAGCTCACCCTCTTTGTTTCCGCCAACGGTAACGCGGATGCCACCGCCGAGCCTGTGGCCATCACGGCCGCGCCTGCTGCGAAACCGGCGCCTGCGGAAGCCAAGCCCGCTCCCGCGGCGCTGAAGCCCATTTCCGCCAGGCCCTCGGATGCGAAGGCCGCTGCCGCTGAATATCAAAATATCGAGCAGGTGAACCTCGCTCAGGTTGGCGCCCAGACTGAAGTCAATGTCGTGGGCAATGCCAAGCTCAGCTATCACGTCAGCCGCCTGCACAATCCAGACCGCATCGTCCTGGATTTTTCCGGCGCCCGCCTGAAGACCAGCGAAAAGAATATCGCCAGCAATCTGGACCCAGTAAAGGAAATCCGTCTCGCTCAATTCACTCCGCAGGTCTCGCGCATCGTCATCGATCTGCGCACCCCTGCTCGCTACAACGTGAACGCTTCCGGCAACGCCGTCACCGTCGCCTTCCGCGCCGAATCCGCCACTCCTGCTTCCGGTGGCGCAAGTGATTCAGCTCCGGCGGCCAACAGCGAGCCGGACGACGTAACCACCACCAAGGCGATCAGCGCACCAGCAGTTCCGGCGAATGTTCCAGCGAGTGTTCCGACGCCGGTAGCCGCTCTTCCCACAGCCTTGACGCAACCTTCTGCGGCCCTGGCCGTTCCGGTTACGCCAGCGCCCCAGCCCGCACCCGCCGCCGCTCCGAAACCAGCAGCAGCGAATACGGGCTACACCGAAATCACTGACAGCACCACCACCGCACCGGCAGGTTCCTCCGCCGCGCAACAGGCGCCCACGCCTGCTCCGGGCTCGCGTTATTCCGGCGAACCCATCTCAGTCAATCTGAAAGACGTGGACCTCCGCGACTTCTTCCGCCTCATTCACGAAATCAGCGGCCTGAACGTCGTCGTGGACCCTGCCGTCAAGGGCAGCCTGACCATCGTTCTCGACGATGTACCGTGGGATCAAGCTCTGGACATCGTTCTTAAGAATAACGATCTCGATAAACAGCTCGACGGCAACGTCCTGCGCATCGCCACCAAGGAAACCTTGAAGCACGAAGCCGAACAGAACCGCGAACTCGCCAAGGCGCAAGCTGAAGCCGCCGACGTGGTCACCACCACGCGCGTCCTCAGCTACGCCAAGGCCGCAGACATGGTTCCCACGCTGAAGAAGTTCCTCTCTTCGCGCGGCGATATCCTGGCCGACTCCCGCTCCAACACTTTAATCATTCGCGACATTCCTACGGTCCTCCCGGTGCTCGATAATCTCCTGCGCCAGCTAGACCGCAAGTCGCAACAGGTCGAAATCGAAGCCCGCGTCGTTGCAGCCAACCGCTCCTTCTCGCGTGAAATCGGCACCCAGTTCGGTCTTGGACTCGGCGCGCACGGCAGCACCATCGGTGGTGCCACCGCTGTCGGCACCAGCCCGATCATTCATACTCCCGCTCCGCCGTTCGCGGTCGGCACTCCGCCGTTGACGTCTGGCTCCGCCCCGCTGCTCACCAATCTCGGTGCGGCCACTCCGACCAGCGGCTTTTCCTACTCGTTCGCCAATGCCAATTTCGCTCTGGACATGATTATTACCGCCGCGGAAGATCGCGGCGTCGGCAAGCTCATCTCCAAGCCCAAGATCGTCGCCCAGAACAATCAGAAATCCATCGTCAAGCAGGGCACTAAGATCCCGGTGCAGACCATCGTCAACAACACCGTCTCCGTCCAGTTCGTGGACGCGGTGCTGGAACTCGATGTCACGCCGCAGATCACCTCTGACGGCACCATCTACATGGACGTGGACGTCAAGAACGACCAGATTGACCCTTCCATCCCGCGCGTCGAAGGCATTCCCGCCATTGACACGCAGGAAGCCACTTCCAAGGTTCTCGTTGCCGACGGCGCCACCATGGTTATCGGCGGCGTAATCGTCACCCAGCAGCGGACCGACATCCAACAAGTCCCGGTGCTCGGCAGCTTGCCCGTCATCGGCAACCTGTTCAAGCACACCACGGTCAGCTCCACGGCCCAGGAGCTTCTCTTCTTCCTGACCCCGCGCATTCTGCCGGGATAGTTGGGGCTGGTCCAGCTGGTAAACGAGAGGTTCGTACGTAGCTCGTGGCCCTAAAAACTGTGCAATCGAAATCACCCCGGAGCCGGATCCATCGGCTCCGGCTTTCTTTTTCCGCTCTCCATTCCGACGCGCTCCTCGTCACCCACCTTCCCAATATCCGTTATCTCTGCGGCTTCACCGGCAGTGCCGCCATCCTGCTCGTCGAACATTCCCGCGCCACGCTCTTCACAGACAGCCGTTACACCCTGCAAGCGCGCCAGGAAGTCCACGACGCCACAGCCGTAATCGCCCCGCACGGTCTGCTCAGCGCGCTTGGTAAGGCGCTCAGAGCCCGCCGCGGCACCATCCGCCTCGGATTTGCTCCCGCGCAGCTAACAGTCGCCGAGAAAGACGCGCTGCAAACTGCAGTTGGCGCCCGCCTTCGCTGGCTAGCCGCTCCCGGCCTCATCGAGCGCCTGCGCGCCGTCAAAGACGCCGCAGAACTCGCCTTAATGCGCCAGTCCGCGCGCCTGATCAGCGAAGTCTGGACCGCCGCAGTCCGCAACGTGAAACCCGGCATTTCCGAACTAGCCGTCGCCGCCGATATCGAGCGCGGGATGAAACTCCAAGGCGCCTCCGGCCCATCCTTCGAGACCATCGTAGCCTCCGGCCCCCGTTCCGCATGGCCTCACGCCCGGCCCAC
>Ga0209624_10002943_pt1 | contig 12334 bp, 11 predicted proteins | sample JacPinW_OM2H0_O1_FD_188565 | JGI IMG/M metagenome (GOLD analysis project Ga0209624, IMG submission 188565) | Forest soil microbial communities from Algoma, Ontario, Canada - Jack Pine, Ontario site 1_JW_OM2H0_O1 (SPAdes) (version 2) | ecosystem: Environmental > Terrestrial > Soil > Boreal... | reverse complement strand
CCTGCTCGATTTCGGCATGGTCGGCATCCTCGACGACGACAAACGCGAGCTCTTGGTCGATCTGTTCGTGGCCGTGCAGCGGCATGACGTCGGCCGCGCGGTCGAGCTGGTGCTCGCGCTCGGTCAGCCCTTTCGCCCGATCGATAGACCGTTGTTGCGGGCCGACGTTCGCGACTTCATCGAGAATTACTACGGCGTGCCGCTCGAGCAGTTGCACGTCGGCCGGATGCTGACGGACTTTGCAGCCGTCATGCTCCATCACGGGATTCGCTGCCCGGCCGACCTGATGTTGTTGATCCGCTGCCTGGTGACGCTCGAGGGGGTGGGGCGGAGCCTGGACCCCGCCTTTAACCTGGCCGCCCACTTGGCGCCGTTCGTCGAGCGGATCGTGTCCGAACGTTACAGCCCGCGGCACATGGTCGACGGATTCCTCGACGAGTCGCGCAAGCTGGCCCAGCTGGCCCGCGACGTGCCGCACTACGTGGGGCGCTCGCTGGAGAAGCTCAGCAAGGGCGAGTTGCGCGTACAGTTCGAGCACACCGGTCTCGATCGGCTGATGACCGAACTCGATCGATCGAGCAACCGGGTGGTAATTGGACTCGTCGTGTCGGCGTTGATCCTGGCCTCGTCTCTGGCGCTCCGCACAGGGTCGGAATCGGTCTGGTTTTCCATTCCGCTATTCGTTTTGTCGAGTTTGCTGGGAATCTGGCTGATTTACGGAGTTTTCCGTAGCGGCCGATTGTGACGGCACCCGCTGACGCTCTCGAATTGCCGGGTCTGACGGATTTGCCGACGCGGACTGCCAACCGCGCCGTTGAGAGGCCGTCAAGCGACCATCAGCAGTTTCACCCACGCCCGCGCTGTCGATGCCGTCAAGCAACTGCTGCTTTCTTGGCACGCACGCAGGCGCCTCCGTGTGGCGATTTCGCCGCGCCCGGTTTGGCCGCGCGTTGACGCGGGGCAACGTCCTCGCGCGATCACGCGGTGTTCGGCAAATCGCGCCAATTGCAATTTTGCGAAGCGCCAACCGCGACCTATGCTTGCGATAACATAGGTAAAAAAAATCCCATCCCGCTCTCAACCACTTGCGGAGGCAGCTCGCCGGAGGTAAGCCATGAAAAGCTTGATTCGGTTCTTTACAGACGACAGCGCTGCAACCGCGGTTGAGTACGCGGTGATGTTGTCGTTGATCCTGATGGCGGTCTTCGCGACCGTTGCAGCTCTCGGCGGGAATCTGAGCGCCAAGTACACGAGCATCGAGACTCAGATCACGGCCCACGGCGGCTGATCGTTAGCGGGTTCGCTCGTTAACGTTCGCCGTGCTGAGTGTTTGCAGCACGCGAGCGCCGCAAGCGCGATCGAAACGGTCGATGACTGTTGGCTGTTATATTGCCTTGGGTGGCAACGTCGGCGACGTCGAGCAGAATTTCCGCGCGGCCCTGGCCGGCCTGGCGGCCACGTCCGGGGTCGACGCGGTTTCTCTTAGCCCTGTCTTTCGCACCCAGCCGGTCGGGCAATGGGCGGGGCGCGAATTCTTGAACGCGGCCGCCCGGGTCGACACGAGCCTCGAGCCGTTGGCTCTGCTCGAGCTGCTGCAGGAGCTGGAACGCCGGGCCGGACCCCGGACCGGTCCGCGGTGGGGACCGCGAGCTCTCGACCTGGATTTGATCTTTTACGGCGATCGGACCATCGACGATCTGCGCCTGCAAGTTCCGCATCCCGCGAGTTGGTATCGACGATTCGTGCTCGACCCGCTGGCTGAAATCGCCGGCGACGTGTCACATCCGACCAAAGCGCGCACGGTGGCTGAGCTGCGCGAGCGTTTGCTCCGCCGCCCATTGCGACTGTCGTTAGCGGGGGCATCCCGCTCCGCTCGTGAAAGGCTCCGTCGCATTCTGGGAGGACCGGGCATTGAAATCGGCCATTGGGCCGACCAACCGGGGCGAGCGGGAGCGTCGGCCGACCCGGAATTGCTCGCGTGGCTGGGGCCGTCGGACGACGAACCGGAACTTCAGTTCAGCTCCTTGCCCGCGTTGCCGCGACTCGACGCTTCCGGCACGACCGATCCGGTCGGGTTCTTGCGCGACGTGTTGCACTCGGCGCTGGGCTAAGCCGCGAAGCGACGGTCGAGATCGTCACGGTCGAGATCGTCACGGTCGAGATCGTCACGGTGTGCTAGACGGTCGCAGGCGGAGCGGGTTCAAAAAACCGGACATGGGGGACACGCGCTGGGCGTCCGGGCGCTCGAACGGGGGATCGGACTCGCGGGCCGCGCGAATCGTGGCGACCTGGTGGGGGATCACCTGCAGGTCGTCGAACAGCACCTCGCCCATGCCGTGCAGCGTGAGAGTCAGCGTGTAGGGCCCATCCGCGCGGACCTCGCGGAGTGTTTGGAAGCGCTGCCAACCGCTTTTCTCAGTGAAACGCAAGGCGCCGAGCATCCGGTCGATGTTGTCGTGCACGGTGATTCCGTCGAGGCTGTGAGCCGGCGGCGCGATGACTTTCACCCAGCCGCTCACGTGCAGGATCTGTCCACGGCGGACCATCATCGCCGGGCTGGTGACTGCGACCGGCGGCTTGGTGATGATCTCCGGCGCGTCGATTCCCGTGACGGGAATGGCGATGAGGCGTAGCGACGATTTTCCCTTGTGCGGGGAGGGATAGGTTTCAGCCCTGACACTAACCCCTTCGGTCGGGTGCTGCGATTGCGTCCAGCCGGCCAGGATGGCCCGCTTGTTCTCGAAGTCTCCCGAGGGGAGCCGGTTCTCCTGGGGGTTGTCTGCCGTCCGTCCCAGCCGCTGGATGAGCCGGTGATGATCGGGCAGAGTCTGGAAGCAGACCGTGTACGGGCTGGTGATCGGGCCGTATTCGCTCTGGGTGACCGATTCATTCCAGTACGCGTATTGCAGCACGCGTAAGGCCTGCATGCAGTCGCCGGCCGCGTCCCGAGCTTTCTCGAAATCTTTCCCCTGGATGGCCCATTCAGCCTTCTGCAGGGATTGCTCGGCGCCGGAGATCAGTCGCAGACTGTCAGGTTGAGCGGCGCCCAGCTGCGTCAGCTCGGCATCGACCTTGCGCACGCGCTCGAGCTTGGCTTTGGCCAAGTCGATCGAAATCCGCGCACTCGCCGGCGCGATCTGCCGAATATGTTCCTCGACCTGGTCCTTCCACCCGCTGTCCGACGACACAAGAATAATCGCCGTCTGATCGAACTTCGGCAGCGTCACCAGGTAGTTCCCGACCGTCTTCTGTTTGGCGAGGGACAGCAGTCCGGTCGTCTTCAGCTCCCAAAAACGGGCCGTTTCGGACGGTTCGGGGATCAGTACCTTGGCGTCTTTTGCGGCGAGCTTGCCCGGCACGTACTGCGCGTCATGAGCGGGCCACGAGGCGACGACCAGCTTATAGCCGGGAGCTTGAAAGACGGTCGCGACCATTTCGGTCGGCATCAGCTTCTTGTTCTTGGCTTGCGTGTCGGCCTCGGCCAGGTTCTGGCGGACCGACCGTTCCAGGTCGCTGGCATCGCGGGGGAAATCGACGAGCTTTCGGGTCGGCTTCGGAAGTTTTTCGTCGACTCTGAAGGTGACGGCCTCGGCGAGGTTGGCCGTCGCCAAGAATGGTTCGATCAGCCCCAACTCGAGATTGAGCTGGGCGATCTGCAACCGTCGTTCGACGGCTCCGACGGCGTTGCTTTCCAGCGAAGTGCGGCTCCAATATCCGAATCCGCGGCAGCCCGCCATGATGGCCGAATACAACTGCAGCCGGATCTGTTCCGGCTCGAGCACGGCTGGGGCCATTCGAAACTCCGTCCGCCAGTCGTTCATGTTGGGAGCCGCTTCGGTCTGGATCCAGGTGAAGAGATACGTGCCGGGATTCGCGAGACGCGAGCGCTCCATCAGCCAATTGCGATAGTCCTTGAGCGTGAAGGACGTCCCGAAGACGTGGCGGCTGGTGCCGAGCATCGAGACGTAGCGCGAATAGCCGCGCTCGTCCTCCACCACGTCGATCAGCGTGGGACGCCGCAGCCGATAATCGTGGGCCCGCAGCTGTTCGAGCCGCGCCATCACGTCTTCCCGATCCTGCGACGACATCCAGGTGCCGAGATACCACAGCAGGATCTCGGGGGACTCGTACGCGCGCGGCGTGGCCCGGACGCCCTCGGCCGAAAGTTGCTCGACCGGCGCCGGGTCGGTGGGGGGCTCGGCAGCCGCAAAGATCCCGCGCTGGCGGAGCGCCGCGAGCCGCACGTGGTCCTTGGCGCTACGGACATAGACCGTGTTGACATGCAGTTGTTTGAAGGTCTCCAGATCCTCGGCATGGTCGATGACCATCACGGCCAGTCTCGGCCGGCCGTTGACCTCGAACTGCCCCTGGCGGATCGCGGCAATCGGCTGCAAGGGGCGCGGCTGCTCGCGCACGGGCCGCGCCGCGACTTCGATCAATGGCTCGACGCGCGGATCGCTGAGTGCGATTTTCAGCGGCTCGGGTCCCAGCGGACAGGTGAGCGTCACGCGGTCGACGTAGCTACCCGAAACGTCGAGAGTCTCGGTCCGAAAGCGCCAGCGCAACAGGCGGATTTCCCGCTTCAACAACTTATCGAGAGGGCCCACCACCAGCTGCTGCCAGCGGCCAGTATCGGAATAGTCCAACCGCTGGTCTTCTTCCTGGATCCAGCTCTCGAGGGTCTTTCCGCTCTCGGGATCTTTTTGATTCGGAAACACGACGTGCATCAAGAAACGGGCTCCGGGCCGGTTCGCGCGGATCCAGACCGAGGCCTTGAGTTCGGGGAGCGTTAAACACGGTTTGGCCAGCCAATTGTCGAAGAAGATGGCCGCTCCGTTGCGACTCCCCTCGACCAGGACCTCTTCGCCGGGTCCACCGTTATAGCCCCAGTGCGCATCACGACGGTGCTCGACCTGACCGGGTGCCAGAGAGACTTTCCAGAGAAGCGCATCAGGGGCGGGAGCGGTCTCGTCGCCACGCGCAGTCACTGCCCAGCGGGGTGCGGCCACAACCGCCCCGCAGAAACAGATGACCCAGACGAGCCGAGCAACCCGCATCGTGCTGCCGCATCCAAGGCCGAATCGAACCACGTCCCTGCGTTCGATAGTCGCGCATTTTCGTACCGCGCGCGGGCTTCGAGGGCCGGCGCGCGGAGCACTCTGGCAAAACGTCAAGGCGGCCCGCGCAAACGTTGACGAAACGAAACTTCGAGGCCTCCGCGGGCCGCCAAACGTAAGTGGCGGATACTACTGGCTTTTGCACAATCGGCCAAGACGAGGCGTGGCGTGCGGAGGACACGACCCATCATCGCCCGCAGTCGTCAAAGTTTCCGTAACTTACGCAGCCCAAAGGGCTTAATGTGGCGACTACTTGTTTTCGTCCTCGGTCCGGCACAGAATCTGTATCTACTCGATCGACACCAACGTCCCCTCTGACGCGACACAGCATGCAGTCACGCTTGCCGGAAAACCCTCCCGACGAACTCCCCCGCGAACTCATCGATTTGGCGCGGACCATCGCGTCACTGCCGAACAGTTACCAGAACGAGCTGGAAACCGCTTACGTCCGCGTCGTCGACGCTGTCCGTCGCCGGCGTCGCATTTTGTCGCTAGTCCAAGAGGCCCTTTCTCAGCTGCGGCTCGACATCAAATACCTGATGTTCGACCTGGAAATGACCCGCAAAGAGCGGGACGAGCTTCGCGAGCGACTGGGCGAACTCTGAGTCGGGTTGAGAGCCAAACGCCTCCATGCCGCTCATTCTCTATAAGCTGGGCGGCAGCCTGCTCACACTCCCGGACCTCGATTCGCGGCTGATGGTTCTCTTCAGGCAGCCGTTGCCCGCTCCGCTCGCGGTCACCGCAAGCCGGCCCGTCGCGCGGGCACTCCTCGTGGGTGGCGGCCCCACGGCCGACGTCGTCCGCGAATGGGACCGTCGTCATCGGCTGGGAGACCAGCGGTCGCACGACCTGGCCGTCGCCGCGATGGGCCTCAACGCGCGGCTCGTCAAATCGTTGTTGCCCGCTGCAGAGTGGGCGACGAAAAGGAATTCGATCGGCCGGCCGCGTGCTGGCGGCCGCGTCGCCGTGCTCGATCCGCAGGCCGTTCTCGACGAAGCCGAACGACAAGCCGCTGCTCGACTGCCCCGCTCTTGGGACGTCACGAGCGATTCCCTCGCCGCCTTTCTGGCGATCGAGTGGGGCGCTCGGGCACTCGTGCTCGTCAAATCGACGCCGCGCCCCGGCAGAAAAAATGTCCTTGAGGCAGCGCGCCGGGGCCTGGTCGACAAACACTTTCCAGAGTTGGCGCCGCGGATTCCGGTCATTGCCTGGGTCAACCTGCGCGCCCGGCAGCCCTCCGTTGAACGTTGGTTGTGACCGCAAATCCAAGAGTGCCGCAACGCCTTGTTTGTCGCAGTGTTCGTTCGCCGATGCTCGTTGCACGCGTGTGAAGGCCGCTCTACACTACCGGCATGGCGAAGCGTTCTCCGTGGTACAAGGATGGCTTGTCGTTCACATGCACGCAGTGCGGGAATTGCTGCACCGGTGAGCCGGGTGTCGTGTGGGTCACCGAAGAGGAACTCGCCAAGATGGCCGAGGTCCGCGGTGAGTCGATCGACGAGGTGCGGAAGAATCACACGCGGCTGGTCGATAAGCGCGTCTCTCTGACCGAGCGTCCCAACGGCGACTGCACGTTCTTCGACCCGCAAACGCGGCACTGCACGGTCTACGGCGCTCGCCCCGCGCAATGCCGCACGTGGCCGTTTTGGAACTCGAACCTCGAGAGCCGCGAGGACTGGAAGAGGACGCAACAGGCCTGTCCGGGAGCCGGACAGGGGCAGTTCTTCCCGCTCGAGGAAATCGAGCGACTGGCGCGCGTCATCGATATCTGAGAGCCGCGAGCTAGGGCTTGCCGCCCATCCGCGACCACATCCACGCGACCAATGCGGCGTGCAGCGCGAAGTGCAGCCAATAGAAGAACGGGGCTTCGTACCGGTCGATCCATTGGGGAATCAGGCAGGGGGAGCCTTCCGGGCAGTACGTTGCCACCACTCGTTCCGCGTACAGCTCATAGGCGACGAAGAGCGTCAGCCCGACTGAGAGCAGCAATTCGAAGGTTTCGATGGAACCAATCTCGACATGGCATTTTGTTCAGGTAAAATAGTGGCCATTTACGAGGGAGTAAACGGGAGCTCTCCCAGACTGGATCAACGGCCGAGGCGCAAGTCCGCCAATCGGCCCTGTACCGGCTGTCTGGGTTTGATCCCGTGGTTCGGAGGCCCGGCGAAAAAAGCCCACGCGGAACGACTTGACACTAAGTTCAACTTACCATTACAGTTGAGACACCTCAGCGGGACACAAGTTACCAATGCCGGTCCGGTCGCATCTCTCGGGGGAGAATCGAAACGTGACCAAAAAAGAAATCGTAAAATCGATTTCCGAAGAGATTGGTCTGACGCAACTCAAGACCAAAGAAATCGTTCAGAAGACGTTCGACGCCATTATCGAGACCCTCGTTGCCGACCATCGGATCGAGCTACGCAACTTCGGCGTGTTCGAGGTCAAGAAGCGAGCGGCCCGCAAAGCGCGCAATCCGCGAACCGGCGAACGCGTGGATGTCGCGGAGAAATGGGTGGTTACGTTCAAACCCGGCAAGGAAATGGAAGAACGAGTTCGCCAGCTCGAAGAGGCCGCCGCTCAAGAAGCCGCCCGCGCAGCCGCAAATTCCTCCCCAACGCCAGAACCCGCACATCAGGCTTAACTTTTCTGCTTGAGCAACCGATCTAATAGAAATATGTCGAGTCAACGACCGGGACGAAACTCTAGTCGGTTACCCCAGAACAGAGAGTCGAAGTCCTAAAGCGTTGAAGCGACGACGGATCGAATCTCGGGAACCCGCACTCCCGTCCGACGACCCACCAGTTTCCCCGGTTCTCGGGGATAAGCCTCGACTGATCCTTTCGCCAAGTTTCTGTGGAGCCGAAAGCCCGGCCGTAAGCCGGGCGCGGACGAATTTCGCGCGCCGAGACGACTCGGCCGATGGAATTAATCCGTGGCGGAGGTGGAAGATGCGGAAGTTCGTGATCACCGCTTCAATCCTGGCTGCAGCGGCGGCGACTCAGGTCGGCTGCTTCGTGCCCATCTACTCGTCCCAACCGGACGTGCGGGCACGGGAGCTGATCTACCAGTCGGAAAACCTCCGGCACATCCCTGACGTCTGGGAACGGATTTGGGGATTGGACATGCCGGACGTTGAAACTCCGTACCGCACCCACGGTGGCGTGATTTAGTTCAGCTTCGGCTGATCGAACTGGTCCCACTGGGGACGGCTTTGGCGCTGCGCGCCCGTCGTCCGCGCGTCGACTCTGCACTTCCGTCTCGATCCTTCACCACAAAAAAGTCTCTCTCCTCTGGCGGTTTGCCCTGCCCAGATCGGCTGATATGCTGACCCGCGGAGGATCCTCTTCGCGTGAGTCGCCTCGCCGTCAGGCTCAATCGTCTCGAACTCAACAATCCCATTCTGGTTGCGTCCGGCACCTTCGGCTACGCGCGCGAGATGCAGGCGTTCGTCCCCTTTGCCAAGCTGGGGGGCGTCATTCCGAAGACGGTCACGCCGTTGCCGCGGTTGGGAAATCCGCCGCCGCGGGCAGTCGAGACGGCTGCCGGCCTACTCAACTCGATCGGCCTCGATAACGACGGGCTCGACGCGTTCGTCGAAAAGCATCTCCCCTACTTGCTCGAATTGGGAACGGCGGTCCTCGTCAACATCGCCGGAGCGACCATCGACGAGTTCGTGGCCATGGCCGCGCGGCTCGATGCGTTTCCGCGAATCGCCGGCCTGGAACTCAACATCTCCTGCCCGAACGTCAGCGGCGGAGTTGATTTCGGCACCGACGCCAAGATGGCTGCGGACCTGGTGAAACGCGTGCGGGAAGCCTGCCGGTTCCCCATCGTTGCCAAGCTGACGCCGAACGTGACGCGGATCGTGTCCATCGCACAGGCCGTCGCCGACGCGGGTGCGGACGCCGTCTCGCTCGTGAACACGTTTCAGGGGCTGGCCGTCGATTGGCGGCGCCGGCGACCCATCCTGGGAGCCGGCATGGGCGGACTGAGCGGGCCGGCGATCAAACCGCTGGCACTGCGTTGCGTTTGGCAAGTCGCCCAGGGCGTGCCGGGGCTGCCGATCATTGGCGTCGGCGGGATTTCTTCGCTCGATGACGTGATGGAGTATCTCGTTTGCGGGGCCTCGGCCATCCAAGTGGGAACTGCCAATTTCTATGACCCCGGCGCTGCGCCACGATTGGTCGACGAACTCTCGAAGTTGGTCGAGGCGGAAGGCTGGCCCGACCTCAGTGCCGTGATCGGCACCCTGCGTCCGCCTGCCGACGTTCCGCCGGCGCATTAAAAGACGTTCAAGAGCCGCGCGAGAGTCCTGGTAAGTCGGGGAAACCTTGCTTGCCGCGCGGGTCGCAATTCGCGGCCCCCGGGCGATCTGGAGCGCCAAAAGGGGGAAGTTTCAACCGTTTTACCCCGCGTGCCGATAATGCCAAATGCACGGGTCCGACCGTATATCTCGCGCCTCTCTCGGTGGACCCGCGGACTGGTTTGAACGGGGGATGACGTGTCGGCGTTTCGCAAAAGCGTGAGTTCTTTGCGTGCGACCCGCTGTTCGGTCGCGCTCGCTGCTGCCTGTGTCGCGCTTTGGCTGCCGGGCTGCGCGTGGAGCGAGAAGATCAAGGTCGCGGGCGACGGGTCGCCCGAGTATCAGAATCTGCAGATCACTTACGACCTGGCATCAACACCGGAATTGCAGCGTCTCGACCAGCCCGCGCCGATCGTGCAAACCTCAAGCGTCGACTCGAAGACTGACTCGGCAACCGCTGCTCCGACAACGCGCCCCTGGACGAAGCGGCGCGTGCACCTCGAGCTGCAATATCCGTATCCGGGCGTGCATTCTGCCTTCGCGCGGGCCACGCTTCGCATTGTGTCGGACGTGAAGATCAGCAAACCGGTCCAGCCGCCGGCCGTCGTGGAGTGGAAGGACGCGTTCTCGGGAACGCCCGTCACCTACTCGCAACACAGCCCGTCCGGCATGTCGGCGCCTCAGCCGATGACGAAGCCGGAACCGATCGCGCCGCCCGCCAACCTGCCGCCGGAAGAGCAAGAAGAACTGGCCGCCACCGAAGAGGTGCTCTACATCGACCTGCCGAAAACGGAGATCGACGCCCTGCTCCGCGAGCTGGCCAAAGAGGACTTCTTCAAGGCCCCCAGCAATCCCGACGGCCAATCGCATGTGTTGGTCGTCGTGAACAAGGGACGCTGCGAAAAGGGCTGGTCACGCGACGAACAGCTCGATCGGCTTGTGGAACTGCTGCGACGACACGGCGCGCCTTTGCCGGCGACGGCGCTCGAAGCGAAAAAGTCCTGACGCCGCAAAAGTCGTGATGCGGCTGGGCAAGTGCGACTGTCAGAGCGTGCGGCCCAGCGCCGTGGCTACCTTGCGGCACTCTTCCATCACCTTGCCAAAGGCCGCCGGCGTGATCGACTGATCGCCATCGCTGAGGGCCGCATGCGGGTCCGGGTGGACCTCCAAAAGTAGCCCATCGCAGCCGACCGCCACGGCGGCCAGCGACATGGGCGAAATCAGCGAGGCGATGCCGGTCCCGTGGCTCGGATCGACGACGACCGGCAGGTGCGTTCGCTCGTGCAGATAGGGAACGGTGGCCAGCGGCAGCGTGAAGCGGGTGTGAGTCTCGAAGGTGCGGATGCCCCGCTCGCAGAGGACAACCTGGTTGTTGCCCTGGTCAAGCACGTATTCGGCGGCGAGCAAGAACTCGTCGATCGTGGCGGCCGGTCCGCGCTTGAGGAGCACCGGCTTCTTGGTCTCTCCGACCGCTTGCAGCAGGTGATAGTTCTGCATGTTGCGGGCGCCGATCTGCAGCACGTCGGCATACTGGCAGACCAGGTCGACGTGCTGGGGCGTCATCACCTCGGTGACGACGGCCAGGCCCGTCGCTTTGCGAGCGGCTGCCAGCATCTTCAGCCCCTCTTCCTTGAGTCCCTGGAACGAATAAGGGCTCGTGCGGGGCTTGAAGGCTCCGCCACGCAGGCCCTTAGCGCCGTACTTCTTGACGGCGATCGCGGACTCCATGATCTGTTCTTCGCTCTCAACCGAGCAGGGGCCGGCGATGATGCCGATCGAGCCGCAGCCAATCGCCAAATCGAGGGCCCGGACTTGCGTGGGCTCGGGCTTGGCTTCCCGGCTAGCCACCTTGTAAGGGGCAAGGATCGGAACCACCTTCTCGACCTCCTCGTACGAGGAAAGCACTTCGACGGCTCCATCCCGTTTCGCACCGATTGCCGCAATCACGGTCCGCTCCGTTCCGACCAGGACGTGCGCTTTCAGACCCATCGATTCGACGCGTTTGACCATCCGCTGGACCATGTCCTTCGTCGCCGTACTCTTCATCACCACGATCATGGGCGGGCTTCCCGATGCAAATTGAAGGCCGAAGGACGGCGTTCGCGAACTGCTGAGACGTCGATCTCTGTTTGGCGATGCCTCAGGAACAAGAAAGCCCTGAAACCGACTGGGATTTCAGGGCCTTGGAGTGTTTTCTTTTATGGCTGGAATTAGTTGCCAACGTACTCCGAGAGCCCCGCCTCGCAGGCGCTAAACCAATAAAAGTGGAAGCGGGACATTTTCGTTCCAGTGGCTGGCTGATTACTTACCCGATGATAAACACCGCGCTTTGGGCGGTCAATCTTCCGTGTTCGTTCAAGTCCCCGCATTTTGACGGACACGGTCCGATTGGAGCGCGTCGCGCGGCTGTAGCGATTTCCCGGCCAATAAGTGGTCGACAATCGACACGGTTCGCCGCAAAGCAGGCCCGGGAGCGCGCGCACGAGCCCTCATTCACCTGCACGGTTGTCGTTGCGCTAGCCGCTTAACGACCGAGGAACGACACAACCTGGCCGACGTCCACCGGCAAACTGATGTCGGTCGCGCCGGGGAGTGACGTCACAATCGCCTTGAGGCTGGCCGGCTCGAACGAAATCCAGTCGCAGCGGGACGCGGTGCCCGATTCGACCGCGGCCTGGTAAACCGCCTGCAAGTTCGGCCGGTTGCGAACGGTGATCACGTCGCCGGCATTCACGACGATCGACGGCGTGGCGACGGTGCGGCCGTTCACCTGAAAATGGCTGTGCACGATCCCCTGCCGAGCCTGGGGACGCGTGTGCACGAAGCCGGCGCGGCGGATCACATTGTCGAGCCGCCGTTCGCACAAGAGCATCAGCGTCTGGCCGGTGTTGCCCTTGGTCTTGCGGGCTAGCTC
>Ga0209624_10002942_pt1 | contig 12336 bp, 8 predicted proteins | sample JacPinW_OM2H0_O1_FD_188565 | JGI IMG/M metagenome (GOLD analysis project Ga0209624, IMG submission 188565) | Forest soil microbial communities from Algoma, Ontario, Canada - Jack Pine, Ontario site 1_JW_OM2H0_O1 (SPAdes) (version 2) | ecosystem: Environmental > Terrestrial > Soil > Boreal... | reverse complement strand
CCGCCTCCACCTTGAACGGCCCCGCCGCACCTCCGGTCGAGACCACATACCGCACCGTGCTCCCCTTGTCCGTGAACCTCGGATCGTCCGCCGCCCCGCCTGTCACCGCAATGTCCTGGATAGCCGTAGCCTTGTCGAACCCATGCGGCAGCAGACGATTATCCTTCAGGTATCCCACCGCATGCAGCAGTCCCGTCGTCACTTTGCCATCCGAATCCTTTAGGATCGGCTCATAGATCTCCACCTGATCCGCACTCGTAATCTCCCGGTAGTGCGGCTCGTACTTCAGCGGATCTGCATCATTGTCATTCCCCACAATCGAGCCATCCGGATTCAGCTTGCCCGACTCAAACACCACGCGCCCATGGGCATCCTTCACCACAACATGCAGCCACGCCCGCCGCGAAGGATACGCCGTCGGCAGTTTGTGCCCGCCGAGATTCTCCACATGCACCTCGACCGCAACTCCATCCACAGTCCGATCAATCGCGCCAATCGTCACCTTCGCCGCCTGCGTCTTCAAAAACTCCGCTGTGCGCTTCATCGCCGCATCCATCTCCTCCGGCAGCGCCGCCGTGGCTAGTTCATCGCGATGATCCTGCAGCATTCCTTCCACAACAAAATTCGATCCAACAAATGTGTGCCGATGCATACCATCACGAGGCTGCCCATACAGCGCCGTCACCGCCACCGGCTCCTTCACCACCGGCATATGGCAGTCCTGGCAAGTCTGCTTCGTCGCGTAGTCGCTATGCTGCCACTCCTGGTAAGGCACCTGCTCTGGGAACCTCGCGATCTTCTCCCCATGCGGCCCCAATGCCGAGGTAATCAGAGTATGGCAACTCCCGCAAAGCCCCGAATCCCGCACCTGATCGCCTTGCGTCGGCCGGTACGTAGCCGTCGAGGAGTGCATCACCGTCTGGTGCCCTTGATTAATATCGAACGGCCCGTACTCCGCCCGGTTGCCGTTCTTGTCCGGCTGCGCGATCTTCACATTCCCAACAAAAGTCGCCTCAGTACCCAGCCCCTCCTTCTCAATCTGGTGGCACACCGCGCAAGTAACCCCATCTGCCGCTGCCTTGTCCCCCTTTGGAAACGTCGCCAGCGGAAACCGCGAAAACACATCCGTGTGCCGACCCTTATCCCGGTCCGCCATCCGCACCGCTGGCATATGGCACACCGAGCACTCATCCTCAATCGCCTGCTTCGACTCCGGATGATCGATCGACTCCCGCCGCACGCTCCCCTGCCAGTAAGGATCGCGCGAGGAGTTCGCCATGATGCTCGAGCGCCACTGGAACCCGATCGAAATGTCCTCGCCCTCGCTCGTCTTCAATCCGTTATGACAAGCCACGCACCGGTCCGAAGTCCGAAACACCGTTCCGGGCGGTACCCTGTCTCCCTTCGCATTCTCCGTCTTCGTCTGGCCCCGCAACACCGCCGGCGCCGCCGTCACCGTCAGCCCTAGCAGCACCGCACCGATCGCGCTAATCGTTCTAGACGAAAAAATCCTCATCGCCATCCATCCCATAGCTTCCCATCCGCCCGGTCCCAAAGCAGATAAAACATGACCTGCGGCGCTCGCCCGCCCGTATTCGTAAACGGCTCCCTCACACCAAAGCCCACGCGAACGTGCTGCCGGCGGCTTACCGTCACCTGCATCTCCGGCAGAACATCCCAGTTGGTGCTTGCCCCGGACTGGAAGCTACGCACCGCCAGAAGCTCCACCATCGGCGTAAACAGCCGTCCCAGCATGTGGTCCTGAGCCACCGCCTGCCCAACCGCCGCCCGCCAGAACATGCTCCGCGGAGCCACGCTCGTATCGAATGGTAGATCCGCCCCCAACTGCGTCTGTAAAAAAGTATTCTCTTTGAACAGTTGATCGAACGCGGCAAACGGCTCGAACTGCGCCGTCCCTGCTCCGAACCCGCGTTTACTATCCCCCGTCGGAAGCAGGAATCCTCCCTGCACACTCAGAATCGATCCCGTCCGCAGGCTCGAAAACATCTCCCGTTTCACCCCCAGCGTGATGTCGCCAAAACCTGCTGTCCAGTTGTGATTCTGGTCCGCGTAGTTCACCGGAATATCGGTCTCAAGCTGCGTTCGCGCATCGATGATCGTCCGCTCATCGATCACATCGGTAGTCCACGCCGGCGCACCCGAGGCACTCGCCGCCGTCGAAACCACAATCTCGTTCTCGGGAAAAGCCTTCTCCGTCACCAGCGCACGCGGCAGGTTCAACTCGCCCAGGGGATAGTGATGGACGTTCTTACAAAACCCCCGCATATACGCGATCACATCGTTCATCTGCTCGTCGGTCAGTAGATCCCCAAACGCCGGCATGATCTGTGAGAGTCCGCGCGACGGCCCCCCATGCACGATCACCGCCTTCCAGTTGCCGTCCGGTTCAGGCGTCGTTCCCGAGCAGTCCGTGAAATCCGGAAACGTATCCGGCCGCAGAAACACCGTGCTCGCCATCGGAGCGCCCTTCCCATCGCTGCCGTGACAAGCAATGCAGCCCCCTTTGTAAACCTTCGCCCCGTTCTCCACATCCGGGCGCTGCGCATAATGAAGCCTCTGCGCCGAAAGATGCAAAGAGGCCATACTGAGAATCGCGACAACACAAATGATCAATGGTCGAATCAACTTCGTCATGTGCGGCGAAACTGACGCAGCATTTCGCAAGAATCTATGACGAACCGCGGCCTGCCCCCTCTGAAACGCGCATAGCGCTTGTCCGCGGTTCCAACGCTGCAAATCGTTACACCCCAAAATGACGTGCCGTTATGTTTCTATGATGAGAACAAAATTTGACGCCGGCCTGTTTATTCAACGTACAAATTCAGATGCGGGGAGGAAACGCCGGTTGCATAACCTGGACCGATTGAAAATGACATTTCCGTCATTTTGTCTAACGCCCCTGTGGGTTTACAGATCATGAGCATCCCCTTTCAAACGAGGATAGGAACTCTTATTTCAAGTAAATGAGGGTTTGTTGTTCAACCGCCAGAAGTTGCACCCTAAATTCGATTTAGAGATCCCCAAGCGGACTTCATGCTGGTTTAATGGTTCGTCTGATATCGTATCTCGATAGCGAGGTTCGATAATGAAGGGCGATATGGATAACCGCGATCTTTACTCCGGTATGATTCGTCTTCACATCCTCCATCATGCGGAACATGAAGCCATCTTTGGCGCGGGGATGGCGGAGGAGCTTGCCCGCCACGGATACAAGATCAGCCCTGGGACTCTCTATCCGATCCTCCATGGCTTAGAAAAGCGCGGCTATCTGACGTCGAAGGAGGAGCGGTCCGGCAAGAGTATCCGTCGCCTCTACAGGATCACATCGTCCGGCCGCCGTGGGCTCAAAACAGCGAAGCTCCGGGTTCGCGAGCTTTTTGGAGAGCTGATTGAAGGCAAATAGTCCATTCATTCGAGATTCCTGCTGGATTCGTGGAATTGGTATCATCAGCTTCCTCGTAGCCAGTGCTTCGGGTGTGGCTTTGGCCCAGTCCGCGGTCACAGCTACTCCAGCCGCAGACCCTGATCTCACGATTGATCAAGTTGTTCAGGATGCCCAGCATAACTATCCGGCGATCCATGTCTCCGAAGAAGAACTCAATGCGGCTGCGGCAAATATCCGGTTAGCGAGAACTTCCTATCTTCCACGCCTCGATGGGATTGTTGAGATCAACAGAGCCACGCGAAACAACGTCTTCGGTACGCTCTTCCCTCAGAATATTTTGCCAAGCATGTCCGGGCCGGTCATCGGGACGAATAATGCCGGGTCCGTTTGGGGAAGCGCCACTGGCCTCTTGGTCAATTGGCAACCGTTCGACTTCGGCCTGCGACACGCCAAAGTGGAATCAGCGACGGCGGCCCGTGACCGGGCAAATGCAACTGTGCAAAGAAGCCAGCTTGAGGTCTCAAGTGCGGCGGCGGATGCCTTTTTGACGGTACTTGCGGCTGGTCAGGCTCAAAATGCTGCCCAGGTTGCCGTCGATAACTGGGAGACGCTGCGGAAGAGTATCCATGCACTTACGACGTCGGAGTTGCGTCCCGGCGCGGACGAATCGAGAATCGAGGCCGAGAAGGCGGCTGCGAATACTCAACTGGCCCTCGCGACCGAGGCGGTCGAAATGGGCCAGGCGACCCTCTCCAAGTTTCTCTCGAAGCCCGATGACATAGCGAGACCCCTCAACTCCTCCCACCTCCTTGGAGAGGTTCCTTTGGGTGCAGAGGACGATGCGGCTTTTCATCCAGAAAATACTCCCGCCATGTTGGAGCAACATGCGGTCGTCTCTCAGTCGGCTTCAGAGATTCACGCCACTGACCGAAGCTGGGTTCCGCAGTTCAATCTGGAAGCAGCCGGTTATGGAAGAGGCACCGGCGCAGAGACAGACGGACAGCGCTTGGGTGGTGCAAATGGTCTCGCTCCAACCGTAGGAAACTACGCTGTCGGTTTAAACGTTACCTTCGGCTTTCTCGATTTCGCCAGCATCCATGCTCGGGAAGCTTCCCAAGCTTCCACATTAAAAGCAGAACAGTCTCGCGAGACATTGGTAGGCCGGCAACTCCAGGAGCAGTTTGCTCAGGCACGAGCAGCCTTGCGTGCGACGCGCAGCATCGCCAAGAACACTCCCATTCAGGCGACGGCGGCTCGAACCGCTCTCGCGCAGGCCACAGCTCGTTATAAGGCGGGTCTCACTTCGATCGATGATGTAGCGCAGGCGCAACGGCTTGTAGTGCAGGCAGAAATGGATGATTCGATCGCACGCCTGAATGTCTGGCGCGCTTTTCTTCAGTTGCAGTCTATACGTGGCGATCTTCAGCCTTTCCTTCAGGCAGCTCAGTAATCAGGTGGTCATTTGACATGCGTCTAGTCCTCGCAGCTCTGGGTCGCCCTCTCACCGTGATCGTGGCGTTGATCGCAATCATCGCCGGGTTCTTCATGGCGATTGGGAGAATGCGTATGGATATCTTTCCTGAAGTGGGAAATCCTGTGATCTACGTCGCGCAGCCCTATGGCGGCATGACACCCGCGCAGATGGAGGGGTTTCTTACCTACTATTACGAGTACCACTTCCTCTACATCACAGGTATTCAAGCGGTGGACAGCAAGAGCGTCCAGGGTGCTGCTCTGATGAAGTTGACCTTCCGCGAAGGCACGAACATGCAGCAGGCGATGGCCGAGACCGTCGGTTATGTCAATCGCGCTCGTGCCTTCATGCCGCCCGGTACGGTCCCACCCTTCATCACGCGCTTCGATCCTGGGAGTGTTGCTGTCGGTCTCCTCTTGTTTACCAGCAACAACCACACGCAAGGGGAGTTGCAAAACATCGCTCTGAATCAGGTGCGCCCCCTGTTCGCGACGCTTCCCGGCGTGTCAGCGCCTCCTCCTTTTGGTGGCAACCAACGCACCATTGTCGTCACACTCGATCCTGACAAGCTCAAACAGTACGGAGTCTCGCCCGAACAGGCAATCGCAGCGGTAACCAGCGGCACGGTCGTATCGCCCTCCGGCAATCTCTATGACGGAACCCTGAACCGCATCGTTCGGACGAACTCCACGCTCGGGCCGGAGCTGAACGACTTGATGGCGGCTCCCATTCATCCCCGATCTGGAGCCAACATTTATTTGCGCGATATTGGAACCATCGAGAATGGGACGGATATCGTGACGGCCTATGCACATGTCGATGGCCGCCGTACCGTCTACATCCCGGTGACGAAGCGGTCGGATGCATCCACGCTGGCGGTTATTCAAGCTGTAAAAGAGGCAATCCCCAGCTTTAAGAAAGTGATGCCGGATGATGTCGATGTGCAACTCGCCTTCGACCAATCCGGTTATGTATCGAACGCAATCAATGGCCTCGTCAGAGAAGCGGCACTCGGCGCGATCCTGACGGGATTAGTTGTCCTATTGTTCCTGAGAGATTGGCGTGGCGCTCTCATCGTCGTAGCCAACATCCCCTTCGCTCTTTTCACGGCTGTACTCCTCTTATGGGCCACAGGTCAGACGATCAACATCATGACCCTCGGTGGACTCGCATTGGCGGTAGGCGTCCTCGTGGATGAAGCAACTGTCGAAGTGGAGAACATTCATACGCAACTCCTGCCAGGTGTCTCTCGGGCACGAGCTGTTCTCGAAGCCTGCCGCCGCACCGTGCTGGCCCGTCTGCTTTCGATGCTTTGCGTTCTGGCGGTGTTCGTTCCATCTTTCTTCATGAATGGAGTCGGACGGCAGCTCTTCGTTCCGCTTTCTCTTGCTGTCGGCTTCGCTATGGTCGCCTCTTACTTTCTCTCGAGCAGCTTGGTTCCGGTCTTTGCCACCTGGATCATGAAGGAATCGCATAAGGGAGAAGAGAGAGAAGGCAGCTTCGGCAGGATGAGAAGACGCTATGAGCGCTACCTGGCCTTTGTGTTGGATCGCCGTTGGGCTGTCATCCTTGTTTACTTCGCTGTGTCGGCAGTTATTCTCATTCTCGTTACGCCTCGCATCGGGAGTGAGATATTTCCGGACTCCAATGGTCCTGTGTTGAGACTGCGGCTGAAAGCACCTATTGGCACGAGGATCGAAGACACAGAGCCAATGGTAATGCAGTCTCTGGAGTTGATCCGAAAGACCGTGGGCAAGGATAATGTGGAGATCACCTCCGACTATGTCGGTGTTCAACCGTCCAGCTATCCGGTCAATCTTATTCATCTTTTTACAAGTGGCCCGGAGGAGGCTCTGGTGCAGGTCCAGCTCCGGCATGGTCATCCGGACGATGAAAGATTGCGAGAAGATCTTCGGGCGGCATTCCGCAAGGAACTGCCGAAGCTGACAGTGGCATTCGAAGCAGGCGACATCATCTCGCAGGTAATGAGCTTCGGGTCGCCGACACCAATACAGATCGATGTCCAAGGTGTGGATATCGACCAGAACTATGACTATCTGGCGAAGGTCGAAGCCGAGCTACGGAAGCTAGAGTTCCTGCGCGATATTTCTATCGTTCAGCCTCATCTTTATCCGACGGTCGAGGTAACAGTAAACCGCGATTACGCGGGACAGTTCGGTCTGACGATGGCCGATGTGACGAACTCGCTGACGCCTGCTACAGGTTCCTCCAGATTTACAGCACCGAATTACTGGCGTGATCCGAGGACAGGTAATGCATTCCAGATTCAGGTTCAGCTGCCCTCAAACCGAATGCAAGGTCTCGGTGCGCTCTCTACATTGCCGCTCATGCGCGATGGACAGACTCAGCCCCAGCTCGATCAGGTTGCCAAACTGGAATACGGGACAATGCCCGAAATGATCGAACGATTGAGCGGGCAGCGAATCGTGAGCGTAACGGCAAACCTGCACGGAATTCCTCTCGGGGAAGCTCAGAAGCGTATTGCAGCAGTCCTAAAAAATCTTCCTGCCGCTCCGAAAGGCTCAGTCGTCGCGGTACGTGGGCAAATTCCCGCTCTTGAGGAGACAATCTCTGGGCTCCGCACCGGACTTCTTCTCGCCATCGCTGCGATCTTTTTGCTGCTGATGGCGAACTTCCAGTCTCTCCGTCTACCGCTCACCATACTTTCAACGATTCCAGGTGTCCTCAGTGGCGTTGTGCTCATGCTGCTGTTCACAGGAACGACACTCAACATCCAATCTTTCATGGGAGCGATCATGGCAGTCGGCATTTCGGTCGCCAATTCCATTCTGCTGGTCAGTTTTGCGGAACAGGCGAGACATCAGAATCAGGATGTCGAGGCTGCGACGCGGACTGGGGCGACAGGCCGCATCCGGGCGATTCTGATGACCGCGACGGCGATGATCTGCGGCATGATCCCATTGGCAATTGGTCTTGGAGAAGGAAGCGCACAATCGGCCCCTCTCGGTCGGGCCGTGATCGGTGGACTCATCTTTTCTACGCTGACGACTCTCACCGTCCTGCCGGCCGTCTACGCGCTGTTACAACGCAAAGCGTCCACTGCGTCGAATTCACTCAATCCCGAAGATCCATCGAGTCGATACTATGTCCATCCATAAACGCGTCTGCTTTTTGCTTCCGCTGGTGTGCTGCTTGCCCGCCTTCTCCCAGAGTTCCGCGCATGTAGAGATGGCGAAAGTGGAGAGCCGCTCCTCGTCTAGAACGGTTCCTCTGACTGCGGAGCTCGCTCCCTTCTTGCAGACCGATATTGAAGCCCGCTCTCCTGGCTACGTGGAAAAGGTTCTCGTTGATCGAGGTAGCCTGGTTCACCGAGGACAACTACTCGTTCAGCTTTCCGCGCCGGAGATCAACTCGCAAACTTCGGCCTCAGAAGCGAACCTCCATCAGGCAGAAGCTGAGGTCGCACAGGCCGAGGCTCAGGCGGCTGGGGCTGAGAGCACAGCAGCGAAGCTGCAAGAAGCAGCCAAGACCCCGGGTGCTGTCGCTGGCAACGAATTGCTGCAGGCCGAAAAGCAGCGGGATGCGGCGCAGGCTTTGGTCGATAGCCGGAAGGCTGCGGTACGAACTGCAAAAGACCGTCTCCAGGCGAGCCAGGCCACGGAATCCTATCTCCGCGTGATTGCGCCGTTCGATGGAATAATTACCGATCGGTTTGTCAATCCGGGCATGTTGATCGACGGTGGCCACACCCCCATGCTCAAACTCCAGCAAGTTGCCCATCTACGGTTGATTGTGCCTGTTCCGGAAACTTACACCGGCTCTGTGGTGAAGGGAGTGTCGGTGGCGTTCCATGTTCCGGCTCATCCCGGAAGAAACTACACAGCGAAGGTAGCTCGCATCCCAAATGCACTCGATCAGCAGAGCCGGGCAATGATGGTCGAACTAGATGCGTACAACAAAGACGGGAGTCTGGCTCCGGGTATGTATCCGACCGTTGATTGGCCGGTCGGCGCTGGAGAGAATCTTCTGTTCGTTCCCAGCACGAGCGTCGTTACGACGACAGAACGAACTTTCGTTATTACTGCTATCAACGGTAAAGCGCACTGGGTTGATGTGCGGAAGGGTCCGGCCGCTGGTGAGAACGTTTCCGTCCGAGGTCAAATTGCTGTCGGCCAGGGGATAGTCAAACGTGCTTCTGATGAGATCCGAGAAGGAACTCCACTCAGATAGGCGCGTCTAATCGACAAGCGATAGGGAGGACAAATGGCTTATCCGAGATTTCCCACAACCATGGATGTAAAGTACGCGATCAATCGTACGCTGTAGCTCGGGCGCTAGGAACCGCCGCGCCTTGGCGGCGCAAGCTGTCTTCCGGTTGCATGATGGAGCGTGCGTTCGTCTTACTCTAGTCATTGCGGCCCGGAAGGCCGCTGCTTCCAAACAGTAGCTCAAAGAGTTTACAAATTCCATTCGATCATCTCTCCATGGTCACGCTGACGTTATGCCAGACGTTCAAAGTGCTACCCATTCAGTAACGCGAAGGCGTGAGGCTCCTCTCGCTTCTGAACCTCGCACAGGGGGAGCGTGACCGTGAGTTGCGCTCCCCCTTCATGACGATTTACCGCTGTCACGCTGCCTCCATGAACACGGACAACCGCTTCAACGAAAGCAAGTCCAAGCCCGTGCCCCCGCGATGCGCGTCCTTTGACTCTTCGCTCGAAGAGATGACGACCGATCTCCGCATCGAAACCAGGGCCGTTGTCTTCCACGGTAAGAGTGGCCATGTGATCGTCTGCTCGAAGCGAGACACAGACCAAGCATGAAACGGGCAGATGTTTGAGTTCGTTATCGAGTAAGTTGGCGATCACGCGGTGGAGGAGAGCTGGGTCGGCCAACACTTTGACTGAACCAGCGCTTCGAATTTGAATCCCGATCCCCTTGTCATTCATGGAAGGCTCGTAGAGGTCGATCATGCCTCTCACAAGCTCGTCGAGATCCACCTCGACCCGCGAGAGCCGGAGTGCATCCGCTCTCGCCTCTGCCACGTCGAGCGAAGTGTTAAGGAATTCAGTCAGACGGTCGAGTTCGTCGATCGCGGAAACGATTGATTCGGCATGATCCTCCCTGACATCGCTGGCCAAAACCGTCTCCAATTTGCCACGGATTGCAGTGAGGGGACTTCTCAGGTCGTGTGCGAGGGAGTTCGTAATGGTGTGTAATTGGTGGACGGTGCTCTCGATCCTGTCGAGCATGTGATTCAGGGTGCGAGCCAGATGGCCGATCTCATCGTTCCCCCTCGTGTCGGGAACTCGGCTACTCAGATCGGATTGGCCTATGCGCGACGCTGCTTCCGTAATTTCGCTTACTCGGCCTAACATCTTCCACGTTGCGTAAAATACGATCACGAAGCCAAGCAAGACAATGGCAACCCAAAGAGTGAAAAACCGTACACGAAGATTTCTCAGGACATGAAGTTCGTCATGTTCAGATAACCCGAGATAAATGTTGCTGCCATCCTCGATGCGAACTGAGGCAACTCTGAATGGGCTGCCAAAACCCTGGACCCGCAGATCGAAGGGTACGTCAGGTAGTACCCGAGTAGAGCGGATGGCAGCGAGGTTCGCGGTGCCATCTCCAGAGCCGACCCAAAGTTTAGCCGATCCGCTATCTCCTGCTTGAAGAAAGAAGACCGAGTCGTTCTCGTTGCCATTCGAGCGCAGTTTGTTTGGCACTTCTCTACTTGCAAGTTCCGCGACTTCTCTCACTACCCGACCGTAGAGGCGGTCCTTTGGCGTTCGCCCGGCTACATCACCGAGTACTGCCACCTCTCCAGTGAGCCACGCGTCGCTCCGACGCTGAATGTCGTTCGCTACAAAGCGATGGAGCATCGCAAAAACCAGCATTGTTCCAATGGCAAAGGCTAGGGTTGCCCAGAGGGAGATACGCCATGCGGCGCTGTGCATGATGGGATTAGCGGTCTTTGAGGACATAACCAATACCTCGTAAAGTCTTGATCAACGGCTCGCGGCCTTCAATATCCACCTTGCCGCGTAACCGGTAGATATGCACGTCGACAACGTTAGTGTCCGGTTGAATTCGCATTCCCCATACCTCGGAGAGAAGCATGGATCGAGTGACAACTCTCCCGGCATGGCGACAAAGGTACTCCAGGAGCACAAACTCCTGTGGGCTTAGATTCAGGACTTCGCCGCCACGGGAAGCTCTACGCCTGATGAAGTCCAGTTCCAGGTCGAGTACACGCAAACGTGAGGCTTCTTCGCTCGCAGCCAAATTCCGTCTCAAGAGGTTGCGCAGCCGAGCCAGCAATTCGGCGAGAGCAAAGGGTTTGGTCAGGTAGTCGTCGCCACCTTGTTCCAATCCCTTGACTCTGTCGTCAACCGATCTTCTGGCTGAAAGTATCAATACAGGACTGCTTACGCCTGATTGTCGAAGCTTAAGAATCAGGTCAATGCCATCTTGATCCGGAAGGCCAAGGTCGACGATTAGAACGTCATACCTCTTTCCAGATGCAAGTTCCGCGGCGGCTCGCCCATCCGTGGCGGTATCCACCTCGTAGCCCGCATCAGTGAGCGATTGCTTGAGGAAACGCTGGATCTCGAGTTCGTCCTCCACGAGCAGGAGTTGCATGGAGTGATGGTAAGCCATTTTGATTCACGATTCGCATGCTCCAGGAGGCTGCAAGATGACGATTCGGTCATCTACATCCACTTAGCGATAGACGAATCGGGAAACGCTGGACAAAGAACAGGATAGCCGCAACAACGACTCCTGCCGCAAGGGTGAGCAGAACAATTGATTTCCGGCGCGCATACTTCCAACGCATGATGGGGTTCGTCATGTGGAGGGACGAAATTTCAGGGAGCGCTCCGGTGGTTGCGTCCTCCATGAACAAATCGTCATCCTATCCCTTCCTGCAAAGTGCTATCAAAAGAACATAGGTCTCGTCTCAACGAGTAGTCGTTGTATTAAGAATTCGGAGCCTGTTCTCTCGAGTAGTCGTCCGTCGCCGGATCGTCGTCTCTTCGTGGTCCAGGCTTCCCCAACACACAAACGTGACATTTAATCTCGATGATCCGGGCTAAGGACATATTCCGCTTGATTACGGCTTACCTGAACCGCATCGCCACTGCCGTACCAGAGCACGATGTGCATGACACCTTCGTAGTCTTCGCAGAGAAGATGCTCGCCGATCCGCGGCTACGCACGGTCTTCCGCCGCATGGTGAGCCGCGCCGACATCGCGCATCGCTATTCGTTCCTCGATCCCCAGAAAGGTTCCGGCCAATTCTCGTCGCATGACGCGCATGAGTTTTATCGGCCAGGTAACTTTCCCAACACGGCGCGGCGTATGGAGCTGTTTGAGCAGAGCGCTCCGGTGCTGATGAGGAAGGCCGTAGACCGGCTTGCGCTCAATGAGAAGGAACGCTCCGGTATTACGCATGTGCTGGTGACCT
>Ga0209624_10002941_pt1 | contig 12337 bp, 6 predicted proteins | sample JacPinW_OM2H0_O1_FD_188565 | JGI IMG/M metagenome (GOLD analysis project Ga0209624, IMG submission 188565) | Forest soil microbial communities from Algoma, Ontario, Canada - Jack Pine, Ontario site 1_JW_OM2H0_O1 (SPAdes) (version 2) | ecosystem: Environmental > Terrestrial > Soil > Boreal... | reverse complement strand
TCGTAGAAATAGCAGGCAGTGGCAGTACTGCAATTACCTGATGTACCGTCCACTTGCACGAGGCGATTTGAGCGGCGCCCGCGGCAACATCGAATTCGATTCAAATTTAAGGGCATGCCACCCGCCAGTCGCAGCAACTTCGAGCGACTCGCGATAGATGACGCCTCGTTCATTGCCGCGCGCTCGGGCCATCAAGCAGGCAATCTGTCCGGCCTCGATACACGTTTGTCCCAAAAGCGCACAGGACAAACACTTGTCTCCCACTCACGCCGCTGTAAGTATCCGCAACATCTGAGGCATAGGACGATAACGTGACGGGGCCTGATTTGCAACGCGCTCAGCTTCTACCTCGATAGACTCTAAAGAGAACGGTGTCCAATGCTACGGCGTGAAAGGAGAACTATATGACGTTCGCTAAGGCTCTGATCCTCTTTCTTCTCGGCGCAGGTTCTGCCCAGGCGATGCAACTCAGCCCGGTATCCGGTGATCAGCGGTCGGTGGATCGCGATGCGATTCGAGTTCATATTGATAAGATTTTCCAGGCCTATATCCAGAAGAACGCCGATGTCATTCGCGCCACTCATGCCAATGACTGGACCGGTTTCCAATCGTCCTCTCGCACTGCGATCCATGGAATCGACCAATATATGGACGACGTAAGTGGCTTCCTCAAAGCGCCCATAAAGATGACCGCATACAAAATGCTGGAGTTCGATGTGATTTTTTACGGCGACATCGCCATCGTCCCGTACATCGCCGACGTAACTTACGAATATGACGGCCAACCTTCAACCCAAAAACTTCGGGTACTCGACATATACGCAAAATTGGCGAACGAGTGGAATCAAGTCGGCTCCGATACCACCTTGCATCCGGAGTCGCTCGCGGCTCAGTTGCAACAAGCTCAGCCAGTAAGTGCTTACGCGAAAAAAGACTTACTCTCCGCACGCGAAGCGGTCTGGCGTTCTTGGTTCGCGAACGATAGTCCGCGCCTCGCAGAGCTCGTGCCCGCTGAATTGATTGCCATCGATCAAAGCGATAAGTGGGAGAATCGCGACGAGGTCCTCGCCGGGGCCAAGGACTTTGCGGGCAAGGGCGGCAAACTTGTGCGTCTCGAATTCCCACAGACGGAAATTCAGATGTACGGATACACCGCCATCCTCTACTCAAAATATCTGTATGAAATCGAATTGGACGGAAAACGGTCCACGCAGTCGGGCCGGGCTACAGAAATGTTTGTCAATCGCGAGGGGAGATGGGTCAACGTGGGATGGCATCTGGACTCAGGCAGTTAATCGTCCGACGATTATTCTAGTGGAGCGAGGGCACTCGCTATCATCATCGGGTTTAGAACGCTCGTGCGAGGTCGCAGGTTCGAACGTCGCCGGCCCTGGCAATATTTTCACGGATCCACAGTTGCCGCTTTTTTTTCAGCACGACGATCAGCCCGGACGCGGAGTCATGCTTGAAACGACCGATCGCACGCTTCTAAGCAGCTTGCCAAAACGGCATTCTGGGTTGTTGCTCGGCTGACTTCTTCAGTCTGTTCAGCTTGTCGGTTACGCTCGAGGGGTCGAGGCCTGCGCTCCTGCACACGCTCGCAAAATCCTTCTGGCTTTGAAAGAGAAAGCGCTCCGCTTCCATCTTCCGTCCCAGGCTGGACGACTGCCAGTCTTCGAGCGCTTGCAAAAGCACCGCGGTCCACAATCGGCGTGACCCAACCTGATCGTCGAAATGGTAATCAGCTTTGGAGCTTGCCTGTTCGTAAATGTTGATGTTCATCTATATCCCCTGGTAAGTTTTTCTAGCGCCTCAGCGGACCGTAGTCCGAACCCCGGCGCTCATACTTCTACTTATTGCACACGACACGCCAGAGTGATGGGCGTAACATAGCTATCTGACTTTGCCTCTCATATCGCTGAAAATAAGCCACTTCCATATATTTCTGGTGGATGTACTTGCTAAAAGCAAGAGCGGATGATGCTATGAATGTGTTCTAGTTTGAAACACAGGAAGGTCGCGACGGCCGATATCATCGCTTTTACGCGATGGGTCCACAAAAACTGCCCTGAATCCGGGCCCAAACCAACGCGTCGGCTGCTCATCTCATTGATTCGGCAGCATTTCCCGTCTAGCGTGACGACGGCGAAGAAGCGAATTGCGTCTGTGCCGTTTTGAAACGCTCGCCAACCGCGGAACATTCCATTGGCCATCTTGATCCCCGTAATAGGCCAGCGCCTACAGGCGCGTTTCGACAGTTCTCACCGATGCAAGCCATTCACGTTGACTGTCTCGTACCCGATGTGGAACTAGGACGTAGCCCATCCTTGTCAACTCGATATCTAACCAGTACGCTGAAATCATCAAAGCCGGACAATCGTTCGGGAATGAATTTCTCTGAACTCTTTAGCACTAGTTGGCTGTTCGAATAATGAGCGTCGATCAGACAGATATTGTTATGGGAAAGAGTGCTGTTGAGTCGGCGCGGAAATATCTCTCCGTCTGCATCCTCGATGACGATCCTGCGTTCCTTGAACTTACGACTGAGAGACTGCAGGCGGCAGGCTTCGACGTTACGGGCACGAGTGATCCCGCGCAAGCGCTGAACATGATCAGCAATGGCCGGTGTCGGGCCGTGCTGACTGACGTGATGATGCCCGCGATGGACGGATTTGAGTTTCTGGAAAAGGCGCTAGAGCTCGATCCCGGCGTTTACGTCATCTTGGTAACGGGCTTGTATTCGATGGATTCAGCGATCGATGCGATCAAGCGCGGAGCCTACGATTATGTTTGCAAGCCCTCGGATTTCCCGCGCCTGCTCAAAACTCTGGACGCGCTTGCGGAGCTATTCAGGCAACGCAGCCACATTCGAGAGCTCGAAGAGGACACGCTCGCCAGCTTCGAGTTCAACGGAATTGTCGGGCGCAGTCCGATCATGCTCGAGCTATTTGACCTGATCCGAAAAATCTCAAATCACTTCAGAAACGTGCTGCTCAGCGGACCGACTGGCTCCGGTAAGGAACTTGTAGCTCGCGCTTTACACCGGATGAGCCCGGTGGCTAACAAGCGGTTCGTGGTCTGCAACTGCTCAGCGTTTGTTGAGACACTTCTCGAGAGCCAGCTATTTGGCCACGTGCGCGGAGCTTTTACCGGCGCCGCGGACACTCGCGCTGGGCTGTTTGAATATGCCGATGGCGGTACTGTTTTTCTCGACGAAATCGGTGAGATGCCGCTCCCGATGCAGGCCAAGCTCCTGCGCGTGGTTGAAAATCGCGAGATTCAAATGGTCGGATCCCCGGCAGTCAAGAAAGTAGATGTCCGGCTGATCGCAGCCACCAACCGAGGGCTGCTGGCGGAAGTTCTTGCCGGAAGATTCCGCGAGGATTTGTTCTATCGCCTCAGCGCCATCGAGGTACGCGTCCCTAGCCTCGCCGAGCGGTCGGATGATATCCCGCTGCTTTCGCAAATGATCCTGAACAGGTGCAACGAGACGTATGGGAAGAAGCTCAAGGGCCTCACTCGCCGCGCGCAGGTGGTGTTGCTCCAGCATAGTTGGCCCGGCAACGTCCGTGAACTGGAGAATGTTATCTCCGGCGCGGCGATGACCGTCTCAGGCGATTTCATTGACGTTGCTGACCTACCGAAACACCTATCTGAGTCCTCGGCGCGGTCGTCGCTCCCAATCGGAACATGGTGCCCGCTCCGTCTCGATGAGATGAATCAATCGCACATCCAGCGCGTGCTCGAAATTTGCGACGGGAATCACGTACGGGCTGCGGAGATTCTGGGAATCGGTCGAACTACGCTATACCGCTTTTTGAAGCGAGCAGCAGCTACACGCAAATCCGCATAATTCGGCCATTTGTGATCAGCCCGCGGTGACAGCAAGCCACTTTGATAATTGTCCAGAAAGTAGCTTGAAATCCACGGGCTTGGATATGCAGGAATTACAACCCGCCATTAATACGCGCTTCTGATCCACAACCATGGCATGCGCAGTCACGGCAATCACCGGAATCGTGCATAGCGACGGCTGTTTGCGCATCCAAGCGACAAGAGCAAGCCCGTCGTCGGCGCCCAATTGAATATCGAGTAGCACGATATTTGGAGGATTCTGCTCCATCGCAGCGAAAGCCGACTTCAAATCTTCCGCCAATACAGGTTCATAACCCTCGGCATCCAACCAGTCGCACAACAACTCTCGATTTAACGCGTTGTCTTCGACCACCAAAATACGATGCTTCATTTTCCCGCCAATTGAATCGGAGCAAGCACGCGCCGAATTTCTTTAGTCAGGGATTGCTGCCAGTATTCCTGTTTGCGCGACAGAGATTCGGCATGAGTGCGAAGATATCGCTCTTCCTCCCGAGTCAAATCCTTGCTGGTGAGAACAAAAACGGGGAGATCGGCGGTCCGAGGCGAGCCACGCCATTCCGAGAGCAACTCGAAGCCGCTCACGTTGGGGAGCATGAGATCGAGAATCACAAACGCAGGAAGAGAATCGTTCATCCACGCCCGGGCTTGTGCGCCATCGGACGCTGTCGCCGTTGCATAGCCCTGTGAACTTAGCAGCTCGGTAAGCACCTCGCGCGTGGCGCTGTCGTCCTCTACCACCAGGACAGGCCGTGCCAATCTTAGTCCTTCTTTCGCTGCGAGACACCGCTCGATCGCCGCAAGCAGGGCTGATTGGTCCACCGGCTTAACAAGATATTCGTCCGCGCCTAGCGTGGTTCCGAGTGCGGGCTGGTCAACAATGGAAATCACAATCACGGGAATGTTTGCGGTCCGCGGTTCATTCTTCAGCTGAAGGAGAAGCTCCCAACCGTTTGTGGGTTTCATCAGCAGGTCGAGCGTGATTGCGTCTGGCTGGAGCTCCGCCGCGATTTCGACAACTCGCGACAACTCTTCACAAAGAAGGGCCTCGTAGCCGGAAGAAGCGAGTTGCGATTGGATGAGCTGAGCTGCGGCTGAATCATCCTCGATTATAAAAATCCGTGGAATCCCGCCTTCTCTCTCTCGGGACTCGATCGCACTGGCAGGCACCGCGGAATAGGCCTGAACGAATGGCAACGAGAAGTAGAAGCAGCTTCCATGGCCCGGCTGGCTCTCAAGGCCCAGTTCCGATCCGTGCAATTCCACAAGCCGCTGAGTAATGGCCAAGCCCAAACCTGTGCCTTCCTGGGTGATGCCCGACTGCCTCAGCCGGTAAAACGCCTCGAAGATTCGCTTCTTCTCCTCAGGCGGAATTCCGGGTCCGTTATCACTTACTTCCAGGCGCACAGTTCCGTCAACGAGGTGGCCAGCAACTTTGATGTGCCCGCCATAAGGAGTGAATTTAATGGCATTGCCGACAAGGTTGATCAAGATCTGCTTCAGCCGTGTGCCATCGGCCCGGACGCCGAGGCTAGATTCCGCCTCGCAGGTGAGCGTGTGTGATTTCTTCTCAGCGAGCGGCCTCACCGCATCCAAAACTTCGCGTAAAGTTCGCTCGACGGGCACGTTCTCGATAGCCAACTCGAGACGCCCCGCCTCGATTTTGGAAAGGTCAAGGATATCGTTGATGAGCCGGAGAAGGTGCTGCCCGCCGGTATGAATGTGAGTGACATAGCGCAGTTGGCGTTCATTCAGGGGCCCATAACGCGCTTCGCTGAGTAAATCGGAAAATCCGAGGACTGCGTTCAGCGGTGTTCGCAGTTCGTGACTCATCGTCGAGAGGAATTGGTCCTTGAACCTGTTAGACCGTTCCGCTTCTTCTTTCGCTCGCAGCAGGGCCGCCTGCGCGTTCTTTTGCATGGTGATATCGCGGAATCCGATCACACCGCCGCGCAGGATACCGTCCTCACCTCGGAGAGGTCCGCCCGTAATGCTGATCAAGCGACCGTCCGGCACTTTCGCGTTGCGGATGAAGACCTCCACTTCGCTAAAACTTTCCCCCCGCATTGCTCGAACGAGTGGCAACTCACTGGGCGGATACACGGTCACGCCGTCAGGCAAGTAGCTCCCATACTGATCCGACCACTGGTCGGGTGTCGTGTCCGTAGCACCGATGCCCAAGACCTGCTCCGCGGCAGCGTTAAACAGGAGAAACTTCCCATTGGAATCGGCTACCACCACGCCATCGGCAATACTCTCCAAGATCAATTGAAGGAGTTCCTTCTGCCGCTTCGTCTCCTCTTCCGCCAGCTTCTTTTCAGTGATGTCACGGAAAACGAGCACAACCCCGAGACTTTCGCCATCGCGCGTAATAATCGGCGCCGCGCTATCCTCAATATCAAATTCCGCACCGTTCTTAGAGATCAAAATCGTGTGATTGGCCAGACCGACTACCTTCCCCTCCCGAAACACTTTCTTCACAGGGTTCTCGACGGGGCGCCGCGTTTCCTTATTCACGATGTCGAAAACTAGATCCATGGACTTGCCCCAAGCTTGCTCCTGCTTCCATCCCGTGAGCGACTGGGCGACCGAATTCATGAAATTCACAGCGCCGTTCGTATCGGTCGCGATTACCGCATCGCCGATGCTCCCAAGAGTTGTTGAGAGCCACATTTCGCTTCGTGTCAAAGCCGCTTGGGCGCGTTTGCGTTCGGTCAATTCCCGGCTCAGCATCCCGAAACAAATCATCAGCAGCGCGACACTCCCAATCGTCCCGCCGGCGATAGTGCGGGCCGAGGCGGCCATGCTTTCGTTGGCTTTATCGGTGCGAATTCTGAGCAAATTGTTCTCGTCATTCGCCATTTCTGCGGCGATAACGCGGATCTGGTCCATCCACGCCTTTCCGGATCCTTCGAGGACTACCTTCGTTGCTGCTGCGGAACCATCTTTTCTTCGGAGCTCGATCGTCCTATCGAGTTCAGCCAACTTTTTGTCTATGAGAACATCCATAACCTCAATCCGCTGTTGCTGTATCGGACTATCGAAGGTGAGCTCCTTCAAGCGCCCAGTTACTTGGTCGAGATTTTTGATGGCTTGGCGGTAGGGCTCAAGGTAGGATTCATCTCCCGTCAGGAGATAGCCTCTCTGGCCCGTTTCTGCGTCAACCAGGCGGCCAACCGTATCGTCGAGTGCTTGCAGAACTTGGTAGGTGTGCTTCGGCCGCTCAGCGGCTTCCGCGAATCGGGTTGCGCTTCGATAGGACAGCCACCCAACTGATACCAAAATGATTCCGGCAACGACGAAGCCCCAGCGGAGCAAGTCCCGTCCAAGTTTTGTTAGCATCATTTTGCAGTCCTATGGCGAGCGTCAGTCTAATTGCGCAAGAGCCACCGATTTGCACATTGCTCTTTCCGGCCTAGGCGCCGATGAATGAGAGGGCGATCCAGCAGGGAGCGGCGTAAAGCCGAAGCGAACGTGCAAAAACCCTGAGTTGTAATTCTAGAAGGCGGTTCGGCGGCTGAATGGCTTTGTACTACTGTGGCATTCAATCAGTTAATACCGCACTGCGGCGCCCACCAACGAGGCTCAGCTTTATCGCCAATTTCCGAAGAGGACGAATGGCGCCCAGTAATATGGGTGAGCGTAAGAGGCAGGAGCTGTGACGCCTTGCGGTTGAACGCCTCTTTCGGCTGCGGGTTTCGTTCCATCGCTGGCTTTCGCATTCGATTCCGCGGCCACGTGACTCGGTTTGATCTCGCCGCGCAGCAGCGCAAGTTGGGCCTCGCGCAGGGCTTCTGCTTTGGGCATGCGCGCGTTGGAAATCCATAGCCGGTAAAATTCCTGCATCAAAAGGCCCGTACTCGCGTCGCTGACTTCCCACAGGCTAGCGACTACTGCTCTCGCGCCTTTCTGCTGCGCCAAAATTCCAAGCCCGTCCACTTCGCGGCCGTTGCCTGTGTCTCCTCCCATTGCCGTGTCGCAAGCCGAGAGCGTCAGAAGTTGGGTGTCGGTAAACGTAAGTTCCGGATCTTTGCGAATTTCGGCAAGCGTCAGATGCGCCCCTTCTGCGCTTTTTCCACCCAGCAACAGGAATGAATCGGTTTCGTTCCCGGGTTCAAACGCGAAATGGCTGGCGATATGCACCAGCGGATAGCCAACCGCGAGCGCCTTTTTCATCGCGTCCTCTGTGAACGCCGCATTCAATATCACTTCGCCGGGCATCACGCCGTCTTTGTTATCCGCGTGCGGATCGCGAACCACCAGGTTCAATTCACCGGAAACCGAAGGCAGCGCGAGAAAATTTCCGTAGGCTCGCGATACGCCCATGGCGAGGCCTCGCCACGTTTCGACGTCGGGGCGCTCGGTCAAATGCGAAAGGCTGGCGGGCGTGAAAATCTCGTTGCGATACTTGGCCACGAGATAGTCTTTGCCGTCGTGCAGCGCCGACACCGGCAAGTAGCGCAACACATCATCGAGAGACCACATCAGCGTCTTCGCTTTAGCGCCCTCGAGATCCTGCTCCACCGGGCCAACGAGAATCTTGTACAGCTCCTGTGCCTGCGCGATGGGATCGGATTGTGGCTGGTCTATAGACTGGCGGAACGCGAGGACTTTCTTCCGCAGATCGGCCGCGCGAATCGGGAACTCACGCGCCTGCATCGCGCTCGCCGTAACCACGATGACTCGATATTTGTCCTCGCCGACGAGCGTATAGAGCGCGACCGTGCCAGCATCCAAATGCCTCAGGACGTCTTGCATGCCGCTGGTGTTCTCTTGAATGCTGCCGACGGCTTCCTGCGCCTGCTTCGTTTTTCCGAGTTCAACGTAGAGCCCATCGAGGAACTGAGACCATTGCTCGTTGGCTTTCTTAAGTTTTTCCGACAGCGCAGCGAGCCGCGCGTCCTCGTCAGCGGTTCGCGACGGTTTCGCTCGAAGCTCCGCCCATTCGGTGCCGATTGCCGTCACGCTGGCGCCCAGGTCTCCGTAGCGGACATTGGCGCTCTCTTCGGGCTTCGTTAGCGTGACAGGCGACGTTAGTGAAGACGCGTCCTTGCCATCCCGCCGGATGAATTCGAAGTATTCTTCGTTCTTGAGGAGACCCAGCACCTGCTCAGCTTCCGGCAAGCGGCCGGCCGAAATCAAAAGATCGGCCACGTCGCGATAAACATCCTCGTTGGATTTCAGAAAGCTTCGCTGCGTTTCTTTTTCGAGGCCGCGGATGTTCTCGCGAATTCCCTGAAGCCGGTTGATCTCCTGCTTGCCGAAAAAGATGGCGACTTCCGGCCGCTCCTGCTCGCGCCAATATTGCATCAGATCATCGAGTATCCCGGCCTGAAGTATCGGATCGCGCAATTCCATGGCGATTGCCATCGCCTGGTTTAGCGACTCGAGTGCCCTGTCCTTCTCGCCCAATTTGTAGGCAGTGTTGCCGATGTTGCCAAGCGTAGTAGCTTCTTCGGCCCGGTCTCCCACGTCGCGGGCCAGGTTCACCGCTTTCTCGTAATATGACATTGCCTGTTCGTACTCCCCGCCTGCCTCGAAGCAAATGCCAATGTTATTGAGCGTAGATGATTCTCCGGCGCGATTGCCCACCTCCCGGAGCAGTTGCAGCGCTTCGATATAGGCGTCCACTCCCTTGTCAGCCTGGTTCGTGTGAACGTAAACGAAGCCGATGTTGTTGAGAGTTGTCGCTTCCTGATCCTTGTCGCCGGTGGCGCGTTCGATCGGCAGAGATTGATTGAAATAGTCCAGCGCCTTCTGCTTCTCGCCCAAGTGGTATGCGAGGTAGCCGAGATTTGACAGCGTCTTCGCCAAAGCCCTCTGGTTACCAGTCTCGCGCTCCAGTGCCATCGCCTTGCCGTAGTAGTCGAAACCTGCCTGCATCTCGCCGATCGACACGTAAAGCGACGCCATGTTGTGCAGCATGTCGCCTTCCTGCTCTCGCAGCTGTGCCTTTCTCAGGATAGGCAGCGCTTGGTTGAAATACTCAAGCGCCTTTTGCTTCTCCCCCAGCGCGCTCAGTTCGTTCCCGATGTTTCCGAGGACGATTCCCATTTGTCCCGACAGCGGATCGTAAGTGCGCTGTAACTCCAGCGATTGATTGTAGTAGTCGAGCGCTTTTTGACCCTCTCCGGTATCGGCATAAATGCCGCCGATATCGTTCAGCGCTACCCCTTCGTTCGTGTGATCTCCCAACTGGCGCCACAATGGCAAAGATTTGTTGAACGCTTCGAGCGCGCTCTGTCTGTTTCCGAAGTCATCGTACAAAGATCCAAGCCTGACGAGAGCCTCGGCCTCGCCGTGCGCGTCGCCGGCATCGTGAAAAAGAGGCACGGCTTGGAGGAGATCATCGATCGCCTCCTGCCGCTGGCCCAGCTCGGAATGCAGCGGGCTGATCGTCTCGAGCGTCGCTGCTTGGTATGCTTTATCGTCTGAGTCGCGCCAGCGCTGCAGCGCTTGTTCGAATGCATCAAGCGCCAATTTTTTGTCGCCATTATCGCGGGCGATCGTCCCAATGCAAATGAGCGATGTGGCTTCCGACGGACGGTCGTCGAGATCGTGCGCGAGCGCCAAAGCTTGTTGGTAGGCTTCGAGCGCCTTTTGCTTGTCGCCCGAGGCGTAGTGAAGATTTCCCAGGCTGTTGAAAGTTACAACCTGGCCTCTGCGGTCCTGCGTAGCGCGCTGAAGATTCAACGCCTGGAGATAGACTTCGATTGCTTTCTGATTCTCACCGGCGCCGGCGTAGATGTAGCCGATGAAATTGAGAGAGAAAGCTTCGGCGTTGCGATCTCCCACGGTACGCCAAATCTTCAGTGCTCGATTTTCATAGTCCAATGCCTTCGCGGTGTCGCCGGAATTTTCGTAGCGCCCAGCGAGCGCGTTTTCCGTCATGGCTTCTTCATAGTTATCGTGAAGCGCTCGCCACGTTGGCAGAGTGGCTTCCCACTTTTGGATGGTATTTTTTGCAGCTTCAGGTGTGTTGGGAGCGGTTAGTCCGTCGAGGAAAATCCGCTCCGCTTCGAGACGTTTCAAATCTTCGGGTGTTGGTGAACGCTCGGCTGTGATTTTGATTCGATAGCGGCCCGCCGGATTATTTCCGTCGCCCGCATCCACGCTCAGGATGTAGGCGCCGCTCGCGTCCGCCACCACGGAAAACGGTACGGGGCCGAAATCGCCGTTCGGGCGCTCCGCTTGGATAATTTTCTCGCCGTTTTCGCGAAAGAGCGCGACGAGCAGATGAATCCCCTCTTGCGTCGTCACAACGTGAAAGAACTCGCCCGCCGTGAGGTGCACCTCGTAATGCTGGACGTCATTCCCTCTCAGTTTGCGCTCGACTTCCTGGTTGAGTTCTAGCGGCTTGGTGTCCGCCGGCAATTGAACCGGTTGCTGGGCGGCTGGCGCTTCCTGTGTGCCTGTCGGTTGCTGTGTGGCTGGCGTCTGCTGTGCGGCTGACGGGTGCTGGATGCCTGGCGTCTGCGCGGGTAGGATGTCTTGGGCGCACACCGGCGAGCTAAGGGAAAATCCAGCGCAGGCCGTCAGAATTATCGCGAAAAGGAGCGACTCTGTGCGGATCGCACAACGCCGCCGAGCGGAAGCGACGGGACTTCCCCATCGAAAGCCGCCAGTTCGTTCTCCTGAAATCAACGGGGCCTCAGGTGCTTAATCGCGCGTATTGACAACGTTAGCCCAATTCTCACACCTCCCACGATTTCGTTCAATGCACGATTGCAGCCTTAACAATCAGAAGTTCGCGGAGGCCGACGGACGAGACGGAGAGAAAGAACGCGGGACACACTGGAAATATCAGATGCGGGACTACGTGAACCAGCGTTTCTAAACAGTGAGTAACATCCGGAGCGGAGCAAACAATAAATGGAAGTCGGATTTTCGCGCTTTTACAATCGCCCGCCGAGTCCGACGCATTTAACTGGCTGAGAGTCAGCTCCGGCACTTCTAGCGGACGGCTTCAGCCGGGCAATCTTCGCTTGATTCGGCGTCCGCTAAACATTACCTAATCGCGCTCGCGGGTGACCCAAACAATCGATCGCTAGACCCAGCGACTACGGCTCAGTGTTACTCTTTCTTGCCGGTCGCTGCCCAGATTTATCCACCTCGCCGCCTTTGGGGCTCAGCAACGTCAGCGCGTCCTTCGCGTTGAATGGATACAGACGCACCGACTGTTGCCCTGTGGTGTTCAGCGAAACGTCCACGCGCCGGTTATTCGCCATCACAACGACTTGCAGGTTCGCCTCGATTCGTTGCCGCTCCGCATCGCTCAGATCCGGATTCTGCTCGATGAGCTGTTTCACTTGCGCGGCGTCCAGATTTTGCTCTTTACCCAATGCACGAGTCTCAATGTGGTCAGCGGGAATTCCGTGGCCGACCAAGAAGTCCTTGGTAGAGTCTACCCGTCGCTCGGTCAGGTCCTTATTGAATTCAACTGACCCGCGATGATCTGCGTGGC
>Ga0209624_10002940_pt1 | contig 12342 bp, 6 predicted proteins | sample JacPinW_OM2H0_O1_FD_188565 | JGI IMG/M metagenome (GOLD analysis project Ga0209624, IMG submission 188565) | Forest soil microbial communities from Algoma, Ontario, Canada - Jack Pine, Ontario site 1_JW_OM2H0_O1 (SPAdes) (version 2) | ecosystem: Environmental > Terrestrial > Soil > Boreal... | reverse complement strand
GGGATATCGTCAACGTGCTCGAATTCCGGCTCACCCAGCCTGAGATGGCCGACGAGTTTGCTCAACACCTGGAATTGGAGGCGGGCGAGAGCTTCGCCGCCAGCACTTGGATGGAGGAAAACCGAGCCCTGTTCCGTGCACTGCGGCTGGAAAAGCTGGTCACCGCGCTTTTCATCGGCCTGATTACGTTCGTGGCGGGGCTGAATATTCTGGTGGTCTTGGCGATGACCGTGATCGACAAGACCCGGGACATTGCCGTTCTGATGGCTATGGGGGCGAGGTCGAAACAGATCCGGCGGATCTTCCTACTGCAGGGATTTTTAGTGGGCTTGCTGGGGAGTGCCGCAGGGCTGTTGATCGGCTACGTGGCGAGCTGGTGCGCGAATAACTGGAAGCTGATTCACCTAAATCCCGAAGTGTATGCGATCCCGTATGTCCCATTTCACGCGAGCGCTTTGGACGCGGTGTGGATCTTTCTTGCCGCGATGACGATCTGTTTGGCCGCCACGCTGATGCCCGCGCGCGCTGCGTCCCGTATCTTACCCGTGGAAATACTGCGATTCGAATGAGGGCCGGGGTGTCTAATCCTTCGGAGGCGGAAGCCGGGCAAGAAATTTCCGCCTAAACTGTCAGAAACGACAGGGATACCCAAGGGGTGGAAAAGGGCAAAGCAGGTGTCACGGGCTGTTTTGGCCGTTGCGTAATAGGTTTACAGGTAAGGACATAGCTCCAGGCCAGTTCGGCATCTAAAGTGAGTAGAAGAACCCATCTATGTCGGTACAGTCTACCCCCGCGTTAGGCACCTCCTTTCCTCCCCAGGGAAAGACGGGAAACTCTGCCCCCAGCAACGGGGTGCTGCTAAGCGCCCAGGGGCTGAATCGAACTTTCCGCTCTGGCGGCTCGACAATCGCCCCGGTCAATGGCGTCGATTTCACGATTCAGAGCGGCGAGATGGTGGCGATAATCGGGCCATCTGGAGCGGGGAAGAGCACATTTCTACATTTGCTGGCCGCGCTGGACACCCCAACAAGCGGTGCTATATACTTCGAACGGAATTCGCTCGAATCGCTTTCCGAACACGAGCTTTCGGAGTACCGCGGGAGAAAAATCGGTTTCGTCTGGCAGCGGCATCATCTTTTGCCGGACTTCACCGCGGTCGAGAACGTGGCGATGCCCTTATTTATCTTGGGCATCCGCAGGGAAGCGGGTCTGAAGCGAGCGCAGGATCTGCTGAACGAGGTAGGGCTGGGGGATCGCGGACACCACCGGGCAGGAGAGTTATCCGGGGGCGAGCAGCAAAGGGTGGCCATCGCCAGGGCGCTGGTGAATGACCCGAAGCTGCTGCTGGCCGACGAGCCAACGGGGGATCTGGACGAGCGGAATGCGGAACTTATTTTTGAGTTAATCGCGACTCTCCACTCGACCCACCGTTTGACTTCAATTTTGGCGACTCACAACCTTTCCATTGCGGGCAAAGCCGACCGTCTTCTGAAGTTGGAGCACGGCAAGCTATCTGCGATTGGCCAGACTGCGGATGTGAAGGCTGCATCCGGGGTCCAGGCGAATTTCCCGAAGGAACGCGGGTGACCCATGTTTGAACGCTACACTGAAAAGGCGCGTAGGGTAATTTTCTTCGCGCGTTATGAGGCGAGCCAGTACGGCAGCCCCTATATCGAGACGGAGCATTTGCTGCTCGGACTGCTCCGCGAAGATAAGGCGCTGGCCAACCGCTTCCTGCGCTCCAATGGGTCGATCGAATCCATCCGCAAAGAGATTGAGTCAAGAATCACTGTGCGCGAACGCATCTCCACCTCGGTGGATGTGCCGCTTAGCCAGGAATGCAAGCGCATCATAACGTTCGCGGGCGAAGAAGCTGAGAGACTGGGACATAAGCACGTTGGAACTGAGCATCTGTTGTTGGGTGTGCTGCGCGAAGAGAAGTCGTTTGGCGCGGAGATTTTGCAGGAACGCGGACTGCGGCTTTCGACGGTGCGCGAAGAGCTGACCCGCGGAGCAGGCGAGAAGATTCCAGTGAACCGGCCCAAGGAAGCATCGTTACTCGCAGAATTCAGCCGTGACCTGACTCAGGCCGCCGTAGAGGGCCAGCTTGATCCCCTGGTAGGCCGTGGTCCCGAGCTTGAGCGGGCGATTCAGATTCTGTGCCGCCGCACCAAGAACAATCCGGTGCTGATTGGCGAGCCGGGCGTGGGCAAGACGGCCATTGTGGAAGGCTTGGCGCAGCGGATCGCCGATGGCGACGTACCGCCGTTCCTAGCGGATAAGAAGATTCTGTCGCTCGATCTTTCGTTGATTGTGGCGGGCACCAAATACCGCGGGCAGTTTGAAGAGCGGCTCAAGACCATCATGAAGGAATTGATGGAGAGCCAGAACGCCATCGTCTTTATCGATGAGGTTCACACGCTGGTGGGCGCCGGGTCCGCGGAAGGTTCGCTGGATGCGGCGAACATCCTGAAGCCGGCGCTGAGCCGTGGCGAGATTCAGTGCATTGGCGCAACGACTCCTGGTGAGTATCGCAAGTCCGTTGAGAAGGATCGGTCGCTCGAGCGGCGCTTCCAGTCGGTTAAGGTGAATGCGCCGTCTGAAGATGAAGCGATTCTGGTGTTGCAGGGTATTCGCGACCGCTACGAAAAGTTCCACGCTGTGACCTACACCGAGGATGCGATTCGCTACGCGGTGTATCTGTCGAACCGTTACATTTCGGACCGGTTCCTTCCAGATAAGGCGATCGACCTAATTGACGAGGCCGGCGCGCGTGTGAAGTTGCGCCAGGCGATGCTTCCGGACGAGGTTTCCGAAGTTCAGAAGCGGGTGAAGTTCATCACCCACCGGATGGAAACCGCGATTGCCAATCATGAATTTGAAAAGGCGCGATTCTATTCAGAGGAAGAGCGCAAAGAGAAAGAGCACCTGCGCTTGCTGCGGGAGAAGTTGAAGATCGACGATTCCGCGACAGGCATCGTAGGCCGCGAAGATATCGAGGAAGTTGTGGCGCGCTGGACTGGCGTCACGGTAAGCGCGATCAAGGAAGACGAGCAACAGAAGCTGATGCGCATCGAGGACGAGCTGCACCGGCGCGTTATCAGCCAGGATCGCGCGATTCACGCGCTGGCACGCGCCATTCGCCGTAGCCGCGCGGGTTTGAAAGCTCCAGGTCGTCCGGTGGGATGCTTCCTGTTCCTTGGGCCGACCGGTGTGGGCAAGACCGAAGTGGCCCGCCGCCTGGCAGAGTTCCTATTCGGCAGCGAGAAATCTCTAATCCGCTTCGACATGTCCGAATATATGGAGAAGCACTCGGTATCGAAGTTGATCGGCGCGCCTCCGGGATACGTGGGCTACGAAGAAGGCGGTCAGCTCACCGAGCGCGTTCGCCGAACCCCGTACTCGATCATTCTGCTCGACGAAATCGAGAAAGCTCATCCGGACGTATACAACATCCTGCTGCAGGTTTTTGAGGATGGGCAGTTGACCGATGGACTCGGAAACACAGTCGACTTCCGCAACACCATCATCATCATGACCAGCAACATCGGAGCACGGCAGCTGCAGAAGCAAACTGGGCTGGGCTTCGGATCGACCGCCGAGGACCTCGCGAATAAGGCTCAGGACGATCTGGTCATGGTGGAAGTGAAGAAAATCTTCAATCCGGAGTTCCTAAACCGGCTCGATGAGGTTATTGTATTCAACTCGCTGGGCGACAAAGACCTGTTGCAGATCATCGATTTGCTGGCTGCGCAGATCAACGCGACTCTCATTCACCGTCAGGTGCAAATTGTGCTGACGCCGGAAGCGAGCCAGTGGATTTTAGAGAAGACTTGCACCGATCGAAGCTATGGCGCCCGTCCTCTCCGTCGCGCTCTTCAAAAATACGTCGAAGACCCATTGTCGGATGCTTTGATTCAAGGCGACCTGCAACGGCCGGCCACGCTCGAGATTTATCTCGGGAATGAAGGGCTGGCGTTCAGACCTCTGATGGAAGCAACCCCGGTGGCCCACTAAGAATCCTAGACGCGCAAGCCGGCAACTGTAACCGGCGGGGGAGTATACAGAATTGGGCGGGGGAGTGCGGCCTTGAGTCGACGCATGGCCGCCAGCAGTCAAACATTTCTGTCCTTTTTTCGGTTTTTCCTCACGATTTGCGTTCTAAGCGTAGTCAGCGCGCACCCAACAAGCGGGCAGGTTTCCGGTTCCGCGCCGCGCTCGACTATCGAACGCATTGAAATCGTAGGGAACCGGCGAATCTCCAAAGATACCCTCCTGGCTCGCATATTTTCCCGTCCTGGTGACGTCTATAGCGAAGAAGCATTGCGCCGCGATTTTTTAGCGCTGTGGAATACGCAGTTTTTCGAGGACATTCGCCTGGAAGTGGAAAACAGCCCGGACAAGCCCAATCAGAAAATCATCATCTTCTACGTGCAGGAGCGGCCCATCATTCGCCGGATTGAGTACAAGGGAAATAAATCGATCAGCGAATCGGATATTTTGGATCGCTTCAAGGACCGCAAAGTCGGTTTGACGGTGGAAAGCCAGTTCGATCCGACAAAAATCAAGCGTGCGGAAACGGTGATCAAGGAATTGCTGGCCGAGCATGGGCGGCAATTCGCGGTAGTCCGGCCAACTTTCGAAAAAATCGCCGCCACGAATGCGGTGAAGCTGGTTTTCAACATCGATGAAGGCCCGAAGGTAAAAGTTGGAACCATCACCTTCACCGGCAACCACATTTTTTCTTCACGGAAGATTATTCGCGCGATGCACCACTCCCGCCCGATTTCCATTCCTCTGTACATCACCGACATCAATCTCTTCAGCAAGACCTTCGATCAGCAGAAACTCGACGAAGATCTTGAAATCGGTATCCGCGGCCTGTATCAGGATCACGGCTATTTCAAAGTGATTGTTCGTGAGCCGATTTTAAAGACGGTGGATGAGGATCATGCGGGCATTCCGTTGCCAGTTCCGGGAATCGGCCGCAAGCACGGCAAGCGCACCGACATTTTGATCCCCATCGAGGAAGGCCCGCAGTACCACATGGGAACGGTAACGTTCCGCAGCGCGGATCCCGATCAGGGCCTTTTCTTTAAGACCGAGTTCCTGGCGCGAATTTTCCCACTGAAGAAGGGCGATATTTTCTCGACCGACAAGGTCCGCAAAGCCCTCGATAACTACAAAAAGCTTTACGGCGAATACGGATACATCGATTTCGTTACCAACCCGATCACGGACGCGGACGATACGACGCACACGGTCAACCTGACCATGGAGTTCGACCAGCAAAAGCAATTCTTCGTGCGACGCATCGACTTCACCGGCAATACGACTACGCGCGACAAAGTTATCCGGCGCGAAATTTTGCTGGATGAAGGGAATCTCTTCAATAACCGGCTGTGGGAATTGAGCATCCTGCGCCTCAACCAGCTTAATTACTTCGACACGATCAAGCCCGAGAATGCCGAGCTGAAGCGCAACGTGCAGGCCGGCACGGTAGATATCAATTTGAAGGTGAAGGAAAAGGGCAAGCAGTCGATCAGTTTTTCGGGCGGCGTGAGCGGATTGGCCGGCAGCTTCGTCGGATTGTCGTATCAGACCAACAATTTCCTGGGATTGGGCGAAACGCTGACGTTATCGGGACAGGTTGGAGATCGCTCGCGAAACTTGGTGTTCGGCTTTACCGAGCCTTATCTCTTTGACCGTCCCATCTCGACGGGTTTCACGGTTTTTTCGCAGCGCTTCGATTACAACCAGCAGCGCGAAACTTCGCTGCTCCTTGGGCAGCAGGTAACTATTAATCCGGCCTTGGAGCAAAACTACGATACGGATTCGAAGGGCTTCACGATTTTCGCAAGCTACCCGCTGCGGCGATTCTCGTTCACACGCGTAGGGGTGAGTTACGGATTCTCGACGACGAACATCAGCGCGTTCAGCCAGTCGTCGCAGTTGTTGTTTGAGTCGCTGCAATTCCAGAGCCTGGCTGGTCCTTCCGCGCTAAACGGAATTCGATCGAGCAAGATCACGCCCACGATCAATTATTCGACGGTCAACAATCCTCAGAATCCGACCGGCGGGAAGAGCTACTTCTACGGTGTGAGCTTTGAAGGCGGTCCGCTCGGTGGCAACACCAACACAATTACGAACACGTTCACTACGACTTATTTCCGTCCCATAAATAAACGCCGCAACGTGCTGGCTTTCCGTTTCCTGGGTGCCTTTGGCACGGGCTACGGCGGCAAAGTGGAGCCGCCGCAGACGCGCTACTATCTTGGCGGCGAAAATGATGTGCGCGGCTTCGACTTCTTCACCATTTCGCCCTATGTATTCATCCCCTCGTCATCCAGTCAGACGGTGATCTATTTCAATCCGACCAAACTGAATTCGAATGGGCAGCCGACGCTGGAAACTTTGTCCGTTCCGGTGGTGAATTACATTGCAACGCGGCCCGGCGGCGACACACAGGCAGTGGGTAACTTTGAATACCGGATTCCCTTGGTTGGCCCGGTGACATTGGGTCTTTTTACCGACATTGGTATCGATGGAATTTTGCGGCATTCGCAACTGGCGTTGGCGCCCTCGGCGATCAATGTCCTGCAACAGGAATATCCGAATCCATTTTTCCCGGATACGAAGATCGCCGCGCAATTGCCGATTGCCGGGGGCACAAACTTCTTCCCGCGCGTGTCATCGGGGGTCGAAGTGGTCGTGCGGCTGCCGATTGTCAATGCGCCGTTTCGCTTCTACTATGCGTATAATCCGTTGCGGCTGGATGAGACCATCACACCGCCCCGCGGAGCTTTTTTCATCAGCGACGATGTGCAGCGATCGCTGGCAGGCATTCCCGGCGTCCTGCAAACGCAGATCATCCCGCAGTTGAATCGAGTCCTGGATCTTGATCAGCAGCGATTGCCGACGAGCCTCTTCGAGGCGTCGCACACGTTCCGGTTTACGGTGAGCAGAACTTTCTAGTGTGAATTTTTGGGGCGGCACCATAGCCGCCTTCGGGCATCTGAACCCGAGCAACACCAAACAGGCTGGATTTTGAGGGGAGATGGGATGAGGGCAGTGAAGTTCGCAGCGGCCGCGCTGCTGCTGGTTGCGGGACTGACTGGATGCAGCAGTAACAAGACCACCGCGGGCGTGACGGTGACTCCGTCGACCGCCAGCGTGGTGCTATCCGGCACGCAACAGTTTTCGGCTGCCGTCACGGGCATCTCGACCACTACGGTGACTTGGGAGCTTTGCACCGGTTCGCCGGGCGCGAATCCAGCGCCGGTGTGCGGCTCCGCTTCACTCGGAACCATCAATACGAACGGGCTTTATACTGCGCCGCGCAATGTGCCCAATCCTTCCGCCGTCACCGTGGTCGCCACCAGCACAACAAACAACGGCAACGCCACGCCCGGAACTCCAACTACCTTATACGGCACCGCGACAGTGACGGTTGATTCCGGCATTCGTGTGCGGATCATTCCTTCCACTTATTCCTGCACTGGCACCGCGCCAACTACCGCCACGATTGCCACAGGGGAGACTTTTGCTTTCACGGCTTGCGTGACCGGGGCTCAAAACAACGCGGTGATCTGGTCGGTGAATTCAGTGGTGGGTGGAAATACGACCAACGGAACGATCACTTCGGGCGGCGTCTACACCGCTCCGGTCAACGCGCCCGGCAGCGTGACTATCACCGCTACTTCCGCGCAGGATCATTCTCAATCCGGCACATTTGACTTGAGCGTATCCGCGGCTGGCCCGCCTTCGATCACCAGCATTGATCCGCTTACTGCGGGACAAGGCTCAGTTTTTCAAGACGTCTACATTTTTGGGCAGAATTTCTTTTCGACCAGCGTGGTGCTGGCCAACGGCAGCCCCAACAACGTAACCACAACCTTTATCGACACCGAAACGTTGCGCGCGCGAGTCTTCGCGCCGCTCCTGGCCAGCAGCGGGACGTTGAATCTCAGCGTGCAATCGGAATGCGACCCGAATTGCGATACGTCGCCTTCCTCGCCGCTCATGGTGAATCCGATTCGCCCGGGCCTGATTTCTTCGACGCCTGACAGCATTTCGCAAAACACCACGGCGACCACCAGCGTGACGCTGACGGGCGGATACTACTCGCCATCGACCTTGGTCAGCTTTAATGGGCAACCGCGGCCAGCCAGCCTGATTAACAGTCGCGAGCTGAACGCGGTGCTTTCCGGTACCGATTTCACGACTGCCGGGCTATTCCCGCTGGAAATCACCAATCCGGGAGTGCCCGCTGGGCAATCAGACGAAGCGGCCATTAACGTGGCGGTGACGCCGACAAGTGGAATAGGAACGTCCGCTGGGGCGCCGGTGGCGGTGGGAGTCGCCCCGTCGTCGGTTGCCATCGATACATCGACTGGAATCGCAGTCGTAGCAAATTCGGGCGGAAACACAGTTTCGCTAATCAACATAAGCAGCGGAATTGTGGTGTCGACGATCTCGGTAGGTAACAATCCAACGGGCGTGGCGGTCGATGACTTGCTGCATTTGGCAGTCGTGGTGAACAGCGGCGGCAACACTTTCTCGGTGGTGAATTTGACTACCCACACCGCCTCCGCCCCCGTGGCACTGCCGGCGGGTTTCGTGCCGTTTTCAGTGGGCGTGAATTCGCTGACGCACCGCGCGCTCATTGCAAATGAATCCACCGATGTGGCCACGGTGGTCGATATCAGCACTACGCCGGCGACAGTGATTCAGCAAGTGGGCGGTTCGGCGAATTCGGTGAGCACCGGAGCAGAGCCCGCCGTGGCGGTCGATCCCGAGGAAAATTGGGCAGTGGTAACACCGGGCGGCGCCGGAACCGTTTCCATCGTGGACCTGGGTCAGCCTGCTACACAGGGAACTGGCGAGCGAATTCCCAACGTGGTGGCCAGCCTCACGCTAACGACCAGCATTCAGGGAGTGGCGATCAATACGCAGACCAACCAGGCGTTTTTGACCGATCCCAACAATGCGGTTCTGGATATCTTCAATGTGCTGGACGATTCGGTTCAGACGATTGTTTACGATCGCGCCGAAGTTGCCGCGGCGGTGAATCCGCTCACCAATCAGGGCGTGATCGTCAACAATCTGGGCAACGTTGCCAGCGTATTCAATTTGCAGACCAATGTGCTCATCGGCACGGTCGCGTTGGGAACTGATCCTGAGGCGATTGCCATTGACCCAACGACCAACCTGGCGGTGGTAGCGAACAAGGGCAGCAACAATGTGTCGATTTTCTCGCTGGGACCGATTCGGCCGTTTGAAATTACGCAGTCGAGCCCGCGGGTGACGCTGACCTCGCAAACGCCTCAGACCATCACCGTGGTGGGCGATGGCTTCCAAACCGGAGCACTGATCCGGCTCGACGGCGCAACTCTTACCACTACATCGACGCCGAGCACGTGCACGCCGACTTGCCGTCAATTGCAGGCTACGATTCCGGCGAGCATGTTGACCACGGCGCGAAATTATGTGGTGGACGTGCAGAACGCGGACAGCACCGTGTCGAATATAGAAAACCTAACGGTGATACAGCCGGTGACTGTGGGCAATTCGCCGACGGCGGTGGCGGTCGATCCAGAGCGCGACTTGGCCATAGTGACCAATTCGGGTTCAAATAGCGTTTCGATCATCAACCTCACCACTGGCACGGCCGGCACGCCGATTTCAACTGGGTCGAATCCGGTGGGAATTGCCGTTTTGCCACGGTTGGCCTTGGCGGTTACCGCGAATACGGGCAGCAATGACTTCACCGTGGTCAGCGAGATCACCAACGCGGCGGTGCAGCCATCGCCTATTCCGAATTGCAGCACCTGCGACAGTCCGAATGGGATCGCCATCAATCCGGACAATGGAATTGTTCTGGTGACCAACGAAATTTCGAATAACGTGAGTGAATTTTCGATCGCCGGCCTGCCGTCGGGCACCGCTCCAGCGGTAAGCGCGATTTCTGTGGATCAAACGCCATTGGCGGTGGCCATCGATCCCACGGACGACGTGGCTGCGGTAACCGCGGCGCCGCCGTTGCAGTTCTCCGGAACCAATACGGTGGAAATTATCGATCTGGCCACAGGCGCGATTCAGACGCATTTGACCGGCTTTGAAGATCCGAGCGCGGTGATATGGGATCCTTCGGCAGATCAGTTTGTGGTCACCGACAGCCTGAATAACAACGTGGTATTGATCGATCCGCTGACCTTTATTGAGACGAGAATGCGCGCTGGGATCGATCCCACGTCATTGGCATACAACTTTCAGACGAGCACTCTCGTCACAATCAATAGCGCAAGCAACACCCTGTCCGCGGTGGATCTGCTTCACGAGACAATGCAGGTGATTTTACCGGTGCAGGGATCGCCCCAATTCTCGGTGGATATTGATCCGAGGTTGAATTTGGCGGTGGTGGTGGACCAAGCCAATAATCGCGTGCTTTTGGTGCCTATACCGCGCTAGAGCACGACGAAGCGGGTTGCGATGCGCAGTTTCATTGCAGTTTTATTCCGGTCGCTGCGCGATGCCGGGGTTTGTTTTGGGTTAATGTAATTGACCGCTCGGGAATGGGACGGCTATAATCGCGCGTTTGCTTAGCCTTCGATCCCCTGAAAAATAAGGAGTAGTAGATGAAGATTCGAATGATCGTGCCCGCTCTCGCAATGTTCCTGTTGGTTCCATGCCTGAGGGCGCAAGAGCCTGCCGCCGCCGGGGCTGGCAGAGTTGCTGTGATCAATATCCAGACGGCGATCACCGGGACCAACGAAGGCAAACAGGCCGCGGCGGACTTGCAGACCAAGTACAATCCGCGACAGGCGGAGCTCGATGGCACGCGGAAGCAGATCGAAGACCTGCAGACGCGTCTGCGCAACGGCGCGACCACCCTCAGCGATGAGGAAAAGGCTCGCCTCGCCCAAGAAGGCGACCGGCTGACCCGTGCGTATCAGCGCAAGCAGCAGGAGTTCCAGGAAGACGGTAACGAGGACCAACGCGAGATCGTGGACCGCATCGGACGCAAAATGCTCGATGTGATTGACAAGTATGCCAAGCAGGACGGCTACGCGGTGGTCTTCGATATTTCGGCTCAGAATACGCCGGTGGTTTACGCAGCGAATCAGATCGATATTACCCAGGACATCGTGAAACTTTACGATCAGGCCTATCCGGCGAAGGCTCCAGCGGGCGCGACCGGCACGCTGCCGAAGTCTACTACGCCGCGCGCGACTCCAGGCACCACGACGCCGCGTCAGCCAAGTGGCACCACACCCACCAAACCTCAACAGTAGCCGCAACTGTAGCGCGTAAACACGGTTATACGGGGCCCGCATCATTGAGATGGCGGGCCTCGCTTGCTAAGTGGCACATCCCGCGTCTAATGAGTGTTTAGGTTATCGGTCTAGTGGTCCGTCTAATCGATGGAGATCTCGATGAGCGAAACCAAAGAATTTCCGTATGAAACCCGCCTGAACGTCCAGTACAAGCCTCTTGAGGTGATCGACGAGAAAGCGCTCGCCGATGCCTGCCAATTCAAGTGGTACAACCAGACGTTGTGCCAGGTGAACGACTCGGTGATACGCCTGGGCGTCGTCAAAGGCGAGTATCACTGGCATAAGCATGACGATGACGATGAATTCTTTTATGTGGTCGAAGGCAAGTTTTGCATCGATCTTGAAGGCCGCACGGTTGAGCTTTTGCCGCGGCAGGGATTTGTGGTTCCCAAGGGCGTCCTCCACCGCACGCGTGCGCCGCAACGCTCAGTGGTCTTGATGGTCGAGAACGCGGGAATTATTCCTACCGGCAATTGAGCTTGGGCGCGAATTCGCGCGCTTTTCTAAGTACCCTTCCGCTATTCAATTTCACAGGGACATAGTCTCCGCGCGCATTTATCCGGAGAATAGGGTCTGGATTGGAGCCGGCGTGCGCACATTTCTTCTTCTCTGCGCGTTAATTGCAGGATTGGTCGTGGGTCTAGTGGCCTGGCATAGTCACGCAAACCTTGACTCGGCAGCCGGGAATCGCGAGAGGGGAATTTCCATCGAGAAATTGCCGGTCAATTTCCAAACGCGAACGTTCGATCCATCTGCGCCTCCCGCGGAAATGCCGCCCCTCAAAGAAGGCGAAGAGGCGGTGTGCGATTCGGATTTTGTTTCGACCGCGTCGGTCGGAGGAGAAACACGCAAGTCGATGGGTGGGCAGGCTACACTAACCGTGAATCACATCAAAGTGACCCTGAAGTTGAACATCACCATCTGGACGCCGATCCATGCAACGCAACATGTACAGGACCATGAAGAAGGACATCGCGAAATTTCGGAATACTATTACCGGACCGCG
>Ga0209624_10002939_pt1 | contig 12344 bp, 9 predicted proteins | sample JacPinW_OM2H0_O1_FD_188565 | JGI IMG/M metagenome (GOLD analysis project Ga0209624, IMG submission 188565) | Forest soil microbial communities from Algoma, Ontario, Canada - Jack Pine, Ontario site 1_JW_OM2H0_O1 (SPAdes) (version 2) | ecosystem: Environmental > Terrestrial > Soil > Boreal... | reverse complement strand
GCACTTCGGGAAGCTTGATCAGCCCCTGAACGGCCTTTTCGACGGTTTCGGCGACGCGGCCGGCGCGGCGCTCCTCGTCCTCATCAAGTTCAAACTCGCGCGAGAGCGCGATGGTATCGAGCGCGATGCCGTTGGTGGTGGTGTAGATCTGCGCGTCGACGATGTTGGCGCCGGCGACCGCGCAGGCGCCGGCGATGATCGACAACAGCCAGGGATGGTCGGGCGCGTAGACGGTGAGCTCGGTGACGCCGCGCGTCGCGTCGAAGCCGACGCGGGTGGCGAGCCGCTTGCCCGCCTCCTCGCTCGCCCGCACGAAACGCGCGTGCGCAAGCTTGTGCGGCAGATCGACCTTGAGCCAATAGGCCGGATAGTGACGCGCCACATAGGCGTCGAGCACGTCGGCCTGCCAGTCCCTGATACTGTCGCGGAATTCAGCCTTGGCGGCGGCAACACGCTCGCCGCGATTGACCTCGGAGAAGCCGCCGGTCAGCACCGGCTCGGTTTCGTAATAGAGCGTGCGGATGAGCTGCGATTTCCAGCCGTTCCACACGCCGGGTCCGACGGCGCGGATGTCTGCGGTGGTGAGGATGGTCAGAAGCTTCATTCGCTCCAGCGACTGCACCACGGCGGCGAAATTCTCGATGGTCTTGCGGTCGGACAGGTCGCGCGATTGCGCCACCGTCGACATGACGAGATGCACCTCGACCAGCCAGGCGACGAGCTCGGTCTCGCCGGTATTGAAGCCGAGCCGCGGGCACAGCCGCCGCGCGACGCGCGCGCCGGCGATCGAGTGATCCTCGATGCGGCCCTTGGCGATGTCGTGGAGGAACAGCGCCACGTAGAGCACTTTGCGGTGCTCGGGCTGAATCGTGCGCATCAATTCGCTGGCGAGCGTAAGGTCTGGGCTGCCGCCTTGCTCGATCTCGTTGAGCACGCCGATGCAACGCAGCAGATGCTCGTCTACCGTATAGTGGTGGTACATGTTGAACTGCATCATCGCGACGATGCGGCCGAAGGCGCGCACGAATTCGCCGAGCACCCCGGCCTCGTTCATGCGCCGCAGCACGGTTTCCGCCTCGTTGTTGGAGGTCAGAATCTCCAGGAACAGGCGGTTGGCTTCCGCGTCGACGCGCACATTCGGGTCGATCAGCTTGAGCGAGCGGGTGGTGGCGCGCATCGCTTCCGGATGAATCGCAAGATTGTATTTTTGCGCCAGATTGAACAACCGGATCAGGTTGACCGGGTCGCGCGCAAACACATCGGGGCGGGCGAGATTGAGGCGGTCGTTCTCGATGATGAAATCGTCCGTCTCGGTGATTGTCCGCCGGCTCTTCGCCGGGCGCAAACGCGCGATGACGCGGCTGAGCACCGGCGCCGGCTTGGCCTGTCGCTCCTCGAGGCCGGCGCACAGGATCGCGGTAAGGTCGCCGACATGTTTGGCGGTCAGAAAGTAATGCTTCATGAAGCGTTCGACGTCTTTCAGCCCGGGATGCTCGGTGTAACCGAGCCGCACGGCGATCTCACGCTGAATGTCGAACGACAGCCGCTCCTCGGCGCGGCCGGCGAGGAAATGCATGTTGCAGCGGACCGACCAGAGGAAGTCCTCGCATCGCCGGAACATGTTGTACTCGTCGCGGTCGAAGACTTCGCGATCGATCAGCTCCTCGGGCTCATGTACGCGGTAGACGTATTTGGCGATCCAGAACAGCGTGTGCAGGTCGCGCAGGCCACCCTTGCCGTCTTTCACGTTGGGTTCGACCAGATAACGCGATTGGCCGGCGCGACGATGGCGCTCCTCCCGCTCGGCAAGCTTGGCGGCGACGAATTCCGCCGCCGTGCCCTGCACGACGTCCTTTTCGAAGCGGGCGGTGAACTCGCTATAAAGTGCGGCGTCGCCCAACAAATACCGCGACTCCAGGAGCGCGGTACGGATGGTCATGTCGGCCTTGGCCTGGCGGATGCATTCGCTGACCGAGCGCGTCGCATGCCCGACCTTCTGCCCCATGTCCCACAGGCAATAGAGCAATGCTTCGGCGACCGATTCGCCCCAGGCGGTCTGCTTGTAGGGCAGGACGAACAACAGATCGATGTCGGAACCGGGCGCCAACAATCCGCGGCCGTAGCCGCCGGTGGCGATGATCGCCATGCGTTCGTCCTGCGAATGCGTCTGCGGCGGATAAAGCGCGCTGATCGTGAATTCGAACAGGATGCGGATGATTTCGTCCTGGGTCTGGCACAGCCGCTCGGCGCAGCGGCGGCCGTGCCGGTCGGTGAGCAGCAAATCCTCGGCGCGGGCGCGCGCCTCCGTCAGAGCCGTCTTAAGCCGGCGCGCTACGGCGGTGCGCAATTCGCGCTCGCGGCCCGCATGGGTGTCGGCCAGCGCTTTGAGATCGGCGACGATGGTGGCGCTGTCGATCAATTCCTCGGCGGCGCGCGGCGCTCGTTCGGTATCAAGCATCATTGACCACCGTCATATCCGAGCCATGCCGCGCTGTCATGGGCCCAGCCTCTTTGCCTCAGTTTCGGCGCCCGGACGTCATGCGCGGGGCGATGAGGTCGGCCAGTGGCGGCGATGATAAGAATTAAGCGCTTTGCCGACCTGAGCGGCGATCGTGTTAGCATGCCCGTCCGGACAATATGAAACGACGAGGGAGGATGTTCCAATGAAGAGCTTTGACGTTTGCGAATGCGGCACGCCGCTGCGGCTGATGGAGCGGCCGACCCCACAGCCGACAGGCAGCGAGGTCCTTTTGAAGGTCTTGGCGGCCGGCATCTGTCACAGCGATCTTCATATCTGGGAAGGCTATTACGATCTGGGCGGCGGCAAGCGGCTGCAGTTGGCCGATCGCGGCGTGAAGCTTCCGTTGACCATGGGTCATGAAAATGTCGGCGAAGTGGTCGCCGTCGGCCCCGACGCCCAGGGCGTGAAGGTCGGCGACCGCCGGCTGGTGCATCCCTGGCTCGGCTGCGGCGAATGCGCCATTTGCATTGGCGGCGAGGAACAAATGTGCCGCATTGCGTCGAGCATCGGGGTATTCCGCTCCGGCGGCTATGCGGATCATCTCATGGTGCCGCATCCGCGTTATTTGTTCGATATCGGCGACATTCCGCCCGAGCGCGCCGCGCCGCTCGCTTGCTCGGGCATTACGACCTATGGGGCCTTGAAGAAAGTTGGTCCGATCTTGCAGCAGGCGCCGGTGGTCATCATCGGTGCCGGCGGTCTCGGTTTGATGTGCCTTGCGCTGCACAAGGCGATGGGTGGCAAGGCCGCCATCGTGGTCGATATCGATCCGGCCAAGCGGGACGCGGCGAAGAGAGGCGGTGCGGCGTTGACCGTCGATCCGGCGGCGCCCGATGCCAGCAAACAGATTATCGAAGCCACCGAGGGCGGCGGTGCATGGGCGGTAATCGATCTGGTCGGCGCTTCGCAAACCGCGCGGCTGGGTCTCGACAGTCTGCGCAAGGGCGGCAAACTGATCGTTGTGGGTCTTTTCGGCGGCGACATCACGGTGCCGACGCCGTCGTTTCCGCTGCGCGCCATCACCATCCAGGGGTCTTATGTCGGCAGCCTGCACGAGATGGCCGAGCTTCTTGATCTTGTGCGCCGCAAAGGCGCACCCGATCTTCCGGTCGGCACGCGGCCGCTCGCCGCGGTCAATGAGGCGCTGGAAGATCTCAAGTCCGGCAAGGTTGTCGGGCGCCTGGTGCTGACACCGGCGGCTTAGAGCATATCCCGGAAAACCGGAATCCGGTTTTTCGAACGATCATGCTCCAGCAAAAGACGAGAGTGCCGATCGAGTCAATCTGAAGCGATCGCACTCTAGAGAAAACAAGATCGCTTTCATCGGCCTGTTCGAAAGGAAAAAATACTATGGATGCTGCCGGACTGCGCGCCATGCAGGCGCCGATCAAAGATCGCTACAAGAGCGATCCGCATGCGGCGATGATCACGCTCAAGGCACACGGCACGCTCGATGACGCCAATATCGCCTGCAAGGTGGAGACCGGCCGCGCGCTTGCGGTCGCGGGCCTGCACCCGGCGACCGGTGGTTCGGGCCTCGAACTGTGTTCGGGCGACATGCTGTTGGAGGCGCTGGTCGCTTGCGCGGGCGTCACGCTGAAAGCGGTGGCGACCGCCATCGACGTGCCGTTGAAATCGGGCGCCGTGTCGGCCGAAGGCGATCTCGATTTCCGCGGCACGCTCGGCGTCGCCAAGGATGCGCCGGTGGGCTTCGCGCAAATCCGGCTGCGTTTCGACGTCGACACCGATGCGTCGCAGGAAAAGCTCGATCAACTGCTCAAGCTCACCGAGCGTTACTGCGTGGTCTATCAAACAATCAAAAGCGGGCCGCCCGTAGAGGTCAGCCTCAGCCGTAAATAACCGCTCCGTGTCTCCCGAGCTTCTGTTCTGGTCCGGATTCGGGCTGAAAATGGTGATGACGGCAACCGCCGTCGTCATCGCCTCGCTGGCAGTCGAGCGCTCGGGTCCGTTCATCGGTGGCCTGATCGGGGCGTTGCCGGCCGCGGCGGCGCCCGCCTACGTAATCCTTGCGCTCGACCATCCGCCGGATTTCATTGCCGCCAGTGCCGTCGGCAGCGTTGCCATCAACTGCGCCGTCACCATCTTTGCCACGATCTATGTGTTGCTCGCCCAACGTCACGGACTCTTGGTCAGCCTCGGCGGCGCCGGGATTGGCTGGTTTGCGGTCGCAGCAGCGCTGCGGCTTGTTGCTTGGACGCCACTTTCGGCGATCGCGCTGAACGTTGTGGTCTACGCGGTGACCATCCCGCTGAGCAGGCGCTTTCGCGGCAGCACCGGGCCCGTCTCCTTTGTGCGCACACGGCTCGATATTCCGTTGCGCGCCTTGACGGTGGCTTTGGTCGTTTCCGTCGTGACCGGCGCAAGCTCGCGCATAGGCTCGTTCGCTTCCGGCATGTTTGCGCTCTTCCCGATCATCCTTGGCAGTTCGATCGTCATCATGCATCCGCGCATCGGCGGCAAAGCGACGGCGAGCATGCTGGCGAATGTGCCGGTGCCGTTGATCGGCATGGCGCTGGGCTTCGTGGCTGTGCACTATCTGGTGGCGCCGATCGGCGTCTGGCCTGCGCTCGCGGGCGGCCTTCTCGTCTCTTTGGCCTGGAGCGGCTTGCTGTTGGCCGTGCGCCTGCAGCAGCAAAAGCGCCGGCATGCTATTTCGTCTTCGGCAACTGCGCCTTGAGCGCGTAAAGCGCTTCCAGCGCTTGCCGTGGTGACATTTCATCAGGGTGATAGGTCGCAACCGCCTCCGCCAGGCCGGTGAGGGCCGCGTCGTTGTCGTTGCGCGGCGGAGCCGGCGGCCGGGCCGCGGCAAACAACGGCAAGTCGTCGATCAGCTTGCGGGCCGGCGACATGCGATCCTCAGCCTCGAGCTGCGCCAACACGATTTTGGCGCGTTCGATTACGCTCGTGGGCAAGCCGGCAAGCTTCGCCACCTGGATGCCGTAGGAGCGGTCGGCGGCGCCCGGCACCACTTCGTGTAGGAACACCACTTCCCCCTGCCACTCCTTGACCCGCATGGTGGCGTTGAACAGCCGCGGCAGCTTGGCGGCGAGGGCCGTCATCTCGTGGAAGTGGGTAGCGAACAGCGCGCGGCAGCGATTGTTCTGGTGCAGATGCTCGATGGTCGCCCAGGCGATGGAGAGCCCGTCGAACGTCGCCGTACCGCGGCCGATCTCGTCGAGAATGACCAGCGCACGTTCGCCGGCCTGATTGAGAATGGCGGCGGTTTCCACCATTTCGACCATGAAGGTCGAGCGGCCGCGCGCGAGATCGTCGGCGGCGCCGACGCGCGAGAACAGCCGGTCGATCACGCCGATATGAGCGGAGCGCGCCGGCACGAAGCTGCCCATCTGGGCCAGCACCGCGATCAAGGCGTTCTGGCGTAGAAACGTCGATTTGCCTGCCATGTTGGGCCCGGTGATCAGCCAGATCCGGCCGGCGCTGTTGCTAGCCGGCGGCGACAAATCGCAATCGTTGGCGACAAACGGGCCGCCATCGGTTGCCAGCGCCTGCTCCACCACCGGATGGCGGCCGCCCGCAATGTTGAAGGCGAGGCTGGCATCGACTTGCGGGCGCACATAGTCGCGCTCCACCGCCAGCACCGCCAGCGCGCAGGCGACATCGGCGACGCCAAGTGCGTCGGCCGCCCGCTTGAGTGCCACACTGTCGGCGGCGACCGCAGCCGCCAGTCGATCGAATATCTCGAGCTCGAGGGCCAGCGCGCGATCGGCCGCGTTGGCGATCTTTGCTTCCAATTCGCCGAGCTCGGTGGTGGAGAAACGCACCTGGCCGGGGAGTGTTTGCCGGTGAATGAAGGTGGCGTTGAGCGGCGCGGTGAGCAGCTTTTCGCCGTGCTGGGCGGTGACGTCGACGAAATAGCCGAGCACGTTGTTGTGCCGGATTTTCAGCGAGCGAATGCCCGTCGTCTCGGCGTAGCGCACCTGCAGGGCGGCGATGACGCGGCGCGATTCGTCGCGCAGTGCTCGCGTCTCGTCGAGCGCCGGCGCAAAACCCGAGCGTACGAAACCGCCGTCACGCCGCGCCAGCGGAAGCTCGTCGTCGAGCGCCCGCTCGAGCTCGGCGGCAAGCGCGCCGTCGGGCTCGCGCAACGCCTCGGCCGCGCGGATGAGATCGCGCGGCAATTCGCCGAGCGCGGAGAGGCGGCCGGCGATTGCGGCGGCCGCGAAGATGCCGTCGCGGATGGCGGCGAGATCGCGCGGCCCGGCGCGCCCGACCACGATCCGGGTCAAGGCGCGCGCAAGATCTGGCGCGGCTTTCAGTTGCTCGCGCAATTCGGCGCGCGCGGCGCTGTCGTCGACGAAAGCCGCGACGGCGTCGAAGCGGTGGGCAATCTCGTCAGGGTCGGTGAGGGGAGCGGCCAGCCGTTGCGCCAGGAGCCGTGAGCCCGCCGCCGTCGTAGTGCGGTCGATGGCGGCCAGGAGCGAACCGCGGCGTTCGCCGCCGAGTGTGCGCACGAGCTCGAGATTGCCGCGCGTCGCCTGGTCAATCGCCAAGGTTGCGCCTGCGGCCTCGCGGACCGGCGGCGACAGCGGCGGCCGTTTGCCGACCTGGGTGCGCTCGATATAGGTGACGGCCGCCGCCGCCGCGGTGGTTTCCAGTCGCGAGAACGCGCCGAAGGACGCCGTGGTTTGCACGCCGAAGAACGAGGCCAAACGCCGTTCGGCCGTGGCGCCATCGAAAATGTCGCGGGTGAGCGGCGTCACCGCCGGGAGCGAGCGCAGATAGGGGGCAAATTCGTGATCGGAATAGAGCGCATCCGGGACGATGATCTCACCCGGTTCGATACGGGCGATCTCGGCGGCCACATTGCCGCGCTCGCATTCGCCGACGCGGAATTCCGCGGTCGAGATGTCGATCCAGGCGAGCGCAAAGCGATCCTCGTCGGACGACAAGCGCGCTCGCGCCAACGCCAGCAGGTAGTTATTGCTGCGCGCCTCGAGCAGCGAGTCTTCGGTCAACGTTCCGGGCGTCACCAGCCGCACCACATCGCGGCGGACGACGCTCTTGGCGCCGCGCTTGCGCGCTTGCGCCGGGTCCTCGAGCTGTTCGCATACGGCAACGCGATGCCCAAGCGCGATCAGCCGGTGCAAATATTCGTCGGCGCGCTCGATCGGGACGCCGCACATGGGAATGTCTTCGCCGAGATGCCGGCCGCGCTTGGTCAACACGATGCCGAGCGCGCGTGACGCCACTTCGGCGTCCTGGAAAAATAGCTCGTAAAAGTCGCCCATGCGGTAGAACAACAGGCAATCCGTATTGGCGGCTTTGATTTCGATATATTGCTCCATCATCGGCGTGACACGCGCTGCGTCGACCGCTTTGCGTGCATCGTCCTGTCCGCCGGCGCCGAGCGTGCTGGTGCTTTCCGCCGAAACTCCGGCGCTCTTGGCTGTCGTTGGATTGGGGGCGTCCATGGCGGCGGACGCTAGCAGAGACGCCTAGCGCGAAAAAGCGCGGCTGTGCACAAGCAGGCGTGAATCTACGCGCGGCGCACGCTTGAGGCGTACGGTTGCCGGCGTACGTTTAGACATCGCGCAGAGAGCGACAGCCGCATGATGGATGCGGCTGTCGTTACCAAGGAACGGGATCAGTCGAAAGCCGCACCAGGCTTTAGTGCAGAAGGTTTGACTGTCGCGCAGGAGATTCGTTAGTACGGCGCGACGTTGTCGAACCGCGTTCCCCGATACGGATCGGGCTGACCGTAGCCGGTATAAGGCGCTACGTTTTCATACGGCGTGCCGTAATAGGGATCGGCCCCATAATAATAATAGGGCAGCATGCCACGCTGGACCACGGGCTTATAGAGGTCGCGTGGCGCGGAAAGGTCGCGTTGCGTGTTGAGTGTGTCCATTGTTTGCGCCGACGCCAATGCGGTCGTGCCGACAAGAAGCCCGAGAGCGAGAGCGGGAAGAATTTTCGCTGACATTTATGTATCTCCGTGTTTCGAGGTACCGCCGAGCAACAAGAGATGTGGGGCTGTCGTTCCGCAAACATGGTGCAACGCACCTATGACCCTGGCGTAGGCTCTTTTGTGCAATGCGGACTTGACGGCCGGTATCAATGTAACGGGCCGATAAGCTGCGTTCTGACTAATTCTCTGATGAATATTTGATGCAGGATGATTTCAAATAAGACGGCAGCCGCGGCTGTCGCCAGGGCTGCCGTCGATCGGAACAGGTAGAACTACCAATACCACCGCGTGCCGCTCCAGCCGCTATAGGCCGGCGCATACCCGTAGTAACCGGAATATCCGGGCGCGTAATATTGCGGTGTAATGGCGTATTGGGGGGCGACGTACGGCACTGCCGGCGGATAGGCAGGGACATACGCATAACCATAGGTGTAGCCGTACGATGGCAACACCAACGTCTGTGCGGATGCCAGCGCTGTTGTTCCAACTAACAAAGCGATGACAAGAGCCGGAATACTCTTGGCCGACATTGTTGTTTTCTCCAGTCTTTGTGACGTTTGCTTTTTGGACAGCTCGCGATGCGGACCATCGTCGCGGCGCCGTCAATCTGTGACGGCGCCGTACTGAGAGGCCCGTCCCATTAAATCGCGGTGCGATGCGAGCCTGCTAAATTTTGCGAGAACGATTTGATGAAAATTTGTGGTTTGCATCACGAGCGCGCGAGGTCACGGCTTTGTGTCGCGTGATCAAATATGAATGCGCACGGCCGGCGGCAGAAAAGTCATCGCCGGTTCTGCGGCTTGTCGGCCTGCTCTGGAGTGGTGCCGGATTTGGCGATCAATCGGCGACGCACCGGAAAGAGACTAATGTCGAACGCCTGCGAGATCACGCCCCAAATGCCCGAAGGCGCGAACAGCATCAGCACGATGGCGAGGCCGCCGAGCAGGATAAGGTACCAGGAGCCGAGCGCCGCCAGGTAATATTGCAGGAGATAAAATATCGCGACGCCGATAATGGGTCCTTCCATCGAGCCGATGCCGCCGATCACCACGATGAAAATCACATAAGCGGTCCAATCGATCAGCGAGAAAGCGGCATCGGGCGAGATGCGGGCCTTTTGCAGAAAGATCAACGCACCGACCATGCCGGTGGCTGCCGCGGTGACCACATAGATCAGGAATTTGGTGCGAAATACATCGACGCCCGTGCTTTCGGCGGCGATTTCGGAATCGCCGAGCGCGGACAGCGCCAGCCCATGACGTGAACGCAACAGCCGGTAAACCAGCACGAAGGTGGCGAGCGCGAGGACGAGCGCGAGCCAATACACCATGATATCGCGCGCGGCCGGACCGCGTACGGCGAAAAGATTGCGCACAAAGTCGAGACCGGCGATCGCGCTGGCGATATCGGGCGGCAGCGAGGTTCCGGTTCCGCCGCCAAGCTGTTTGACTTGAGCGAGCACAAGCCGGCAGACCTCGGCCACCACCCACGTGCCGATGGCAAAGTAAGCGCCGCGCAGGCGAAAGACGATCAGTGCGATCGGAATGGCAACGAGCCCAGCCAGTGCGCCGGAGAGCACGATCGAAAGCACCGCATCGAGACCGGCGACAACGGCGAACGCAAACAGCGCGTAAGCGCCGACGCCGACAAACGCTTGCTGTCCGACCGAGATCAAGCCGGCGCTGCCGGCCAGCAGGTTCCACAACTGCGCCAGCGACAGCATGGTGAAGACGTAGAACAATTGCTGCAACAACGAGCGGTCTGCGAACGCCGGCAGAGCAAACAAAACGATGATCGCCGGCAGCGCGGCGATGAGCGTGATGGTGGACGCGCGTGTCTCGCGCGCTACCGCGAAGCGACCGCCCGCTGCATCGCTTTTTTTCCCGCCGAGGTTCGCTGTGCCGAAGGGCATGATCGCTCCTCAATCGACCGCGCGCGGGAACAGCCCGCGCGGCCGGATGACGAGCACGATCAGGAAGGCGATATGGCCGGACAAGATCTGCCATTCCGGATCGATATGGGCGCCGATCGCTTGCGCCAACCCCACGACGATGCCGCCGGCGAGCGTCCCCCAGAGGCTGCCGAGCCCGCCGATGATCACGGCTTCGAAGGCGTAGAGGAGCCGCGCCGGCCCGATGCTTGGGTCGAAATTGGCGCGGGTGCCGAGAAAGAACGCCGCGAGGGCGCAGACCGCGAGCGAAATGCCCATGGTGAGCGCATAGATCGAGCGGTTGTTGATGCCCATGAGCTGCGCGATTTCCACGTCATCGGAGGTGGCGCGGAAGGCTCGTCCCAGCGCGGTGCGGTAGAACAGCGCGTTGAGCAACAGGATGACCGCGATCGCGGCCGCAAGCCCGATCAGCGGCATCACCCCGATGGCGATGCCGCCGCCGAGCGGCAGCGAGGCGCTTTGCAATGAGCCGACATCGAGCCGTCGGGTGTCGGCCGAGAAGGTTTCGAGGAGCCCGTTCTGCACGATGATGGAAAGCCCGAACGTGATCAGCAACGGCGGCAGAATATTGCGCCCGAGCGCCCGGTTCAGGAGCAGGGATTGCAGGCCATAGCCGAGCGCGAACATCAGCGGTACCACCACGGCGCACGCGACGACGAGCGGCACGCCGGCGCTGGTCGCGGCGAGGATCAAAAATGCGCCGAGCACGATCAGGTCGCCGTGCGCGAGATTGACGAGCCGCATGATGCCGAAGATGACCGACAGCCCCGTGGCATAGAGCGAATAAAGCCCTCCCAGCAGGATCCCTTGCAGCAGCGTGTCGGCCCACCCAAGCATGATCTACATTCCGAAATAGGCGGCGTGGATGGCGTCGCGGCTCAAGTCTCGCGGACGGCCGGTGAGGCTGACACGGCCTTCCTGAAAGCAATAAGCGCGGTCGGCCACCGACATGGCGTGAACGAGATCCTGCTCCACCAGCACCACGCTGGTGCCGTGCTGCTTGATATCGGCAAGCGCCGCGTAGATGTCGCGAATGATAATCGGCGCCAATCCAAGGCTGATCTCGTCGCACAACAGCACGCGCGGGTTCGACATCAGGCTGCGACCGATCGCGACCATCTGTTGCTGGCCGCCGGAGAGCGCCGTGCTCGCGGCGTGGCGGCGCTCGTGCAGCACGGGGAACAGCCGATAAATGGCCGGCAGGTCCCAGGGGCCGGCAATGCGGCGGCCGTAGGCGCCGACCAACAAATTCTCCTCGACGGAAAGCGAAGAGAATAACCGCCGGCCCTCCGGCACCAGCGCGATGCCGAGCTTGACGATGTCGTAGGCCGGCAACGCCCCGATATCGCGGTTATCGAAGCGCACGGCGGGCGGCGGCCGCCGCAGCAAGCCGGCAACGGTTTTCAGGAAGGTCGATTTGCCGGCGCCGTTGGCGCCGATGATGGCGACCGTTTCGCCCTCCTCGAGCGTAAACGTGATGCCGAACAGGGCCTGGAAGTCACCGTAAAAGGCCGAGAGGTCGTGGGTCTCGAGCATTGCCACGTCGAAATGCCTCAAACCTACGCTGCAATGCCCATGTAGATTTCACGCACCTGATCGGAGGCCATCACTGCGCGCGGCTCGCCCTCCACGACCTTGCGCCCGAAATTCAAAACCACCAAGCGGGAAACGACGGCAAGCAGCGCGTGCACGATATGCTCGATCCACACGATGGTGACGCCGGATTGTTTGATGTCCTGGATCAAGGCCACGAGCTCGAGGCATTCGGCTTCGGTCAGGCCGCCGGCGATCTCGTCGAGCAGCAGAAGTTGCGGGCCGCTCGCCAAGGCGCGCGCCAGCTCGAGCCGTTTGCGGCCGAGCAAATTGAGCGTGCCAGCGCGGCGGTTGGCGAAGGGAAGTAAACCTGTGCGCAGCAGGATGTC
>Ga0209624_10002938_pt1 | contig 12345 bp, 18 predicted proteins | sample JacPinW_OM2H0_O1_FD_188565 | JGI IMG/M metagenome (GOLD analysis project Ga0209624, IMG submission 188565) | Forest soil microbial communities from Algoma, Ontario, Canada - Jack Pine, Ontario site 1_JW_OM2H0_O1 (SPAdes) (version 2) | ecosystem: Environmental > Terrestrial > Soil > Boreal... | reverse complement strand
GTCCACAACGCTGTTCGAAAGCCTATTCAAGGCACGATCCGAGCCTTCCGAGATATGTGGATCTTCTGCCGTATTCTCCTTTTGTCCAAGTTAGCGTACGCCGTGGCGCCAATCTTGTCGTGACCCTTTTCTGCCAGCTTCCGCCCGGCTTGCGCGAACATGAGCGGTATCGATGCTCACGACGAATTCGCGTTCTGGTTCATTCGGCAGATTCAACTCGATCTGGCGGCGTTCAGCCGTTGACGGCGGCTCGAACCAGGCTCGCTCACGAGCCCTCTCGTCGAGGCGCTGTCCCAGCTTCAGCGTGCGGCGCCGCAGCGTCACAAAGGACTCGGTTGATGGGATCGGCAGGAACTCGGCCATCACCTCCGCCGCTTTGCGATACGGCAAGAGGCTACCCAGACGCGCGGAGCGCTCCATCAATTCCGGCGTGGCCTGATCAGGGCAGATATCGCGCAGGACCGTCCAGGCGGCGCAAAAATGAGGCAGACAGCGCTGGCAGTTCATGATCCGCGGATTTCGAACCTCAACGAAGCCGAACACCGTCCGGATCTTGCGCTTGCTATAATCCTTGATCCGGCGGAAGCCCTCACAATCCGTGCAGAAGCGGCACATTAAAACGTAGGCCTCGCATTGCTGCTTGACGACCACCTGCTGGAGATGAGCCATGATGGCCTTGCCATCCTCGACCGAGAAGCCGATCTCGCCAGCCGACAGGCGCTCCAAATTCTTGTCGATCTCTAGTTCCGAACGATGGGTCGAACCGAATTCGTCCGTGCCCTCCGACACTAGTTTCCACCGCATCGACGCTCTCCATGAAGAGAGCGCCTCGTGCAGCCTTGTTGCATGGAGGCGCGTGGGGACGGCATTCGTCCTTTGGCTTCGTGATCATGCGAGGCGAATGAACTGCGCCTGACCGAGCTCACGCATCCGATTGAGCGCTTTGACGGCAATCGCCACTTCCGCTTTGCGGCGATCGTCAGCGCGTGACTTGAGAGCGTCACCGATGACGCGTTTGTAACGCCCGATAGACGCCTCGACTTTCGAGCGTCTGTTATAGCCAGAGGCTTTTTGCCAATGCATTCGACCCCGTTCCTCAATTTCCAAAATGTGCCGATCGCGTTGGGTCGGCGACGACATCGCGTCCGATCCGGGCACGGCGCCTTTGCACGGCGGAACGAGAACGGACATATCGGGATTTCGTCTTGCAAGAAGCTCGCTCACGGCGCTTCTATCGTAGGCTCCGTCCCCGATAAATGAAGTCGGAGCCAGCGATAGTTGATCGAGCATCGGCCCGACATGCGAAGCATCGTCAACATCCTTGTCGGTCAGGTCGGAGGCGACAATCTCGCCCGTGTCGGCATCGATGCCGATGTGAAGTTTGCGCCAGGCGCGCCGCTTTGCCGTTCCATGCTTTTCGAACAGCCATTCTCCGGCGCCGCGCAATTTCAGGCCTGTGCTGTCGATGATCAGATGGAGCGGGTCCGAGGAGGCGCGAGGCTTCTGCAGCACCTTCAATCCGCCGGCCCTGCGGCTGAACGTTGTGTGATCGGGAACGGGCAGGTCAATCCCCAGCAATTGCATGATCGAACCGACCAAGCCTTCCGTCTGACGCAGAGCCAGGCCGAATACAGCGCGTAAGGTCAGCGCCGTCTCGATCGCGAGATCCGAATAGTGACGCTGCCCGCCTGGCGTCGCACGCGGCTGAGCACGCCAATCTGCTATGGCTTTCGCGGTGAACCAGATCGTCAGGCTTCCGCGGCTTCGCAATGCGGCTTCGTAGTCCCGCCAATTCGTCACGCGGAATTTCTGCCGGGGAATATGATGTCGGCCATTGCGATGAAATTTGAAAGGCATGACGATTCTTCCCGAGCCAACGACCGGGTTTTTTTCCGCCAAACCCATTAAGATCGCGCGGAATGTGGGGAATGCGTATCGCTCCCCTAAAGCCGCTGCGCAAATTCAACGACGTGGACAATCACCTGGCCTCGAGTTAGCCAGATATTGCCGACGGTCTTACGGGGTGCGAGGAGCAAATGCCGATCGACATCGACGCGTTGAGCGAGCCGGAGTTGGTGGATCTAAATCACAGGATCGTCGAGCGACTGCGCTTTCTTCATCAGATACACGCGCATCAGGCCATGCTTAAATTTTCGATCGGCGATCGTGTGACGTTTGAAGACGGGCAAGGGCGTAAGGTCGAAGGCACGCTGACCCGCTACAATCGCAAATCTGTAACCGTCATTGGAGCCGATGGACGGCATTGGAATATCGCGCCGGGCTTCTTGCGAAAGGTGGATCAAGCCGCCGCCTCGAAGACTCCAAACATCATCGCACTTCCAAAACGATAACCTCACGAGACGGCGTGAGCGTATCCATGCACCAAAGCCGGCGACACGGGCTTGGACAGAAAAATACTCCCAGGCACGAGGCGGGCATGATCCTTCGGCCCTCCTGAGGCATAAATGACCGCAAGGTCTGGATGAGACACCCGGCCGGCTTCCGCGACATCCCATCCCGTGATCGCGTCGGCGAGGTTGATATCCGTGAAGAGAAGATGAACGCGGTTTGCCTCCCGCATCATCTGCAGCGCGCCGGCTCCGATGGCGGTCTCAAACACGCTCCATCCCTGCCGGCGAAAAAATCCGGCGATATCCTCCCGCACCAACCAATCGTCCTCAACCACCAGGGCCGTCAGGCCATCGAAGGGATTTGTCATACACTGCTTCCACGCGGTCTGTCTGGAGAACGCCCCTGGAAGCCAATGGTTCTCCTTTGGACGGAGGTTTTTGATGCACAGGCGAGCGGCACCGACGCGCGGCCGCAGCGGCGCATGGGCGAACCGAGGCGCGCCTAAGCGGCTTCCTGGTTGACGGAAGACTCCGCGAGGCTGCTCAGCAGAGCGTCGGTCTCTTTTTCTTCCTGCAATGTTTCATCGAGCAGGCTGACCGCGTCTTTCAGCCCGAGTTGGCCAGCCCAGGTTTTGAGCGTGCCGTAGCGCGACATCTCGTAGTGCTCGACAGCTTGGGCGGCGGCGAGAAGGCCCGCGTCCAGGGCCTCGCTGCCGCTGTACTCTTCCATAATTTCCTCGCCCTCCTCAAGGATGCCTTTGATGGCTTCACACGTCTTGGCCTGCGCCCGGCGGCTGATCAGCTCGACATCTCCTGAAGCCGCTCGACATGCTGCTCCTTCTGGTCTCGGTGCGTCAGGAACGCCTTCTTCAGCTCCCCCGATTTCGCGGCCTTCGCCATTTTAGGCAGGTTCTTGAGGATCTGACGCTCGGCAAAATAAATATCCTTGAGCGTATCAAGGAAAAGGTCGTTGAGTTTCTTTTCAGCCATGGCCAAACCTCCTGCGCTTCACGCCTATTCAACGAGGTGTGGCCGGCCGTGTTCCCCCTTCAAGGCAACCGATGAAGCGCCAAGTTTTCACCTGCCCGAACTCCGGACAGGCGAGGAACTAAACTGGCGCTTGAAGCTGTTTTTACTTTGGGTGGACGCGGCCAGGACCCTGACTTGTGACGGCTCGATCCCCGGTCGGCCGGCCGCGCGCTCTAGGCTTTCCGGGCCCCACACCAGGCTGTGCATCAGCCCAGGCCGCCCTGATAATGCCTCTCAGCTGCGTGGCCAGCGATCGCCCACCATCGGCCACCGCCCGTTCGTCGTAGCCCTCATGCTTCAGGCGCTTTCTGATGTCGTCAACGGTCGCCATGTGCCCGGATCTGGCTAACTGGAAAGCGCGCTCGAGGGCCGTCACCTTGCTATCCATTGTCGTGCGACTGTTTTTAGCGCGATCAGCGGCTCCGATATCACCCGGCTAAAATGCGTTCCCCGTGCGTTTCGTTCCTGACCCGGACGCCTGGTTATAGCGCGCTATGAGCTGATCGCCGAGGCCGCCCATTGCGCCCGATCGACCGTGGCGGAGGCTCTCAAGGCGCTGGAGAGCCGGGGTCCTCTCATGGGTCCACCGGATCAAATGGGTGCGCGAGGCGTGTCCTGACCTGCTGGGTGACAATGGGTGGCGCTGCGAGTGCTGAGGACGTCTAATGCCTACGCCCTCACTGATCCGACGCCGGCCGCCGACCGCCCGTTCCGGGCGGAAAGAGGCTTTGTGAGACGAAGGGAGACCATCCTCGCAAAAAAACGGAGTACCAGCAGGCAATAGCAACTTGGCGACGGCGGCGGCGTTAATCGCTCGGCGATCCAGTTCGACGAGGTCGTTAGCAATCTGGCCCTACTGGGGTTCTTCGAAGGCTGATCGGATGGCGGCCGTATTCAACCCGGAAGAATTGTCTCCCCCGCTCACGCCAGAGCGCGAAGCCGCGCGCCAAGCGCTCAACGACGAGGAGCGCGAGATATTGGAAGAGATGGAGCGCGACCTCGGCCGTCCCTTGACCGAGGAAGAAGAACGTCTGGCTCTGGAGCCTGGCGCACTCATCGAGCAGCCACGCAGGCCAAGGGCGTGAGCGATGCGCTCTCCAACGTCGGCCGCATCGGCGACATGGCCCTCGACGCGGTCCTCATCTATGCCGTGTTCCGACTGACCTATGTCGTGTGGCGACTGCAACGGGCGATCAGAGTAGGGACGAGCAAGCTTGAGCACTTTTTTACCGAAATCGAAACGCTGCGCGCCCGCCTCGACGGCTTGGAAAAGAAGCATTAAAACCGTGCATGGCGACGAAAGGGTGCGAGAAGATTATCCGACGATCTAGGGCACGATCGCGCCCTCCGATGCCATCATTCGGCGTAAACGGTGCACCGGCCGACTAAGCCCATCCGCTTCGGCGCGGTTTCGCGCCGCTACTGGCGCGATCCCCATCGAAGGGCGTCCGGGAGGGACCCTTTTCTAGGGGGAAAAGAGGATAGCCCTACTCAAATAGCGGCGCTTCGTCGCGCTGCCGTCCACCAACCGTGGCCATGTAACTGGCCGAGAAAGCGCCCACCAGAAGGGAAATGAAGGCCCAAAGAGCGACGCCCACGCCAGTCTTGCGAGCGGCGTCTGCAGCTTCCTTCGCCTTGTCGATGGCCTGCTGCTTCGCCTTCTGCGCCTGATCGAAGACATCGGCGACGCGCTTCTCGGCGTCCGGCTGACTCATTCCCGTCCGGCTCGCAACGAGCTGCGCGAGATAGGTCTTGTCCCCGGCGGGGAGATCGCCGTTGTAGAGAGCCCGCGACATGATCCGGCCGCCTTCGGCTGTCGCCGCGGCCTGATCGCCCTGAGCAGGTTTATCGCTGCGCCAAAGCATGTCGGAGAAATAGGCCGTCGGATCGCCCATTGTCGAAGCCGCCTGGCCGGCCGCTTGCCCGGTCGTCGAGCCGACGGCCTCTGTCGCCGCGCCGGCCAAATGCGCGGCTCCGCTCACGGCAGTACTTGCCGCAAAAGCGAGCAGTACAGCGGCAATTACCGCACCAACCGCCCAAACGAGGAGCCCATGCGCCGTATCGCGAAAGAAAACCTCGTCGGCATGCACGCGGGCCCAGCCGCCCCGCAATCGCCCTGCGATATAGCCCCCAACACCGGACGCGAAGAGCTGCACCGCGATGAACCACACCGCCGCAAGCACAGTGAAGGTAGTCACCGAGGGATTGTTGCTCGACCATGGGGAAACCGAGACGAGACCAATGCCTGCCCCCAGCGCCACCAACGCCAAAGAAAACGCTGCGGCGACGAATGCGCCCGCAAAAACCGCCGCCCACGATACGCCGGATACCGTGTCGACAGCGGTCACTGTCGCCAAAGGCCCACGCGCCGTGACTGTCGCCTGTGTCATTTGTTCAAACCTCGCTGCCACGAACGATAAACCAGCAGGGTCACGCTCGTGCCGACCTTAGCTTTGTGGAGGGCGTGCAGGTTGGACTTCATAGAAGCGCTATGAGGGTGATGATCGGGATCGGAACGCCGAGTAGCCAAAGCCACGGCCCAAGATACTCTCCTGATGCTGTAAGGCCAATGTTGACGCGCGACTAACGGCGGTTGCCGAGATTTGTTCCTGGTCCACATCGGCGTTGGCGACAGGCCCAAGATTGCCGACATGACAATCCCCGCAGATCCAGACCTCTGGGCCCTCGGGGATCGCGGCGGAGCCCTTTTCAAGCCATTCGTAAAACTGCATCGGAGAGCCGCGCACATAGTCCAACGTGGACCGCGCCATTTTCTGGTTGCGCAAGCTTTCCAAAGCCGGACCACGCTGGCGGGGCGAAACAGGGGCATCGGCTATAGGCATCAGATGTTCTAGCGACGTCACAGGAATGTCACAAGATCTGCCAAGCACTCAAAATTGCTTCAACTTTTGCCGGTTCGAGCTGGACGTCGAAACGCTCATTGAACAGCCCAATCGGCGCATCGTGGCCCTCATCCGACGAACTGCAGACGGCGTCCTCTGCAATGATGATCCGGTAGCCATAATCGACCGCGGCAAGAATGGAGGACAGCACGCATACATCGGTCTCCGAACCGGAAACGATGAGCGTGTCGATCTGGCGCTCTCGAAGATGCTGATGGAGCTGCGAGTTGCCAAAAGCGGAATAGACAGCCTTTTCAAATATGACCGCTGGCGGCGCATATCGAGCGAGCGCAGGCAGGAGGTCGATAAGCCGGTTGTCGATCTGGCGGCGGGTTACATGCGACCACTTTTCATAATAGGCGCGCCACCTCCCCGGCGCATCCTCCGGCTTCTCCGGCGGGATAAAGCGGGTGAAGATTGTTCGCTCCGGACCGCGCGCGACGAGCTGCTCGACTTTGGGCGTCACGCGCGGCATCCAGGCCATGGGCCACGGCCCTTCGTCGGAAAACAGGCGCTGCATGTCGATGCAGAGATGAGCGGTGTTGGGACCGATCGGCGCTCTAAGCTCGCCCATGGCTTTAAAAGCGCGCTCTCCGGGCATGGCGCAGCCAGAGTGGATAGAAGAACCAGAACGTCATGAGGATGAGCAAAGATACGCCGCCGCTCAACGAAGCAAGCTGGGCGGCGCCGGTTATCCTGAACCCCACCACGCAAACGTCCGCGGCGATACCGACAGCGAGGGGGAAGGCGGCCGCGATGACGAGAGCCGAGCTGATCCGGAAGAAAGACTGGCTGTTTTCGCCGTCATAGGCGATCCGGTGAAGCGCTGCCGGCGTCATCAACAAAACGACCGACAGGGCGACGGCCGCCAGCGCGGCGGCATGGGTCATTTTAACCCAACCCGGCAGCTCCGCGAACGATCGCACGAAGACCACGACGAACTGGAAGCCGAGAAGGGCCTGAGCGCCAGGAATGATGACCCTGGCCTCGGTCAGTAATTGCTCGATCTTGTTCTTCAGCAGCGTTTGTTTTTCGGAAAGAGGCATCTGACCCTTGTGTCCGATCCGGAGAATGAGGCCGAGCGCATAGAGAAATGAAAATGCGACGGCGGCAAATGTAACGCCGGCAACGATCCCCCTGTTGCGGTTGAACAGACTCTCAAAAACAACAAAGGTCGTCGCGCCCAGCCCGAGCGTCATCGGAACCATGGCCAGGCCGGCGCACCTTGATGCGACCCGAAGCGCTCCTCTTCGATCTTCGCCCCGGTAGGCAATCTGGTGCGTCATCGAGGGCGTGATCAGAAGTGCGACCGCGAGCATAAGCGCCAGCAGGCCGATCCCCTGCACGGTCTGACTGCCTCGAGGGGCGTCCTGAAACCTCTCCTGAAAGACCATTTGAAACTGGCAACCGAAAATGACCTGCGCTCCAAGGATCAGGAGCCTGCTTTCGTCGAGCGCCATCTTGAGCTTATCGGCGAGGTCCATGGTTGCTTAGCGCATCCCGTCAACGGGTGAGCAGAGGGCCCTCCAACGGCGTTTCAAATGCATTGTTCCGCGCTTTTTTCGAGAGCCGGTTAGAGGGGCTATCGCACGGCTTTCTCCAGGCGCCTAATTCACGTTGTAAGCGGATCGCTGCGGTTCTTGGCCAATTGAGTAACAAGCGACTCTTGCCCAGAGAGACAAGGCTTTCCGAGGAAATTGCAGGCTGCTGAACAACTTTTACAGAACGCGGAACAAGGCCAATTGGAACGCGTTAGGCCGGTCCAAAGAGAGAGGAAGCCCCATGGCGCGATCGGCTCGCAAACCGGAACGCGAAACGGACGAATCTGCAAAACAGGCTTCAACGAAGCCGGACAAAACGATCGCGACGCTCGCCGCGGGTGAGGCGGGGAAGACTGCCGCGAAAGCCGCGAGCGGAGCCTCATCGAAACCCGACATCGAGTTCGCTCGCTTTCAGAGCGACCAATTTGAATTGCTTCGAGCGGTGCTCCAAAAGCGGTCCGACGCAAACGCGTCAGTGCGTACCATCGCCGAGGAATTTGCCGCGCTGTGGCTTCCGGTTCACGCGGTCGATCTCGAGCTTTTGGTTCCGGCATTGAGGGAAGCCGGAGTTCCCGAAAGCCAGTCGTACGCTGCCCGCGTCCGCAAAGATCTCCTCAATATCGTGCTCGCGGACCTTATCGGCAACGACCATGTTCAGGACACGTCGCGCTTTCGGAGGCGTTCGACGCCTACCAGAAAGCAGCAGAACAGGAACGCGAAGGGCTGGGGGAAAAGGAAGGCGATCTGGGCCGGAGGATGAAAGACCGGTTCGAGCGCCTCAAGGGTCGGTTTTCCGACCTGGACGACGCCCTTGGAGAGGCGATGGATCTGCTGGCGCCGCGTAGTCTCTCCGTCTCAGCCTCGCGCCGGCGTTCCCATAGGGAGAATGACATGCCCAGGTATTCAAGCGATACACCAGAGCGAGACGACCAAGGCCGTTTCACATCAGACAATGATCGCGGATCGTCCCGTGGACGCGGCGGCAGCGATCGGGACGAATCCGGACGGTTTGCGAGAGAAGGACGGAGCTCGCGCAGCCCTTACGATGACGACGATAACCGATCGCGCGGCCGCGACGAATCCGGACGTTTTGCGAGTGAAGGACGAAGCTCGCGTAGCCGTTACAACGATGACGACAATGGATCGCGCGGTCGGGACGAGTCAGGTCGCTTCACAAGCGAGCGCAACCGTGATGACACCGATGAGCGGTCACGCGGCCGCGACGATTCTGGCCGCTTTATGAGTGAGCGCAACCGCCGTTACGACGAAGACACCCGTTCGTCACGCGGCCGGGATGACGACCGCGACTCGGATCGCCGCTCTTTCAGCCGCAGCCGGGAAGATGATGATCGCAACGAGGGCCGAAGCCGCGGCTGGTTTGGCGATTCCGAAGGTCATTCGGAAGCGTCTCGCCGGGGCTGGGAACGCTCCGACCACGGGGACAGGGGCCGGGACGACGACCGCGACTCAGATCGCCGCTCCTCCAGCCGCAGCCGGGATGATGATGACCGCAACGAGGGCCGAAGCCGCGGCTGGTTTGGCGACTCCGAAGGTCATTCGGAAGCGTCTCGCCGAGGCTGGGAGGACGGACATCGATCCCAACGCCGCGACGATGAGGATGGACGCCGTGGAAGCGGCTCTCGTCAGAATGAGAGTGAGTCCCGGAGCCGGTCCCGCGACGACGATGATCGGCGCGGCGAAGGCGGACGCAGCAGGCGCTCGGAGGACAACGATGATCGTCGATCGTCGTCGTCCGGACGTGGCCATGGCGGGTGGGCGGGCGATCCCGAGGGCCATGCCGAGGCGTCGCGCCGTGGGTGGGAAAACCGCCGGTAGGACTTAGGCAACCTTCGTACTTGGCCAGCTCCTGGCAAAATCCAGGGGCTGGTCTGTCCTCAAGGAGAGCATCATGCCTTCACTCAAAGCCAAGGGCCTCGAAGAGCTCTTTACCGACACCCTCAAAGATATTTACTTCGCCGAAAAACAAATCCTTCGCGCTTTGCCCAAAATGGCCAAGAGCGCGTCTTCGCAGGAACTGAGCCAAGCTTTCGAAAAGCATCGCGAGGAAACGGAGGGGCACGTCGAGCGTCTCGAAGAAATCTTTGAGACGATGAAAAAGCCCGCCCGCGGCAAGACCTGTGACGCCATCATTGGCATCATCGAGGAAGGCAAAGAAATTATGGAGGAGTACGCTGGCGACTCCGCGCTCGACGCCGGCCTGGCCGCATCAGCCCAGGCTGTGGAGCACTATGAAATCGCTCGGTACGGGACGTTGCGAACGTGGGCCGAGCAACTCGGCATGAAAGACGCTGCGATGATTTTGGACGAAACTCTGCAGGAGGAGATCAAAACCGACCAACTGCTGACGAAACTAGCCACCTCCGTGGTCAACCAAAAAGCGGCGTAATGGTCATCTCAGCGGGACGGCGGCTTTCCGCGATTTGAGGCGAACGCTGGTCCCAGCGCCGCGCTCCGCCTCGAGTCCAATGAAGTCGACTTTCGTTGACCTGTCCCGTCGAAATCCTTCTGCCGCTTGCGGACAGGGCGGGTGAGATGTTCCGACGGATAGGTTTTCCCCGGCGATCCGCGCTGCCAGCATCGAACGGCTATCGCCGACCTCAAGTTTCTTGGCGATGAATCCGACTTCTTAAGGAGACAAATCATGAATGTTAAAGTCACGTTGATGCTTATGCTCGCTCTGGGTTCGACTGCTGCTGCAGCAGAAACCGCGGCCGAGAAAACCGGCGTCAATTCTGCACTCGGGATAGCGCCGAAAACGCAGGATTTTGTGACGGAAGCCGCTGTTAGCGACATGACCGAGATTGCTGCAGCGAAGGTCGCTCTGCAAAAGGGTGACGGGGATGAAAAGCAATTTGCCGACCAAATGGTGAAGGACCACACCCAAACCACCAATGAGTTGAAAACTCTTGTTTCGGGCGGCGACGTTCAGGCCACCCTGCCAACGGCGCCCGACAGCGCGTCTCAGAAACAGATCGACAAGCTGAACGCCGCCACCCCAGCCGATTTCAGGGGCGAATACGATCCGATGCAGGTCAGCGCTCACAAAAGCGCGGTCTCCCTCTTCGAACGTTATGCCAAAGGGGGCGACAACGCTAAACTGAAGGATTGGGCCCAAAAGACGCTTCCCCACCTCCAGCACCATCTGGAAATGGCAAATATGCTGGACCAAAGGAAAAAGTAACCGCCGCCGGCAGGTCGAAAGTTCTGAACGGTCGCGCTTTCAGCTAGGTGCGACCCTTCTCTGCATCGAGTGCTAGCTCGTCCTTCGGGATGCCCTGGCCTTGCCGGGGGAAGGCGGTTGGCCTTCGTCATCCGGATTGACGGGGTCAGGGGGGAAGCCGCCCTCAGGCTCCGGATTTTCGACGTATTCGAAGTCTGGCTCTTCATTCCAAGGACCTCGCTCGTCCTCGCCCTTGGATAGGTTGAACACCAGCTTCACTGTCTCATCGGGCGGAATGTTTCCGAAGAATGGATCGTCCAGCTTGCCCATCTGATCAAGGGCTTTCATGAACATATTGGCGTGCGTGATCTCCCGCGTCAGGAGGTGATGCAGGGTCTTCTTTGTGCCTTCGTCGTCGCACGCTTTGATCAGTGACTCGTACGTCTGACGCGCCCCGGCTTCGGCCGAGATATTCGCCCGCAAGTCCCGCACGACATTGCCGCCCTCCTGAATGTATGCGGCTGTCCAGCAGCTTCCCTGACTGTCCAAGAAGTGCGGACCGCCGCCTTTGATCTTGAATAAGGGGGCGTCGTGTATGGAGGTCTGGTCGAGTTTGCTGGTGTGCTGCGCGATCAGCTTTCCAACCATCTCAAGATGAGTGAACTCCTCGATCGCGATGTCCTGCAGCATGTCGCGGATGCCGGCGTTCTCGACGTGGAACGATTGCACCCAATATTGCAGGGCCGCGGTTAGTTCGCCGGTGGCTCCGCCGAATTGCTCCAAAAGATACGTGCCGAAGCGCGCATCCGGAGTTCCAACACTGACGGGCTGTATCAGCTCTTTGCGATGTAAAAACATGGATTCCTCCCTTCGCCTGGTCTGGCCCTCGTCTAAGCCACCCGGCCAATCCACTGCGGGCGCTCCCATCAGAGGCATGGAGTAACGCCAGTTCATCATTTTTGTTTCTGAGGGGCCGAGCCCTCAGTTGAGCGAGGCCGATCTAGGTGCGCTGTTGCTCCTACTCGGAACCGGGAGGGTACTGGATAGTCATCCGCGCCTCTCTCAAACTTCAAACCTTCCTATCCCGCTTCGTTTTTTCGTGCCGCAAACAATTCGTGAGACCTTTTTACGGCTTCCTCGTCATTCAGTTCCGGCGGCAGTTCTACGACAGGTGATGCGATCGCTGTCGCGGCGTAGCAGAGCGAGCCTATTAGAACCGGAACCTCACCGCTTGGATCGGGTTTGACCTGCCGCTGAGATTTTCCTCCACGGGGATTTAGAGTCCGGCCTTCTTGAAGGACGGACAGATGAAGCGAGCACGGTTCACGGAAGATCAGATC
>Ga0209624_10002937_pt1 | contig 12349 bp, 13 predicted proteins | sample JacPinW_OM2H0_O1_FD_188565 | JGI IMG/M metagenome (GOLD analysis project Ga0209624, IMG submission 188565) | Forest soil microbial communities from Algoma, Ontario, Canada - Jack Pine, Ontario site 1_JW_OM2H0_O1 (SPAdes) (version 2) | ecosystem: Environmental > Terrestrial > Soil > Boreal... | reverse complement strand
GCGATCCGGCGAATCCAGCGGGTGCAAACCGTCACAATCGTGTGGATGAGTGTGGAAGCTGCGGTATCACTCTTCGCGGCTTGGCGAGCGCATAGCCCCGCTATGCTCGCATTCGGTGGAGATAGCGCCATCGAACTTCTTTCAGCGGTCCTAGTGCTGTGGAGATTTCGTTCAACTGCACATGAGAACGCGGAAAGACGAGCTGCCCGTGTCGCGGGAGGTTTGTTGTTCGCTCTGGCTGCCTTTGTTGCCGTCACTTCGATCACGAGTCTGCTGGGCTATAGCGAACCCAACCCAACGTTTCTGGGATTAGCCATTCTGGTCGCAGCCGCCGTCGTCATGCCGTGGCTCGCGAAGGAGAAGCGCAATCTGTCCGCAGCTACGGGCAGTGCAGCGTTGAGGGCGGACGCCGCCCAGTCGGCGCTGTGTGCTTACCTCTCGCTCATCGCCTTGGCGGGACTGGCGATCAATGCGATCTGGCACGTCAAGCGGGCAGACCCGATTGCGGCCTTAGCGGTTCTGCCTCTCATCGTTTGGGAGGGACGGGAAGCCATGGGTGGTAAGACCTGCGATTGTTGCTGATTTGACCGTCTTCGGTACTCAGAAGGAGTGTGGAAATCGCAAACCCAACACTCAGCCTCAAATATCGGGTTAACGAGATACCGATAGATCAAGATCAGCGTGATCGGCAGGGAGTCTGGGCGCACAATTCCGGATTGGCAGTTGAAAAGGAGCCACCTTGAAAATTGCGTTCATCCATCTCATCAGCGCGTTTATGGTTGGAGTGCTGTCGCTTATGGCGCAGTCGTCAACAAAGTCTGCTTTCCCGACAGATGCACAGATTCGTGATCCGCTCGTTGAGCGTATTGACAAGCAGCAACAGAGCGTGGGAATCGTTGTAGGCGTGATTGACTCGACCGGACGCCGGACTATCTCCTACGGCAAATTCGACACAGGCGACAACAGGGCTGTAGACGGCAACACGATCTTCGAGATCGGTTCCGTCACAAAGGTCTTTACGTCGCTGCTCCTTGCAGACATGGTGCAGCGAGGGGAGGTCGCCCTCACTGACTCCGTCGCGAAATACTTGCCTGCTGGGGTGAAAATGCCAGAGCGCAATGGACGGCAGATCACCTTGGAGGACTTGGCGACCCACACATCTGGTCTCCCACGTTTGCCGACGAACCTTAGTCCCAAGGATGCTGCAAACCCATACGCCGACTACTCGGTCGAGCAGCTTTACCAATTCCTCTCTGGCTACCAGCTAACCCGTGACATCGGCTCGCAGTACGAATATTCAAACCTCGGCGGCGGCTTGCTGGGACATGTGCTTGCACGCCGCGCCGGGATGGATTACGAGAAATTCGTGCGCTCTCGGATTTGCGAGCCCCTTGGAATGCCGAGCACGGGCATTACGTTGTCTGACGAGATGAAGACCCGGTTCGCGGTCGGCCACGATGCCGCCATGCAACGAGTCGCGCCTTGGGATTTGCCTACGCTAGCTGGTGCTGGAGCACTGCGGTCTACCGTGAACGACATGTTGACGTTCGTTGGAGCAAATCTTGGTTACGTGAAATCGCCACTCGCGCCAGCTATGGCTGCGATGCTCGCAGTGCGTCGTCCGATGGGCGCACCGGGACTAGAGATTGGTCTGGGCTGGCACATCCTAACCCGCGATGGGCATGAGATCGTCTGGCATAACGGCGGTACAGGTGGATTCAGATCATTCATTGGTTTTGAGCGTAAGACCGGGACAGGCGTGGTCGTCCTTTCGAATGCCGAAACGACCGAGGGAGTTGATGACATCGGGCAACACCTGCTGAATGCAAACGTCCCATTGTGGCAGCCGCCGAAAGAGCACAAGGAGGTTGCAGTTGATCCGAAGGTTCTTGACGGCTACGTTGGGCAGTATCAACTCGCGCCGAATTTTGTAATGACCATCACTCGCGATGGAGCCCAATTGTTCGTGCAGGCTACGGGGCAGCCGAAGCTGGAGATGTTCCCTGAGAGCGACCGTGATTACTTTCTAAAGGTGGTGGACGCGCAGATCACTTTCGAAACTGATAGCCAAGGTCGAGCGACCGGGCTGGTCCTACACCAAAATGGCATGAACCAACAAGCGAAACGGCTCCCGTAACCGTTTAGCTTGTTCACGTCGGTGGATGAGGTTAGCTTCTCAGTGTCTCCCCCTCGGTTTGGTGGGCTCGTCGCAACGCGAGTACCATCCCCGCAAACAGTATCGCGGGAAGCCAAATCCACAGAAGTTCACTTTGGAGAATGGCGAAACCTAGTGGGGTGAAGAACCGCGTGACGCCGATTGGCGAAACACGCACGGGTCTCCACGGCAGGAAATAACGAGTGTTGTCGAACGGCGAAAAGAATGCGACTCCGAGTCCGCCATTCGTGATCGCATCGAGCACGCCGTGACTGGCTGTTGCCAAGAACAAATACAGGAATAGGGCAAATCGGCCTATCCCAGATGCCCCGGTCCGGAATATGACTATCGCGACAATGCTTGCAAGAAGAGCGGCGAAGACTAGCGAATGCGTGAATCCTCGATGCCCCCAGAAGTCCCCGTATTGGATGCCGAACCGAAACCCTATCACATCGAGGTCGGGCACTATGGAGCACAACTCGCCAGCCACCCAGACGCGCTTCGGAATTTCGGGTTGATAAAAGCACGTTCCGATGCTCTGGGCTGCGACCGCGTGCGAGAAGGGAGAGGCCATCGTGTGGTCTCTTTCTTTGCGGCTGAGCCTCCTCCACGTTACGCTGCGGCGAGGATGCTGAGTATTCCTATCCCAGATTCCCGCTGCGCTAGCCGGAGCCTTGATATGCGCTTTTCATATGACTTAGGCGGGTGGTTCGGAAGGGGTTCTCTCAGAAGGCTCGCAACTGGTTTCTTTTCAGAAGCCGAATTGTCGCACGAGGCTGGTCCGCCGAGTAAAGGTTTCGGGCCAGTCGTCGTGATACCCCACCCGTCCAAAACAGAGTGCCAGTCATCCTCGATCCAGATAGCTGCGACTTATCGCTAGACCCGTGGCTGCGGCGTCCGAATTGCTGAAACCCTATGACGCTCGGCTGATGCGTTGCTATCCGGTGAGCAGTCGGATCAATCATGTGGCCAACGATGACGAGGAATGCTCCGCGCCCGTGGAACTCTCGGAGATTCAGAATCGACTGTTTTAAGCGTGAAGGGTCGGACTTGGAGCGAGGAACGCGGCGAAAGACCCAGCTACTAGCGAGGCCTCAATTCACCAACCATACAATCGGCTCGGGGGAAAAGAATCTTCATAAATGAATTAGGGATTCACACCCACGACAAATTGCCGATTGCTCTCATAAGTCGAGCTTGATGTCTTAACGGTTACAGAGCCTGTGGTCGCTCCGCTCGGAACAACGGCGGTCAAGTAGTTGTTAGAAATCACCTTGAACGTCGCGGACTTCCCATTGAATGTGACGGACTTGGTGCTCTTCAAGCCCTGACCGAGCACCCCAACCGTCATGCCAACGTTACCGGTGTTAAATAGGAGACCGACAAACGGCTTCAATCCAGCATTGAGACTGTATAGGACTCCACCTCCATATGCCCCTCCAGTCGAGGTCACCCCGTAAATAGTGCCATTGGTGAGTTGTATCGGCGTGCTTTCAGTTGCCGCGCCGTCAGAGCCATCGAGAGTAGCCAGTTGCGTATACGTGCCCGAAGTCGTGAGCTTGAACAAGACGCCATCATTGTTCGCACCGCCACGATACGTTGAGCCGTACAGATTTTTATCGCTGCCTAAAACTAGGCCGCCCGACGGAACACATCCATACGATTGGCCCGGACAATAATCTGTGAAGTTGTAGAGTGTGGTGATGCTACCGCCAGTCGTGACTTTGAAAACAACTCCACCGCCTAGTGTTCCTCCTTGCGCCTCGGTGCCATAGAGGTTCCCCTGCGCGTCTTGGACAAGGGGCGCGTAACCCCACCCTCCGTGAGTTGTGTCGAAGTTGTAGATGACGTTAGCCCCTCCTGTAGTTGACAGGCTGTAAACCGTCCCCGCTCCGTTAGTGCCTCCACCGTAGTTTGTCGAATAGAAGTTCCCATCAATTCCTTGTATTAATGGAGCGATAAAACCTGAGCCCGGAACTGTCTGGCCGAGAGTGCTCAAAACTGTGTAGCCCGACTGAGCACTGTACTTATAGCTAATTCCTGCATTCGTGCCTTGATCAACTCCACTCGCTCCATAGAAGTTGCCATCGTTCCCCAACGTGGGTGCTGTAAGGGGACTGGCTCCATCGTTCAAACCCCCGGCGAAAGTGTGGAGTGTTGTCAGCACACCTGCGGGTGTGATTTTGAACAGCGTTCCAGCGCCGGTATTACTGAACTGAGTGGTTCCGTAGAAATTGCCGTCTGTACCCAACACCAATCCACCCATGGGATAGTATCCGTCCGTCCCGTCGAAGTTGTGGAGCGTTGTCACTACTCCCTTCGGTGTTATCTTGAAGACCGTACCGTCCCCGTAAGTACCACCGGAAGACGCAGTTCCATAGAGATTACCGTCTCTCCCTTGGGCAAGCAGAGACGTGTACGTGGGCCCGCAGCCCTCGGTAGCGCAATTGAAATTGTGAAGGTCAGTGTATGTTTGTGCAGTAGCGGTAACTGGACCTAGTAACGTCCATAGGGAAATTGCGAATGTAACCAAACGTAGCGCTCGTAAGTCCATCCTGTCCCCTCATCAACGCCCTGACATTCTGAACTGCCGAACAAGGGCGGTCAACAGGAAAACTCTTGGAAAACTTGTGCAACTTTCTTCATCTTGACGCACAGAGGAAGCTGGATTAATCCCAGCCGGACCAAGGAACGATCTATGTTCTCTCAGGCATAATGGCTGATCGAAAGCGAGCTCATTGATCCACGACTCTAGACTTTGAGGACAGGCATCGGATGGCACCACAACTCACACGAGACCAAATCAACCAAGTCTCGGGCCTCGTATCCCGATACATCTCCACTCAGCGGGATAAGTACGCGACCCGAGCGGTTCCATTGTCGGGGCGGCAGAAGGCTGCAATGGACGGATTCTTCTCGCCCAGACTTCTGGGCGGCACGCGGCTTCTGGTCCTGAGAGCGGAGCGAGTGGGCAACCCAGATTTCTACCCTATGCTGAGGAGTTTGGGTTTCAACAATCTGCCCGACCAGTCAACTATGGGAGCGATTACTTTTTCAGACGTGGTTGTCTCGCACGAACCGTTTTCGAATGGACTGCTGTTTCACGAACTCGTGCACGTCGAACAGTATCGACAACTCGGCATCCCACGTTTTTCTGAGCTATATGTGGGCGGCTTTCTGAACGGCGGCAGCTACGAGGCGATCCCGCTGGAAGTGAATGCATATACGCTCGGCGGTCGATTTGAATCCGACCCGCACCGGATGTTCTCGGTAGAGGATGAGGTCGGGAGATGGGCGGCAGAGGGAAGGCTCTGATGAACGATCTGCCCGAAGGACGACCTCTTGCTATCGATGCCACGGCGCGGAGTGCTTCGCTGAGCGAACCAGCATTCGTCGCCCGCCCGGACGGTGCGCCCGTGTACTACGGTTTCGTTGTCCTCGATGACGTAAATGTCGATGGTTTCACGCTTGGCAAGATCACCGATTTCGAGGCCGAGCCGTGCGACGAGGGGGATGCGTTCGTAATCGCACCGGACGCAAGTCGGGCAGGTTTGGTCTGGAAAGTCTCAGACAAGCCCTACTTCAAAGAAGTCAGCCCCATTGAGGCAGGCAGATGGGGAGTCTGGGGTATAGGCTTCCCCCAGCCAATGAATAGCCGAGAGAATGCCCGCAGGAATCTCGAATCAATTCTTCCTGAACTAAAATTGCGATGGGCGGAATGGAAGTCACAGTTCAAGCCGGAGCTATGACAAGCATGCATTCGTTCGTGATACCCCTCGGAATAGTCTTCGCGTTGAGCATCGGGGTTCCTCAGCAGGAAAGCCGTTCCGCTGAGTCGCAGGCGACGATGAAGCAGCAAGCTCACGACGAGTACGAACGACATAAGCAATCTGCCATTCGCATCAACGAACTTGCCGGTCGAATTCAATCGGAAGCAGACGCCAGCGCCGTCGTGTCTGAAATCGCGGGTCTGTTCGCAAAAGAACTGCCTCCAGCTTGGGCCAGCGGCAGTATCCGTCAGCGCGTTGCCCACGCTGAATACGAGGCGGCTCGCAACCCGGCAACCCTCATCCCCGAGCAGCGGATTGTCGATGTCTGGAACCAATACGTGAGGGAGATCGGAGCACCCAACGAAGCGATTGTCTCAGTCGCCGAGATTCATAACATGCGCGATGGGTCGTTTACCGTTGCTCGGTTGATGTGGGCACGGGAAAATCAAACGATCTGGACGATGCCAAACGTGTTCGCGCTAGGGGCTGACAGCAAGGTCGCTGACGGATGCCGAGCCCTTGAAGCGATTCGTCTGATTCATGACCTTGATGGCTTGTTCCAAAATCTGCGCGGAGCGCGTGACCGCATCCGACGGGGGACTGTGCCGTCCGAAGAGATCAAGAAGCGAGTAGGGGAGCAAAACCCGCAGCCACACGCTACCGTTCGGCTGGAAGCGCACGCAGACACAAATCCCACTCGCCCCGCTGAAGAACGCTATGTACAGGAGCATGGCTCACTGGCATACGACCAGTTGCTTGCACGCTTGTTTGACGAATTATTCCCCACCGCTTGAGAACCGAGCTGCCCGCTCGCCCCGCAAACCTACAGAAAGAAGACCGTGGAATTTGTTTCATGCCTCCGGGGCGCTTTTTATTGGGCTCACTGCTCCTACTCCGTTTTTTCCGCGTCCAATCGGCTGCCAATTACTTTGGTTATGAGAATTTCCCTTTATAGTCGCTTACTCTGGTCAAACTGAAGTGCGGTTAGGAAACGAATCCCGCTTTCCTGAAGGAGTTGTCCAATATGAGGGCACGCGGTTGTCTGATTGTGCTTCTTGTCGTCTCTTGCTGCATTGGATTTGCTGGATTGGCTCAGGATCAGCAACCGAGCAGTGAGAGTAGGCGCAAGGTGGTCCGTCGAATGGAGCCCCACTATCCGGAGATGGCAAAGAAGATGAACATTTCTGGAACCGTGAAGGTGTTCGCGGTAGTTGCCCCAGACGGAACTGTGAAGGCGGTCGAACCTGTCGGCGGCAGCCCCTTGCTTGTTCAGGCATCCCAGTACGCCGTCAAGGAATGGAGATTTGCTCCCGCCGCTGCCGAATCCAAGGAACTGATCGAGCTACATTTCGTTCAGTGAACTTGGCAGTCGGGGTCGCTGGGTCAGAAGGAACAGAGCGAATTTGGCTAGTCCTGTAGAGTTTTCACGGTTCCGGAGGTGGGGTGACTGGACGCTTCAGCGCATTCATGGAGATCAAAGGCAGCTTGAAAATCCCGAGTGGCCTTCTCCGGATTTGCTATTGCATCATGCGGCATGGTGAATGGCCGCCCGCACCTGCTGCAACGTCCATATCTGGGAATGCCGCGAATATACGTTATATCTTTGAGCGTCCTGTCCGGCATGCTCACAGTGTAACCCCAACCCAGATCGACGTGTGTTTCCCACATTCTGAAGGTTGCGTACGGATTCTGCTCGCGGAGCCGAGCGATTCAATACAGCCGCAGGCTCTTGAGCGAGGCACAAGCCGATCCTCGACTGATGTCAGGCACGATAACCAATTCAAGAACCGTGACTTCGGAGAGGTCAACCCGATAGTTCTCGGACTCGCGTATGGATTCGCGCGGGCTGAAATTCCACCGCTGGCGCACAATGTCTCGGAACGAGCGTCCGCCATCGGGAGACCATCGTAGGATGAACTCCTGTGTACGCTCCGTCTCGGTTTCTTCGAAGACAAGCGAGATGCGCGTGAGTCGTTGCGGCTTGTCGAAGCCTAGTCGTATGGTTTGACCGCCGGAAATGGCGGCACGCCAGCCCCGCGTTTCTCCTGCGACCAGCGCCGCTTCCACCGGGTATTCCGTCTCTTCCGATGTAACCTCGACCACAGCCTCACGGTCGAGGTCCAGCCAACCTTCGTCGTGAAGCGTACCAGCCTGCAGAGTAGAGCTGATGAGGCGCTTGCGCATAACGCCAGTTTACCTCCAGTTCTGCTCTGGTGATTTGGGAGTTCCCGGCTTGAGTACCTCAGCTACGATTTCCATTTGCCCCTTTCCGCCGTAGATTGCCGGACGTGCCGGTGCAGCGTTATCGTTGACACGTCAGGAGCGCCCAAACACGGATGCCAACGCTGAAAGAAGTCAAAGCTGCCGAGGCCCGAATGAAGGCAGCCCAAGAGGCACTGAAAGCTTACGTGGAAAGGCCGCATTCCAACCCGCAGGACAGAGACCTGCACCGTCGCCTAGCCGACGAATTGTCCAACGCTACCAACGACTACATTAAGACCATTCTCAGATTGGAAGTCCGCTCGAAGTAGTGGCTTCAGACCAAGCGTCCGGCAGCCGTCGAATGATTGACGGGTTCTGAAGTGCTCGGGTACGATCCGTACGATCGTTAGCTGATCGGAGTGCTTCAACAAAACTCATGACTTCAGAAGAGCGCGAGCGAATGAATCGACTGTGTGTTGGTATTCAGGAAGAAACGGACTACAACAAGTTCGCCGTATTGCTGCACGAAATGAGCGAACTCATCGCAGTGAAAGAGCAGCGACGATTTGAGCATCACCCAAAGCTTGTATGGCAAAGGAATACACCTTGGAAAACAGTTTCCGCAGTAGTGACGAAAATTGTGAAGCCTGCCTTCGAAGGCCAGCCCGCCAAAGTTGAAATTTCAATAGGTCAGGCGGACGACCTGTTTCGAGAAATTCGAATTGACAATAATTTCACCGATGTCAATGGTGGACCGGTAGCATTAACGGATGGCGCTCGCTTGGATGTAACCTTCGAGGCCGAAACAATGAAGACGAGCTGAAGTGCTTTGCACCGGACACCCACTACAAACATCGCATCCACTCAGCCTGTAGCGGTCAGTCGCAAGAATCCCAAAATGGCCCTAGCGGGAAGTGTCCGCGCAGCACCCTTCCATGAAAACTTCAGATTCCACAGCCTAGTCGAATTCTATTCGGTTACGTCCCTTCTTCTTCGCTGTGTACAGAGCGGCATCAGCGCGAGCAACGAGAGTGCCCAAGTCAGGAGGCTTGGTACCGCGAAATCCTGCAACTCCGAAGCTCGCGGTCACCGTGAGGGTGTTGGTCTCAAAGGTAAACTTCTTGGCTTCAAACTGCTTACGTATTCGGTCGACCGCAGTTTTCGTGCCGTCCCTGTCGGAATGGGTCATCATTACGAGAAATTCTTCTCCCCCCAAACGGGCACAAATGTCCGACTGACGTGTATGTGTCTTGAGAATCCCCGCGAAGGACTTAAGCACAGTATCGCCTGCATCGTGCCCGTAGGTGTCGTTGACCTTCTTGAACGAATCTAAGTCAGCCATCACCACCCAAATTGAGAAATTATGCCTCGCTGCTGCGCTCAGTTGGCGGGATGCCCAAACATCAACCGCACGACGATTTGGCAATCCGGTTAGGGCATCCGTTAACGCCATCTCTTCCAAGAGCCGATTCTTTGCTTGGATTTGGCGATGAAGGTCAACTATCCTGAGCCCGACCTCAACACGTGCTACAAGTTCACCCTCGTGGAAGGGCTTCGTCAGGTAGTCATCAGCCCCAGCTGCAAGCCCTTCTACCACTTGTCTCTTGTCGGTGTTGCTAGTGAGCAGGATGAGATGAGAGTAGAACCCTTGGAAGTCGCACCGTATGCGCCTGCATAGTTCCAGACCTCCGATGTCCGGCATGTCCCAATCCGTAATGACCACCGCAGGCCGGTGCTCTGCGAACAGACCAAGGGCCTCGCGGCCATTCTTCGCAAACACTACGCTGTACCGCTTACCCGTGAGGGAATGCTCGACCAGTTTGCGAGAGACGGCCGAATCGTCAACGGCTAGAATCTTGAAGGGCTGGGAAGAAAGGTCCATGCGTTCCTCGACCTCTGCTTGCCTTGAATCGGAATCGTCCGCAGGAAGCGCTTTCATTCTAAATGGAGCGCAGAAACGTGCTTCGTCACGCTTGCAGATTTACCCGCGGGGTCGCGCCTCAGAAGGTATACCCGTGGGCCTTCTTCCGATTAGGCAAAACAGGGGGCGAAAGTCCGCACAAAATGAAACCGCCGCAGAGACCCTTTTGAACCACCCGGTAGGCAAGGGCTTGGGAAAGCATGAAATCGCTGGATTTGCCCTTCCCTGATTCATCGATGTACCGTCCTCGTTGACTCTGCCTCGCTCCATCCCTAACATTGCTGCACGTAGACTCGTCGTGAAGGAGGTTAACCATGATGGCAGGGCACACGCAAGTCGTCGCCGAACATCAAACTCTTGTCATTCGCCGTGCCACTCCCGCCGACGCCGAGGTGTGCGGAAGAATCTGCTTCGACGCTTTCACAAACCTCGCGAACAAGCACAAATTCCAGCCAGATTTCCCAGCCCCGGAGATTCCTGTACATGTGCTCTCGACAATGTTTTCGCACCTGTCGTTCTACTGCGTGGTGGCAGAACAGGACGGAAAAATCATCGGAAGCAACTGCTTGGATGAGAGGACTCCTATTGCGGGCGTAGGACCGATCACGATTGATCCCGCCGCACAAAACCACAGTGCGGGACGGCAAATGATGCAAGCCGTGATGACACGGGCGGCGGAGAGGAAATTCGCGGGAGTTCGCCTCGTTCAGGCGGCGTACCACAATCGCTCGCTCTCACTCTATGCGAAGCTCGGCTTCGTGGTACGGGAACCACTTGCATGTATGCAGGGGACACCGATTCAGCAGACGCCGCTCGGCTATCGCGTCCGCCCAGCCAAACCGAGCGACCTCGCAGCCTGCAACGACCTCTGTGTGCGAGTCCACGGCCACGACCGTGGGGGCGAACTCGATGACGCAATTCAGCAGGGCACAGCCGTGGTCGCCGAATCGGAGGGGCGAATCAGAGCCTACGCATCGTCCGTTGCCTATTTCGGTCATGCCGTTGGCGAAGCCAATCGGGATTTGCAAGCACTGATCTCGGCAGCCGCGGAGTTTCAGGGTCCGGGAATTCTTGTACCCACTCGCAACGCGGCACTATTTCGCTGGTGTCTTGAGAACGGGCTTCGCGTGGTGCAGCCGATGACGTTGATGACGACTGGGCTTTACAACGAACCCGCTGGCGCGTACCTGCCTTCGATTCTGTTTTAGTGCAGTGCTGAAGATTTACGGGTATGACCAAGAGAAAGCATTTCTCGCCAGAAGCTCTGGATGCGAGCTTGCTGCCCAAGCACCGCCAACCCATTCCACACGCATTCGTGCTTGATGCGATTTCCACATTATCGCCGTACACGCGTCCGATGTTTGGCTGCCTTGCAATCTATGTAAAAGACAAAATCGTGTTGATCCTACGGGACAAGCCTAAAAGCACTGCGGATAATGGAGTATGGCTCGCCACTACCCAAGAACACCACCAGAGCTTGCGGCGTGAGTTCCCGAACATGCGATCCATTCAACTATTGGGTAAAGCGGTAACCGGTTGGCAAGTCCTACCCGCCGATGCGCCGGACTTTGAGTCAGCGGCACTGCGGGCATGCGAACTTGTGCTGGCTGGGGACCCCCGGATCGGCAAAATTCCGGGCGCACGAACCTCGAAGGGAAAATCATCGAAGCAGATCAAGACCTCGAAGAAACACGCGAGCATAATTGACTTCGACACTGTGCGCAAGATCGGCTTAGCATTCCCCGGCGTGGAGGAGAGCACAGCATACGGAGCACCCGCGCTCAAGATTCGCGGAAAACTCATGGCGTGCCTCCCTACCCATCGCTCGGCTGAGCCGAATTCGCTTGTGATTCGCGTCGGCTTCGACGACCGCGCCGGACTGCTCGCAGCCGCTCCCGACGTTTACTACGTGACCGACCACTATCTCGGCTACAGCGCGGTGCTGGTTCGCCTGTCCCGCGTCCCACCTGATGTCATGCGGGACTTGCTCGCCATGGCTCACAGGTTTGTGATAGCGCACGCGGCACCCCGCTCGCCATCGCGGAACCGCCGCAAGGCTCTCTGATTTTGGCTGGCTTCCGAGCAATCCGAGAGCGACAGCGGCTTATAATTTGCAACGAGCAGTGATCGTTCTGGGGTGAAACCATGAGTATGACCGTCGCATCCACTACGAGCGCTAATGTCAGGCAGGCGGTGCCCTTTTTTGGCGTGACCAACATGGAAGCCTCCCTCCGGTTCTATATTGACGGGCTTGGCTTCAAGATGAAGAACTACTGGATTCCCGACCGCCCCGAAGACCAT
>Ga0209624_10002933_pt1 | contig 12362 bp, 12 predicted proteins | sample JacPinW_OM2H0_O1_FD_188565 | JGI IMG/M metagenome (GOLD analysis project Ga0209624, IMG submission 188565) | Forest soil microbial communities from Algoma, Ontario, Canada - Jack Pine, Ontario site 1_JW_OM2H0_O1 (SPAdes) (version 2) | ecosystem: Environmental > Terrestrial > Soil > Boreal... | reverse complement strand
AGTCTCCGGCGAAGTAGAGGAAGGCGAGGGCGGTGAGGACTTCGAAGAAGCTGGGGGGGTGGGGAAGATCGCCCACCTCGACAAGACGGCGTGCGGTGTCGTCGACCCGAAAGTAGAGGCGGGCGAAGTCGTCGTCGGAGATCTCCACGCCGTCAATCTGGATGCGCTCGTTGACGCGGACGAGGTGCGGTGAGGTGTACAGGCCGGTGCGGTAGCCGGCAGCGGTGAGGATACTTGCGAGGGTGGCTGACGTGGAGCCTTTGCCGTTGGTTCCGGCGACCAGGACGGCCGGGAAGGCGGCTTGCGGCTCGCCGAGCGCGGCGGCGAGGATGCGCATGTGAATGAGGTCGAATTTGCGGCGCGGAGTGCTGGGTTCGGCCGGGGCGAGCTCGTGGCCCAGGGCGTAGAGATGATCGACCGCAGCGCTGTAGGACATGGGGCTATTTTAGGCGATGTGACTGGGTTTCAGCCGGATGGGCAGTATTGGGCGATACGGCGGGTGAATTGACCGGAAATGGGCGCCGAAACGGTATCCATACCACTTCCGTTCGGGACATAACACGAAGGTGGGATATCGAGGCTGGTTCGGCAGGGGGATAGTAAGGAATCAACAGTAGCAACATGCAATGTTTTGCAGTCTGGCTGCCGGTTCAACCCCGAAGGATTCCGTAAGACCTTGGGGAGAAAGGAGATGGTTGAATGCACATCGCGTTAGCTGTTTCGTTTGCAATGATCGCCGCTGCGCCGTTTGTCGGGCGGTGGAGGGCAAACGTCTGGCTGAAGAAGCACATGCCAGTTGAACGGGAAGTGAAGAGTATTCCTGAAATCGCATAGGTTTACCGTGCCAAGCAACAAAGCACAGGGCCGCTGCCGGGATGGCGCGGCCTTTCTTTTTTGGGTAAGACCGCAAACCCCTGAAATCAAACCCTTAGTTCCAGGAAATAAAAACGGCGGACAGCTGATTGGCTGACCGCCGTCTCTTGCTCTTGGCTGCGGAGGGATTTCCTTGGAAGTTGCGATATGACCCCGCGGAGAAAGCCTCAGCGCAGCCCCTAAACTGCGCTATCGAGCAGACTATTGAGCGAAGCGGAGGCAAGGTAGGGCTGCGCTCCGGACCAACTGGGGATGTGAAAGGTTCGTTCGGGATGAACCTTGGGTTCATCCCGGCGCGTGTGGTGGGAGCGCAACGCGTGTTCAATGACGCGGAGACTCATCGTGTCTTCCGACGGGGGATTGTTTAGAGAGAAGATGAGAAAACTCTGCCCACAGAGGGGGCAGCGAACGGTTGAAGAGACCTTTGCTTGTCGAGACAGATGCATAGAAACTTCTCCTTGCCTGTGTTCCTTCGCCATCTCTCTGCTCGTTGCCAGATTGCAATCAGTATCCAGTGGCGCACGCCCGAGCGGAATAGCAAGAGATGGGCGCGTGGATGCAACGAACGGGTGACGTGGATTGGTGCGGCAGGGTTAAAGGAAATATGCTGGTAGATGACAGCTATGAGTGAGCAGATCAAGATTCAGCTTCCTGACGGTTCAGTGCGCGAGGTTCCGCGCGGTACAACAGCGCACGATGTGGCGATGAGCATCTCGCCGCGCCTGGCTGCAGCGGTGGTAGTGGCGCGGATTCGTCCGCTGACACCAGTTGCCATAGGAGAAGTTACGGATACGGAGGAAAACTCCGAGGCTGCGATGTATAGCGGTGCGGAGACGGGGGAACGGTTGGTGGACCTGGCCGCTCCGCTGAATGAAGATGTTGCGCTGGAGTTGTTGAAGGAGAGCGATGAGGCGGCGCTGAAGGTTGTGCGTCACTCCGCCGCGCACGTGATGGCGACGGCGATTCTCGAATTATTCCCTGAGACGAAGCTCGGTCATGGCCCTGCGACGGATTCGGGATTCTTCTACGATGTCTACCGCGAGACTCCGTTTACCGAGGATGATCTGGCCGCAATAGAAAAGCGCATGGGCGAGGTTGTCGCGCGCGATGAGAATTTCATTCGCGAAGAAGAGTCGCGGGAGATGGGCCTGAAGGACTACGCCGAAAACGGCGACTTCATGAAGGTCCACTTTATTGAGAAGTTCACGCAGCCAGGCGATGAGATCTCGCTCTACCGCAACGGCAAATTCGTGGATTTCTGCCGCGGCCCGCACGTGCCTTCGACGGGGCGCGTGAAGGCGTTCAAGATCATGTCGATCGCCGGAGCATACTGGCTGGGCGATGAAAAGAACCAGCAGCTTCAGCGTATTTACGGCACAGCGTTCTTCAACTCGAAGGACCTCGATGCTCACTTCAAGCGGCTCGAAGAGATCAAGGCGCGCGATCATCGTGTGCTGGGCAAGCAGCTTGACCTGTTCTCCATCCAGGAGGTTGCGGGTGCGGGGCTGATCTTCTGGCATCCGAAGGGTGGGCTGATCCGCAAGGTGATGGAAGACTGGATGCGCGACGAATGTATCCGTCGTGGTTACCAAATGGTGTTTACCCCGCACATTATGCGGCGAGAGTTGTGGAAGATCTCCGGACACGAGGGCTTCTACTCGCAGAACATGTATCCGCCGATGGAGCTGGACGACGCGGAGTACAGGCTGAAGCCGATGAACTGCCCCGGCCACATCCTTATCTACAAGAATTCGCCGAAGAGCTATCGCGACCTGCCGCAGCGCTACGCGGAGCTCGGGAATGTCTATCGCTACGAGCGCTCGGGAACGATGCACGGGTTGTTGCGCGTACGTGGATTTACGCAGGACGATGCGCACATCTTCTGCATGCCGTCCCAGATTGAGAGTGAGATCGCGGCATGCGTGGAGTTTGCCGAGACTGTGTTGAAGACGTTCGGGTTCGCGGAGTTCAAGATCGAGCTTTCGACGTGGGATCCGAAGGACCGGAAGAGCTACGTCGGCTCGGATGAGAACTGGGAGTTTGCCGCGGGGTCGCTGAAAAAAGTCCTCAACGAGAAAGGAATTCCGTTCAAGGAGATTCCCGGCGAGGCGGCGTTCTACGGACCGAAGATCGATATCAAGCTGGTTGATGTTCTGGGGCGGTTGTGGCAACTCTCGACGGTGCAGTTCGACTTCAACTTGCCTGCGCGGTTCGAGCTGGAGTACAAGGGCGAAGACGGCGAGTTGCATCAGCCGGTGATGGTGCACCGCGCGCTGTTCGGCAGCGTCGAGAGATTTTTTGGCGTTCTGATCGAGCACTACGCGGGCGCATTCCCGTTGTGGCTGGCTCCGGTGCAGGTTGGGCTGGTGCCGATCTCGGAGAAGCATCTCGACTATGCAAACTCGGTGAAGGCGGAGCTCGAGGCGGCCGGACTGCGTGTCGAGCTTGACGCGCGAAATGAGAAGATGAACGCGAAGATCCGCGAGTTCACACTGCAGAAGGTGCCGTTCGTGCTGGTGATGGGGGATAAGGAAGCGGCGAGTGAGGCGGTGAGTGTTCGGACTCGCGGAAAGGGAGATGAAGGGAGCGTTGCGCTGGCAGCATTTATTGAGCGGGCCAAATTGCTAACCGGGACACGGTCGGCGACGCTCTAAGGCTTCCCGAATCGGTGTTTCGGAATCAGTGTTTCGAAGATTTTCACCGAAATTGACGACGGCACGCGATAGAGTAAAGTCATCTGCTGCAAGTGAAGCAGTAGCTGTGGATAAGACAGGTGTGGTGACGCCTCGCAAGTTGAGATGGCGTTCTGGTGACCAGTACAATTTGTCTACAGGGGTCCGATGTATACGATTAGCGACAGCATTTTTATCAGCGCTCCGATCGAGAGATGTTTTCTGCTCTCGACCAACGTTGAGCTGGTGGGAAGGGCGCTGGGAATGAAGCCCATCGAGGGCAAAACCAGCGGCCTGGTCGTGGAAAACGACAAACTGCTGTGGGCTGGATGGAAGTTCGGTCTCCCACAGATGCATGAGAGTCTTATCACCAAGTACGAGCGGCCCTCTTTCTTTCAGGACACGATGGAGCGTGGCCGATTCAAGAGGTTTCAGCACGATCATTACTTCTATGTGATGAATGACCGGACCGTGCTCAACGAGAAGATCCGGTTCACGATGCCCCTGGGCTTCATGGGAAAACTTGTGGCAAAGTTCGTGCTGGTGCCGTATCTCTCGAAGAGGCTGCGTCGGCGGCTGAACCTGCTGAAAAGAGTCGCCGAGAACAACAAAGAGTGGCCGAAGTATCTTCCCCAGGAGCTAACCCAGGAACCAACCCGGGAGCCAACACAGGAACCCAGCGCTTCCTAAAGCGTTGTAGATGCTCGCTGTGGTTTCTCCACGCAACCAACAGTCCTTTGCAGCCGTCCAACTTGCTACGCAGCATTCGTGGGCCTATGTGTGCCGCATCAGGATTCTGAGGGTGTCTGGATGAAAGCTGTCGTGCTTCACGAATATGGCGGACCCGACAAATTGAAATATGAGGATGTGCCTGATCCGGTCGCGGCTCCCGATCAGCTGCTGATACGCTTGGCAGCCACCAGCGTCAATCCAATTGATTACAAGCTGCGCAGTGGTGCGATGAAGAACTTTTATCCACTGGAGCTGCCGACAATTCTCGGCAGGGACATCGCCGGAATTGTGCGCGCAGTGGGGAGCAAAGTGAGCGGATTTCAACCAGGCGATAAGGTGATCGCGCTTGGCGACCATGCCTATGCAGAGCTTGTGGTGGTCTCCGCAGCCGATGTTGCGCATCTCCCGGAGAAGCTCGATCTCGTAAAGGCGGCTGCGCTGCCGCTGGTAACGACTACGGGAGAACAGCTGATTACGCGAGGCACGAAGATTCAGTCGGGCCAGACCGTCCTTATTTCAGGCGCCGTTGGAAGCGTGGGCCGGTCGGCGGTACGGACGGCAAAGAAGGCTGGTGCAATGGTCATCGCCGGAGTCAGAAAGTCGCAGATGAAAGAAGCCGAGGCGATTGGAGCGGATCAGGTTCTCGCGCTCGACGACGACGCGGCACTGGCAAAGTTAGGATTCATAGATGCAGTGGCCGATACTGTGGGCGGTGAGACGGCCCAAAAGCTGCTCGGCAAGGTAAAGCAGGGTGGTGTCTTTGCCTCGGTCCTGGGCCCTCCGGCCAATGCAAAGATGCACCCTACAGTAAGGATTGAGGCGGTGCAGGTAAAGCCCGATGCCGGGACGCTCCGGACATTTGCCGAAGATGTCGCTGCGGGGCACGTTGTCATTCCGATCGACCGCATGGTTGCCCTGGCAGAGGCCGGGCAGGCGCAGGCTGCCGCCGAAAAAGGTAGTGCTGGAAAGATTCTATTACTGGCGTAATCTATAGCTGGTGCGACTTCTGGAATGAATTCCAGAAGCCGGCTATGGGCTCCTTATGGAAATGATTCGATTGGAAACCTGGATTAACGCCCCCGTTGAGCGGTGTTTCCTCTTATCGCTCAGCATCGATCTCCACATCGCATCGACCAGCGGGTCAAAAGAACAGGCAATCGAAGGCGTGACTACTGGGTTGATCGGCGAGGGCCAGACTGTAACCTTTCGCGGGCGGCACATCGGGCGATGGCGACGACACACCAGCCGGATCGAAGTCCTGCGGCCCTACAGCTACTTTCGTGATGTGATGGTCGCCGGATCCTTCCGGCGCTTCGAACACGAACATCACTTCGCCGCCATGGATGACGGCACTCGGATGCGGGATGAGATTGCGTTCTCCGCTCCTTGGGGCGCGCTTGGGCGGATTCTCGTGCGGCGGCGGCTCACCGAGATTCTTCTCGAACGCAATGCCGTGATCAAACGAGTGGCCGAGACCGAAGAGTGGAAAAAGTATCTGGACGGAACTGTAGAAGCTCAGCCGAAACCACCGGACAAAGACACTGCCAGAAGGTGGGATCCGAACGGTCTTCTCCGGAGTGCCTCTGGAATACGGAGCGCTTCAGGAATCGCCCCAGGGATTGCCGTACCCCGGCCACCTCACGCCTAACGCCGGCGGAAACTGCTGCGGATCGCCCGCGTCCGGTCTTCGGCCGAGGGTGCCTGCGGTGCGACGGGCTCGAGCCCTTCAGGATAAACAACCACAAACCGCCCGGGGCCAACGCCGGACGAAGCGGTCGGCAAGCCTGACTTCGCCAGCGCCATGTGCAGGATGCGGCGTTCGCGCGAGCTCATCGGCGAAAAAGAGAACGGTCTGCCTGTGCTGCGGACCTTCTGAATCGCCATCTCGGCCATCATGTCCAGTTCCTGGTTCCGAGTAGCTTTGAAGCCCTCAGCATCGAAGCTGATGCGGTCGTGCTCCTCTGGTTCCAGCCGCAAAATTTTGGCTGCGATGTGCTCGATAGCGTGCAGTAGCTCCCCATTGCGCTCGAGCAGCAGCGGAGTATCACGTCCGGTCAGTTCAACTGTAATTTCGGGAGTAGTGTCTGGGGAGGAAGAGGTATTTGGCGCGACCGGTCTCGCACCGGCGGAGGCGCTGGAGTCGGGTTGCACTTGGCCGTTGCAGGCAAGAATGTGAGGGGTAAGATTCAAGCCGCCTGACCTATTCAGAAGATTCAGGAGGTCCGTTATCTTTTCTGCCGCTCGGGCATGGTCTTGCAAAACATTCGTCATCTTTGGGACTACTGCCTTTTGTTCTGGTTTACTGCGTCGAAAGTCATCAACAACTTTCGGACATCACACTAGTTAGACTATCTCGGCGCCGCAAAAGACTCGTTTCAGCGATTTATCGTTTGCCCTGAATCGTCGGCGCAGCAACTCCCGCCTTTCGACGCGCTCGCTTGGCTGCAATCTCGCGCATCTCGCGTCCCAGGCTGGACCGGTTCATGATCTGCTGCGTGATGATGCTCAGGAAGTTACCGACCGCCCAGTAAAGACCCAGGCCGGAGGCGTAGTTCAAAACAAAGTAGCCCGTAACCGCAGGCATCATGAACGCCATCATCTTCTGCTGCTGCGGATCGACGCCCGGTGAAGGCGTGTAGAACTGCACCAGGAACTGGCTCAACACCATCACGATGGGAAGGATGTAGTACGGGTCGCGAGCCGAGAGATCCGGCAGCCAGAACCAATGCGCCTGCCGCAACTCCACCACCTTCGGCAACATGCTGAAGAACGCAATCAGCAGCGGAAACTGGATCAGCGTCGGGATACAGCCGCCGAACATGCTGACGCCGTTGTCCTTCTGCAGCTTCATGATCTCGACGTTCATCTCGTTGCGCTTCGGATCGGTCGCCTTGTACTTCTTGTACTTCTCCTTGATGGCGTTCATCTGCGGCTGAATGCGCTGCATCTTCAATCCGCTCTGCATCGTCTTGATGCGCAGAGGAAGCAGCAGCAGATTGACCAGCAGGGTGAGGATTACGATCGACCATCCCCACGCGCCGGACCAGTTTGCGATCGACGAATGGATGAACTGCAGCGCCAGAAACAGATACTTGCCAATGGGGCCGAAGAATCCGAAGTCCAACAGGGGCTCGAGTGTAATCTTGTTGCCCGTCGCAGGGATCGCGCGAAGAACATTCACTGCCTTCGGGCCGGCGAAGACGCGCGTCTTCGTGTGGCCGCTGGTATCTCCCAGCGCGAGGCCAAGGATCGGCACCTCAACCGGCTTGTCCGAGGAGCCGCTGCCAAATCCGGTGCGACGAATCGTCTTCGCCACGTCCAGCTGGTTGTGGAGCATGGCCACAGTTGCCGTCTCGGGGGAATCCGGCAGGAAGATAGCCGCGAAGTAGTTGTCGCTGGTGCCCGCCCAGTCGAATGGCCCATTCAGCGTGTCGCCGCCCGAGACCTTCTTTGCCGCCAGGTGCTCTTCCTTCGCATTGCGCGCCAGATCGACCTGCCCACTCGTATAGGCGTTGACGTTGTCCTGGTCGCCGAAGCCTCCCGGCCAGTTCAGCAGCGCACGAACCGGCGTGCCGTTGCGGATCACCTGAACGTCGGCGTGCAGCACATAGGTCTCGTCGAACGAGAACGTCTTCTGAACCTCAACGCCGTCGTCGGAGTATTTAAACGTCAACGTTGCGGGTGCCGTCAGCGCACCTGTGGCCGACGGCACATAGAGCGCCTTGTTTAGTGCCGGTGTCAGCGAAGCGTCGTAGGTGTAGAGCGACAGCGGATAACCGAACTGATCGGCCGCCTGTGTGTGCACCAGGTTGAGCGGCTTGCCATCGGCATCCTTGTACTTCTTCAGGATCCAGCTCGAAACCTGTGCGCCGCGGTTGGTAAACGTAATCTTGTAGAGCTCGTTCTCAACTGTGGTCGTCGACTCCGCCGCCGCCTGAACCGCAGGCACCGTGGAAGCCGCCGCCTGGGCCGGTCGGGCCGTTGCAGCAACGCTGGCGGCAGCAGGCGCGCCAGGCTGAGCGGGGGCTGTTTGCGCCGCCTTCGGAGCCGCATTGGGCGAAGCCGTCTGCGGATTATTCTTTGCGCGAAAGTACTGGAGGCCGAAGAAGACGGTTACAAGTACGACCATCATGACGAGCAGCGAGCGGTTATCGCCCCCGCCTTGCTGATTTGGGTTGGTGAACTCTGCCAAAAGGGACTTCCTATTCTTGATTGAGGCTCAGGATGATGCCGCGCTGTGTTTTATGCGCTCTTTCCATGATAAATGGTCTGCCGGAAGGTAGACGAATGCCTCCTAAGCGGAGTTTCCGGTAGGCTTTCCCCCAATCGACTTTCCCATCGGTACAGGATCAACCCCGCCTTTCGCAAAAGGATGGCACCTTGCCACTCGCCGTAACGCCAGGCACCCACCCTTCCACACCCCGAATCGCGCCAGCGCAACATACGCGTACTCCGAGCAGGTTGGGAGATAGAGGCACTGGCTCGGGCTGAAGGCATGCAGCACAGGGGAGATCAAAGACTTGTAGACCCCATAGGCAACACGAACCGCCAGGCCCGGTTCAGGATCGGGTATCGCTTCAGGAGCCATCGCCTGACCTGACCGGTACAGCCGCGCTCTGCCTTTGCTGCTTCTCTGCCGCCGTCTGAATCAATCGGAAGACCTGACCCACTTCGCGCTCGAGCGCCGCAAACTCCAGCTCCATCACGCTGCGCCGCGGATGTAGCACAACATCCACCGGGCTGTGGAGCGCCGAAAGATTGCTCCGCACTGCCTCGCGCATCCTCCGCTTGATGCGGTTGCGATCCACAGCCTTGCCCATCACCTTTCCCACCGTCAAACCCACACGCGGACTCTCGGCCTCGACATCGCGCAACGGTTGGCCATCCGGGCCCAATGGCGTGCGTAGCATGAAGAAGTACGCCATCTGCTTGGCGAACTGCTTACGGCTCGTCTTGTAGACGCGTTGGTAGTCGGCGTGTTTTCTAAGTCGGAAGATCGAAGCTCGCGAGGTCATATACAGGGGGCGCATCTCTTGCTTGAAGAGATCCGCGCAGCCTCAATATTAAACCCACGCGAGAAAGCTAATAAATACAGACAAGAGGCAAACGGGCAGAAAGCCCGCGAAGTTCAGCGGGCCTTCTGCCAGTCGAAACCAGTTGGTTAGTGGAGTTGACTATTTCTTGTTGGTGGACTGATCATGCTGTCCGCTGGTACCGCTCTGTTGCGAGCCTTGACCGGGCTTATTCGGCATCGGGTTGGGCTGTCCGGGCTTGTTGCCCTGTTGTGGTTGATTCGGCTGATTTTGCTGATTCATGGTTTACATCTCCTAATGATCAGGCGCCTCATCGTTCACGGTGCTGATAGTAAGTTCGAGTCCAAGTCGACTTACGGGGTTGCCCAGTTTTTTCGTCGCGAAGACCGCGGTTTTTCGTGGAGAAATCCCACGCCGAACAAAGCAAAAAGCTTATCGAGCCTATCGTTCACCGAAGCCGGTAATAATTTTTTTCGTGGGCTATTTAGGTTCAGGTTCGCCAAGTTGCTCGGCAATCGAGCGCGTCATCGGCGTGACCTCTGATCCCGTATGCAGCGTCGTCACCGTCTCAATCAGCGCAAGCCATGTCTCTTCAGTAGCCGAGGTGTTATGACGCACCCCACGCGGCACCACAAAAAACTCGCCCGGCCCCACAGACACAGGTCCGCCATCGGTCTCTGACCGGCCAATGTGCAGCAAACCGCGCAGCACCAGGAACATCTCGTCCTCGTGCTCGTGGCTATGCCAGGGAAACTCGCCCCGGACCTTCGCCACTTTGATGTATTGGTTGTTGACCTGCCCCACAACTCGCGGCGACCAAAGCTCTTCAAGAGAAGAACAAGCCGTTTCCAGCGAGATGGGCTCCTGCTGCGCTTCGAAATTCGATCCCGAAGCCATAGGCGCGCGAACTAGTCGCGGAAACCAGCGCTGACGGCGATCTTGTGACGGCCCTTAGCACGGCGGCGGCTCAGCACTGCGGCGCCGGCCTTGGTCTTCATCCTCGAGAGGAAGCCGTGGGTCTTCGCGCGGTGGCGGCGGTTGGGTTGAAATGTACGCTTCGGCATGACAGAAACTCCTAAGGCAGGAGCAGACTCCCGCTCAAACTTTTAGCTATAGCAGCAATCTCTGAGTATACCCGAGTTTGCTCGGTTTTCACAGCTGCAACTCCCTGCGTCTTTCGGTGCAGGCTAACATCTGTGTTTGCAGCCGGAGGAGAAAATGAACGCAAGGATGGAGATAGACCAGTTCGCCAAAACAGCCGAAGCGGTGACAACGGCGCTACGCGCCATGAGCAAAGCAGTCACCGACTCCGGGCTCGACCCCGGACTGATCGAACTCATCAAGATCCGTGCCTCGCAGCAGAACGGCTGCGCCTTCTGCACCCAGTTTCATCTCAACGCTGCTCGCAGGTTAGGCGTCGCCGAGGCGAAGCTGGGGCTGGTGGCAGTGTGGCGCGATGCAGGCATCTTCACCCCGCGCGAGAACGCCGCACTCGCCTGGACCGAAGCCCTGACCTCCCTCACACCGGCAGGAGTCAGCGACGAAGCCTACGCCGCCGCGACGAAGGAGTTCGGCACCAGCGAGCTCGCCTTTCTTACCTCGGCTGTCGCCGCCATCAATGCGTGGAACCGAATCGCGATGGCATACAGGTTCGCGCCTCCGATACCACAGGAAGGCAAACTCGAATAGAATTAAATCTTCGAAGCGCCAGTTTTTCGCATCGCAAACGCGTTAGTTTCGCTCTTTCACTGCGAATGGTGCAACTTAAATTTTTTGAAGATTGGCATGTAAAAACGTCGTCTTTTCCGTGCTACTATCGAACCCGTTTAGTAAGACGTTTTTCTTTGAGGTCCAGCTGTCCCGCACTCTGCATTTCTGTTGAACAACTCCTCTTCGCCTGATCGTCGATAGGCATCTACGAAGAGACTTCTGGCAACTCCGGAACTTTCCTCTTGCCTCTAAACCGGCAGGAAGAGACTCCTATTTGCTTCTGCTCGCGTCTCACCACGCGAATCTCTCAAGTGCGCTGTCTGGGTTGAAACAGGAAACGAGACAAGGAAACTAAAGAATGTCATTCGTTCCGACGGCTACCGCCGTATTGAACTACTGGGTCCGCATCCTTGCGGCGCTCGAAAAGAAGATCAATCGCCAGTCTTATGAGACATGGTTGAAGCCTACGCGGTTCTCTCACCTCGAAGGCAAAAAGCTCTTTGTGCGCATCCCTTCGGCCGACTTCCAGCACATCGGCGACCGTTACGCCGACCTCATTCAAGAGGCGATCGACAATCTCGGCCTCGACGTTGAGACGGTCGCCTTCACCACGCCCGAGCAGGACCCCCGCAACTCGAAGGTCCGCGAGGACGGCGGCTTCGCGCCCGTGCCCAGCCACAGCCAGAGCGCGCCCCGCCAGTCGCGTCTCGGCAGCCCGTCGCAGTCCGTCGTCGCTCCCTCGCCCGAGCAGGCCCGCTTCGACTGGAGCGCCGCCAGCCAACTGAACCCCCGCTACCAGTTCGACGCCTTCGTCATCGGCAGCGGCAACCAGTTCGCCATGGCCGCCGCACAGGCAGTCGCCGAACGGCCCTCCAAGGCCTACAACCCGCTCTTCCTCTACGGCGGCGTCGGTATGGGCAAGACTCATCTGATGCACGCCATCGGCCACGACGTGAAGCGCCGCCAGCCCCACGCCTCTATCAGCTACGTCAGCGGTGAGAAGTTCACCAACGAGATGATCAACTCCGTCCGCTACGACAAGATGACCGGCTTCCGCGACAAGTTCCGCAACGTCGACGTCCTGCTCATCGACGACATTCAGTTCCTCGCCGGGAAGGAGCGCACCCAGGAGGAGTTCTTCCATACCTTCAACGCGCTGCACGAATCGATGAAGCAGATCGTCATCGCCAGCGACCGCCCTCCCAAAGAACTTGCGGACTTCGAAGACCGCCTCCGCTCGCGCTTCGAGTGGGGCCTCATCGCTGACATCCAGCCACCCGATCTCGAGACGAAGGTCGCCATCCTGCAGAAGAAGGCCGAGAGCGAGCAGACCTCCCTCCCC
>Ga0209624_10002931_pt1 | contig 12372 bp, 11 predicted proteins | sample JacPinW_OM2H0_O1_FD_188565 | JGI IMG/M metagenome (GOLD analysis project Ga0209624, IMG submission 188565) | Forest soil microbial communities from Algoma, Ontario, Canada - Jack Pine, Ontario site 1_JW_OM2H0_O1 (SPAdes) (version 2) | ecosystem: Environmental > Terrestrial > Soil > Boreal... | reverse complement strand
CGTGCCGCGGCCGCCCTCGCCCTCGCCGGGCACGATCACCCCGCCGCCGCTGCCGACCGCGAGCCCCAAGCCGGACACCTCGCCCGGCCCGGTGATCATCACGCCGCAGTCGGCGCCGCCCTCGAGCAGCCCGCTGCCGGCGGCGCTCGCGACGGCCGGACCGATCCTACCGTCGCCGTCCGCGTCGCCGGCGGCCTCGCCCGCGCCCGGCGATATCCTCGACCCCAACTCGTACGCGATCCTGGGCGACAAGCTGAGCGGCGTGAACAAGCCCGGGCAGGTGTTCGACCTGGACGGACACGTCAACATCTTCTACCAGGACGGCGTGCTGGGCGGCGACCACGCGCACTACGACGGCCAGCGCTACATCGACGTCACCGGCAACACGTTCGTGAAGAATCGCTCCGGCGACACGACGCTGTTCGCCGACTCCGTGCGCTTCGACACGACCACGCAGAAGGCGACGCTCGTGCGCGGGCGCGGCGAGTCGACGCAAGGCGTCGAGCAGGGAAAGCTGCACTTCTCCGGCTCGACGATGACGACCGACCGCAGCGGCGTGACGCACGTCGAGCGCGCGAACATCACGACGTGCGAGAACCCGCGCGGCGGCTATCACATCGAGTCCAAGACGCTCGACGTGTATCCGGGCAACAAGGCCGTGGCGCGCTCGAACGTGCTGTACCTGGGCGCGCTCGCGATCCTGTACCTTCCGATCGTGGTGATCTCGCTTGCGCGCGACGAGTTCGGCTCGCGCCGCCAGCCGGGCTTCCTGCCGATCATCGGCTACTCGCAGTCCGAAGGCTTCTACGTCAAGGCGCGCATCGGTTTCTCGCCCAGCGACTACTACTACGGCTACTACCGGATCGAGGAGTACACCAAGATCGGGCTCGGCCTGGGGTACGTCGCGACGCTGCGGCGCAAGGACGGCCGGCGCCAGACCGACATCAACTTCTTCCGGATGAAGAACAAAGTCGACGGGAGCAACAGCAACAACCTCACGCTCAACGACGACGAAGCGTTCTCGCGCTCGACGCGCGCCAAGTTCGGGCTGAACTACACCGGCAACTACGGCCCGCTGGTGTCGCTGCCGCCGCAGTTCGATTTGACGGCGGCGCTCGACCACGGCAACGAGCGCGGCGACCACCAGAACTACAGCTTCCACCGCACGTCGACCGGGTCGCAGGGCTCGTCGAACAACTACGGCGTCACCGACCACCGCGCGTTCTCGCAAAAGCTCTCGAACGACGTGACGCTCTCGTACACCACCAGCGAGAACGTGGGCTATCCCGCGTCGACCACGCTGCACTACGAGACGCTCACGCATTTTTCCGGACGCTCGTACGACTACGACCTCACGTTCGACCGCTACGACACGTCGGCGCCGAGCTACGCGCAGCGCGAGCCGGAGCTCGCGATCCGCCCGCACGACCCGCTGTTCCCGCGCTTGCGCGCGTTCCCGATCACCGCGCAGTACACGCTGGGTCTGTACAGCGATCCGCAGGCGCAGCCCAACCTCGACAAGCTCGGGCTCACGACGCCGCGCGGCGAGGCGCGCTTTCAGCTCGGGCCGGCGCTCGCGCACGTGCTGGGCAGCGATCTCTCCGCGCAAGTCACCGTGCAGCAGGACGCGTACGGCACGGGCGACCTCAAGGCGCAGATCGGTCAGCAGGCGACGCTCACGACGAGCCTGTTCGGGCACGTGATCAACACGATCTCGTACAACGAGTCGCACGTGAACGGGCCGTTCGCCGAACCGTTCAAGTCGATCGACGTGCTGGGCAACGGTTCGAAACAGGCCAACGACGTGCTGCGCATCTTCAACGGCGACGTGTACTCGGTCTCGCTCACCGCGACCACGTTCTTCAACCGCCAGGCGCAGGCGGTGGGCTATCAGATCACGTCGCGCCCGTCACCGCGCTCGACGCTGCTGCTCGGCGGCAGCTTCACGCCCGGACCCGGCTTCGGCTTCGACCGCACCAGCGTGCAGCTCGCGACGCCGTTCGGCTACATGAGCGACTTGCAGTTCTCCACGAACGTCGATTGGAAGAACCACGGCCGGCTCGAGAACAAGAACATCTACTACCGGCACGTCGTCGGGAACTGCTACGAGATCCGGCTGGCGTACAGCGAGGACACCAAGCAAGTCACGGCGACCATCGACCTGCTCGCGTTCCCGTCGCACGTCGCGAACTTCGGGATCGGCCAGACGTCGCTGGGCAGCATCATCCCGCAGAGCTTCTCCAACAACGGCACGTTCGGGCTCGGCTATTGATGGTACAAGGACGAGCATGAACACCTACACCCAGCCCTGCGAGCACCAGGAGTGCAACTGCACCGTCACCGGCGGCACCGAGGGCGCGGCCTATTGCAGCGACGTCTGCGAGTCGCGCGACACGACCGACGAAGAGATGGAGGCGACCTGCGCCTGCGGCCACCCGCCCTGCGACGCCGACTAGCAGCCGGCCGCGGCGCGCTAGCGCAGCGCGGCCGGCGCGCGCGAGGGTGTGGCGGTGGGCGACGTGCTCGGCGAGGGATTGGGCGAGGGGCTCGACGTGGCGCCGTTCGGCGGCGTGCTGAACACCTCGATGCCGGTGATGCGCGCGGACGGGTTCTGCACCGTCTGCGTGCTGCCCGGCTTGAAGAAGTTCGTGTTGATGACCTGTGCGGTGTCGAACGCGAACTTGTAGCTGGTGTCGTCGGGGCCCGTCGTGCCGAGCGAGTCGATCGGCGAGTTGTTGCGGTCGAGCGTGAAGATGCTCACGTTCCAGTTCGTCGCGATGTTGGTGTAGGGCGGGCAGGTGCCGTTGGAGTTGAGGGGCGGCGGCGGGTTCGCGGACGGCGGGGGAAGATCGAGCAGACAGCGGTTGAACTGGATCTGAAACCCGAACTGCGCGCTCGCGTTGGGGATCGATGTCTGGAACGTCGCCGCGCCGGTGGGAATCTGCACTTGGAACACGCGCGGGCCGCCGGAGGCGGGGTCTTGGAACACCTGCTCGAGCCCGGGGAAGTTCGCGAAGCCCTGCCCGCCGCCGACGATGAAGTACGCCGACCAGTTCTTGAAGTCGCTGTTGATGTACCCTTGAGCGTACGGCTGCTGGTTGTTGCCCGTCGTGTTGAGCACGATCAGATACGTGACGTTCTGGAAGTCGAGCGCGCCCGCGGTCTCGAAACGAATGAGCGTTTGCCCGACGGGAACTATGCCGCCGCCGTTCGGAATATCGAGGCCGGTGACCTGACGCCCGCATCCCGAGATTGTTAACATCGCCGCAACGACCACGGCAGTAACGAGCCGACGCACCCTGTTCTCCTCCGCGACCGTCCGCAGCACGGCCGTCGCACTTTTGTGCGCGCTCGGGCTGCATCTCGCCTTCCCGCTGACAACGTGGTGGTGGCTCGCACCGTTCGCATGCGCCGGACTGATCTGGTCGTGGTGCGGCTTGGCGCCGCGTACGGCGGCCCTTGTCGGGTACGCGAGCGGGCTCGTGTTCTTCACGCTCGGTTTCTCGTGGTTCGGCGAAACGGCCGGTGCGCTGGTGGGGCCGGCGGCGCCGGTTCTGGATGTCGGGCCGGCGCTCGCCGAAGCGCTTGCGTTCGCGTTCGCCGCGTACGTCATCGCCGTCGCGGCGCGGCGCTGCGACGCGCGCGCGGTGCCGTTCGTCGCGGCGGCGGCGTTCGCGCTCGGCGAACAGGTTCGTTCCAGCACGGCGCTCGGCGTGCCGCTCGAGCAGCTCGGCATCACGATGATCGACTCGCCGCTGCGCCCGCTCGCGGCGTTCGCCGGCGGGTACGGGCTCACGTTCGCGACGGTCTTGCTGGGCGCATCGCTGGGATGGTGGCTGCGCGAGCGCGGCGATGCGCGGCGCATGCGCGTCGCCGCCGGCGTGTGGATCGGCGTCGGGCTGTGCACGGCGGCTGCGTACGCGGCATGGCCCGCGCGGCACTACGCGCCGCCGGCGACGCGCGTCGCCGCGGTGCAAGGCGGCATCGCGCAGAGCGTGAAGCGCAGCGACACGGGCCTCGCGCTCGCGCTCGACCGCTACACGCGCATGACGATCGCGCTGCGCGCGCAGCACCCGTCGCTCGTGCTGTGGCCCGAGACGGTGATCACGACGGATCTGCGGCGCGATCCGGCGTTGCGCGCGCGCTTCGCGCGGATCGCGGCGGATCTGGGCACGACGCTGTGGGCCGGCGGTTTCTGGGACGACGGCACGCGCCTGCAGAACGCGCTGCTGATCTTCGACCCGCGCGCGAACGCGAACGACAACACGGCGCTGTACGTCAAAGAGCAGCTCGTGCCGTTCGCGGAGTACCTGCCCGGGCCGGCCTGGATGCGCAACCTGCCGTACGCCGATCAGATCGGCGGCTTCCGCCCGGGGCACAACGCGCGCGAGACGTACCGCGGCGCGACCGCGCTGATCTGCTGGGAGTCGGTGTTCGGCGACCTCGCGCACGACCGTTTGCGCGACGATCCGGCGCTGTTCCTGATCGCGACGGACGACGCGTGGTTCGGCACGACGGAGGGCCCGTACGAGCACGCGCAGGCCGCGACGCTGCGCGCCGTGGAGACGGGCCGCTGGGTGTTGCGGGCGGCCGCGACCGGGATCAGCGGCATCGTGGCGCCGGACGGGACGTGGACGCAGCGCACGGCGCTCGGCGGGGAAGCCCTCGTGGCCGGCGACGTCGGCGCCCCGGCGCCGGGGCCGTACGCGGCCCTGGGCCCGATGCCGGTGGGCCTCGCGATGGCGCTTGTCGTCGTGCTGGGGCTCGCGCTGCCGGCCCTTCGCAAGGGGCGCGCGTGAACTGGCGGGTGCCGGTCGCGGTGGCCGTGCTGGCGCTGCTGGCGTGGGTCGGCTACGAGATCGGGCGCGCGGGCAACGACATTCAGGTGGCCCACGTCGCGGGGAACAACACGCTGGTCAACGGGCGCGTCGCGGGCAAGCGGATCGACGGGCGGTCGTGGTCGCTCGACTACGACACGGTCACGATGAGCCCCGACGGTTCGCAGGCGACGATCGGGCACGTACGCGACGGCCGCCTCCACCGCGCCGGAAAACCCGACGTGCTGATGAAAGCCGACGGCGTGAGCGTCAACACGATCACGAACGACCTCGTCGTCACCGGGCCCGTCACGTTCACCGAGCCGCAGGGCCCGGGCCGCACGCGCACGTTCGAGACCAAAGGCGCGCACTACAACGGCGGCACGCACGAGCTCGAGCTCGACCACACCGCGACGATCACCGAAGGCACCGCGAAGATCGTCGTCGCCAAAGTGCTCGCGAACTTCCGCACCGGCGAGGTGACGCTGGGACGGATCGAGGGGACGAAATAGTGGCGCGGCGCGGGCGAAACGAAAAACCGCGCGGTGTCGCTTGGGTGACACCGCGCGGTTCGTGTTTGGCGCTCGGAGCTGTCGTGCCGTCAGGTCTCGTCGACTTGCGCGTTCTTCTTCGCTTCGGCGATCAGCTTCTTGACTTTCTGACCGCCCTTGTGCCCGATTTGCTCGTAGAAATTGGGCCCATATTTTTCCTTCACGACCTTGCCGCCTTTTTGGCCGATCGCTTCGTAGAACTCGGCGCCGTGACGCTCGCGCGTCGCCTGGCCGCCTTTGCGCCCAATCTCCTCGTAAAAGCCCGACCCATACCGGTCCCGAACGGTGTCGCCGCCCTTTTTACCGGCTTCGCGCACCGACATCTCGCCGTCGACCTTTTCCGTCCGCGCCTTGGGCACGGTCTTCTTTGGGTCGGCCATGAATCAGCCGCTCGTTTTCGTCGTGCGTTTCAGCTTCTGTCCGCCTTTGGCACCGATTTCCTCATAGAACGACGGTCCGTACTTGCTCTTCGTCGCCTCGCCGCCTTTGCGCCCGATGGCTTCATAGAACTCGGATCCATATTTCGCCTTGACCCGATCGCCGCCGCGCTTCCCGGCCTCGCGAACGCTCATCCCGCCGCCCGTCGTCGTCGTCACGTTGTCGTTGGTCGCCATGTTGGAAATAGTCCCCCTGAGCTGTCGGCCCACCGTCTGCCCTGTACCCAGCGAAAGCTAGGTTAAACGCTGCTCTGGACGATCTACGAGCGCCCTCGGGTCTACGACGGCCTGGGCGGCACGCCATACACGACCGATGTCGCCGTCGCGGACGGCAGAGTCGTTGCGATCGGGGACCTATCCGATCGCGATGCGCACGAACGCGTCTCTTGCGAGGGACTCGCGCTCGCGCCAGGTTTTATCGACGTACACTCACATACCGACGAGCTGTGGCTCGTAAACCCGCTGTGCGAAGGAAAAATTCGCCAGGGCGTCACGACGGAGATCGGCGGCAACTGCGGCACGTCCGTCGCGCCATTGTACGGTGACGCGCTGACCAAGAAGCGCCGCGACGCAAAAGACTATCGCCTCGACGTGCAGTGGACGTCGCTGGACGCGTTCTTCACGCTGGTCGAGCGCGAGGGCGTCGCGCTCAACGTCGCGTCGCTCGCGGGCCTGGGCACGACGCGCCTGTGCGTCGCCGGCCCGGCGGCGCGCCGGCTGGAGCGCGACGAGCTCGAGGCGCAGAACCGCCTGATCCGCGGCGCGGTCGAAGAAGGCGCGCTCGGCGTGTCGAGCGGGCTCATCTACGAGCCCGGGCGCTACGCCGATCTGGCGGAGCTCGTCGCGTGCGCGGGCGCGGCGCGCGACGCCGGCGCGCCGCTCTACGCATCGCACGTGCGCGACGAGGGCGACGAGCTCGAAGACGCGATCGCCGAAGCGCTCGAAGTGGGGGCGCGCGCGGAAGTCGCCGTGCAGTGCTCGCACCACAAAGCCGCCGGCAAGAAGAACTGGGGCAAGGTGCACCGCACGCTCGCCGCGATCGACCGCGCGCGCACGCGCGGCATCGCGGTCGCGTGCGACGCGTATCCGTACGTCGCGTCGTGGACCGAGCTCGCGACGGTCCTGCCCAAGAACGTGCGCGAAGGCGGCGATGCCGCGGCGCTCGCGCGGCTGCGCGATCCCGAGCAGGCCGCGGCCGCCGCGCTCGCGATGCAGCTCGCGCGCGATCCGGAGCTGGGCGGCGACGGCTGGGACACCGTTCTCGTCACCAGCACCGCCGGCGAACGGAATGCCGGCCTCGCCGGGCTGCGCGTCGACGAGATCGCGCGGCGCTGGCGCACGACGCCGCCGCGCGCGGCTATCCGGCTGCTGGTCGAGGAAGAGCTGCGCGTCGAGTCGGTGTTCTTCTCGATGAGCGAAGACGACGTCGCGACCGTGCTCAGCGCGGAGTTCTGCTGCGTCGGCAGCGATGCGTCCGCGCGCGCGTTCTCCGGCATCACCGCGCGCGGCGTGCCGCACCCGCGCACCTACGGCACGTTTCCGCGGGTCTTCGGGCGCTACGTGCGCGGCCGGCACGTGTTCGACGCGGCGGAAGCGGTGCGGCGCATGACATCGCTGCCGGCCGGGCAGTTCGGCTTGCGCGACCGCGGCACGATCGCGCCGGGGATGCACGCGGACCTGGTGGTGTTCGACGACGAGCGGATCGTCGACCGCGCGACGTACGAGAACCCGTACGTGCCGCCCGACGGCATTCGCGACGTGTACGTGAACGGCCGCGCCGTCTTGCGCGACGGCGCGCACACGGGCGCGCGCCCCGGCCGCGTGCTGCGCGGCGGCGGATGACCCTCGACGATCTCGAGCCGGCGCAGCGCGACGCGCTGCTCCGCGGCGCCAAGCGCGTGCGCTTGGGGCGCGGCGAGCCGGCCTACAACCCGGGCGACCGCGCCGACCGCGTCTGGTTCGTGCGCAGCGGGCGCGTGAAGATCGTGCGCACGAACCCGTCGGGCGCGGAGTCCATCGTCGGAATCCGCACCGCCGGCGACGCGTTCGGCGAGCTCACCGGCACCGGCGACGGCGTGCGCTCGACCAGCGCGGTCGCGATCGAGCCGGTCGAGGCGGACGCGCTCGCCGCGAGCGCGTTCGGTACGGCGCTCGAACGCGAACCGGCGGTCGCGCGCGCGTTCGCGCGCGGGATCGCGCGCCGCCTCGCGGCCGCGGAGCACGAGCTGGCCGAGCTGATGGGCAAGAGCGTCGCCGGCCGGTTGATCGACGCGCTCGGGCGGCTCGCCGGCGAGCACGGGGTCCCCGAGCCCGGCGGGAACGTGCGCATCGGGATCAACCTCACGCACAAAGACCTGGCCGACCTGATCGGGACCAGCCGCGAGACGCTCACCAAAGAGCTGAGCGCGCTCGCCGACGTGGGACTTCTGCGCGTCGCGCACAAGACGATCACCCTGGTGCAACCGCAAGCTTTCCCGTTCGCCGTTCGCTACGCCGGCAAGTGACGAGAACCGAACTGCTCTCCGCGCTCGCCGCCGCCGCCGTGTCGCCGCGCCCGGCCGGGTCCGCCGTGCCGCATCCGGCTCCGTCGGCGACCCCGCGCGGCGTGTGGGCCGACGTCTCGCTCGAGCGCGAAGGAACCGCGCTGCTCGCACCCTTCACCGTCGCGATCGCGCTGCACAACGCGACCGGGCACATCGTGCGCCTGCGCTTTCCGACGGCGGATCTCTTCCGCGTCGACGTGCTGCGCGACGACACGCCGGTGTGGTCGTCGGTGACCGGGCACAAACCGATCCCGATCACGCGCCAGCTCGACGTTCCGCCGGGGCTGCTGCGGCTCGCGCAAGTGATCGTCGACTCGACGACCGACGACCGGCGCGCGCTCGCGCCGGGCCGCTACACGGTGCGCGTCGCGATGCTCGGCACGAACTTCGGCGTCGTGGTCGACAAGCCGGTGTCGTTCGACGCGCCGGACACCATCGCGCGCGCGCTCGCCTCCAAGCCGGGCACGGTCATCACGATCGCCGGTGAGCCGTACGTCGACGGCGGCACGCCGCGCCTGCGCGACGCGACCGGCACGATCCGTCTCTCGCACGCACTCGGCATCCGCACGAGCGGAACGTTCGTCGTGCGCGGCTTCATGGACGCACTCGGCGACGAGCGCGTCTTCGACGTCGGCCGCAGCGCCCCGGCCTTCGAGAACGCCCCCTCACCGCCGCCTTAGAGCAATTTGCCGTCGTCGTCTGTGCCGAGCAGGAACTTGCGCACCACTGCGATCGGCGGGTTGCCGTGCGCGAGGAATGCGTCGTGGAACTTCTGCAGCGTGTACGCTTTGCCGAGCTTCTTCTTGTAGTCTTCGCGCAGCTTGAGGATCTCGAGCTTGCCGAGCGTGTAGTAGCCGTAGAGCGGGTCTTGCGTGCCGCGCAGCGCCTCCCGGCGCGACACGATCTCCGGCATGAACGCGTTGTCCTGGAAGAACGCGGTGCCTTGCTCCACCGTCATGCCCTGCGTGTGCTCGCGCAGGCCCACCAGATAGCGCGCTTCGCGCTGCAGCGCGAGCCCGAGTTGCGCCAGCCGCACGCGCGGGTCGCCGTCGCCCCAGCCTTCGTCCACCATCATCTGCTCGTCGTAGTGCGCCCAGCCTTCGCTGTACGAAGGGTTGCCGGCGAGCGCGCGCACCAGCGAGAGCGGCTGGAACTTGTGCAGCACGAAGTTGAGATAGTGCCCGGGCATCACCTCGTGCGCGCTGATGATCGGGAACGCGTACGTGTTGTAGAACGAGAGGTGCTGCTCTTGCTGCGCGGGCGTCCACGCCGGGTCGACGGGCGTGACGTAGTAGTACGCCTGCGTCGCGACCTTCTCGAACGCGCCGGGTGTGTTCATCGACGCGAGCGAGGTCTGCCGGTTGAACGACGGCGTCTCGTGCACGCGCACGTCGAACTCCGCCGGCAGCGTGACGAGATGCTTGCGCTCCACGAACGCGCGCAACGCCGCCAGCGAGCTCTGCGCCGTCGAAAGCAGGTTCTCCGGAGTCGGGTGCTGCTTGCCGAGATCGGCGTACACCTGGGCCGGCGGCTTGGACGGATCGACCTTCGCGGCCGTCGCGATGAAGGCGGCCTTCGTCTCGTCGAGGGCGCGCTGTCCCACGCGCTCGTACAGATCGAGCGGCAGCGCGTGTCCTTCCTGCAGCTCGAGCCGGCGCGCGAACGACGCCGCGCCGATGGCGAACGTCCCGCTCGGATGCGCCAGCGGTCCGGCGTTCATCGCGCTCTGGTAGTCGCGCAGCGCGGCCACTACGGCTGCGTTCGCGTCGGCGAGCTCGCGCTGCAGCGCGGCGTCGCGCAGGTCGGCGAACGCCGCGGGCACGACGGTCTGGAAGAACGTCACGGCGCCCGCGAGGTTCGCTTTCGCGAGATCGGCGCTGATGGGATCGACGGTCGTCACGTTCGCTTTGCCCGCCGCAAGCAGCGCGGGGATCGCGCGCTCGCGCGCGATCGCGGAGCGCGCGCGCACGTCGAGCGGCGCGAACTCGCGCGAGAACAAGCCGTAGATCGCGTACGAGGCCGCCGACGTGTAGCTGCTGGGGTCGTGCTTCCAGCGCTGCTCCTGCTCGTCGTCGAGCAGCCGGCGCTCGAGCGCCGCGCGCATGATCTGCACGTCGGCTGCGTCGTCGTCGTTCAGCTTCTCGCCGGAGCGCTGCAGTGCGTCCAGCTCCGCGAGCTGGCGGTGCGCGGCGGCGTCCTGCCGCGCGAACCCGGCGGCCGTCAGGTCCGCCAACCGGTCGTCGTACGCGTGGAACCCGGCTTGCGTCGCCGCCGACGGCTGGTCTTGCAGCAGCTGCTGCACGTACGCCGTCTCGAGCGCGGCGACGCGCGGCGACGCCGTGCCGGCAGGCGGCAGCGGGATGCCGCTCTGCGCGAGCGACGCGGCGGGGGCGAGCAGCAGCGCGGCGAGCGCGAGCGCGAGAAAGCGGAAGACACGCATGCGCAGTACTACGACCAGCGCATCAGCATCCCGTTCTCGACCAAGCCGCCCCCGAACCCGTACAGCAGCACGACGTCGCCGGGCCGCACCCGGCCGTCGTGCACGGCCGGCGCGAGCGAGAGCGGGATCGACGCCGCCGACGTGTTCCCGCACCACTCCAGGCTCATCAGCGCGCGGTCGTACGGAATGCCGGTGCGCTTGCAGATCGACTCGATCATGCGCGCGTTGGCGCTGTGCGGCACGAACCAGTCGACGTCGCAGGCGCGCAGGCTCGCGGCGTCGAGCAGCTCGCCGATCCCGGCGCTCACGTTCGTCACCGCCCATTCGTACACGGCGCGGCCGTTCTGGCGCAGCACGCGGTCGGGCTCGACGATGCCCGCGATCTCGTCGCGCAGCCCGGTGAGGAACAGCTCCTTACCCGATGCGCCGTCGCTCGTCGCGCGCCGCGCGAGCAACGTCGGCGGCGCGTCGCCGGGCGCATCGATCAGCGCGACGCCCGCGCCGTCGCCGAACAGGATGCACGTCGCACGGTCCTGGTAGTCGACGACCTTCGAGAGCGTCTCGCCTCCCGCGACGAGCACGCCGCGCGCGCGGCCCGTGTTCACCAGCGCGTCGGCAAGGTCGAGGCCGTACATGAAGCCCGCGCACGCCGCGGTCAGGTCGATCGCGCCGCAATTGCCCAGCCCCAGGCGGTGCTGCAAGCGCGCCGCAACGCTGGGGAAGCCGTAGTCCGGCGTCGCCGTGCAGACGATGATGTAGTCCACCGTGTCGAGCCGCCCGCCGCGGCGCTCGAGGTCGCGGACCGCCGCCAGGCACAGATCGCTCGTGTACTCGTGCTGCTCGGCGATGCGGCGCTCGCGAATTCCGGTCCGCCGCACGATCCAGGCGTCGTCCGTGTCGACCAGCCGCGCGAGGTCGTCGTTGGTCAGCCGCTTCTCGGGCAGGTAGGTCCCGAGCGCGGCGATCCTCATCGACGAGCGCACCGTCCGGATGGTGGGGCGCGCGAGGGGAGCGGTATGTACCACCTGCGCGCCTTCGGCGTCGCGGCGAGGGACCTTGCCGGGCCGCGGCTCAGGGGGCCGGCACGATCCCGGGCGGGGCCGGCGGGAACGGCTGGATGACGGGCCGCGGCGCAAGGTCGCGGTACAAGCCGGTCAGCGCGAGCGCGAAGAAGCCCGAGTATGCCATCGACAGCGCGATCGAGATGAAATATCCGACCCCGCCGAACGCCAGCAGCGGGATCGGCGGCATGTGCGGCATCGTCTCCGAGCCGCGCGGCATCACCGAGAACTCGACCGGCAGGATGAAGATCGCGCCGACGAAGCTGATCCCGTACCAGATCGCAACCAGCACGAGAAATGCGATGATGGATTGCCCGGGGTAGCGGCGCACGAGCTGCCACGACTCGCCGATCGCCTCGAAGCCGCCGCGCCCGCCGCTGACGACCGACGGCAGCACGTACATCGTCACCACCGGGAACGCGAGCAGCGCGATGAAGAGCGTCGGAATCGACAGGATCAGCGCGACGATGGCGAGCCCGACCAGGCCGATCCACGCGACGAGAACCGCGCCGGCGCGCGCGCG
>Ga0209624_10002928_pt1 | contig 12377 bp, 8 predicted proteins | sample JacPinW_OM2H0_O1_FD_188565 | JGI IMG/M metagenome (GOLD analysis project Ga0209624, IMG submission 188565) | Forest soil microbial communities from Algoma, Ontario, Canada - Jack Pine, Ontario site 1_JW_OM2H0_O1 (SPAdes) (version 2) | ecosystem: Environmental > Terrestrial > Soil > Boreal... | reverse complement strand
CTCAAACAGCAGCACGCTAAGCGGTAACAAAAAAGGGAGAAGTCCCTGCGCATACAGCATGAACGCCGCGCCCATGTCGTGCGTCACCGCAGGCGAAAGGATTCCATCCAATCCCAGCCAAACGAATCCCTCAATAAACTGATGAACGGCGAAGAGAATCGGCAGCGATGCGAAAAGCAGTTCGCGACGATGTTTCACCTTCGTCAGCGTGACCACGCCGATCGCGCCCAAAGCCGTGCTGCCCACAAAGTTCGCCGCCGCCGAAAAACACATAGCCTGTTTTCCCCCGCGCGAAAATTACACCGTTCACGCCAGAACGCAAAATGTTTCTTTTGTCGCCCTGCCGGGCAGCGCTTCTTTGAGACGTGCTATGCTTTTCTGTGCTGCCAGTTGCACCCGATTCCGAATACATCTTCTACGACGGCCACTGCGGCTTGTGTCACCGCGCCGTGAAGTTTGTGCTGAAGCACGACCGCTCAGGAAACGCTTTCAGGTTCGCCCCGCTGCAGGGCCAAACATTTCTATTGCGCGTGCCTTCGAAGCAGATCCCCGACCTGCCCGACAGTTTCATGGTGTTAACACGAGAGGGCAAGTTGTTGATGCGTTCTGACGCCTCGGTTTACGTGATGCGAAGGCTGGGCGGCGGTTGGAAGGTTTTGGCCAATATTCTTGGAGTAATTCCGCGCGGCTTGCGTGACGCCGCATATGATTTTGTGGCTGGCATTCGCTACCGGGTGTTTGGGCGGCAAGACGACTTGTGCCCGATCGTTCCGCCAAATTGGCGGGCGCGGTTCGACCCGTAAAGTTAATGTTGATAAGCTACTAGCTGGGCTGGGCTTGAGGAGGAATATGCGAGCTAACCGTTTCGGTTCCTGAGCTCGAGACCTGCTGACGGCCCGGGTCGCTTTGTAACACAGCATTAACAATCCAGGGCGCACGTTTCGCTAAGATGACACGCCATGCCTAACGAAAACCTGCAAATAGTGATAACGCCGGGAAACCGCGAAGGCCAGAAAATCCTGAGCCTGAAAGGCTCCCTCAACATTCAAACCATCTTCGGATTTCAATCCGCAGTGCGCGCGGAGAATTCTCCGATGGTTATCCTGGATTTTAGCGGCGTCCCATTCATCGATTCAGCAGGCCTGGGGGCTTTGGTCGGCGCCTATGTGGCCGCACAGAAAAAACCTCAAAGAATGGCTGTGGTGGGGATGAACACGCAGGTGAAGGCCCTGGTCGAAATGACCAAAGTTTCACAGCTCATCAAATCATTCGACACAGTAGGAGAAGCAGAAGAGCAGCTTTAGCGACCTGCAAAGGAATCGCGCCCGCGGATGCTTTACTAAGCACACCAAAGATTTATGCAGTCGCCATCTTTTCCGCTGGGAGTTTCGGATCCACCCATTTCATAACCGCGCGGACAATAAAGACGTTCAGGAATATCGAGAGCAGTGACGCGGCTAGAGTTGCGGTAAACACTTCTTCACCTACCAGCCCCGATTTCCTGGCCACTTCCACCAAAATGAATGACAGCTCGCCAATTTGCGTCAATCCCGCGGCCACTGCTATTGACGTCCAAATCGAATAGCGGAACAGGCGCATCACCGCAGTCCAAATAATAAATTTCCCGAACACGATCAGAAAAAGCATCACGCCCAGCAGTTGCAAATGATGAATGATTACCTGCGGCACTACCAGCGTTCCCAGCGAAACAAAAAATAACGCCACAAACGCATCGCGCAATGGAATCAATACGGTATGCGCTTCATGCAGATCTTTGGCGCCGCTGATGGAAAGTCCCGCCAGGAACGCTCCCAGTGCAACCGAAAATCCCAAAGCCTGCGCGATTCCCGCGGAAACCAGGCAAATCGCAATGGCGAAGAGTAAAAACAGTTCTTGGTCCTTCGTGCGCGCTGCTGCGCGAAGAATTTTCGGCACGACCGTCATAGCCAGAAACACGAGCGGTATCAATAGCAGAGCGGCTTTGCCCAAGGTCCAGGCAGCTCGCGCAAGGCGCCCCTCACCGGGCCCGCTGAAAATCGGAATGATAACGGTCATGAAAACCACAGCGATATCTTCCACCAGCGTGATTCCAATCATTACTTGCCCGTAAGTTTTCCCCATGGCATGGTGGTCGGCCAGCATTCGCGCTAACACCATGGTGCTGGCCACGGATATTGTGGCGCCCACGACCAAGCCCTGAATCATGCTCCAGCCCATCAGCTTCGCTGTCCCCAGCGCTAGCCCTATGGATAGCAGGATGCCCAGCGTTCCGCCTCCCAGGGCAATCCATTTCACGCGCATCAGGTCCGGAATCGAAAATTCCACACCAATTGAAAACATGAGCAGCACTACACCGACTTCCGCGAAAACTTCGAAGGTGTGAAGATCGGAAAGATGAGGCCCGGGGGTAAACGGGCTGATGACGATCCCGCCCACTACAAAACCCAGAATAAGAGGCAACTTCAGCCGCCAAGCGATCAAGCCGCCTGCTACGGCTGCAAGAAAGATGTAAGTTAAATCGCGAAAAAGTATTGGGTTCGCTTCCACAGCGCAATACTACCTCAACAATCCCGAGCACCATCCATCGAATAGCGGATATTTCAGATATTCGGGCACGGTTGCGCCCCGCAGCAGATTGAGAACACGCAGTTGACTCCGCTTACCTCAGCCTCCGCGCGGATGCGATAGAATGGAGGAACATGGAACGGTTCTATCGCGCAACCATGAAAATCACCGGCGGGACGCTCTTCGGCCGCCTCGCGTTCACATTTCTATTGTTGTGCTCCATCGCTGTGGGCGCCGCCGTGGGACTGCTTTTCGTTTACACCAGCGACCTGCCCGAGATTCACGCACTCGAAGATTACCGTCCCAATGTCGTCACCGAACTCTATGCCGACGATGGCCAGTCTATCGGCACCTTCGCCTTGCAGCGCCGCATACTGCTCACTTACTCGCAAATTCCAAAAGTCTTGAAAGACGCGGTGCTCACCACCGAAGACCAGCATTTTGACGAACACTGGGGCGTGGACATCCCGCGCGTTCTCGAAGCGGCCTATCGCGACATCTCCAGCCATCGCATGGCGGAAGGCGCCAGCACGCTGACCATGCAACTCGGCGGCGGCCTTTTTCTGAACCGCTCGGACCGCAGCTTGCGCCGGAAAATTCAGGAAACCATTCTGGCTATCCAGATCGAGCGCCATTACACCAAAGATCAAATTTTCAGCATGTATTGCAACCAGATTTATCTGGGAGCCGGTAATTACGGTTTCGAAGCTGCCTCCGAATATTATTTCAACCGCCCGGTGGGACAGCTAACGCTTTCCGAAGCCGCCACCCTCGCGGCAATCATCCGCGGCCCGATATACTCCCCAGTCAACCATCCTGAGCGCGCCCTCGCGCGCCGCAATCTTGTTCTTTCGCTCATGGCTCGCGACCACAAAATCACCACGGCGCAAGCTGTGGCCGCCACAAAAGAGCCGCTCGGTTTGCACATTTTCACGGGACGCAACGACCTCGCTCCTTACTTCGTCGAAGACGTTCGCGAATATCTCGAACATACCTACGGCACCGCGGCCGTTCACGAACAAGGCCTGCGCGTTTACACTTCGCTAAACGCCGCAATGCAGAAAGCCGCGGACCAGGCTGTACGCGACGGCCTGCATTCCTACGATCGCCGTCACGGCTGGCGCGGAAACTTGCCGAATATTTTGAAAAATAGTCTGGGATCGCTCGACAAATATCAAAACGAAGATTGGCGCGGTTCGCTGCAGAAGGGGGATTACGTCACCGGCTTAGTCACCGCCGTTCAACCCACCTTTGCCACCATAAAGATCGGCCAATATCACGCGATGCTTACGCCCGCCGATTTTTCATGGACCGGCCGCAAGTCTCCCGCGCAATTGCTGATAACGGGCGATCTTGTTTGCGTCTCTATCAAGGAAGTTTCAGGCAATACCGTGCGCGTGCAACTTGAACAACGGCCAACAGCGCAAGGCGCCTTGCTTGCCATCGACAATCCCACCGGTGAAATCAAAGCGATGGTTGGCGGCTACAGTTTCGACGAGTCGAAATTCAATCGGGCCACGCAAGCATTGCGACAGACCGGCAGCTCGTTCAAAGTTTACGTTTACGCCGACGCGCTCGAGCAAGGCATCACGCCCTTCGACACGGTCGTTGACGAGCCTGTCACCTTCCGCTCCGGCGGCCAAAATTATTCTCCGCACAATTACGACAACAAATTCGAAGGCCGCATTACCTATCGGCGCGCGCTCGCCGATTCGCGCAACGTGCCGGCGGTGCGACTGCTTGACCACGTCGGCGTGCAAAATGTGATCGAGCTCGCGCGCAAATTCGGAATCACGAGTCCTCTGCCGCCGTATCTTCCGCTTGCGCTCGGCGCTTCCGATCTCACGCTGATGGAGCACACGTCTGCCTTCACCGTTTTCCCCGACGACGGCATTCACATCGAGCCACATTACATTCGCCGCGTCACTTCTTACGACGGCGCCGTTCTCGAAGAACCCCGCCCGAAAGTTACCGACGTGATTCCGCCGGAAGTCGCACGCACTATGGTCGCCATGCTCGAAGAAGTGGTGCAGTTTGGCACCGGCGTACGCGCCAAAGATTTGGGCCGGCCCTCCGCAGGAAAAACTGGGACCACGAACGATTTCACCGACGCCTGGTACATCGGCTTTACTCCGCAACTCACCGCCGGAGTGTGGGTCGGGAATGACGACAAGCGCATTTCGCTGGGCAAGAAAGAAACCGGCGCTCGCGCCGCTCTACCCATCTGGCTGGAGTTCATGCAGCAAGCCATACAAGGAACGCCGACAGAGGAATTTCCAAACGTTGTGCCGCTGGAGAAGCTTGCTACAGGCAAACAGATTCAAGTGGACGTGGCCGACACGGCTCCGCCTGCCGACGCCGCCGAGCAAGGCCTGACCGAAACGCGCGCCGCAGCTCCGCCGCCTAAGCCGCAGAAACCCGGATCGCCCATCACCTCTATCTCGCCGAACGCTCCACCTGCATCATCAGCGCCAAAAGCCACGGAGTCATCGCCGCAGCCTCCACAGCGTTCGCCGCAACCAACGCACGCCAGCATCCCTAATTCGCCACACGATTAGAGCTTCATCTTTCCTTGCCGGATGAAAACATTCTGTGCGACCGTCCGAATGCGTTAGTCTTGTGTCTGGTTTAAAGCCCGCAAAGGAGCAGTGAGGCAATGACTGCGAGTAAGAATATAGGGATATTGACCGGAGGCGGCGATGTCCCAGGCCTGAACTCGGTCATCAAGTCCGTGGTGTACGGCGCAAGCGAAATGGGACGAAACGTGATCGGCATCCGAAAAGGGTGGCAAGGCCTGACGCACATGAATCCTGCGGAGAAAGCGGATGCCGACACTTTGTACCATCGACACCTGACGCGTGAAAATACGCGGACGATCGACCGCACCGGCGGCACGATCCTGCATACTTCCCGCACAAATCCGAGCCGCGTCGCGAGCGCCAAGGTTCCCAAACATATTTCGAGCGAACAATTGAAAAAACTTCCTCTCGACGGGAAGAACTATGATTTCACATCGATCGTCGTGGAGAATTTGGAACGGCTGGGAATAACTTGTTTGATCGCCATTGGAGGCGACGACACGCTGGGCTTCGCGACAATGCTTTCGCGCGCCGGATTTCCAGTGATCGGCGTTCCCAAAACGATGGATAACGACGTTCACGGCACCGAGTATTGCATCGGATTCTCCACGGCGATCACGCGCGCCAAAGAAGCGATCACTCGGCAGCGAACGACCTTGGGTTCTCATGAGCGCATCGGGATTTTCCGCATCTTTGGCCGCGATGCTGGTTTTACCGCTCTTTACACGGCTTATGTAACGGCGGCTCGATGTCTGATTCCTGAATATCCATTCGACCTCGCCCGCGTTACCGAACTCTTGATGGAAGACAAGAAAAATAATCCTAGCAACTATTCTCTGGTTGTCGTATCCGAAGGCGCGGTCTGGAAAGAAGGCCAGGTTGATGAGCTGGGTGAGGCTGACGCTTACGGCCATCGCAAAAAGGCGGACATCGGCCTCGCCCTGGCGGAAGAATTACAGCGGCGAACAGGTGAAGAAACCATGGCCAGCGATTTAACCTATGATTTGCGCAGCGGGGAGCCCGACGCCATCGACAAGATCGTGGCAATAACGTTTGCGAACATCGCCTTGGATTTGATTCGCGACGGCGTGACTGGCCGCATGGTCGGAATCCAAAACGGCTGTTATGCCCATACGTCGCTGCCGGATTCTTCGTCGGGGTCGCGCAAGGTCGATGTGCCGTCGCTCTATAACACCGATCGATATAGACCGAAGTACACCCATAAGCTAGGCGCGCCGCTACTCTTCAGCCACGTTTGAGTGTGGCGAGTTCAGGCGCAGCTATTGCGAAGGCTAGAGTGGGTATTCCCTTTTGTTTCTGTAAGTAGCAGTTAACGCTCGCCGATTCTAGTATCTCGCAACAATGACCATCTACTTCTCCGTTACCTTCGCAAGTAGAAGTAAATCCCAAAATGGGAAGTGTGTAACTTTTGCGGCCCTTACTGATTTGTGTACTAAAAGTAAATACCTAAAAGTAAGAACTGTGCTGTTTTGAACAGTCCCTCCATAGCAGCTGGGCTACTTTGCTCAATGGGGAACCTTCAATTCTTGGGGGCCAGGAGCGGTGGGACGATCCATTCGATCTGGCCGGGCATTCGATGACTGTAACCTCTCGAGATCACACCAAGGAGCTTGTGCTTGCTCCGATTCTGCATGGGTCAGCAAATAGAAGGCGGGCCTTGCGCGTGCTGTTTGTTCACGGTGCGGCCGCGGATGTGGAGCAATGTGTACGGGAACTTAGGAGGGCGCACTGCAAAGTCAGCGCAGATCTTGTTTCGAGTTCGGAGCAGTTCCTCAAACATCTGAACTCGAAATGCTATGACGTGGTCTTAGCCAAGTATCCAGGACGCAATGGACATGGTCCACCGATATTGGAAGTATTGCGGCCGAGGGAAAGACGTATCCCCGTTATCTTTTTGTCCGACACCATGAAACCGGAAATAGCAGCGGACCTTATTACGCGAGGCGCTGCCGATTGTATTGATACAGACCACCTTGGTCACCTGCCTATAGCAATTCGTCGAGCGCTCAGCGAAAACAATCTACGCGAAGAGCGCGATCACTCGGAAAAAAAGCTGCGCCATTCGGAGGCACGTTATCGCGCCCTAGTTGGAAACCTAACCTACGGGATATGCCGCTGCGGCGAAAAAGGCAAGTTTCTGGATGTGAATCAAGCGCTGGTCGCCATGCTCGGCTATTCATCTCGAAAGGAGCTCCTGGCGGCGACTCATGCCCGGGACATTCTGTGCGACTCCTACAAACGGGAACAGTTGTTGGGCCAGCCCGGAAACGAAAATGGCGGAGGCTCTATTGAAGTTGACTGGAGACGAAAGGATGGCACGCCTCTAAAGGTTCGGCTCAGCGGACGCGGAGTTACCACCGACGGCGAGAAAAACAGTTACGAGATCATCGTTGAAGATGTTACCCAACAGCGCAAGCTGGAGGATAGCTTGCGGCAGCAAGCCACCAAAGATCCGCTCACGGGGCTGGCTAATTATCGCCATCTGGTAGAAGTCATTGATACCGAGATCAAAAGATCCGAACGCACCGCACGCGAGTTCGGGCTTCTATTCCTTGACCTGGATGGACTAAAGAAAATAAACGACGCCCACGGCCACTTGGTTGGCAGCCAGGCACTCTGCCGGCTCGCCGATGTGTTGAGCAATTCCAGCCGGGATATGGATACGGCAGCGCGCTTTGGCGGCGATGAATTTGCGCTGGTGCTGCCTGAGACCGGCGAAGTACCGGCAAATTTAGTGGCTGGACGAATTTGCGCCAACCTGGCGCACGACGGCAGAAAGCCAAAGCTTTCAGTGAGTATTGGCGTCGCTATCTATCCAAGAGACGGCGTAAGAATCGATACGCTTATGGGTGCAGCGGACGTCGCTGTATATGCTATGAAGGCTAGAGCACACGCTCCCGGAACCCACGGTCAAAGGACAATTAGTAAGCCAACCTATCAAGCGGCCGCCGGCGGTGGCAGGAAACGTTCAACCTCACGCGCTGCGAACGGTTAGCAAGGCAATCAGGACATTCCAAAAATAATCGTTACTCGGATGGGTGTGCTTGCCGTTGGCCTGTGTGGTGAGGCTGCCGACATCAAAGCGGGATGTTGCCGTGCTTTTTGCGTGGATTAGTGTCGCGCTTGTTTGCGAGGGAGCGGAGCGCGGTGATTAACTTGGCGCGGGTTTGCGCCGGCTCGATGATGGCGTCGATGTAGCCGCGCTCGGCGGCCACATAAGGATTCGCAAACCGGTCGCGGAAGTCGTCGATTTTCTCCCGGCGAATTTTCTCGCGATCTGCTTCCGCGGCGCGGTCGATTTCGCGTTTGTAAACGATATTCACCGCGCCTTCCGGGCCCATCACGGCGATTTCCGCGGTGGGCCAGGCATAGTTAATGTCCGTGCGAATATGTTTGGATGCCATCACGCAATAGGCGCCGCCATAAGCCTTGCGCGTGATGACGGTGATCTTCGGCACGGTGGCCTCCGCAAACGCGAAAAGCAATTTTGCTCCGTGCTTGATGATCCCGTTGAATTCCTGCTGCGTACCCGGAAGAAATCCCGGGACGTCCTCGAACGTGATCAGTGGAATATTGAAAGCATCGCAGAAGCGAACGAACCGCGCTGCTTTCACCGATGCGCTGATATCGAGAACCCCGGCGAGAAACGCCGGTTGGTTTGCGACGATTCCCACGGTGTTTCCGTCGAGCCGGGCGAAACCGACGACAATATTCTTGGCGAAGTGTTCGTGAACCTCGAAGAATTCGGAATCGTCCGCAATGGCGTGTATTACGTCCTTGATGTCGTAGGGCTTCTGCGGGTCTTCGGGAACGAGCGTGTTGAGCGCTGGATGTGCGCGGTCCCAGGGATCGCTCGACGCACGGCGAGGAGGGTCGTCCAGATTATTCGAGGGCAAATAGCCGAAGAGTTCTCGGATCATGGCTAGGCATTCCGCGTCGTCGCGTGAAACAAAATGCGCCACGCCGCTTTTTTCATTGTGCGTCATCGCGCCACCAAGCTCCTGCTTGGTCACTTCCTCGTGCGTTACGGTCTTGATGACGTCGGGGCCGGTGACGAACATGTACGACGTGTCGCGAGTCATGAAAATAAAATCGGTGATGGCCGGCGAATAGACAGCACCGCCCGCGCAAGGTCCCATGATCGCGCTGATCTGCGGGATCACACCGCTGGCCAATGTATTGCGAAGGAAAATTTCGGCATAGCCTGCGAGAGACTTCACACCTTCTTGAATCCGCGCGCCGCCGGAATCGTTCAAGCCAATTACCGGCGCACCGGCACGCATGGCCAGATCCATGATTTTTATGATTTTTGAGGCATTCGCTTCGGAGAGCGAACCTCCAAAAATCGTGAAGTCCTGCGCAAAGACGTACACCAAGCGGCCGTCGATACGGCCGTAGCCGGTAATGAAGCCATCACCGGGCGGGCGCTGCGTTTCCATGCCGAAATCATGTGATTGATGGCGGACAAACTTGTCGAGCTCTTCGAAGGAGCCTTCGTCGAGCAATAAATCGACGCGTTCGCGAGCGCTGAGCTTGCCTTGCTGATGCTCGCGTTCGCGTCGCTCTGCTCCGCCGCCGGCTTCGGCTTCAGCGTTGAGCTTACGCAGCTCTTCCAACCGGTCGCGGTGCTTTCCGTCCGTGCTTTTTGTGTTCATATTTATCGCGTCAGGCTAACACACTGCGTAGAAATTTTCCGAGCAGGAAACTTTCTGGACGAAATGAACCTAACGCTTAATCGGCACGCCGGCGGCCGCAAATCGTTGCCATCCGTGGGCGCGAGCGGAAGGCTTTGCACGCAAAAAGGTGGGCAATGCCACCTATAACGACGAGCTTGAAAGCTATGACGGCTGTTCGGCCCCAGCTCCGCGATGGCTCGGCTCAGGCGCGAGCGCCGCAGATGAGTCGTCTATTTTCAGGACGGGCGAGTCTTGTTTCTTCGGCGCGGTGGTGATGGTGATTACACTCACCAGAATTAGAAGCGTTCCCAACACCGTGCGCGGACCAATAGGTTCCTTTCCGATGAAATATCCTACGGCAACCGCAACTACCGGATTAACGTAGGCGTACGTGCCGACTTTTGTGGGAGATTCCCAGTGCAGCAGCCAGATGTAGGCCGTGAATCCGACGATGGACCCAGCGATGATTAGATAAACCAGAGACCACCACGCAGTCGACGAGACCGCTTGCACATGAAATCCCGAAAATTCATGCGTCAGAGCGGCAAGAACGAATAGCTGAAGTCCGCCCGTCAGCATTTGTGCGGCTGCGCTCATCGGTTTTGAGGCTGGAAGCGGAAGGCGGCGTGTAAGAATCGTCGCCACAGACCAGGTAAAAGACGCGAGCAACAGGGCGAAAGCAGCAGCGCGGTCGACCGCGGCTTCCCCTAAAGAGAAAGAAGAATGATTCATCAGCACGGACACGCCGCAAAGTCCAACCACAAGCGCCACGGCGAGACGAACAGTGAGCCGTTGCGTGCGCAGAAAGATGACTTCCAGCAGAGTGATAAATACAGGAATTGTCGCAAGCACTACGGCAGCGATACCTGAGGGGATGCGCTGCTCGGCCCAAAATAAGCAACCGTAATCCAGAAGAAAAATTAATGTGCCGAGGAAAGTCGCGGCTAGCCATTCGCGGCGGCTCGGTGACGGAGTGCCGGTAATTCTTAACCAGCCGTACAAGAACAATCCCGCCACGCTGAAGCGCATGGCCGCCAGCAGGAACGGCGGAACCTCACGCACACCCACGCGAATCGCCAGGAACGTCGAGCCCCATACAAAATAAATGATGGCGAAGGCTAGAAGGATCTTCCAGGTTTGCGGACGACTAAGAGGCAATTCGATTCCCTCCTTTAGGGAGGTAGAACATTACGCGTTCAGGTTCAGGATTTTGTCTTTCCGATCTTAAATAGGACACGTTTAGAACGGTAGGCACAACAGCCAAATTGGATATTCAGTTTCGCAGTCTAGATAGAGAAGGACAGGACTCCTGCGCGAAGACAGCCGCCTGCTGCGAGGCAGGCTCTACTCTGAAACCCTGAGCAAACTCACTGCGCGAGACAAGCGTCAGCAGTGGTCACAACGCTTTGCGGGGTCGGTAATGGCGCGAGATTGTATTTAGCCAAAAGCGCGTTTGCAGGAGCGAAGCCCTGGCCGGCCAGATCGCGCCATGCTGCGATACTCGTATTCAAGCTGGAACACGTTTCGTCCAGGGCTGATTGGGCGGTTTGCGAGGGAGCCGCATCGCCGCTTTGGATCATAAAAGAAATGCGAGCGAGATCGCGGTGTGCAGGGCCAATTCCAGGCGCGCTGAACGTGCCTTCCTGAATCAGGACGACTTTTTTCTGTAGTTCCTTCAGAGCGGCGGCGAGGTCCTGTCCTTCCAGGACTTGGACTGGCGCGGCCGCCGCGTCCTTCGCGTCGGGTTGCGGATGCTGCTTCATAAAATCCGCCAAACTCTTCTGGCGAGCAGCGATCGCTTCGGTTACGGGTGCGACGGCGAGATAGGCCTGATGACTTGCTGCAAGGCCCGCGTCAATTCTGTTCCCGGCGTCCAATTGCTTTTGCAAGTCAGCTTGCGAAACATGCACGCGCGGATCGAGAGTTACGGTGAACGGCTGTTTCATCAGCACACCATTGGCGATTAGCACGGCTTCATATTTGCCCGGGACGGCCATAGGGCCCAGCGTTTGCTCACGCGGAGTCTCTTCGGGAATCGCGTGATTGGAAAGCGTGTACTCGATGTAGTCAAGAATGTTCCCGTAATAGCTAAAGGGCAGCGTTTTGGGCGAATCGTAATGCAGATCCCAGACAAAGCGGTTGTGTCCCACGTTTTTCGAAAGCGCGAGCATTGGCCCAAACCAATATTCGGGAACGTTCTTTGGAGTGGAATCAGGCGTAGGAGTAAGACTCGTAAATCTGCGCACTAATTTCCCCTGCGAATCGTGAATTTCCAGAGTGAGGACTCCGCTGGGGACGGATTTCAGGTAGTAATCGAAGATCGCGCCGTCCGGAGGATTTTTTCCTGCAGGCGTTTCCGGCGGCAACGGAGTTTCCTGGTCGTTGTCCCAGCGAACGCGAATGGCTGTGGACGGACGAATCAGATAGGCATTGGCGCCGGCTATTTCCGCGCTGGCTTGGCGCAGTGGTGAGAGGTCGTCGAGAATCCATAGGGCGCGGCCGTAGGTCGCGGCGACGAGATCGTTGCCGTGCACGA
>Ga0209624_10002927_pt1 | contig 12379 bp, 11 predicted proteins | sample JacPinW_OM2H0_O1_FD_188565 | JGI IMG/M metagenome (GOLD analysis project Ga0209624, IMG submission 188565) | Forest soil microbial communities from Algoma, Ontario, Canada - Jack Pine, Ontario site 1_JW_OM2H0_O1 (SPAdes) (version 2) | ecosystem: Environmental > Terrestrial > Soil > Boreal... | reverse complement strand
CCGGTTGTTTAGATTTTATTGCATTCAAGCGTTATTTTGTTACACTGAATGCTATATTTTGTCATAGTATACCTGTCTTCGTATAACCAGGGGTGGTAAGCAGCCTCTATATGGCTGATCCTCGGAAGATAGATGAATAACCCCTTAAGGATAAAAAAACATGAACGATCAACAAAATTTCTTTCAATCACTCATTAAATCAGGCATTCACTGGGGACACCAAAAGTCTCGTAGAAATCCTAAAATGGAGCCCTATATTTGGGGAAGTAAAAATGGCGTCAGTTTAATTGATGTTTCCAAAACGGCGCACCAGCTTAATAAAGCTGCAAAATTTTTAGAATCAATAGCAGCTGAAGGTAAACCTATCTTATGGGTTGGCACCAAAAAGGCAGCACAAGAAATTGTTAAAGCAGCTGCAAGCAAATTGCATCAGCCATACGTGACCCATCGTTGGCTTGGTGGCACTATAACTAACTATTCTCAAGTAACCAAATCTCGTACCAAACTTGGTCACTATGAAGATGTTTTAGCTAAAGCTGAAAAATTTCCTTTTTATACTAAAAAAGAGTTAAACGTTATTCAAAAATCAGTTGAACGTTTAAATAAAAACGTTGGCGGTATTCGCTCTCTCACCTGGCCGGTTGGCGCCATTGTTCTGGTTGATATTCTTAAAGAACGCGCCGCATTAAAAGAGGCATTTGGCAGAGTGCCAGTGGTGGCCTTAGTTGATACTAATGCTGATCCTTCAATGGTTGACTTTGTAGTTCCGGGCAATGATGATGCACCACGAGCAATTAAGCTTGTTATTGATTATCTTGCAGATGCTGTTGCCAAAGGTCTTACTGTTGCTCAAACACGGCCAACTGAAACCGCAACGGAAAAAACTTCTACGCCAGAACAAGTTGACCTTACCTTCATCGAAGTTGGTGGCGAAGAAGAAGAAGGCGCTAAACGTAGACCTGGCCGCCGTGGCGATGCATCACCTGCACCAAAAGCTAGCATCGTACCACGCAAAAAAGGTTTTGATGATGATGGCGGCATGCGTAGACGCTCTGTTCGCCCATCTGCTCCACGTACCAAAAAAGAGCAAGAATAGCTTTTATCGTGGAGAGATGTCTGAGTGGTCGAAAGAGCACGATTGGAAATCGTGTATGTCTTGAAAAAGGCATCGAGGGTTCGAATCCCTCTCTCTCCACCAGCCTTCGCCAAGGCTATGGCTGGGTAAACCAGCTTCTTTAATGGATTGACAGTGAAAGTTAATAAACTATGAAAGCACAACGAAGGCTGTCACGCCATAGCTTCATAGAAGCGGCGGCGGACGTGATTCATTAAATACGCCAAGGCCTACGGCTGGGCAGGCCAGCTTCTTTAAAGGATTGAAATTAATATAAGATAAAACTTGCTAACACTAAGCGAAGTAGGGCGGGCACAGCCAGTCTTCGCCAAAGAGGATGAAGTTAGTAACACGGTATAAAAATAAGGGGAATATGTAAGGGTTAGTTACAGAATCTGTCAGGTCTGAAAAGAAGCAGCAGGGGTAACAATACCTTGTATATATTCCCCGTTTTGAGAGTAATGCGCATAATTTTTCTGAAACTTTTACTTATAGAGTGAATCCCATGATGGATACTCAAAATCTTAATCTTGCGCGTAAATGGCGATCAAAGAACTTTGAACAAATTGTTGGTCAAGATCTTTCTATTCGCATGCTCAAAAACAGCTTATATTTAAATCATTATTTTCCGGTGTATCTGTTTGCGGGGCAACGAGGATGTGGTAAAACAAGCACCGCACGCGTGTTTGCTGCTGCAATTAATTGTCAGGAACTTCCTAATTTTCAAAAAAATCCACAAGCAACTGTGTTGCCGTGTATGGCGTGTATCTCATGCCAAGCATATACACAAGGGAATCATCCTGATTTTATCGAAATCGATGCAGCATCAAATACTGGTGTTGATAATGTGCGTCAAATTATCGATTCATCATCGCTTTTGCCGCTTATGGGCAACAAAAAAATCTATCTTATCGATGAAGCGCATATGCTCAGCAAAGCAGCATTTAATGCTTTCTTAAAACTTATGGAAGAGCCACCAGCAACGGTAATTTTTATTTTAGCAACTACCGATACACAAAAAATTATTGAAACAGTACGCTCCCGCTGCTTTCAACTTTTTTTCAAGCCAGTTGATTCTCTTGCTTTGCAAAAACATCTTGCATACATCTGCTCACAAGAACAGATAAACTTTCAAGAAGACGGTCTTGCACTCATTGTGCAGGAAACCGATGGTTCAGCGCGAGACGCCCTTAATCTTCTTGAGCAGGTGCGTTTTTCTGCTGACACTATAACCCGAGAAACAGTGTGCCATGTGCTTGGCTATCTCGATGAGAGCCGACTTCTTAAATTGTTGGAAATTATTTTATATAAAAATGTTCAAGAGCTTTTACAATTTTGCCATGAAAATAGGCTTGAACAATTTTCATCAGAGTTTCTTTGGTCTCGCATTACCAATCTTCTGCGTGCCTGCATTTGGATTAAAAATGGTGTTATCCCTGCTCACGTGCAAGACTATGCATCGCAGCTTCAATTTTTAGTGCGCGGAAAATCACTCGCCTCAATTACCAGTTTGCTCGAGCTCTTTTATATGCAAGAGCCACTGTTTAAAAAGGTCACTGGCCAATATGCCTTCCTTGAAGTTATTCTCTTACGTATATGTCAAAAAAATGAAGGCAATAGTAATTCTAATATGCCTGCTTCAGTAGCAGCAAGTCAGCCTGGCACTACAGAAGAAGATGAAGAGTTTGATACACAAGAGGAAGATGACGACGATGATACTCCCGCATATGAAGAGAAAAGCAACGTATGGGCACCCTTTGTTCAATCAATTGAGCAGCTAAAAGATCCGTTACTCAGTTCTATTTTTAAACAAGCTTCAATAGTTGCCTGTGATCACAACAGTGGTTTGTTACACATAGATTTTCCTAAAGGCTTTACTTTTTTTGCTGATGTTATTGATTCCAGTAAAGCACAATGGGAGCCGTTACTCGAACAAGTTATGAACAAAAAAGTTATCTTACAAGTAACGTTCACCCGCAATGCAAGTATATCAGATGCAGCTCCTAAGCCTGTTGAAACGGTAACTATTAAAAAAGTAGAACCAATATCAACACAAACTGCACCGGTTAAGAACTTTAATACCTATGCCCACAAGAGCAATGGCTTTACTAAAAAAACGGTAACGCAACCACTGCGTGAGCCGCGCATGGATGTTTCTGATGCAGCATTATGGCCACACGCACACCTCTTGCTTAAACATTTTCCCGGCACTATCACACAAATAAAAGAGATCGTATGAAACTTCCGCGTGTTGTAATTGTTGGTCGCACGAATGTTGGTAAATCGACCTTATTTAATCGTCTTTCGGTCAATGCAAAAAGTATGACTTTTGATTATGAGGGAGTAACACGCGATTTCATAAAAGATATCGTGACCTGGAAAGAGTATACCTTTGAGCTCATCGATACAGGCGGTATCAGCTTGCGCAAATCACAGAATGTGATCGACGAGCAGGTGCGATTACGCGCAATCAGCGTTATGCAGTCTGCAGATGTTTTATTGTTACTGTGTGACGGCACCGTTGGCTTAACGCCACTTGACCGCGAAATTGCTCAAGTATGCCGCAAAGTAAATAAAAAAATTATTTTAGTGGTCAATAAATCTGATAATAGCGCCACGCAAGAACATATATATGAGTTTCAACAGCTAGGCATAAAGCCAGTGGTATTGATATCGGCGCTCCATGGTGCAGCTTCCGGCGATTTGCTTGACGCAGTCTGTGATACATTACCAGCACCCGTTGCACATCAGGAAGTAGAAGATGCTGCGTGTAAAATTGTAATTTTGGGAAAACCCAATGTTGGCAAATCTTCGTTGATGAATTTACTAGTCAAACAAGAGCGCTCTATTGTAAGCGATGTAGCAGGAACAACCCGAGAAGCTATTCATGAGAAAGTAACCTTTTATCATCAAGACCTCCTGCTTACCGACACGCCCGGCGTACGCCGTAAGCGCTCAATTGATCAAACATTAGAAACTATGATGGTAAAAAGTGCGTTTCGCGCCGTTGATAATGCTGACATAGTACTCCTTTTGATTGATGCTTCTAGCCATGCAATTGCTGATCAAGAGCTCAAGCTAGCATTTTACGTTTTTGAACATTTCAAATCATTGATAGTGTTGTTTAACAAAGAAGACTTGAGCACCACAGAAATTAAAGCTGATATGGACTATAGCCTCAGCGTATATGATTATTTTTTAAAAAAAGTTCCGCAATTAGCTATCTCCTGTAAAAGTGGTAAAAATGTTGGCAAAGTATTGCCACTTATTAAACAAGTGTATGAGCGCAGCTGCCAAAAATTTTCTGATGATGAACTAACGATGCTTTTTAAAGAAGCATTGCGCCATAAACCACTCTATCATCAACAAATGGTAATCAATGTGATGCGGGTGCGCCAAATTGCCAGCAATCCTATCACGCTTGTTCTCATCACGCAAACACCAGAATGGTTTGGCCCTACTCAACTTGGCTTTTTTGATAATGTACTGCGGTCAAAGTATGATTTGCAGGGAGCACCTATTAAATTTCTCACCAGAAAACCATCTTGATATTGTCTTGCATCTATCTATTGCGGTAGACTAATAAAAAAAGTTGATCTTGCGCATGATAGTTAATAGGAGATGCAATGAATATTCAAATCACCTTTCAAAATTGTGACTCATCGCCAGTCATGGAAAAACATATTAATGAACAGCTCAAAAAAATTATTCATTTTTTAGAGCATGAGCGGGATCCCATTTACATTGAGTTGATTATAATGCCAGGCCACATCCATGCCCATAACCGCGTAGAATTTTTATTAAAAAGTCCTCACTATGATTTGGTAACCCATGAAGAGGGTCCAAAAATTTACAAAGTTCTTGATGATGTTATCGATGCTATGTACGCACGGCTACGCAAAGAAAAAGATCGGCATGTAGAAAACCGTAAGATGGTTGGCCGGCATGATGAATTCAAAAAACAACGGTAATCTTGTTGCCTCTTTTTTATATGTGCAATCCATTATTTTGATGCCAACGCTCTCTTGCAGTTCTATACCAGTGCATGTGCGTTATTATGATATAGACCAAGAGGCGATACTGTCGTATGAAGAAGATGAAAGGATTGCCACGTTTAATGAAGCATTCGGTGTTTCCATAGATCCATATGTTCCGTTTATTCCCGTGAACATATATGATGAAGTAGGAAATAAATGCCCGGAACTATCTATTCACAGCCAGCACATAAAAATGTATTGGAACTCAAATATGCATGGGTTCCCTTTATTATTTCTGCAAGACGATCATTTCACTGTATCGGTTACAAAGGCACTCTATTATTTCAAAAAAAAAGATGGGCAATCTGAGATCCTAAAGAAAGCTGAACGCAATTTTTTGATAAATCCATTAGGGCGGTATAGGCAAGAAGAATATTATAATGCCCCTCAAGTAATAAATAAATTTTTGGACAATGAAATCTTATCCCAAACAATTTGGTGTGATCGAAGCGGTTACAATCATGGTAACTTGGGTTGGTTTGAAATGAAAAAAGAGATACACAAAATGGAAAAAGAAGAACTAAAAAAAGCGGCAAAACAAATTTTGTTATATAATTGTTTAAAAAGAGTTAAAGAATATTTAAACAATGGATTATTAAATAAAGATCTGTATGTTTTGCACAGTATTGCACGTGATAAAAATAATTAATTTGCTTTATATTTCGTTCTTTCTTTTTTTGTTTAACGGTGCTCTATTGGCAATGCAAGAAAATAACAATTTCTTACGCTTTGCTCAAGTATATGGGCACGCTTTAAGGCCACGCCTGATAGACAAACGCAATGCTTTAATAAAAAATACCGCCCAGATACTGCTGGTCGACGGCATTAAAGAAATATATGCACAATCTTTAGATGGTATTCAGCGCTATACGCTTATTAAAAGTAATAACGATCGCATTGTAGCAGAAAAATCATTAACAACAGCAACAATAACTTGTAAACTTACGAGAAGCATTGGTTCTTCTGAATCATTATCAGAGCATTATTTTGATGCAATCAAAGAATTGATAGAAAAATACAGCAATAAATAAAGGGCTTCATGTTTTTTTCAAGATTAAGTGCGGTATACTTACTAACTTTTTTTACACATCTATTTATCCATTCTATGGATAATACAATAAATCTACCGGTTGATTCATTCAAAACTATTCATATTAACGGCAAACCTACCCAAATGCTCTCCTTGCAGTATGAAAATTTTCCATTGTATGTTTGCTACACAGCACAGCTTGCCAATGATGCTTCTATCCAGGCATTTCAAAATAAAGAACAACCAGAGCAAATCGCTGTTACCTACTGGAAGCTTTCTAAAAATAAAAAATTTCAAAAAGGTCATATCCTTGATGAAGATATATTCCACAGATTCGAAAAGATAAAACAAAAATCAGAACAGATTCTCACAGCGCCTGAGATAGAATTGTTAGAGGCTCTTTATTTATTGAGCAATCCGCCATTACCCGAATCTTCTCAAATTAAAGATCAAAACACCGCTTGATAAAATCATTCACGAACATGCCATCAGGATCTAGCAACTGTTGTAGGTTTTTAAACGCCTGCACATGGCTATGGTCATAGACATCCAAGAGATCATGATACGTTAAATGATGAAATTTTCCCCAGTGGGGTCGGCCTTTAAACCGTTTCATCGCATATTCAAAATCTTGAAAAAACTGCTCGTATTCATCAAAATAGTTCAAAATGTTAATCGTGATGTATGCTGTTTTGCGGCCATAGCACGGGCTTAAATACGAGCTCTGCGTAGGCGGACCAAAACGGCACGTAATTAAGCTTGCCAATGGTTGCTCAGGATTATGATATTTTTGATAGATCTGCTCAAGTTCTGCTAATGCTTGTGGAAAATCTTCAAAGGGCACTGCTATTTCTTGTTCAATATACCATTGCACACTAATAGGTGTTTTAAGCGGTGAAAGGCTTCTATAGGCATAATCAACATGCTCTTTCATTTGCAAACCATATAAACCTGTTTCAAGACACCATGGCCCGATCTGATAGAGATAAGAAAATGAACGCACCGCACATTGATTAAGCAATCTATTAAATACACAATCATTCATGGCGTAATGGAATGGACTGATATCTACGGCCTCCTGCGTTTTATCCCATGTGAAAAGCAATGCTTTATCACTGCCTGGGCAAAACATATACATCCAATAATCATGGTGTTGATAAAGCTGCTCATAGGTATCCATAATCTCGGTAATTGGCACTAGAGTGCGGCTATGCTTCACCTTAAAAAGTGGCTCACACTGCACGGTGACCGCATAAATAAATCCTAACGCTCCTAAATGCACTCGTAATAGTGGCAACCATTCACCGTGTGTTTGAGCATCGATGGTATACAAGTTACCGCGCGCATCGATAATCTGCATACCCACAATATAATCAGAAAGATTGTATGCATGCCCAGTACCATGCGTGGCAGTTGCAATGGCACCAGCAATACTTTGCTCAGTAATAAAGCCTTGGTTGCTTAAACAAAGATTATGCTCGGCAAGCAGTTTTACCAAATCTTTCAATTTTATGCCTGCTTGCACCGTAATCTGACGTGCACTTGCATCATATGCCAAGAGTGCATTCAGCGCATCCGTATTAATAAGATAACCATCAGTGCATACTAAATCGGTCCATGAATGGCCGGAGCCTACTGCTTTTACTGTACCTTTAGTTGCATGAGCATCTCGAATAATTTCTTGCACTTCATACAACGTTTGAGGATAAAAAATAGCACGAGGAGTACAGTGCTGTGTGTTTCCCCAATTTGTCCAATCAGATTGCGCATGGATACCTAATGATACTAATAATATAAAGAGCATGCTTCTTGCCATCTACTTTTCCTTAATCTCATTATAAGTTTTAATAATTGTTATCTTTATAAAAGAAAAAGTAAATTAATGGAATCGTTTCCAATGCCTGCTATTATTTGAAGATTTTAATAGAATAAGAAATAGTTGCAACAATAGTATTTTTTAAAGGAATTCTTATGCGTATCAGACTGTTGCCTATTTTTTTAAGTTTATCTTCGATACTTAATGCTATGGAGCTTTATAAGCACCAAAAAACCTTTCATAGCCCAGAACAACTTTTTCAGGCCATAAAAGAAAATAACTTAAATGCAGTTCACATGCTCCTTCAAAAAATAGATGTAAATTGCCAGGATAAGTGCAACAACACACCACTCTATGTAGCTGTAGAGAATGGCAATTTGTCTATTGCCAAACTTTTAATAGAAAAAGGCGCAAAAGTAAATGCTCAAGATATCGATTTGCTTACGCCTCTTCATGAGGCCTCTCGTAAAGCCAATATAGAAATTATGCAACTTCTTATAGAAAAGGGAGCAGATATTAATTGCAAGGATTGTGATCAAGAAACGCCATTACATTATGCGGCAGCAGTTAATAATTCCGTACCATTAGAGCAACGCCTAAGAGCCGCAACAATACTTATTAGTAAGGGTGCCGATATCAATGCAAGCGACGATGAAGAGGGAACTCCTTTATTCTATGCAATACACGCGGGAAATTGTGATATGGTTCAGCTTTTAATATCAAAGGGAGCTTCTATAGAGAACAATGATCCTTTGTTAATAGCCGTTGACTCCGACATAAACATTTTATCTTTTTTATTAAGCAAGGGCGCTGATCCGGATGCTTGTTTCGTAGATGGCAGCACGCCCTTATTTGTTGCTTGCGATTTATTAGACGTTGAGAGAGTAATGCAGCTGCTCAAATATGATGTAGATCTTGATTTCACACCAAATGGAAGGACAGTTTTTGATTTTATAGACCTCCTAGAAAGCAAAAGACATGATGAAGAAGACCGGCATAAAATTGCGGAAATTAAATCACTTATTACTAAAGCTGCTTTACAAAAAAAGATAAAAACAGCGGAAAAAATTCGCTTGGTATTACTCCCTGAAAACACTAACCATGCAAATGCATTTTCATACCCGGTACTTGCTGCTTTAAACAGAAAATAACTTTACACGTCACTTTTATCTCTTTTCAGCTGCGATAAGAATGGTAATTCTGCCAGATTTTTATGAATCGTTACATATTCTAGAATCCGAGAGCTACCAAGAAGCCGCTTCTCTTCTTTAAATTTTGCCTCTTCTTGCCGTTGCCTTTCTGCTTCTAAAACCCGAGCTTCATCAGCTTCTCTTTTAGCTTTTTGCTGTTCTTCTGCTCGAGCAAGTATGTTTTTTTTATTTTTTTTTAGCAACAGAGAAATTCCTTTTTGAAACAAGCTTTTTTCTTGAGCAATATCTCGTGCCGATTTGCCATCATATTTTTTATCCGGATCAGCGCCGTACCTTAAAAACAAATCAACAAATTCCGGTACTCCTAATCTAATTGCCTCCATCAAAGGTGTGGTAAACTTATGAGAGAGGGTATAGTAGAGGTCATAGGCTGAGCCGCCAAAATCAACATATGCCGCTACGTCTAACCCTGTTGAATTCTTTTGTTGTATACAACAGCCTCCTTTAATCAAATATTCTAAGCACGTAACATAATTTGCTATAGTATTTCTACATTCCTTTGCTTCACGCATATAGCGAATAAGAAGACTACACGAAACGGTTTCATGGCAATCCGTGTAAGCAGCTAGGCCTTGATTGCTCCAATATAAATTTTTCATTATATTGCTTATTCCACCAAGCTTAATTATCATTGCCACGGTATCTGGATCACCATAGAAAGAGGCTAAAGCAATTGGAAGGCAATACTGTTTCCAAGAATAAGGGCCCCAATCGCTCTCCCATTCTATAAGAACATCCGCACCACTCTCAACAAGATATCCGACAAAAGCCGCACTTTTTTTCTTCCTCAAGGCAGCAGAAAGCATGTTGCTGCCATAAAAATCATTAATTCTATTCAATGGGTAAAATTGAGCCATATTACCTCCCTTTTTCCAATCTTCTTCTAAAATATCGAGCGCATTTATCTTCTCGAAGAAGCTATCTGCCAATGCCTCAGCTTTCTTTTTGCCGTTATACGGTTCTTCTTCCATAGCAATACTAGAGTTGGCATACAATGATATAAGTGCTAAGGCGATACAAAGTAATTTTTTCATACGATGGTTCCCTTATCCCTTTGCAAGCTCGTCAATTAATTTTGCGCGGTTGCTATATAATTAAATATTTACATTGGTCAACAAAAACTACTAGCTTGCAAACTAACATCACTTCAGGCGGTTGTGTCATTTCTTAGCGATAAGCTCTTCTATCGCAGCTATAAATTCTCGCGGATCACGGCCATACAGTTCTGGGCCCCATTGCTTTATCACTGCTTGCGTGACTGGATTAATCAACAAAATCGTAGGGAACCCAAACACACGGTAGCGCTGCAAAAGATCGCTATTTTCATTGCATGAGCCATCAATTTTGACTGGCACGGTATGAGCCAATAAAAATTCTTGTACAGCAACATCTGCAAACAGCGTTGCATCAATTGCTTTGCAAATTGAGCAAAATGGCGCACCAATATCAACAAGCAATGGTTTGCTCTCACGTTTCGCTTTTTCTAAACCGCATGCATAACTATTTTCCCATCCTGCATGAGTAGCACTGCATTGATCGGGAGATAATGTTTGGCACGCTTTAAAACCGAATACCACCGATGCTGCAATGAGCACGATTCCTAAGCCCGTATACACCCGCTGCCAAATCTTGCTATGCGCTCGTTTGGCAGTTATCAAGAATATGAGCCCTACACTCACGCTAAAGAGCACAATAATCCAGCTCATCACCGACCATGGCAAAATATTATTGAGAAAGTAAAGACACATTGCCAGCATCAAATAACCAAACAACTTTTTAATTTCTACCATCCACATCCCAGCACGTGGCAATAATGTCAGCGAACTAGAAAAGGTGCCGATAATTAAGAGTGGAATTCCTAAACCAATACCAAACGTAAAAAGTAACAAAAAGCCTAACAACTTGCTACCCAATGTGGTAACAATTAAGAGCAATGAAACTAATCCTGGTGAAAGACAAGGCGAGGCCACAATGCCACTAATAGCGCCAAAAGCGAATGCTGAAATAAATGAGCCGCCACTAACTTTATGTTCACGCGGTTGCAAGAAACGGGGAATATACATCTCGTATACGCCAATCATTGAAAGCGCTAAATAAATAAGCAAAACCACCAGTGGAATAATAAATGCCGGATGATTCATCAGCTGGCCCATCGCTTGCCCTGCAAATGCAGCAAGCAAACCAAGAATCGCAAATGTCGTTGCAATGCCAATTGTGTAACTAAGCGCTAAACAAAAGCTGGTGAACAATGATTTACTTTGTTGCGCCTGTAAAATACCTGCCGTGATTGGGATCATAGGATAGATGCACGGCGTTAAACTCATAAGCAAGCCGAGCAAAAAAACCATGATCAAACGAAGCAGTAATGAATCGCTTTGCTTCATTGTATTAGAAATAATATTCAAGAATGATGATGAAGGTTTACATACGTCAGATTTGGAAGATGATGTGCGTGCCGCTGATTCTGTTTTCTGTGTCTGAATCTCTTGCGGGCTAGGAATATCAACAGCAGTTTGTATTTCTGCTTGCACTCTTTTTTCCTGACCCAGAGCAATCGTCTCTTGTATCATACCTTTTGATTTAAGGTAATAAGAAATGCACAGATGTGTATTCTCTAACGGCGCATCATCTTGCACCTCTATAGGCACGCTAATGCAAACATCTCCTGAGAGCGCATTTTTATACTCATTAAATGCTGGATCAAAAAATGGTGCCGGTTCACTACCATGCCATTGACCAAGATTGATAGCAGGATTATCGATCGTAAAAGTAAGATAATCGCTATAGAGCATATCGTCTGTTTCAAGAGGAATCTCAAGTACTATCTCTTTATCACTAATACGATGTTTAACAGAATTGGTTATCGAGCATGTAATTATCTGCATATTCAAAAGAGATAACAGTAAGACAAAAAAAATATGAAACTGACGCATATATGCCCTTATTCAATAGATAAATTCATTGATTTTTAATCTCATAAAGTTACACTGAGTATATCTATTTTTATGTAGTTGGCAAAAAACGATTTACCGTACTTAAATTTTTAAATTTTACGTGGGGCTATAGCTCAGTTGGTAGAGTGTATGGATGGCATTCATAAGGTCACCGGTTCGACCCCGGTTAGCTCCACCAGCCTTCGCCAAAGGCTACGGCTGGGTAAACCAGCTTCTT
>Ga0209624_10002926_pt1 | contig 12382 bp, 15 predicted proteins | sample JacPinW_OM2H0_O1_FD_188565 | JGI IMG/M metagenome (GOLD analysis project Ga0209624, IMG submission 188565) | Forest soil microbial communities from Algoma, Ontario, Canada - Jack Pine, Ontario site 1_JW_OM2H0_O1 (SPAdes) (version 2) | ecosystem: Environmental > Terrestrial > Soil > Boreal... | reverse complement strand
TCGGTCGCGCGGCAGTCGGCCGTGAATCGCGTGAGCCCCGCCCCTCACCGCCGCATCGCGGCTGCGCGCGATCTCAAACGCAGCCCAGCGCCAGGCCACAACCGTCTCCATGAGGCCGGATACCGCACGTTGCAACACCGGCGAACGGTAGCGCAGGTCCGACGCCTCGCCGATCGCAGCGTCAATCACCGGATCAAGCGCAATGACACGACGCAACAGGTCGCGTCGAAGCGCTCGAAACTGGTCAAGATTAGCGCTGGCAATCAAAAAACAATCGGCAAACCCGTCCATGATCTCCGTCGACAGCGAAGCAAGTTCCGCCCCAAGTTTTCGCCGGGAGCGGCCGAGATCCGTCAAGGCCAGCACGACGCCCGCGCTCACGATGCCGATGCCGATCTCGAGCGCGCGATCGATGGCCAGGATGACGACGCTGCCGGTATCGCTCGCCCCGACCGGTCCGAGAACGTCGCTCGCCAGAATCGCCGCCGTGTAGCCGGCAAGCGCCGCGGCATAGGCCGCGAAATTGCGCAAAAGCGTCGCGATAAAGGCGCTGACCGCGCACCACAGCGCAAGTCCGACGAGAAAGCCGATCCTGTCCTGACGAAACAAGGCGGCAAGAATCACGATGCCAATCGCTCCGATAACGGTTCCAAGCAGTCGGAACGGGGCTTTGCGCAGCGAGGCCCCGAGCACCGGCGTGCAGACGATCGCGGCTGTTGTCGCCGCCCATGACGGTTCGCTGAGCTCAAGCTCGAAGGCGACATAGAGCGCAAGACAGACGGACACCCACATCCTCAGGCCAAAAAGAAGCGCTGGCGTTGCACCGCGCAACCATTCGGCAAGCGACGCGCCAGGGGACTTGCTGATTGTGGGGCTGGCGACGGTCATGCGTGCGATTATATCACGGCGAGCAGCCCGCCATCGACATAGATGATCTGTCCGTTCACATAGTCGGAAGCGGCCGAGGCGAGGAACACGGTGACGCCGATGAGGTCCTCCGGCTTGCCCCACCGTCCCGACGGCGTGCGGCCTTTGACCCAGGCGTCGAACTTGGGATCGTCGAGCAACGCGCGGTTCATTTCGGTCGCGATATAGCCGGGGCCGATCGCATTGGCCTGGATGTCGTGCTTGGCCCATTCCGCCGCCATGGAGCGGGTCAGCATCCTGATGCCGCCCTTTGCCGCGACGTAAGGGGAGATGGTCGCGCGCGCGACCTCGCTCGCGAGCGAGGCGATGTTGATGATCTTGCCTCCGCGCCCGCGGGCGATCATCCGCTTCGCCGTCTCGCGGCCGACCTGGAATGCCCCAGTGAGATGGATTTCGACCACACGACGCCACTCGTCGGTCTTGAGATCCACCATCGGCTTGCGAAACTGAATGCCGGCGTTGTTGACGAGGATGTCGATCTCGACGCCTGCAGCGTCGAAATGTTCGAACGCTGCGATGACCGCTCCCTCGTCGGCGACATCGAAGGGGCGCGTTTCGATCTTATGCCCGGATTCCGCAAAAGACTTGGCGGCATTCGCGAGCTTCTGCTCGTCGCGGCCGTTGAGAATGAGTGTGGCGCCGGCGGTCGCGAGGCCGCGCGCCATGGCGAGCCCAAGCCCCTCCGAGGATCCGGTGACCAGCGCCGTCTTGCCGGTCAGGTCGAAAAGCTTGTGCCCATCCATCGTTGGTTCTCGAGCGTTTTGAATGGCGATGGAATCATCGCGGGGTCTCTATCTTGGCGGAAAACCTAGTACTTGCATCCCGCTTCGATATGCTTCGGCTCCGGCGCCTCCCAATCAGGCGCCGGAATCGCATTGAAGGGCGACGTGAAAGTCTGCTTGACGGCCTGAAACTTGACGGGGTTGGGATTGCCGGGAGCGTAGTCGACAATCCAGAAGTAGTCGTAATTCGTGTCCGACCAGGATTCCGGCGCTTGGCCAAGCCGAAGCAATTGGCGAAAAGTCACGTCCCGCCCGCGATAGTCCTTTTCGAGCTTGCGGCTGGCGATATGTTTGTGCTCCCACGCGACGATCACAATCTTCCCATCGTATTCGTGCTTTGACATGAGATCGCGCGCCGCTTCCTGGGTGCGCGCACTGATCTGCGCTTCCGCGGCGTCGTCGCCCTCGTCCTTAGTCGGGACCACCGAATAGTCGATGACCGGAAGGCCCCAAGTCTGGGCGGCCGGGGTAATCGTTTCAAGCGGATGCAAGGTGACGGCCATGAAGGCCGCCGGCCCTTGGCCAGGCGCGAACAAGGATTGCGTCGCGCCCTGGCCGAGGAATTGCTTGGCGAGAGCGTCGGCGCGTTCACGGCCAAGGTCGCAAAGCGCGTAGGCGTTCAACTTCTCGGCGTGACGCAGGATGATGACGCGCGCAGGCTGAGCCACAGCGATCGGCGTCGCCGCCAAAACCACGAGACCGGCAAGAGACGTGAACCAGACCGCAGCGTTCATTGTCTTTCATCCGTGCAAGGGAGTTCTCGAGCCGAGAGCGGTCACGCCGCCAAGTCGATCCGCACGGGCGTATGGTCGGAGGCCTTGTCGCGCCCGCGCATGTCCTTGTCGATCGTGACCGATTGGAGCTTGTCGGCGGCCTCGGGAGACAAGAGCAGGTGGTCGATGCGGATGCCGTTGTTCTTTTGCCAGGCCCCAGCCTGATAATCCCAGAAGCTGTAGAGTCCCGCGGCGTCGGTGGTGGCGCGCAGCGCGTCGATCAGGCCGAGCGATATGAGCTCGCGGAACTTGAAGCGCGTTTGAGGCAAATACAGAGCGTCGTTGACCCAATCCTCGGGACGCGCGGCGTCGCGCGCGTCGGGAATGACGTTGAAATCGCCGGCCAGCACGAGCGGCTCCTCGTATTCGAGGATTTGGCGGGTGTGGATGATGAGCCGCTCCAGGAAGGCGAGCTTGTAAGGATATTTCTCCGAGCCCACGGGATTGCCGTTCGGCAGATAGACGCTCGCCACCCGCACCACGCCGTCACCGGCCGGGACGACCGCCTCGATATAGCGCGACTGCGAGTCGTTCTCGTCGCCCGGCAGCCCGCGCGCGACCTCGAATGGCCGCTTGGAGAGAATTGCGACGCCGTTGAATGTCTTCTGCCCGTGGGTCTCGATGTTGTAGCCAAGCTCCTCGATCTCCATGCGCGGAAATTGCTCGTCGAGGCACTTGATTTCCTGCAGGCAAAGAACGTCGGGCTGGACCTCCTTCAGATAGGCGAGGAGATGGGGCAGTCTCTGGCGGACGGAATTGACGTTCCAGGTGGCGATGCGCAAGCGCGAGGGTCCTTGAGCTTAAGGGTGGCGCCAATTTGACATGCTTTGTTCGGCGAGGGGAGGGCGTCACACGGTCGGCGACGACCGGCTTGGCGGCGCCTTAAGGTCCGGTTCGGCGCCACCAAGGCGCGCCAAGCGCCGGGCGCCCTCGCGTTCGATCAGCGCCTTGAGCGCCTCGCGAATCAGGCTGGACTTCTCCTTGAGCCCCGTTAATTCGTGAGCCTCGGCCACGAGTTCGTCGTCGAGCGATAGTTACGCGCATCATCAACCTCCGCCGCCCACTCGCCGCTCGCCACTCGCCGCTAATCCTCGATCGCCTGATAGGCCAGCGCGCGCAGGTCAAGCTCCGGCAGGTCGAAGCTCATCATCGACTGCGTCATGAAGAGGCCGACCACCTGCTCCTTCGGATCGACCCAATAGTGGGTCTTCGCCGCGCCGGACCAGCCGAACTCGCCGACTGAGCCGGGCGCCGCGGACTGCGCCACATCCAAAAGCACCCGCGAGCCGAGGCCGAAGCCATAGCCGGGCATGGGCAGGCCGCCGATCTCGAGGGGCAGGAGCGCCGCCGGCACGTGATTCGCATGCATGAGCTCGAGCGTCTTGCGCCCGATGATGCGCTCGCCGTCCAGCTCTCCGCCATTGGCCAGCATCTGGGCGAAGCGGAAATAATCGCCGATGGTGCTAAAGAGACCATGGCCGCCGCGAACGAAGACGCCCGGCGAGTCGACGGGGTAAGACTTCGACACGTCGATCCGGTCGTTGACGCCGCCCATCCAAGCCGCGAACTCGCTGCCCATGGTCGCGGCCGGCGTGATCACGTCCGGACGGCCATAGATCGCGGCCACGCGGTCCCGCTTTTCGGGCGGGACGCCGAAGGCCGTGTCGGTCATGCCCAACGGTTCGAACAGGCGTTCGCGCAGGAAATCGCCGAGGAGACGGCCGGAAATCACCTCGATCACCCGGGCCGCGACGTCGATGCCAACGCTGTAGCGCCAGCGGGACCCCGGCTGAAACGCGAGCGGAAACCGCGCCAGATCGTCGATGGCCTCTTCAAGCGTGTGGTGAGCGGCCAATAGCTTGGATTCCTTGTACATCTTGCCAACGCCGGCTTCCTCGACGAAATGGTAGGAAAGGCCGCTCATATGGGTCATCAAGTCGCGGATCAGGATCGGGCGGACCGGAGCGACCAGAGTTCCGTCGGCCTCCAAAACCTTCACCGAACCGAAAGCCGGAATGTATTTCGCCAGCGGTTCGATAAGCCTGAAGCGTCCTTCCTCGAGCAAGGTCATGAGCGCCGTGCAGATGATCGGCTTGGTCATCGAGTAGAGGCGGAAAATCGTATCGGCGGTCATCGTCGAGCCCGCCTCCTTGTCGCGCCAGCCGAACGCGCCCGCCTGCACGACTTTGCCGCGCCGAGCGATGAGCGTACTGATCCCGGCGTAAACCCCGCGATCGATATAAGTCTGCATCGCCGGTCTGATGCGCTCGAGGCGCCTGGCGCTCATTCCGACCGCTTCAGACGGTTCGACTGCGTAGTTCATGTTTCCTCCGTTTTGCGGGCGGTGACGCCACCGCCGCCGTCGAAATCGGCTCAAACGCCTCGGGCCAAGGCAGCCACCCTGCCGATTTGGAGTTGCCCGGGGCTCTCTAAGGCGGTAGCTGCTTTAGACGACGATATGACGAGGGCGTAAACCTCCCATGAGGGCTTGATGGCCAAGCGTAGGTTCACGATCGTTCTGATCAAGCCGTCGCATTACGACGACGACGGCTATGTCATCCAGTGGCGCCGCTCGACAATCCCCTCCAACAGCCTGGCCAGCGTCTATGGCCTATTGCTGGAATGCTCCGAAGCCCACGTTCTCGGCCCCGACGTCGAAATCGAGTTCGAAATCTACGACGAGTGCAACACCATCATCGATTTTCCCGCCATTGGGAAGCGCATTCTCGCTGGCGGCGGAATGGTTGCTCTGGTCGGCGTGCAATCGAATCAGTTCCCGCGCGCGCTCGATATCGGCCGCCAGTTTCGCAAGCAGGGCGTGACCGTCGCCGTCGGCGGCTTCCACGTATCCGGCTGCATCGCCATGCTGCCCGAATTGCCGCCTGACCTGAAAGAGGCGCAGGCCCTGGGCATGATCCTGTACGCGGGGGAGGGCGAGGGCCGGCTCGCGGACTTCCTGAAGGACGTCGATTCGGGCAAGCCGAAGCCCGTCTATAATTACCTGAACGACATGCCGGATATGGCCGCTGCGGCGATTCCGGTGCTGCCGCGCCCTGTGGTGACAAAAGTCGCCGGGCACTACACCAGCTTTGACGCCGGACGCGGTTGCCCGTTCCAGTGCAGCTTCTGCACCATCATCAACGTTCAGGGGCGCAAGTCGCGCTATCGGACCCCGGACGACGTCGAGGCGATCGTGCGCGCCAACGCCGCGCAAGGCGTCACTCGCTTCTTCGTCACCGACGACAATTTCGCCCGTAACCGCAACTGGGAGCCGATCCTCGATCGCCTCATCGAATTGCGGGAGGAGAAAGGGTTCCGAATCCGGCTCCTGCTCCAGGTTGACACGCTCTGTCACAAGATCCCAGGCTTCATCGAAAAGGCCGCGCGGGCTGGCTGCAATGCCGTCTTCATCGGGCTTGAGAACATCAACCCCGCGTCTCTCATGGGCGCCAAGAAGCGCCAGAACAAGATCTGGGAATATCGCGAGATGCTGCAGATGTGGCGGCGCGCGAAAGTCATGACCTGGGCCGGCTATATCCTCGGCTTTCCGACCGACACGCCGGAATCGATCGCCCGCGACATCGACACCATCAAGCGCGAGCTGCCGATCGACATTCTCGAATTTTTCTTCCTCACGCCTTTGCCGGGCTCCGAGGACCACAAGACCCTCCATCTCAAGGGCGCATGGATGGAAGCGGACATGAACAATTACGACCTCGAACATGTCTGCGCCAACCACGCGATCATGTCGGCGGACACCTGGCGCGGCGTCTATCGGGACGCCTGGAAGCGCTATTACTCGGACGCGCATGTCGAGACCGTGCTGCGACGAGCGGTGGCGAGCGGGATCAGCCCGCGAAAGATCACTGATGCCATGACGGTGTTCTCGGGGGCGTCGCGGATCGAGCGCGTGCATCCGCTCCAATTCGGCTACGTGCGACGCAAGATCAGGACGCAGCGCCGGCAGGGCCTCCCCGTTGTGAACCCGCTCATGTTCTATCCCTGGCGGACGTGGGATTTCCTATCGGTTGCCGGAAAGTGGGCAGCGCTCGCCTTGCGCTACCGCTCCATTCTGCGGCGCGTGCTCGCCGACAAGGACGGCGCGGCTTATGTCGACGAGGCGCTGAAGCCCGCGGTCGAGGTTGACCACGACCACGATTTCGTTGCTGGCTACGCCGACAAGATTCCCGATACTTACGGCGCGCCGAAGCGGGAGCACGCGCAAGTCGCTGCTCAGTAAGGTTCAGGCGAAGCGGCGGCCAGCCGGCCTGTGCTCGACACGCGCGCGCCAAACTCCGATGGATGATGAGGGTTCTGACGGAGCTTCGGAGGCAACGCGCCGCCGCGGGACTATCTTTGTCCGAAGGAGAGAATGATGCCGCGCACTTGGCTTGTTACTGGCGGTTCGCGCGGTCTCGGCCGTGCTCTCTGCGAGGCGGTCGTGCGGCGGGCGACAATCTGGTCGCGACCGCCCGTGACGCCAGTACGCTCGCCGATCTCGTCGCGAGGGGAGGTGAACGCGTCTTACCCGTGGCACTGGACGTGACCGACGGCGATGCGGCTCTCAGGGCGGTCGCCGGGGCCGTCAATCGTTTCGGTGGCCTCGATATCGTCGTGAACAATGCCGGCTACGGCGATGTTGCGCCGATCGAGGACACGGGCATCGACGAGTTCCGGGCACAGATCGAAACCAATCTGTTCGGTACGATCATTGTGACCAAGGCCGCGATCCCGCTGTTCCGCGAGCGTCGCACGGGCCGGTTCATCCAGATCTCGTCGATCGGCGGTCGCGTCGGAGCGATGGGGCGTGGACCCTATTGTGCCGCCAAGTTCGGCGTGGAGGGCTTTTCGGAGGTGTTGGCGGGAGAACTCGCGCCGTTCGCCGTGCACGTCACCATTGTCGAGCCGGGTGGCTTCCGCACCGACTTCGCGGGCTCTTCGACAAGGATCGCAGAAGGTAATCCTGCCTATGCCGAAACGGTCGGCAAGACGGCGGCGATGCAGCGGGCATATGACGGGCGCCAGCCTGGTGATCCCACAAAGGCGGCTCAGGCGATCATGGCATTGGCGAACACAGAGACGCCGCCGCTGCGCTTGGTGCTCGGAAGCGACGCTTACGCGCGCGCGGAACACAACGACGAAGCTCGGCTGGCCGAACTGCGCGGGTGGCGGACGACAAGCGTCTCCACCGACTTTGGGAGATGAGAGTTCGAAGCTGAATGTGCGAGACCGCGACGGCTGAGTGAAAGGGCTAGCGGACGTGCTTAACTCTCGGCGCGCCGGCTCAACCCCGACATGACGGCCAGCCCGTCCGCCCAAAGCCGCCGTGTTAGCGCCTCGGCCCCCTCATCGCGCGCGAGCGCCGCCGCCTCGCCCGCCCAGAGCGGGGGAGAAATCGCCGCTGCCGCGCTTTTCAGCCATAGCCCGCAGCGGCGCCGCCGCTCACACCGCCAAGGGGAACCGCGGTGCGTCCTCGCACATCGGTCCGATCTCGGCCACGAACCGATTGACGAGACCGCGCGCAGGGCGTCCGGTGAACACGTTCGTAAGCCGCGTTGCGTCGTCTCTTGCGCTCGCGAGCGCGGCGCGATGCGTCGGCGAAGTCGTCGCCTCCGGCGTGCGCAGATAGGCGGCGCCGACCTGGGCTGCGTCCGCGCCGAGCGCGAACGCAGCCGCAATCCCGCGCCCGTCGCTGATTCCGCCAGCCGCCACGACCGGCAAGCGCACGGGGTCGCGGACTTGCGGCAGGAGCGAGATCAGACCCGGTCGGGCGTCGATGTCGTCGGATAGGAACATGCCGCGATGCCCGCCAGCCTCGCGGCCCTGGGCAATGATTGCGTCGACCCCATTCTGTTCGAGCCGGCGCGCCTCGGCGACGGTCGTGGCCGATGAGAGGATCAGCGCGCCGGCCGCTTTGACGCGCGAAAGCAACTCGGCGGGCGGTAAGCCGAAATGAAAGCTGACGACCGTCGGCCGTGTCTCTTCAATCACTGCGCACAAGCGCGCGTCGAAGGGCGAGTGGACCCGGCCCTGCGGGAATGGCGGATGGATCGATGCTGGCCTCGGCATAATAGGGCGCGAACCGCTTGCGCCAGCGCGCCTGGATTTCCGGATCGGGCTCAGGCTCGGCGTGGCAAAAGAAGTTCACGTTGAAAGGCGCGCTCGTCGCATTCCTGACAGTGGCGATCTGTTCGCGCAGGCGGTCGGGCGTGAGCATAGCCGCCGGCAATGAGCCAAACCCGCCTGCCCGGCAGACGGCGATTGTCAGCTCGGAACCCTGCGCGCTGGCCATCAGCGCCTAGACGAGGGGAATCTTCTACGGGTCATCAAACTCGTTCCTGTCGGCGACGCCGACGGGACGAGGATAAGGCAGCAAGTCCGAAGAATTACGCGCTAAAGAGGAATCGAGCTTTCAAAGACTGGCGGAGCCACTGATCCCGAACAAAAAGCGCTTCTAAAATTCGGTTTGAGCTCAGTCCGACCCCGCCGTCTCCATTATCAAGGGTACTCGACTTTTGGGCCCGTCCGAGGCGCCGCCTTCGATACGCTCCCCCTCGACAGCCTCGGGCTCGACCAGGCCCTCGGCGGCCAGCCAATGACGCTCGGCCTCGCCTTCGGGAGATCCTCCGTCGAGCCACAGAAAATAGGCAATCTCGCGGACACGCTCGTCGCGGTTAATCATGGTTTGTCCCCGGTTCTAGTGGGCCACGTGGGCTGCGTTTCGCTTACGCGTCGCGGCGGCCTTTTTACCTGCCGCGGATCGGCTCGCAGACGATCGCGAAGCCGACGCCGCACACCGAAAAGGTTTGGGTCAATCCGCGGTCCGATTCACCGCACCAAGCTAAGCGCTTAACATTTGAGTAAGCCTGTTAACCCGGCGTTATCGCGCAGCGGAACATGCGCGCTCCGCGGCCGTTAGGTTCAGTAACATTTTCGCCGATGCGGCGTCGGCCGCCATGGGAAAGACGATGGTTCAATCGATGAACGACAATAATCCATTGAGCGGCGTCACGGTGCTCGTTGTCGAAGACGATTTACTGCTAGCGATCGACCTGGAGGACACGCTTGCGGGGATGGGCGCGGTCGTCGTCGATGTGTGCCACACTCTTGACGAGGCGATGGCGTGGGCTGATGCCGACGACTTCGCAGTGGCTGTTCTTGATTTCAGCCTCGGCTCGGATTCGGTGACGCCACTTGCGCGTCGTCTGGCACGCCAAAACGTGCCCTTCATTCTTCATACGGGGATGTCGCGCGGTGAACCGAGCTTGATGGAGTGGAGAGACGCTCTGATTGTCGAGAAACCCGCCTCTCCCCATACCTTGGTGGCAGCAATAAAAAGCGTGCTAGCCGGCGAGCCTGCGCGAAGGCAGGGCCGGCGCTAGCCTGCTGCGCGCCGGACCTTGCGCTCGGCCGGCGGCTGCGGCGCCACGTCGAGTTCTAAGAGCTCGACCAACTTAGCGCGAGCGCGACTGAGGCGACTCTTGATCGTGCCAATGCCCACTTGGCACACAACCGCGGCTTCCTCGTAAGAGAGGCCACTCGCGCCGATCAACGTCAACACCTCTCGCTGCTCAGCAGGGAGTTTGGTCAAAGCATTTCGGAAGTCTTCGAGATCGAGATGGCTTTCCTGGTCGCCAGGAACGGTCAGACGGCGCGCGTATAAGCCATCGCTGTCTTGGACTTCGCGGGAGCGTTTGCGATAATTCGAGTAGTAGATATTGCGGAGGATGGTGAACAACCAGGCCCTTAGGCTCGTCCCAGGTTGGAACTTCTCTGAATTGCTCCACGCCCGCAGGAGCGATTCCTGAACCAAATCGTCGGCGAGCGAAACCGAGCCGGACAAAGAAATCGCAAACGCGCGCAAATTCCTCGTTTCCGCGAGCAGATCGTCCTTAAACTCAGTCGAGGGCATCGCGCTTCCCCTGAGCCTTCGAGGCGCTCTTGTCGTCCTCGAGACGAGCCAACAGCTGCAAGAACTTGTCAGGCAGGGGCGCCTGAACCAAGTCCGCATAATGCGCTTCGAGCGCGCGCCCGATCGCTTGCACAGCCTCAGAGCCAGCCTCGGCCGGCAAATCGGGCGCAGGGCCCGGTTTTTCAAATTTGGACACGCGCACGGCATTCATAATCAGCACCCCAGCCACTCCAAACCGACAGCGCGCCGTTTTGGTTCCCTCAACGGCGCAAATTTCATTAATTTTCAAAGGAAGCCAAACGAACCGGGCCCCGACGCATGTTACGGGGCCCCCCGGCGAGCGACCTCGACAACCGCAGAAATAAGAAATGCGAGCAAGGCCAGCACGAATACGATCTTCGCGGCGGCGAATGCCGCTGCGGTGGCAACGCCAAAGCCGAGCGCGCCTGCGATCAAACTAACGACAAGAAAAGCGATCGCCCAGCCAAGCATCGAGTTCCTCTTCGCGCTGCGCGGGTTTTACGGGCGTCTCAACGTCTCGGCGCCGCCTATGTTCCGTCTCGGCGCCGCCTATGTTCGAATGAACCAGCCGCCCCTAGACCGCCGAGAATATTGTTTGCGGGAGAGCTGCCGCGTTGAAGCGGGAACGATGACGACGCTCACGGCGTTCACTGGGTATCGCAACTCGAACCAAGGAGAACTGGCATGCCCAAGGAAGCTCATACCAAGGCGGCGGAACATCACGAAAACGCCGCGAAAAGCCATCGGACTGCTGCCGAACATCACGGCAAAGGTGAACACGCCAAGGGTCACGAGGAATCGACGAAAGCGCAGAGCCACTCGAAGACCGCCCGCGAGCATTCCGACATCGCGCACGGCAAGAGCCAATCGCACAAGTAAACGCAAAGCATAAGTCGTAACGGTGAGGCCCATCGGGGTCTCACCGGTCTCCCCATCATTTCCGAGCGCTCGATGAGAGACGATTCTCCGGAGACGGACTTTCCGGACCACGTCGACAAGGCGGTGCGTTCGGTTACCCAGCTGCATTCCGATCATCACGGCAGGACCACCAGCACACAACGCGCCGTGAACCGTGTCGCAGCCTTCATGGGCCGGCCCTGGTTCATAGCGGTCGTCGGCTTCATCGTTGTGGCATGGATTGCCGCAAATTTAATTGCGGCCAAGCTGGGGGTGAAAGCGATCGATCCGCCTCCTTTTGCTTGGCTGGAGGTAACGGCGAGCTTGTTTTCGCTGCTTCTCGTCGTGCTCCTTCTGGTCGCGCAAAGGCATGAGGATGAGCTGAACGCGCATCGTGACACCCTGACTCTGGAGCTCGCGATCCTGAGCGATCACAAAATCGCCAAGGTTATCCAGTTGTTGGAGGAATTGCGCCGCGATAGTCCCTATGTCCAGGACCGGGATGACCCGCAGGCGGAGCAAATGGCTGAGCCTGCCGATACAGGATCCGTTCTCGCGGCTGTGCGCGCGAAGGACGAACAAGAAGGCACCGGTTCAGGCAAAAGGCGAAGTGCGGCGGAACAAATGCCGGACTAGATTCATTTGAGATCAAGGCGTTCCGAGCGTCTAATTGCGTTTGAGGAAATTTAAAAATGCTGATCCGTTACGGCTTCGATATCGCACTTAACCTGGTGCAGCCGACGACGACCATCCTGACGATGATGGATGTCCATTCCGATGTTCGGTGCGGCATCACAGAGGAATCGGAGCTCGAATTCACCCCAATCATGCCGGCGGACCTTTTCGTCGACGATAACGGAAACGTCGTAAGGCGGTTGACCGCGCCGGCCGGCGGGGCGTCGCTCCGTCTCCAAGGCGTTTTTCGCACCGATGGACGCGAGGACGAGGTCGATACCGCCGCCGAAGTCATGCCGGTGTCGAACCTTCCACTGGATGCGCTCCCGTTCCTTCGGCCGAGCCGATATTGCGAAACCGATTTGCTCTCGGATTTTGCCTGGGCGAATTTTGGC
>Ga0209624_10002925_pt1 | contig 12386 bp, 12 predicted proteins | sample JacPinW_OM2H0_O1_FD_188565 | JGI IMG/M metagenome (GOLD analysis project Ga0209624, IMG submission 188565) | Forest soil microbial communities from Algoma, Ontario, Canada - Jack Pine, Ontario site 1_JW_OM2H0_O1 (SPAdes) (version 2) | ecosystem: Environmental > Terrestrial > Soil > Boreal... | reverse complement strand
TGATGACGATGCGATGCAGCTCATACTCGAGCCCGGCTTCTCCACCGCGGGCTTCATCACCCAGCAGGCCGGCCGCGGCGTCGGCATGGATGTGGTTGCGACCGAGATCAAGCGCCTGGGCGGCGCGTTGCACATGGAGTCGACAGCGGGCGTCGGCACGACGTTTACCATTCGCCTGCCCTTCACGCTCGCGATCAGCCACGCGCTCGTCGTGCGCATCGAACAGGAGTACTACGCGCTGCCGTTGCCTACCGTCGAAGGGGTGCTGCGTCTGCCGAAGGCCGAAGTGCAGTCGCACCTGGGAGCGGAAGCGGCGGTTTTCGAGTCAGGAGGGCAGAAGTACCGCTTCCAGTCACTCTCGACGTTCGTGGGACTTGAGCCCTCGCCGCTGCCCGACCAGGACGTGACGATTCCGGTGGTGCTGGTGCGCGCCGGCGAGCACTCAACCGCGCTCATCACCGAAGAGCTCATTGGCAGCCGCGAGATTGTCGTGAAGTCGGTGGGCCCGCAGATCTCCGCGATTCGCGGCATCTCCGGTGCCACCATCCTCGGCGATGGGCGCATTGTCGTCATTCTCGACATCGGTGCGCTGGTGAGGAGCGAATGGCGCGCGCGTGCGCAGCCGCTCGTGGCACGCGAGCGCGGCGACCGCCGCACCTTTGCCATGGTGGTCGATGATTCCATCACCGTGCGCCGCGTGACGCAGCGGCTGCTCGAGAGGAATGGCATGCGCGTGCTGACGGCGCGCGATGGCATGGACGCGGTGTCGCTGCTGCAGGACAACGTGCCCGACATCATCCTGCTCGACATCGAGATGCCGCGGATGGACGGCTACGAAGTCGCTGCGCACGTGCGCAATGATCCGCGCCTGCGCGATGTGCCGATCATCATGATCACGTCGCGCTCGGGCGAGAAGCATCGCGCGCGCGCCATCGAGATCGGCGTGGACGACTACCTGAGCAAGCCCTACCAGGAAGCGCAGTTGCTCGATGCGATTGCGCCACTCGTGGAACGGCGCCGCGCCTCGCAGAGCGGCGTCGGCGTGTCGCGCTCCAATTAAAGAGGCATGCGATGGCCGAACGCGTTCAAGAAGTCTACAGCCTGCTGATTCCGCTCGTTGATGGGCGGCTCATCATTCCGCGCGCCTGCGTCGCCGAGGTCATCGGCTTTCATGCACCCTCGGAGATGACCGGCGCGCCGCCCTGGTACATCGGCGTTGTCACCTGGAACGGCCGCCAGGTGCCGCTCATCTCGTTCGAAGGGGCCTGCGGCCAGAACATTCCGGCCGCCTCAGGACGCAGCCGCATCGTGGTCTTCCATTGCATCGGCGCGCGCCTCGAGGGCGGCTATTTCGGGATCGTCTCGCAGGGCTTCCCGCAGCTCGTGCGCGTGAGCTCGGATGTCGTGCGGCCGGACAATTCGCGCGCCGTTGAAGAGCGCGCGCCGATCGTCTGCTACGTGCGCATGGTGAACGAGACGCCGCTGGTGCCGGATCTTGAGCGTCTCGAAGAGATGATCGCGCAAGAGACGCACATCAACGTCTAGGCGCCGGCAAGCACCCCACGCTACTGCCTTTCTTGCGCCGCGAGCCGCGGCTATTTTCGCTTGCGGCGCGCCGCTGCCTCGCGGCGTGGCTGCGCTTTCGGTGGACCGTTCACGTGGGTACGCGGGATCCGCCTGCCGTGCACAGACCCGCACCCGGGGCAGCGGCTCGCATCGGCACCGAAGAGCGCCATCACCTGGCGGCACACGAAACATTCAAACGCTTCAAACATGCACCTCTCCGCGACCCGCAGTTGAGTGTGTACAAGTCATGCGGGTTGTCTGCGGTTCCGCAAGGCTTCCCGGGTCAAAAATCGCCGCAGGCCTGCTGCAGGGCTGCGAGCGCCGCGACCGCGGCAGTCTCGGTGCGCAGCACCCGGGGCCCCAGTTGCACGCTGAGGAACCCCCGGCCGATTGCCGCCGACTGCTCCTCCTGCGCGAGCCCGCCTTCGGGCCCGACGAGGAGCGTGATGCTGTCGAGCCTGTCGAGTTCGCGAATACGCGCGCTGCCGGTGCGTGCGAGCACGAGGCGTTGCGTCGCAGGCGCGGCCTCGTCCGTCAGAAATTCCCCCAGCTCACGTGGCGCTGCGATCTGCGGCAGCCGATTGCGCCCACACTGCTCGCAGGTGGCGATGCTGATGCCACGCCAGTGCTGCAACTTGCGCTGCGCCTGGCGCGCATCAAGTCGTACCACGCTGCGCAGCGTGATGAGCGGGAGGATGCGCCGCACGCCAAGCTCAGTCGCCTTCTGGATAACCCAGTCCATGCGCTCGCCGCGCGAGACGCCCTGGGCGAGCGTCAGATGCAGGGGCGACTCGCGCTCAATCGCTGCGTGCGTGCCGACCTCAACGACCACCGAGTCCTTGTCCACCGACTCGAGGCGCGCGGCATACTCGCCGCCCGTGCCGTCAAAGAGCGTCACCGCGGCACCCACGCCGAGGCGCAGTACGCGCCGCACATGATTGGCCGCGCTGCCCGCGATGCGGCAGCGAATGCCGCTTTGGAGAGGCTCCTCGACGTAGACGCGCGTCAATCGCATGTTGCCATTTCGATCCCTTCGGCGGCCACACTGACCATGAGATCGATTTCCTCGGGAGTTATCACATAGGGCGGCATGAAGTAGACGACATTGCCCACCGGGCGCAGCAGCACGCCGCGCGCGAGCGCATGACGATAGACGATGAGTCCGCGCCGCTCCTGCCAGGCATAGGGCTCACGAGTTGCCTTGTTCCTGACGAGCTCGATCGCGGCGATCATGCCGCACTGGCGCACCTCAGCCACGTGCGGATGCTCGGCGAGCGCGTTTGCGCGCGCATGCAGGTGAGCGGCGAGCACGGTGTTGCGCGCCAGCACGTCGTCGGCCTCAAACATCGCGAGGCTCGCGCGCGCCGCGGCGCAGGCGAGCGGATTGCCGGTGTAGCTGTGCGAGTGGAGGAACGCGTTCAGCTTCACGTACTCATCGTAAAACGCCGCGTAGATCTCATCAGTGGTCATGACGACGGAGAGCGGCAGGTAGCCCGCGGTCAGCCCTTTCGACAGGCACAGCATGTCGGGCCGTATCGCTGCTTGCTCGCAGGCAAAGAGAGTGCCGGTGCGCCCGAAGCCGACCGCGATCTCATCAGCGATGAGATGCACCGCGTAGCGGTCGCAGGCCTCGCGCAGCAGTTTCAGGTAGACCGGATCGTACATGCGCATGCCGCCGGCGCATTGCACGAGGGGCTCGACGATCACCGCCGCGGTTTGCTCGTGATGGCGTGCGAGCGTCTCTTCCATGAGCGCGAATCTCGCGCGCGAGTGCTCCGCCCAAGTTACGCCCGGTGCGCGCTCGAAACAATCGGGCGAGCCGACGATGCGCACATCCATAAGGAGGGGCTGATAGATCGCCTTATAGAGCTCGACGTCCCCGAGTGCGAGCGCCCCCAGGGTCTCGCCGTGGTAGCTGTTGGAGAGCGTGATGAAGCGGCGCTTCGCGCCGCGGCCGACATTGCGCCAGTAGTGAAAGCTCATCTTGACGGCGACCTCAACCGCCGAGGAGCCATTGTCGGCGTAGAAGCAGCGCGTCAGGCCCGGCGGCGCGACTTTGACGAGCGCCTCGCTCAACGCGATGACCGGCTCGTGCGTGAAGCCGGCGAGGATCACGTGCTCAAGCTCGTGCAGCTGAGCCTCGATGGCCGCGTTGATGTGCGGGTTTGAGTGGCCAAAGAGATTCACCCACCATGAGCTCACGGCGTCGAGGTAGCGGCGGCCGGCAAAATCCTCGAGCCAGACGCCCTTGCCGCGGCGGATCGGCACGGGCGGCAGGTGCTCGTGATCCTTCATTTGAGTGCACGGATGCCAAACATGCGCAAGATCGCGTGCGACGTAGGGCGCATTGCGCTCATTCATAGGCGATTTCCCGCGAAGGAAGCGCGGTCATTGTGGCAGAATTTACCGGTATGCAGATTGATAGAGCTACGGGGCTCGCCGCCCTGGTGAGACAGGTCCTATCACCGCACTTTGATGAGCGGCCGAGGAACGTGAGCGCGGAACTCATCATCGTACACGGCATCAGCCTGCCGCCGGGCGAGTTTGGCTCCGCCTGCATCGAGCAGCTCTTTACGGGCAACCTCGATCCGCAGGCGCATCCGTTTTTCCGCGACGTGGCGCAGCTGAGCGTCTCGGCGCACGCGCTGATCCGTCGCGACGGACAGATTATTCAATTCGTGCCGTTCGACAAGCGCGCCTGGCACGCGGGCGCTTCGCAGTACCAGGGGAAAAGTGGCTGCAACGACTTCTCGATCGGCATTGAGCTTGAGGGCACGGACACGGTGCCATACGAGGCTGCGCAGTACACATCTTTAGGCCGTCTGATCAAGGTGCTCCTCGCCACCTACCCGTCACTCGCGCGCGAGCGCATCGTCGGGCACAGCGACGTCGCCCCCGGCAGAAAGAGCGATCCCGGCCCGACCTTCGAATGGGCGCGCCTGCGCGCGCTACTCGCCTGAGGGTTTGCGCCCGCGATCGTGGCGCCACAGGACTTCCGTGCCACGCTCGTGCCGCGCGAGTACACGGGCGAGCACGAACAGAAGATCGGACAAGCGGTTCAGATAATTCGTAAGGTCGGCGCTGACGGGCTCCTTCTTGGCAAGTGACCAGGCGCGCCGTTCGGCGCGCCGCGCGATCGTGCGGGCGAGGTGACAGGCCGCAGCCGCCGCTCCGCCGCCCGGCAGAATGAATTCCTTAAGTGGCGGCAGATCCTCATTGAAGGTGTCGAGCACTTCCTCAAGGTGCGTGACCTGCGCGGCCTTGATCGCGCGGGCGCCGGGAATGCACAGCTCCCCGCCCAGATCAAAAAGGTCGTGTTGCACTTCCGTAAGCACACCCGAGATGCGAGCGGGCAGATTCGGCGCCGCGAGGATCATGCCGATCGCACAGTTGAGCTCATCGACCGTGCCGTAGGCCTCCACGCGCGCATCATCCTTGGCGACGCGCTTGCCATCGCCTAGGCCCGTGGTGCCATCATCGCCGGTGCGCGTATAGATCTTGCTCAGCCGGTTACCCATAGCTCGCTCGGTTGCGTTAGGCTTTTGTGCACGCCGTGAAGCAGCAGGAGTTTGCGACCCGCCAGCGAATTGCGCAATTCCATGGAGCATGAGCATAGGTCTGAAAGGGCGGTGGAATGAGCACCGGGTTATCAAAGGAGCTGCAGGCGGCACTTGATGCCGCCGAGGCGGCCGCGGAGATCATCCGTGCGCATTACGGGCGCGCAATTGGCGTGCGCATCAAGCCCGATGATTCACCGGTGACGGAGGCGGATGTGCTCTCGGAGCGGGCTATCCGCGATGTGGTGAGTGGGCGCTTTCCGGCCTTTGGATTTTACGGCGAGGAAACCGGCCGGCACGCGATGGACGCTGAGGCCATCTGGATCGTCGATCCCATCGACGGTACCAAATGCTACGTGCGCGGCACGCCGTTCTTCTCGACGCAGATTGCGCTCTGGCGCGACGGGCGCGTGGTGCTCGGCGTCTCGAGCGCGCCGGTCTACGGCGAGCTTGCGTGGGCGCAAGAGGGGAGCGGTGCGTTTCTGAACGGCCGGCCGATCCACGTCAGCGCCGTCAACAATCTTGCGCGCGCGACGGTGTCGACCGGCAACCTGCGCAGCATTGCAAGCTCGCCGACGTGGCAGGGCCTGGGCAAGCTCTTCGCACGTGTCTACAGCGGCCGCGGCTACGGCGACTTTGTTCATTACCATCTGCTTGCGCGCGGCGCACTCGACGTCGTCATCGAATCCGACATCGACATTCTGGACATTGCAGCCGTTTCGGTCATCGTGCGCGAGGCGGGCGGTACGTTCACTGATCTCGAAGGCAAAGCCGTCAGCCTCGAAACAGAATCCGTGCTGGCAAGCAACGGATTGCTCCACGCTGAGGTGGGTAATCTCTTAGGCAGTGCGGGTGCGTCAGAGTAGCGGTGGGTCCTCGTCGCCCTACGGTTCGCGCTAGAAGGCGCTCTTGATGACGCCGCCATCCACGCGCAGTGCCGCCCCGGTGGTCGCGGAGGCGAGGGGGCTGGCGACGTAGGCCACGAGCGACGCCACCTCTTCGGGCGAAGCAAAACGCTCGATCAGAGAGCTCGGCCGCACTTTCTCGAAGAATTCCTTCTCGATTGTCTCGAGGGACTTGCCGCTCGCCGCGGCGAGTGCATTCACGAAGTCGCCAACGCCGCGCGAGCTCGTCGGCCCGGGCAGGATGCAATTGACGGTGATGCCGGTTCCGGCCACCGCCTCCGCGAGGCCCCGCGAGACCCCCAGCTGCGCCGTCTTGGTGACGCCGTAGTGAATCATCTCGGGCGGAATCTGCACTGCGCTCTCGCTCGAGATGAAGATGATGCGCCCCCAGTTGGCGCCTCTCATGGAGGGCAAATAAAGACGTGCAAGCCGTATGCCGCTGAGTACATTGATTTCGAAGAATCGCACCCATTCGGCGTCGCTGATCTCCTCGAAGGGCTTGGGCTCAAAGATGCCGAGGTTGTTCACGAGAATCTGTACGTCCGGAAACTCGTTCGCAAGTTGCGCCGCATTGGCCGCAATGCTCAAGTCACCCGCAAAGCCTCTCACGTCGCCGTCGGTCGTGGATCGCAGGCGTTCGACGATGGCATCAACCGAAGGCTGCGAACGACCGTTCACGATGACGCGTGAGCCTTCGCGAGCAAGCGCCGTGGCAATCGCAAGACCAATGCCCGCAGTGCTTCCCGTAACAAGCGCTAATTTACCCGTCAATTGAAGATCCATGCCGGCTTCTCCTTCGATCGCACCTCGCGTATTCGCGCGAAATCATCGCGACGAGCGCCGCCCTGAACATCAGCACACGGCCACGACCCGCACCGAGCATGCCCGAGGGCCCCTGACGAGGGGTATCGCGCTGCCTGCGTGCCGGTTTAATTGAAGGCGCGCGACTGCTATACACTTCACTCCCCACTGCCGCAACGATTTGCGCGCAGCGCTGCTGAGGTGTCGTTGCGCAGGGGCGATGCGGCTTACGCGCCGGTCGCGCTGGCCCTCTCGGAGCACAAGAATACCGTGGTCTCGACTGCATCATCGTCAAGCTCACAAGCACCGCCCGCAGTCTCTACCTGGGCGGCCTTTCAGCACCCCATCTTTACCGTCGTGTGGACGGCGACCGTCGTCTCAAACATCGGAAGCTGGATGTATTCGGCGGCGGCGGGCTGGTTGATGACGAGCCTCACCACCGATCCGCTGATCGTGTCTCTCGTGCAGGTGGCGAACAATCTGCCGGTACTGCTGTTTGCTTTTCCCGCCGGCGCACTGACAGATGTCGTCGATAAGCGCAAATTTCTGATCATCGCGGAGACCGCCACGACGCTGCTCTCGGCGTTGCTTGCCGCGCTCGTGTGGCGCGATCTCGTTGGCCCGCAGGTATTACTGCTGTTTGTGTTTATCCTCGGCGCGGCCGGTGCGCTCACCGCCCCGCCATGGCAGGCGGTCGTACCGGACCTCGTGCCCAAGGAGCACCTCGCTCCTGCCCTCGCGCTCAATAGCGCCGGTATCAATGTGAGCCGCGCGGTCGGCTCGGGCCTGAGCGGGGTGCTGATCGCAGCCTGGGGTATTTCCGCTCCGTTCTGGGCCAATGCCGTGAGCAACGCGGGCGTCATCGGCGCGCTTGCCTGGTGGCGTCCACGAGCGAAGCCGCCGCGCCACTTGCCCGGTGAGCGGCTCTACGCGGCGATGCGCACTGGATATCGCCATGCGCGGCACAATGCCCGGCTGCGTGCAACGCTTGCCCGCGCGGCTGCATTTTTTATCTTCGCGAGTGCCTACTGGGCCTTGCTGCCATTGCTTGCTCGGCAGCAGATCGCCGGCGGTCCCGAGCTCTATGGGCTGCTGCTCGGCATGATCGGTGTCGGGGCCATCGTGGGCGCCATTCAGCTGCGCCGGCTGCGCGCGCGCCTCGGCACCGATCGCGCCGTCTTGGCGGGTTATCTCGGCACCGTGCTGGCGATGGCGCTGTACGCCACGGCGCACACCCCAGCGCTCGCGCTCGCGGCGAGCTTTGTAGCTGGCACGTCATGGGTCATCGTCGTGGCGAGCTTGAATCTATCGGCCCAGTTGGCGTTGCCTGATTGGGTTCGGGGGCGCGGGCTTGCTATCTACGTGACGTGGTTTTACGGCGCCATGACGCTTGGCAGCGCCTTATGGGGCCAAATCGCCGGCTGGCTCGGCTTGCCCGCCACTTTTTGGATTGCATCGGGCGGCCTCCTTCTCGCCGTTCCATTGACATGGCGCTGGAAGCTGCAACACAGCAAGGCAATCGACCTTACCCCATCGATGCACTGGCCCGTACCCACCACATTGCTCGACCCGAAGTCCGCTGACAGCCCGGTAATGGTGACGGTGGAATACGACGTTGCCGAAGAGAACCGGCGCGCGTTCCTGTCGGCGATGGAGCAGCTCAGCCACGAGCGCAAACGCGATGGCGCGTTTGCATGGGCCATCTACCAGGACGTCGCACGCCCGGACCGCTTTGTCGAGACCTTTCATCTGGAATCCTGGGTTGAGCACTTGCGCCAGCACGAGCGCGTTACGAAGGCCGATCGGGAGTTGCAGGAATCAATTCGCCGCCTGACGAGGGCCGCTCCCCTCGTGACGCATCTACTTGCCGCCTCGCCCGATACACCGATCCACAATCATCGCTAGACGGCGCACCGTTGCCGCACGTTTTGCCGCTCGCGCCGCCCCTGCGGGCGCAAGCTTGCGATGCGTGCGCTTTAGATGTTCGCGAACACACGCCGGCTGCCGAGCGTCAGTTCCATGATGGGCGTCGCATACAGCTCGGTGAGGCTCTGCTCGGTGAGAACTTCGCGGGCGTCCCCCAGGCGCCAGCGACCATCGCCGAAGAGGAGCAGCACGCGATCGGCGAAGCGCGCGGCGAGCGTCGGATCGTGCACCGAGGCAATGATCGTGGCGCCTCGAGTGGCAAGCTCGCGCAGGATCTCGAGCACCGCCAGCTGATGATGCGGATCGAGATGATTGGTCGGCTCATCAACAAGATAGATTCGGGGCTCCTGGGCGAGAAGCCCCGCGATGGCCACGCGCCGCTGCTCGCCGCCTGAGAGTGTGTCAGTGCGCCGCGCCGCGAAGTCCGCAAGCTCCAGGCGAGCGAGTGCGGCGAGCGCCAGACGCTCATCCTCCCGGCCCTCCCACTGCCAGGCCGACAGGTGCGGGTGGCGGCCGATGAGCACGCTCTCAAGCGCCGTGCTCGCAAAGCTCTCCTCCGGATCCTGCAGCAGCACACCGATGCGGCGCGCGATGGAGCGCCGCGGCAGGTCAGTGAGTGGCGCACCACCCAGGCTCACGCTGCCGGCTGCTGCAGGCCGCAGCCCCGCAAGCGTATGCAGCGTGAGCGTCTTGCCGGAGCCGTTCCTGCCAAGTATCGCGGTGAACTCGCGCGGCCCGAACGTCGCATCGAACTCGCTCAGCAGCGTGCGAAGACCGGCGCGGATGTGAAGCCCGCTTGCCCGCAAGGCTGCTGCGTCAGTTGCTGAGGCAGACATCGGTCTAAGGCTGCAGCCGCTCGAGCGACCAGGGGCCGCCGGTGAAATCATCGGGGCCCGCGGCGCTGAGTGTGCGGCTCCAGCGCCAGCGGTCGTGAATGCGCGCCGTGCCTTCCTGCCAGAGCTCCACGCTTTGCGCCCACAGCCGAAAGCCGCCCCAATGAGGCGGGCGGGTGACGGGAAAGTCCTTGCCGGTGCTCGAAGCAGTGGCGGGATCTGGCGTGCCAAAACGCTTCGCGGCAGCACTGACTGCCGCGGCAAGTGCCGCGCGCGAGGCGATGGGACGGCTCTGATTGCTCGCCCACGCACCGATGCGGCTTGGCCAGGGGCGCAACGCAAAGTAGGCGTCGCTCTCCGCGGCGGGCGAACGCGTCACGGGTCCGGCGATGCGGATCTGGCGCTGAAGGTAATCCCAGTGCATGACCGCTGCCGCGCGGGGCCGGGCGAGAAGCTCAACACCTTTCTGTGACTCATAGTTCGTATAGAAAAGAAGATATCCCGGGTCCTCGACGAGACCCTTGCACAGCAACACCCGGGCCGAAGGCGTCCCGTCGGCCGAGCTGGTCGCAAGCACCATGGAGTTGGGGTTGGGCTGCGCGCGGCGCTGCCAGGCCTCGGCGAGCCAAACTGCGACGAGGTGCATCGGTTCGCTCGGCGCAGGATCGGTAAGTATGGCGCTCGGGACTGTCATCCGCGGCGAATGGTAGAGCCTCCAGGCGTTCGCTGCACTTGCAGCGCACGGCCCCGGCCGCTACAAGAGGCCCTGCCGTGTGAATTTCAGAGGGCGGGATGTCGGGCGATGACACCACATTGGAGGATCTGCGGCGCCGGCTGAACGACATCGACCGGCGCCTGCTCGGCGTCGTGGCGGAGCGCAAGGCGGTGAGCGCCGAGGTTGCGCGTGTGAAACGGGCGACCGGCCGGCCGACCCGCGATTACGAGCGCGAGCGCGAGGTCGTCCTCGGCGTGCGCGCGGCGGCGGCGGAACTCGGACTTGCGCCCGCTCTTGCGGAGGATCTCTTGCGCCTCCTCATCCGCTCATCGCTCACCACCCAGGAGCGTGCGAGCGTCGCCGCACACGGTGCCGGGAGCGGCCGGCGGGTGCTCGTCATCGGCGGCGCAGGTCTCATGGGCCGGTGGTTCGTCGACTTTCTCTCCTCGCAGGGCTTTGCGGTGGAAGTGGCCGACCCGGCGGCCGCGCGGCCTGGCGGCACGGTCATCGAGGATTGGAGAAAGAGCGACCTGCAGCACGATTTCATCGTGCTCGCAACGCCACTCGGCATTACCGATGGCATTTTGAAGGATCTCGCGCTGCGCCGCCCGCCGGGCGTCATCTTTGATATCGGCTCGCTGAAATCGCCGCTGCGCGCAGGGCTTCTCGCGCTGCGCTCGCACGGCTGCAAGGTGACCTCGCTGCATCCGATGTTTGGACCTGATACCGAGCTTCTCTCGGGGCGGCACGTGATCTTTGTCGATCTTGGCAACGTGGCCGCGCTTGAAGCCGCGCAGCAGCTGTTCGCGGCGACCATGGCCGAGCGCATCGTCATGAGCCTCGATGAACACGACCGCCTCATCGCCTACGTGCTCGGCCTGTCGCACGCGTTGAATATCGCCTTCTTCACCGCGCTGGCGGAGAGCGGCGAGGCGGCGCCCCGCCTTGCGCGGCTTTCCAGCACGACGTTCGATGCGCAGCTTGATGTTGCGAGCCGGGTCGCGCGCGAAAGTCCCGATCTCTACTATGAGATCCAGAGTCTGAATGACTACGGCGCAGAATCACTCGAGGCGTTGTCACAGGCGGTGGAGCGCATCCGCACCGCCGTGCTCTCGCAGGACCATGCGGCCTTCGTCGCCCTGATGCGCCGCGGGCACGATTACCTTGAGGATCGCAAGATCCTCACGGAACGGCGCGCCTGACGGGCCGCGGCCGGTAGCGCTTGGAGGTGTGCGCGATGCAGCCCGCCACGGCAAATCTGACTGCGCTCAAGGCCGAAGCCGATGCGCTGCGCACGCGTCTTGCGCAGCTGCAGGCGGAGGTCGCGCGCAACGATGCGATCCTGCAAAAGTCGCAGCAAAGGCAGCTCGAGCTGCTGCGCGCGAGCACGCTCGCAGAGCTTCTGAAGGTTCTGGTTCGCGGCCTCAAGGTGTCATATCAGCTGCAGGCCGTGGCGCTCGCGCTGCGCGATCCGGAGCACGAGATCCGTCACCTGCTCTTCGGTGAGCCCGTGCTCGAGGAACTCGCGCAGGAGCTGCACCTCCTGGACGATCTGTCGCAGCTTGCGCCCGCCGTCGCAGTCCTCGGCCGCCCGTGGCTCGGCCCGTACGATGCGGCGCGCCATCAGGCGCTCTTCCCGCGGACCGACGCGCTCAGGAGCGTGGCGCTCATTCCCATACGCCATCACGAAGCTCTGCGGGGTGTGCTGATGTTTGGCAGTACGGATGCGACGCGCTTCGGTCGCGATCTCGCCACCGATTTTCTGCAGCACCTGGGACTGGTTGCCGCGATGTGCCTTGAGAACGGCGTCAATCGTGCGCGGCTCCTGCGCAGCGGCTTCACCGACTTTCTTACCGGCTTCTACAACCGGCGCTACCTTGAGGCGCGGCTGCGCGAGGAGCTCGCGCGTGCGCAGCGTCTTGGCCAGACGCTCGCGTTCCTGATGATTGACGTCGACCATTTCAAGGAAGTGAACGATCGCTACGGGCACCTCGCTGGAGATGCCATCCTGCGCGAGGTGGCGCGGCGTATCCGCACGCAGATGCGCACCTCCGATGCGGGCGCGCGCTTTGGCGGCGATGAG
>Ga0209624_10002924_pt1 | contig 12386 bp, 11 predicted proteins | sample JacPinW_OM2H0_O1_FD_188565 | JGI IMG/M metagenome (GOLD analysis project Ga0209624, IMG submission 188565) | Forest soil microbial communities from Algoma, Ontario, Canada - Jack Pine, Ontario site 1_JW_OM2H0_O1 (SPAdes) (version 2) | ecosystem: Environmental > Terrestrial > Soil > Boreal... | reverse complement strand
CGGGAAAAGCGAAGAGGCAGCCTCGCCTGTGCATTGTATTTTGAGGCGCGAGCGAGTTGGATTGGTGAGACCTGGGGCCTCGATTTGTAATCCCACCTACGACGGGGAATGTCTAAGCTCTTCAATTGGCGCTGTTCGATTGTTCTGGCAACCGTCCTAGTTGCCGCAGGGCTTCTGATTGCGCCTCCGCAAGGCCGGGCGTATTCGGTACTGACGCATCAATTTTTGGTCGACCTGACGTGGGATGGCGCGATTAGGCCCTACCTGCTGTCCCGATTCCCCAACGCAACTGAGGCGCAGTTGCGCGAGGCCCATGCCTTTGCCTATGGCGGCTCGGCAATTCAGGACATGGGCTACTACCCTTTCGGGAATCATTTTTTTAGCGATCTGACACACTACGTGCGGGCGGGCGATTTTGTGGCTGCGCTTTTTCGCGAGGCGCGCACGCTGGACGAGTGCGCTTTTGCGGCAGGCGCTCTAGCGCATTACGTGGGCGATTCGACGGGGCATCCGGAGGTCGTGAATCCGGCTACGGCGATTGAATTCCCCAAATTGAAGCAGGAATTCGGGCCGAGCGTTACCTACGACCAGAGTCCACATGGCCACATACGGACGGAATTCGCGTTCGATATTGGGGAAATGCCGCAGCAGGTTTTTGCGCCGTCGAAATACCTGAAGCAGATTGGAATACGCGTGCCGCGGCATTTTCTGGAGCGCGTTTTTCAGGAGACTTATGGATTTAAGGTACACATAGCGATTGGACATCCATCGCGGGCGCTACAGAGTTATGCGACTTCGGTGCGGAGTTTCATTCCGGCTTTCGCGCGAGGTGAAGCTGTGCTGCACCACAAGCAATTTCCGCCGAATCCGGATGATGAGGCGTTCCAGACTTTTTCGGCGCGAGCGGCGGATGCGAGTGCCCGGCTCCAATGGAAGGGATTGTATAAGAAACCTGGGTTCTTCCCTTCCCATCTCGTCGCCGCCTTCATTTTTGTAGCTCCCAAGATTGGGCCGCTTTCGGATTTGGCAATCAAGATTCCGACGGTGCAAACGGAGGCTTGGTATTTTCGCGGCGTGAATGACACGGTGGATAAGTATGAGGGAATCCTGAATGGGATGAAGGATGGCGGTCCGGCTTCGTTGGACAACTTGAATTTGGATACGGGGAAGGAAGTTCGGCCGGGAAGTTATCCGCTGGTGGATAAGACGTATGCGCGATTGCTGAAACTTTTGACGGATAACCCCGCAGGAGGAGTTTCGGAAGGGATGAGGCGGAATATTTTGAATTTTTATGGGGATTCGCCGGCGAGTTCTTCAGAGAATGGAGGGAAGGGTGAAAAGGATACGACGCGGAGACTGGAGACGTTGAAGGGGATGAAAGCGACGGAGTGAGGAGGGGAATTCGAGGCTTGGAGACCTTAGTCAACAACAACCCGGAGGTTCGGTAGCGTTGACGTTTCCTCGCCCACGCGATCCATGTATAAGCGCGCCGTTCGGCGCGCATCGGCGTGTGGGGACCCAGAATAACCGGGCGCCCGGAGATGGTGGCGAGGACTGAGAGAGTGTTACGCCGAAACCCAAAAGACAGGACGGTCGTTTAGCGACCTTTGGCGCGGTCGCCGCGGAGGGCGGTGCAGGTTGAGCTGGCTTTGGCGATGAGGCGATTGCGCTCGTCGGTAACTTCACATTCGATGAAGCCAAAGGTTGAGCCGCGATTAATTACTTTGGCTTCGGCGCGAAGCAGGCCAGTCCAAAAGGGGCGAAAGTAATTGATGCCGAGCTCGATGGTGGTGAAGGTTTCGTCCTGAGCGAGGGTGCTGGTGAAGGCCATGCCCATGGCCGCGTCGGCAATGTCGCACAGAATGCCGCCGTGAAGGGTGCCCATGGGGTTGGCGTGATGTGGGCCGGCCTGGAGGAGAATTACGGCGCGGCCTCCTTCGATTTCGACGGGCTCAAAACCGATCAGTTCGGCTACGGGGATTTTTGTGGTTAGGACTTTTTGGACCAGGGGATGGGATGACGTGCCCTGCTTTTCGGATTGTTGGGTCATGGGTTCTTCGACGATTAAAAACTAAAAGAAAAGCAAAAGTGGCGGAGAGGGTGGGATTCGAACCCACGGTTGAGTTTCCCCAACACACGCTTTCCAAGCGTGCTCCTTAAACCGCTCGGACACCTCTCCAGTTGTGCAGAGCAATGAAACTGTAGAAGCCTAGCAGAAGGCGGCGTAGAGCGCCAAATTAGAGAAGAAAATTTGTGTCGCGACGCTGCGCGAGTGGATCAAATGCAAATCAACGGCGACGACGGCCATGCTATATTCGCTGGCTGAAAGGAGTATGGATGTCACAAAACCTGATCGAATTATTGAGGGGCGAGCGGATTGTGTTGGAACGGAAATTGAGTGCGATCGACACGGCGATTCGAGCGCTGAATGGCGCGAATGGCACGTCGAGGCGTGGACGCCGGACGATGTCGGCGGAGGCGCGCATGAAAATTTCGATGGCAGCAAAGAAGCGGTGGGCCAAGATTCGCAGGGAGAAGTAGCCGGTCAACGGTGCGGTAAAGGGCCTGCAGAACCTCCTCTTCCCGGGTCTCCAGGGCGCCTCTCATAGTAGAATTCAACGGGTCCAAAGTGCACTGGTAATTCCCTGCTCCGGGGTGGTGCAATTGGTAGCACATGAGACTTTGGATCTTAGAATCCTGGTTCGAGTCCAGGCCCCGGAGCCAATTTTGGCGAAGCGCGGCGCTCCACCGCCTTCAGTGGTTGCGCGCGAGCGAGTTTCACAATAGATTGCGCTGATGCATAGCCAGCTCAACCTGGGCCTCGGCGCGATTTGGTACATCGTTTTTCTCTTCTCTACCACCTGCCACGAAGCTGCTCATGCGCTGGTCGCCAAAATTGGCGGTGATCCCACGGCATCGCAAGGCGGCCAAGTAAGCCTCAATCCAATTCCCCACATCAAGCGAGAGCCATTTGGCACGGTGATCGTGCCGATTCTTTCTTATCTCACAGCAGGCTGGATGATTGGGTGGGCCAGCGCGCCTTACGATCCTGAATGGCAGCACCGATACCCAAAGCGCGCAGCGTGGATGGCACTGGCGGGCCCATCGGCGAACTTCGTTCTGGCGATTATTGCCGCGGTGGGCATTCGCATTGGGATGCTGATGGGCTTTTTTCAGCAGCCAGAGAGGGCGGGATTCACGCATGTAACTCAGGCGGTAACGCCGGGCGGTGAATTGGCGGCAACTTTTCTGAGCGTGCTATTTGTGCTGAATATTTTGCTTGGATTTTTTAATTTAATCCCCGTACCACCGTTGGATGGCAGCAACGCGATCATGCTGCTTTTTAGTGAGAGCATGGCGCTGCGGTATATGGAGTTCAGCCGGAAGGGGTTTGGGTTTCTGGGGCTGATATTGGCGTGGTTTTTGTTCGATAAGATTTTCGGAGTTTTGTTTGTGCTGGCTTTGAATATTTTGTATCCGGGAGCGAGATATGGGTGAGGACTATTGCTGATGGATGCGCGTGGGCGACGCGGAATTTGGTGCAGGATTGAAACAGAGGGTGCCGTAATGGAACGGCGCCATTTTTGAAATTGTAGTGGTTGTGATGCGAGTACCGAAGCGTTAACACCTCGCGGAAGAATTCCAAAATAGCAAAGCGTCGTTTCATCGAAGTTTAGCTGCGTTTTTCTCCCGTTTGCGTGCTGCTTCGCGCAGGGATCGTTGAAGTACCAGTGCTTTTCTCCGAGTCTGGCCCGTTCCGTGCCTTATCGAATGGCGCATGGCTACCGCAGAGAAAAGTCTCCACACACCCGATCGCAAGCGCATCTCCATCTGCGTGCTGGACGCGGACGCAACGCAGGGCGACACCGTGGCAGCGCGACTATTGCAGGCCGGGTTCAGCGCCAGCCACACCAACGACCCGACCGAGACGTTGCAGATGGTACGGCGCGGAATTTGCGGGGTAATTCTTGCTGAGGTGAATCTACGCAATACCACGCAGCAAGAATTTCTGGACCGGGTGAGCTCGCTCGATCCCGGCGCACGAGTGATCTTGGTCGCGCCGCGTTACATCAGTGAGGTGGCGGTAGAAGCGATCAATCGAGGCGCGTGGGACTATGTTGCCAAACCCATTGATATGCCGCGATTGCTACGGGTGCTGGATGAAATTGCGCAGGAAGCGGAGCACAGGCGGCAGGTGTATGCGCTCGAGGGGCAGTTGATTGAAAATTTCCAATTTCACGGACTGCTCGGGGAAAGTCCGGCGATGCGCGAGCTCTATGACGGCATGCGCAAGGCGGCGCGGCATTACGTGAATTTATTGATTAGCGGGCCGCCAGGATCAGGACGCGAATTTGTGGCACGCGCAATTCATCAATTAAGTCCGGGCGCGCAACAGCGCTTCGCGGTGTGCGATTGCTCAGGGCTCAGTGAAGTGCTGCTGGAGAGTCAGCTATTCGGGCATGTGCGCGGAGCGTTTCCGGGAGCGAACGAGAACCGGGCTGGACTTTTTGAATATGCAGAAGGCGGCGCGATTTTCCTCGACGAGATCGGCGAGTGCTCGCCAGCCATACAGACCAAGCTGCTGCGCCTGATCCAGCACCGCGAGATTCAGCGGATCGGGTCGAACGAGGTGCGGCGAGTCAATATGCGGCTGATTGCCGCTGGGAATTTGGATTTGGCGGAACAGGTGAAGGAAGGAAAATTCCGACAAGAATTGTATCAGCGGCTGAGCGTGTTGCATTTGGAGGTACCGCCGCTGAATAAACGGCTGGAAGATATACCTCTGCTGGTTCGACATTTTTTGAAGAAGTACGCGGAGATTTGCAAGAAGTCGATCAAGGGGATCACGCGGCGGGCGCAAATCGCGCTGCGAGAATACGGCTGGCCGGGAAATGTGCGGGAGCTGGAAGGGGCGCTTTCGAGCGCGGCCGTGGTGACTCTGAAGGATTTTATTGATGTGCAGGATTTGCCGGAATTTCTGCGCGGCCCTGCTCCCGTGGTGGCGGCGGCTACGGCGGAGCCAGAGCGTTGGCGGCCTGCGCCGCTGGACGACGTTCGGCGTGCGCACATCGAACGGGTGCTGCAGTCCTGCAATGGAAACCGGGTGCGAGCATCGCAGATACTGGGGATTGGACGCACCAGTTTGTATCGATATTTGAAGCGCACAGGCCAGACCGGCGCTCAGGGCAAAGCTGTTGTGAATAGCCCCGCCGGCGTTAAGCCACGAGTCCGCGAACCGCTCGGAACACACTCCTAGATCCGCAAACCCCGAATGAAGATGAATTTAGGGCCCTTTTATTTGTTCGATTTATGCCTTCGATGTCACGTGGGATTGACTCGGAGGACAACAGAACAGAGTTCACGGTTGTTTGAATTATCGCCAATGTTAAGTTGGATTGAGCGGTTCATTCCATAACGCTATAAAAAGAGATCATGCGCCGAAGCCTACTCATCTTGATTCTGGGACTTGTGACCTTGGCTACTGCTACCTCGGCGACGGAGTTCGCGGTGGTGGTGAATCCCGCAAATCCAATTAAAGCGCTGAGCCTCGCGGACTTGGGAAAGATTTTGAAGGGCAAGACCGAATCGTGGCCGAGCGGGCGTGTGATTACGGTAGTCCTTCCGCAACCGGACGCGCCAGGGATGAAGTTTTTGATAGAGAAGACGCTGAGTGTGGGCGCCGACCAAGGCAAAGAAATTCTTACAGACTCCGCACGCAAAGCGAATACCATCATTTTCGTGCCGAAGGATGACGACGTGGTAAAAGCTGTAGCGGCCAGCCCAACAGCGATTGGGGTGGTGGACGTTTACTCGATCACCAGCGGAGTGAAAGTGATTCGCATCGACGATAAGCAACCGTTCGATGTGGGATATGCCTTGAAGGGGCACTAGTTGGGGACAGTGCCGAGATTTTCTTGGGGAATGAGATGAATTTTTCTTGTCGCGCGATTTTGGCCGGGCTGTGCATCTTGGGCATTGCCGCAGGAGCGCAGGCTGCTACGGGAACCCAGGCGGCGCAGCAGAAGACAACACACCACACGGCGCAGGCTTCAGCGACCACGCCGAAACCGGCTGAACCCTCCGATACGATTCCGGTTACAACCTCATCAAGCCAGGCGAGGCGGTACTACCACGAAGGAATCGTGCGCTGCGAGCAACTGCTCTATATCGACGTGGGCACTGAATATTTCCGCAAGGCGATCAAGGCCGATCCGAAGTTTGCCCTGGGACACGCGACTCTGGCTTATTTCACGACTGATCCCATTGAAGAAGCGCGCGAGTTGAAGCTCGCAGAGATGTATATCGGCAAAGCGCAACCCGACGAGAAAATTGAAATAGAGTGGATGAATGGCACCAAGAATGGGCAGCTCATTCCTGCCATCGAGAATATGAATGATTTATTGGCACGTTACCCAAATGACAAGCAATTCGCCAACATGGCCGGGGAATGGCTGCTTTCACAGCAACAGAATTACGATCACGCCGAAGTGATTTTGGAAAAGATTTTGAAGGAAGATCCTTCGTATTTTCCGGCGATGAACAACCTGGCGTATTGCTATGCGCTAGGCGGCAAGCCGAAGCTGGCGCCGAAGCTGATGGCCGATTATGTAGCGGCGCTGCCGGGCCAGCCGAATCCGCAGGATTCGTACGGGGAAATTTTGCGGATGCAGGGCGATTTTAACGACGCGCTGGACCATTACCGGACAGCGTTGCGTATCGCGCCAAAGTTCATCAGCTCGCAGCTCGGCATCGCGACGACTTACGCGTTGATGGGGCAAGAAGATCGGGCTCGCGTGGAATATCTGAAAGCGATCGCGATGGCCAGCGACCGACGGACAAAGATGGATTACCGGCTGCAATGGGCGATGACCTATTTCCGCGAGGGCGACATTGAGAATGGGCGCAAGGAGTTTACGGATATTGCCAAGCAAGCGCATGCGCAGAGCCTGACCTATGATGAGGCGGAAAGTTATCGGGCCATGGCGTTTTTCAATCCCGAGCCTTCGGGAGCGATGGCCGACCTGGATGCGGCCGAGAATGCAACGCAGAAGGGCAAGTACTCGAAAGAAGGGCGCGCAATTGAATTAGCCACGATTTGGCAGACTCGCGCGTATGTAGCTACGCGGGCGAACCTGGTAGATCAAGTGGAAGATGCGCAGGGCAAGTTGAGCGACGCGGCGCAAGACAGCCGCGACAATATTGTGCAGCAGTCGTTCCATTCGGCGACAGGGGCTTTGGACTTTGTAAAAGGACAATACAAAGAGGCGGTTGACGAGCTTGAGCAAGATCCCGAAAATCCCATGTCCATGCAGCTGCTAGCGGACTCTGAAATGAAGGCGGGACAAACGGAAGAGGCGAGGAAGACCCTGGCTACTCTTGCCGGCATCAACAACGAGGTAATTGAAACGGCTTATGTGGTGCCTCAGGTGCGTGCATCGCTGAAGAGTTCGGAGACGGCGCTGCATTCAACTTCGCAGTAGTTCCCTGCAGTAGTTCCCTTCTAGATCATTTACGAATCCAAATAATTGTTCGACGTGCGGCGGGCATTTTGCTCGCGCGCGAATGCGTGTGCTACACTTCGCGTGAAGAAATTTCCTGCGCATCGGTGGAACTTCGGGTTCTGTGCGACGATTCCCCGCAAACCCCGCCAGGCCCGGAAGGGAGCAACGGTAGCGGGCAAGCTTCGTGCGCCGCGGATTTCCGAAGTTCCTCTGATTCGCGGGAACAATTCACTTCAGCGGATCAAATCAGCGGATCACACTTCGACATGGCCCATCAGGTTCTTGCAAGAAAATGGCGACCCAAAAAGTTCAGCGACCTGGTGGGTCAGCGTCACGTTACACAAACACTCGAAAATGCGATTCGATCGGACCGGGTAGCGCACGCTTATATATTTGCAGGGGTTCGCGGCGTTGGTAAAACGACCACGGCGCGAATTTTGGCGAAGGCGTTGAATTGCGTGAAAGGCCCGACGTCCGAGCCATGCAACGAGTGTCCGGCTTGTCTGGAGATCGCGGCGGGAACTTCGCTGGATGTATTGGAAATTGACGCGGCGTCGAACCGCGGCATCGATCAAATTCGCGAACTGCGGGATATGGTGCGTTACGCGGCGGCTGGCGGGCGTTACAAGATTGTGATTCTAGACGAAGCGCATCAATTGACGGACGATGCGTCGAATGCGCTGCTAAAGACGCTGGAAGAGCCGCCGGACAAGGTTATTTTCATTCTGGCGACCACGCAGGCTGAAAAGCTGGGCGACACGATCCGGTCGCGGACGCAGCTTTTTCAGTTTCGCTCGCTTTCGTTTACTGAAATTTCCGATGCGCTGACCCGGATCGCCAAGGAAGAGAAGCTGGAGATTGAGCCGGGCGCGTTGGCGGTGATCGCGCGCGCGGCGGAAGGCAGCTTGCGCGATTCCCTATCGCTGCTGGAGCAGGCTATCGCGTATTCGGGCGATCACATCAGCGACGCGCAAGTGCGCGAGTTGCTGGGTGTGGTGGCCGAAGAATTTTTGGATGAATTGATCGCGGCCATTCAGGAGCAATCGGCGGAACGCGCGCTTGGGCTGGTGCACAGGCTCATCACCGAGGGGCATAATCTGCAGCATTTCTGCCGCGAAGCGATTCGACATTTGAGGAACTTGCTGGTGGCAAAGGTGTGCGGCGCCGAGTCGGAACTGATTGCGGCGCCGGCGAGTGAGCGAGCGCGGCTGGCGAAGCAGGCGGCGCTATTCAGCGAAGAAGATTTGACGCGATTCTTTCAGATTGCGCTGGTGACAGATGATGACTTGCGGCGTAAACCAGATCCGCGGGTTCATCTCGAGCTGGGATTGCTAAAATTGGTGACGGCGAAGAGGCTGGCGCCTTTGGAAGACGTGTTGGGTGAATTGAGGCGGGGCTCGACTCGGTCAGGACCGGGCGGAAAGTCATTTGCAGCGGCGGCGGGAGCTGAGTCGCCCGGCTTTGGGTCAAATTCGGGACAGCCGACAAATCCCTATGCCAGAGCGAGTGAATCGCCGGCACCGAGAATGGGATTTGGTTCGGGGTTTAGCGGCGCCTCGCCGTATTCGAAGCCGTCATCAACAATTGGAACATCGGAACAGGCGTGGGGAGAGATGGGCGCCGCGGCCGCGCTGGCGGTTGAACCGACGATAGCGCGCGAGTCTTCGATCGCGCCGCCTGAACCTGTGACGCGGACGAACGGGGAGCTTCATCGAGAAGAGCGAAGTCCAGTGGCCACGCAGCCTGTTGCGGCCGAAACGCAGATCGCGAGCGACGCACCTGAAGTGACGACCAGCGGAATTGATGCCGAGCAACTGGCGGCGATACAGAGTGCGCTGCAGAATCAAAAATTCCTGTGGTCGATGATCGAGCATGTGACGCGCTGGGAACGAGAAGGCAACGAGATACGATTATTTTTCCCTGCAGACCGGCGCGCGCTCGCGGAAATGTTGCAGGGGCGGGACGCGATGGAGCGATTGCGCACAGTTGTGAGCAAGGTGATCGGGCAGCCGGTTCGGCTCTGTGTTAAACTTGATTCTGCCCAAGCCAAGCCCCCGCGCGATACGAATTTGCGCGGAAGATTCGAAGAGGATCCGATCGTGAGGGCGATGTTAGAGAAGTTCGGCGGCCGAATTTCAGAAGTTAAGCACCGTAGCGAGGAATGACCATGGAAGTCAAAGCGCTACAACAAATGCTTTCGCAGTTCCGGTCGGCCCAGGAGCGCCTGGAAAAGCAGATTCAGGAGATCCATACCGAGGCCAGCGCAGGCGGCGGGATGGTCACCGTCAGGATGAATGGGCAAAAGCAGCTGACGGAAATTCGCATCGAGCCTGAAGTTTTTGCGAGCAAAGATCAGGAAATGCTCCAGGATTTAATTCGCGCCGCAGTAAATGAAGCGACGCGGCGAGTGGATGAAGAGCTTTCGAAGCAAGTGAAGGACCTGGCGGGCGGCTTTTCCGGCCTTGGCGGACTGAAGATTCCCGGCCTGTTTTGATCTCGGCAAAAATTTCTGAAGATTAGCCTCCGCACTTACCGCGATTCCCTCTTGCAGCACATTCCAGGAGAAACATGCCAGACTACGCGCCTTCAGTGACGCGGCTTATTGACGAATTGAAGCATTTGCCGGGCATTGGGCAAAAAACCGCGCAGCGCCTGGCATTTCATTTATTGCGGGCGGACCGCGAGCGCGCGATGGCACTGTCCGATGCGATTCGCGAGGCGAAGGAAAATATCCGGGAATGCTCGGTGTGCAACAACATTACCGATGCCGACCCCTGCTTTTACTGCACGAGCAACTCGCGCAATCGCCAAATCATCTGTGTGGTAGAGGACGCACCGAATATTCTCGCGGTGGAGAAAACGCGGCAGTTTGATGGGATGTATCACGTGCTGGGAGGTGCGCTCTCGCCGTTGCAAGGGATTGGCCCCGAGCAATTAAAGATCAAGAGCCTGATTGAGCGGCTGAAGGGCAACACAGTCCAGGAGATTATTTTGGCGACCAATCCAACAGCGGAAGGCGAAGCTACGGCGATCTATATTTCGAAACTGGTGAAGCCGCTGGGCGTCCGAGTGACCAGGATCGCGATGGGCATTCCAGTTGGATCGGACCTGGAATACGCGGATGAAGTGACCATGCTGAAAGCGATGGAAGGCCGGCGGGATTTGTAGTATCGCTTTTGAAATGCCGCGGATTCTGATATACCGACACCCGTGATGCACCGTGGATTTGAGATGCGAGGCTTGGTGGCGAACGCGACGGTTCAGCGTTTATTTGGCTGCTACTAATTATTTTAAGTGCCGAAAAAGATCAATCTCACTGACAACAAGTGTCGATTTTCGATGAGCATCGCGGAAAGATTTCAGTCGCATGAGATCGCAATTATTCTAGGGCCTAAAAACCTGCATTTCAGGGGTTTACCAGGCGGCAAAATTTTATGCGCGGGCGGTAACTAGTGGCGAAACCCTTGCTAAACTAATTACGTCGTTGTTCTCTCGCGACAACTCAGCCAAATCTAAAAGGCGGCCATGGGATACAAAAAGGAAAGAGGATTTTCACTTATCGAGCTTTTGATCGTGGTGGCGATCATCCTTATTATCGCCGCGATCGCAATTCCGAATTTGCTGCGCGCTCGGATCGCAGCCAATGAGGCGTCGGCAGTCGGTTCGCTACGCACCATCAATACTTCGTCAGTAAGTTACGCGGCAACTTACGGTAACGGCTTCCCATCCACGTTGGCGGCTCTGGGAACAAAGACTGCGGGCGATGTAACTGCGACGTGCTCGGAAGCGTTGCTGGTCGATGAAGTTCTGACCGCAGGCAAGAAGAGCGGCTACAAGTTCACCTATGCCGACGGAACGGGCGATACTCCAAACGCTGCTCCGACTGGCGGCTGCGCCGGCGACAACAGCTACTCGGTGACGGCAGCGCCGATCACCCCCGGCACGACCGGCCAGCGGTATTTCTTCACGGACCAGACGGGCGTGATCCGGTACAACCCGACGGGCGCAGCGACGAATACTTCGCCGCCGATTCAATAGCGCGGCTGAAGTAAGACCTTTCGTAAGTCGAGTCAGTAGGCGCGGCAAAGATAAGCTTTATTTCGGGGTCGGGCTGAATTTTATAGACACGCTCGCGGTGAGCATCAGCCCGATCGCTAGCTTAGTTGCAAAGTCGCCAGCGGTTCCCTTCTGCGGTTCCCGTCCCCGGTTGCGTTGATGTGCAGTCAGATTGGTGCGCGCAGAGCGTTTTGAGTTAAATTGCTTTCGCCAAAGTGACCTCCTCGACGCGCAGCAATAATCCCTCTGCTAATCCTCTTTCTTCTGAAAGTCAGTCCTTTGATAGGCCCACGGTTAGGCACACGTTCGTCGCGTTGGTGCTGCTCGGAATTTTGATTCGCTTGTTGCTGACGATTTTTGCGGGGGGTCAGCTTCGCACGCCGTGGGGAGGAGGCGGGGACAGTCCTACGTATTTTCTGCTGGCGCAGAATCTGTTGGCGGGAAAAGGATTCGCCTACGCGGGAATGCCGACGGCGTTACGTCCACTCGGTTATCCGATTTTGCTGGCGGCGTTTTTGAAAATATTTGGGGCGCATGCGCTCGCTGCGGTGCGGTGGCTACAGTTTTTTGAAGGGCTGGCGGTGCCGTTTTTATGTGGGGCAATGGCACGACGGATTTGGAGCGAGCGGGCGGGTAAATTTGCATTGGTGGTGGCGCTATTCTTTCCAACTTTGGTCGAGATGAATGGCGAGATTTTGACTGAGGCAGCTGCGACTTTTTTTACGGCGCTTTTTCTATACTCGATTGTTTGCTACACGAAGCGGCCAGAATGGCTGAGTGTGCTTGGGTTTTCTTGCGCTGTGGGATTGGGGTCGCTATTTCGTTTCA
>Ga0209624_10002923_pt1 | contig 12390 bp, 11 predicted proteins | sample JacPinW_OM2H0_O1_FD_188565 | JGI IMG/M metagenome (GOLD analysis project Ga0209624, IMG submission 188565) | Forest soil microbial communities from Algoma, Ontario, Canada - Jack Pine, Ontario site 1_JW_OM2H0_O1 (SPAdes) (version 2) | ecosystem: Environmental > Terrestrial > Soil > Boreal... | reverse complement strand
CATCCGTCGGCGCGCCTTGTGCCCAAGCCGCGCCAGGAACGGCGCAAGCCAACCCAAAAGGTCGTCATCCCAAGCCGCCATCCGTCGCGCTCCGCAAATCAAGAAGCCGACGATCGGGCGAAATCCTTTCCGAACCCTTAGTCTGCCAAAGTAGTGCTAGGCGCTTGAGTCGAAACCGAAATGCGCAGACTGTCTTACCCCGATGAACCGCGCGTTCGTGCCTCGGCTATCTGGAGAGCGCCTCAGAGGAACGCCCGCTCGGTGTGCACGAGTTCGCCCTGCCTCACGGAATGCTCGCTATTTGGATCACACCGGACTGTCGCCGTGTCGGCGCCAATGTCCCCTTGGGTCGATTAACCCCATTCGCCAAGCAGTCGGCGAATGGCCGCTATTTGCGCATTCGAGACATGGGGCGATGTCTTTCGTCGACGTTGGGCGGTCATTGCTTATGGCGGTTGGATGTCAGCAAACGCAATGCTGTCGGACGACCGCAGGGCGTCTTCATTCTTCATGTTCCCCCGCAAGATGCGTGTAGCTGACCTCGTGGTGAGAATCGCAGCGGGAAGGGTAGTCATTGTGTGCGCACGGGCCTTGCAGGCCTTAGAGCCCGCGCTCAGTCTAGGCCAGCTCTCGCCGTCGAAGCGGCGTTGGCGAGGGCGACAACACCAATAACTCTACGCAGATGACGCTCGGCATGTCGCGCGACGAACGGGGTGTATGACCCGACCCGATCTCAAGCGTTGCGTTTGTGGCGAGCGCGCGTCAGCGATCCGACCACGATCCCCTCTTGCGGACAGGCGTGTCTCGAGTATGCCCCGTGCTTCCCCTTCCGCATCCCGATACGCCGCGCACGTGGCGCTGGGCAAAAAGCCGCGAGCACGGCGTGAGGCGGGGCGGTCACTATTCGGGGACCCCGGCCTTGCGCAAGCCGTTGAGAATGGGCTCGAGCTGGCTCCGATTCGGATCATCGCGTCGCAATAAGATAACCTTCAGAGGCGGGCCTCTGTCGAACCTGTCTCATTGCTTGCCGGGTTCGATCATGCAGTGGGTCTCTGGCGTCACCTCGCTAATGCGTATCTGGGCGAGCGGGCAAAACTCATTGTTGGCATATTTTTCGAGATAGGCGCGGATCAGCGCGCAAGCGATAACCCGGCGTTCAGTCGTGGTCGACCCCGACGGCTTAGGAAGGAATAGTGGCTGCTTTCGCAAGAGATTGTGGCCGCAAACGATGCGCGGCGCCTGCCTCCAACCCCACGAGGGGATCACTCGAGATTGGTGTGTCGCGCGCGCATCGTCTCCGAGGTTTCGCTGAACCGCGGGCGCAGTTTCAAGATCAGCAGTTCGAAGGCGATCATCTGTGCGGTCTCGAACAGGGAGCCCATGGGCAGCACGGAAAGTTTGCCGCCCTGATCGTTGGCCATCGTCTGGGCGGGAATGACCGTGACGATGTCGACTTGCTTGGCGAGTCCGCCCGCAGGCTGGGCGGTGACGAGCGCCGTGCGCGCGCCGCTTTTGCGCGCGACCTCAACCAGCGTCTGGGCAGTCGGGAGATCGCCAGGTCCAGCGGAGGCGATAAACAGGTCGCCCTCGCCGAGCGCTGGCGTGGTCATGTCGCCCCATACCGTGACGTCCCGGCCCATGTGAAAGAGGCGCATGGCGAAGCCGCGCATCTGCAACCCCTCGCGCCCAAGCCCGAACACAACGATGCGCTTCGCCGCGACGATGGCCTCGATCAGCGCGTCGAGCGCGTTCTCCGGCATGGCGGCGAACACGGCGGCAAGATCATTCAGTGCGCCCTTGAACAATTGGGCCAACCTGTCGGTCATTGGTTTCCTCCCTCGTTGGTTCCCTCACACGGATCCGCGCTTCACGATTGGGCACTCGACCTTGATCTGGCGTGGCCGGGTGGCGGAGCCTGAGGCTGCGTCGAGCAACATCTCCGTGGCGATCGAGCCCATTTCGAAGTGGGGCAGGAGCATCGTGGTCAGTGGCGGATGCAGATGCTGGGCGATCTCGCGATCGTCGTAGCCCATCACCGCGACATCGTCTGGAATTCTGAGACCCAGCTCATGCAGCGCTTCATAGCAGCCGACCGCCATCAGGTCATTGGCGCAGAAGATCGCAGTCGGTGCACGCTCGAGGCTCATGAGCGCGCGGGCGGCTTCGTAGCCGGACAAGGGCTGCCAGTTGCCCTCGCGCACGAGGTCGGGGTCGAACGGCAGGTCGGCGGTCGCCAACGCCTGGCGATAGCCCCGAAAGCGTTGGCGCGACGCCTCCATGCTAGTTTCCCCATTGATGTAGCCGATGCGGCGGTGGCCGGCGGAAATGAGCAAATCGGTTGCGACGTGCCCACCCGCTGCTTCACCCGGCACGACCGAAGGCAACGCGCCATTCGCCACATGGCAGTTCAGCAGCACCGTTGGTAGTGTCCGCGGCGTCGCCGGAGTATCGACGAGGCGCGTGTTGATGGTCGCATAGATGAGACCGGCTAGCGGCTGGGCGGTGAGTTGCGCCAGCGCGGCGCTTTCCATGTCGCCGTCGCCGCGGGTCGCCATGACCATGACGGTGAGGCCGTGCTCCCACGCCTTCTCGCGCACCCCGTCGAGGCCGATCGCCGTCCACGGATCGGTCGATATCTCATCGCAGATGAAGCCAATCGAGGCCGCCGCAGGCGATCCCGTCGCGCTCCCGCGCCGTACGGCCTGATATCCGAGCTTGGCCGCGGCCTTCATGACCCGTTCGCGCGTCTTGGCTGAAAGGCGGGCGCCATCGGCATGGTTCAGCACCAGCGACACGGTGGTCTGCGAAACGCGCGCTTCGTTGGCGACGTCGATCATCGTTGGGCGCCTCGCGGGCGCGGTGCGCCGTGCGCGGCCCCGCTTTTGCGCTTCGCGCGCGCCTCTACGGCCATACGCGCCTTCGTCCTCCCGCATTCTCGCCTCAGCGTGTCCGTTGCGAATATTATTATCTCGGTAAGATACTATAAATAAATAACAAATTCTCGCAATATCAGCGCCCCATTGACATTCTTTAGCGCTTTATTATCATCGCCTCAAGTCGGTTCAAAAAGCCGTCCGAGGCCGCGACAAACGCGGCCTTCTAGAGGAGGAAACGCAATGCTCATCAGTCGCAGACAAGCGCTTATTGGGTCGGTCGGCACCGCCGCCGGACTCGCCATTTATCCCGCATTCGGCCAAGTGCCGCCGCTGAAGAAGAAGGATTCCTACAAGGTTGGCTTCGCCCAGACGGAGAGCAACAATCCCTGGCGCTTGGCGCAAACCGCCAGTATGAAGGACGAAGCGGCGAAGCGCGGTTGCCAGATCGTCTATGCCGACGCAGCCGGCTCGGCCGCCAAGCAGGTCGCTGACGTCAACAGCATGATCGCGCAGGGGGTCGACTTCATCTTCTTGCCGCCGCGCGAAGAAAAGCCGCTCATTCCGGCGGTTATGAACGCCAAGAAGGCCGGCATTCCGGTGCTCTTGGTCGACCGTAACGTCGATCCAGCGCTCGCCAAGCCCGGTGTCGACTTTCTCGCCTTCATTGGCTCGAATTTCGTGCAAGAAGGTCAGCGAGTGGCCGATTGGGCGATCAAACAGACCGGCGGCAAGGGCAAGATCATCGAGCTCGAGGGCTCGGTCGGCGCTTCGCCGGCGAACGACCGCAAGAAGGGCTTTGACGAGACAATCAAAGCCAAGGCCCCCGGCATGGTAATTCTCGCCAGCCAATCCGGCGACTTCGCTCGCGACAAGGGCCGTCAAGTAGCGGAGACGCTGCTGCAAGCTCATCCCGACGCGACGATCGTCTACGCCCACAATGACGAAATGGCGCTTGGCGCGATCGCCGCCATCGAGGCAGCCGGAAAGGTGCCGGGCAAGGACATTCTTGTGGTTTCGATTGACGGCGAAAAGGATGGCGTGCAGGCGATCATCGATGGCAAGCTCGGCTGCTCGTGCGAGTGCAACCCGCGGTTCGGCCCAGCTGGCTTTGACATCCTATACAATTACGCCAAGGGCGAGAAGATTCCCCCGATGATCATCAATCCGGACCGCTTCTTTGACGCCAGCAATGCCAAGGAAGTCCTGTCGACAGCGTTCTGAGGCGCTGGAAATCGCTTGACCTGAAGGGCCCCTCCCGCTTGGCTGGCCGCCGGCGGGAGGACGCATTTTGGGCGGGGCCTACAGCAATTGAGAGCGTGAGATGGCCGATCCGCTCCTTGTCATGGGCGACATCAACAAGCGCTTTCAGGGCGTGCAAGCGCTGTCCGCCGCGACGCTCGAGGTCGACCCGGGCGAGATCATGGCGCTCGTCGGCCAGAACGGTGCGGGCAAGTCGACCATGATCAAGGTTCTGACCGGCGCCTATCGGCGAGACTCGGGCTCGATCCTGTTCGCTGGCCAGCCGAGCGATTTCACATCGCCTCAGGCGGCTCAGCGCGGCGGCATCAGCACGATCTATCAGGAAATCAATCTCGTTCCGTTTCGCTCGGTGGCCGAGAACGTCTTTCTTGGCCGCGAACATCGCCGCTATGGCTTGCTCGACTGGAGCCGCATGAACACGGAGGCGGCCGAGCTCTTGAGGCGCTTCGCAGTCGCGATCGACGTGCGCCGGCCGCTGATCGAATTCTCAACCGCAATTCAGCAGATGGTCGCGATCGCGCGGGCCGTTTCGTTCAAGGCGCAGCTTGTCATCATGGACGAGCCGACTTCCTCGCTCGACGAACGCGAGGTCGCGGTTCTGTTCGACGTGATGCGTCGCCTGCGCGCGGAGGGGGTGGCGGTCATTTTCGTCGGCCATCGGCTCGATGAGCTTTATCGGGTCTGCGACCGGGTCACCGTGATGCGCGACGGACGAACGGTCATGGTCAGCCCGATGGCCGACATCGGCAAGCTCAATCTCATCGCGGCGATGCTCGGCCGCGACCTCGAGACGGCGCGCGCCCATTCGACTGGATTTTCCGCTGCGCAAGCCGCGGCGGGTGAGGTTGTTCTGTCGGCCGAAGGGCTTCGGATCGGACGTAAAGTGCGGGACGCTCGCGTCGAGGTGCGCGAGCGCCAGATCGTCGGTCTTACGGGCCTTCTGGGCTCCGGCCGCACCGAGGTCGCCCGGGCGATCTTCGGCGCCGATCCGCCGGATGCAGGAACGATCGAGATAAGTGGCCGGCCGGTTTTGCCGCAGGAGCCGGCTGAGGCGATCGCGCTCGGCGTCGCCTATTGCAGCGAGGATCGTAAGGCGGACGGGATCGTTCCCGACATGTCGGTGCGCGAGAATATGACGCTCGGCATCCTGCCGCGCCTGACGAGCATGGGAATCGTCGATGAGGCGCGCCAGCGCGAAATCGTCGATAAATTCATGAAACGTCTTGCCATCAAGGCGTCGAGCGCCGAGCAAAAGATTCGCGAGCTCTCCGGCGGCAACCAGCAGAAAGTGCTGCTGGCGCGATGGCTCTGCACCGATCCGAAACTATTAATCCTCGACGAACCGACCCGCGGCATCGACGTCGGGGCCAAGGTCGAGATTCAGGCGCTGATCCGAGAGCTTGCCGACCAAGGCCTGGGCGTCCTCATGATCTCCTCCGAGCTTGAGGAAATCACCGAGGGTGCCGACAGGGTGTTCGTGCTGAGCGACGGGCGCACGGTCGCAGACCTCTCGCACGCTGAGGCCAGCGCCAGCGCGATCATTGCGGCGATGGCGCATGGCGACGCGGAGGCGCTTGCGGAAGCCGGCCATGGTTGACGCGCCCACGATCGATCGGGAGGGCGTCTCGCCCGACGTCGCCGCCTTTTTCAGGCGCTATGCGGCGCTCACCGCGCTCATTGTACTGCTCGCGTTCAATTTCGCGGTGACGCCGCATTTCGCCAGCTGGCAGACCCTCAACGTGAACCTTACCCAAGTAGCGACTATCGTCATCGTCTCGGTCGGCATGACGTTGGTCATCGCTACCGGCGGCATCGACCTTTCCGTCGGCTCGCTGATGGCGATTTCCGGCGCGATCGCGCCGATGATCTTCCTCAGTTCATTTGGGCGTTCCTATCCGGCGCTGGGCGATGCGCTCGCCTTTATCGTTCCCGTAGGCGTCGCCGGCCTGTTCGGCCTGTTCAACGGCTGGTTCATTACCCGGTTCCAGGTCCAGCCGATCGTCGGCACGCTGGTCATGTTCATCGCTGGACGGGGCATCGGGCAAGTTTTGACCAACGGCAATCTGCAGGCGTTCAAGAACCCGACGTTTCAATTCATCGGCCTCGGCCGCATCTTCGGCGTTCCGTGCCAGGTCGTCATCATGCTGGCGCTGGTAGCAGCCGCCGCCTGGACCCTGCGCAGCACCTTGTTCGGCCGTCAGGTTCTCTCGGTTGGCGGCAATGAGCGGGCGGCGCGTCTATCTGGCGTCCCGGTCGCCGCGGTCAAACGATGGGTCTACGCCATTAGCGGCTTGTGCGCAGGCATCGCCGGACTGGTCGTTGTCTCGATCAACTCGTCGAGCGACGCCAATCTGGTCGGCCTTGGCATGGAGCTCGACGCGATCGCCGCGGTGGCGGTCGGGGGCACGCCGTTTACCGGGGGACAGGCGACCGTAGTCGGCACGCTCATCGGCGCGCTTCTCATTCAACTCGTGCGTTACACGCTGCTCGCCAATGGCGTCCCGGACGCGGCTGCCCTCGTGGTTAAGGGCGCGATCATCGCGGGTGCCGTCTGGTCGCAGCAGCGAAGCAGGTCCGCATGAGCGCCGCCACGGCCAACACGGCGACTTCCTCTCGGCGCATCAGCCTGGCTTGGGCGGCGCGGCAACGCGTGATGATCACGCTCGTCCTTCTCATTTTGTTTGGGGCGCTGCGATACGATCATTTCCTCGGCGCGTACAATGTTCTGAGCGTGCTCCGCTACAATTCGATGTTCGCGCTGACGAGCCTTGGCATGTGCTTTGTCATCATGGGCGCCGGCATCGACCTTTCCGTTGGAACGACGGCGGCGTTCGCCAGCGTCGTTTCGGCGCTGCTGTCGCCTTACGGTCTCTTTCCCGGCCTGCTTGGAGGGTTGGCGGCGGGGCTTCTCGTCGGCGTCATCAACGGCTTCATGGTCACGCGCATGAACATCCAACCGTTCATCGCTACGCTGTCGGGCATGCTGGCGGCGAGCGGCTCCGGGCTTTTGCTCGCACAAAACCAGTCGGTCTCAGTCTCCTACTACACAAATTTCACTTGGCTGGGGCAGGGGGACTTGCTCGGCTTTCCCGCCCCCGCCTGGATCGCCGCCTTAGCTTACGTCTACGGCTCGGTCCTGCTAAATTACACGAGCTTCGGGCGCTACGTACTGTCGGTCGGCGGCAATGAAGAGGCCGCTCGCCTCATGGGCTTGCCGGTCGATCGGGTGAAGTTCCTGACCTACGTGCAGTCGGGCGTGTTCGCGGGACTTGCGGGCGTGATCCTGGCCTCGCAGTTCGGCGCGGGTCAGCCGGCTGAAGGGGTTGGGTGGGAATTGTTCTCGATCGCCGCGGTCGTGGTCGGCGGGACGCTGCTCACCGGCGGCGTCGGCTCTGTGGCGACGACCCTCGCCGGGGTGCTCCTGCTAGGTCTCATCTTCAACGTGCTCAACTTCGAGAATGGCCTCGGCTGGATCAGCCTCAGCGCCTATTGGCAGTCGGTCGTGCGCGGCGTCTTTTTGATGGTGGTGGTGATGGCGAGCTCAGGGTCGGCGCGACGGGCCATACGCTCTGCTTAATCGCTTCTTGGTTGTCCGCCCTGCCAGGGCTTGAGCGTCGGTCCCCACCCTACGCCACTCCCATCACGAGGCCTTCGATGTCGTGCTTCTGCGTGACCGGGATAAGCTCTTTCACCACGCTGCAGACGAGGTGGTCGCGCACGATCGGCGGCAACGCGTCATAATAATCCTGCGTCACCATAAGGTCGTGTAACTTGTCGTGGCCTGCGCCCGGGGCATCGACGCCGAGCACGAGAACTGGGCGGGCGATTGGTGAGCGATGCGTCGTCCCGCGATGGATAGTCAGCGCGGAGCGACAGGAAATATCTCCCATCTGCGGGAATTTACGAACGCCTCGCTCGGCGAAGCGCGACCAGACATCTTCTGATGGAAACATTTCATGTTTCCATGCGCGACCATCGTCCCATTGCGTGCCGAGCGCCATTTCGAATGGACCCATGTCCGGCGTCACGTCGACGCCTGTGAGATTAAAGGCCAGAGACGTTATGCGGCGGTCCCGCCAGGTCTCGACCGGCGAGGGAAAGTCGCGATGCCACGGCTGGTTCATCGCCCCCTCAAAAGGAGTGTCGAAGCCGATTTCGACGATTTTGTAATCGTGGCCGAGCACGGCCAAGCACATTGCAACGACCCAAGGGTGCGCACAGAGGTCGGCGAAGCCGCCGAAGGCCTGCGGATGGATCTCCACATACCAGTGGCGCGGGCCACGGCCCACCGCCCCTCCCGGGCGCTGGATCGCCTCCCAGAAGCCCGTCAACATGTCCTCGCGCATGCGCTCGGCCCAGTCGCGGGAGAAAGCGCCCTTCAGCCCAACGATCCCGTCGCGGGTAAGGGTCTCTCGGTCAGCGCTGAAATCAATCCCAGGCGATTCCGATATGACGTGCATTAGGGTCACTGTCCTCCCCCAAACACTTCTACTGCCAACTGCGGCACCGGCGCCTACAAGCAGGGGCCGACGGGCCTCGCGGCCTTCGCGTCCTTGTGATGAATTCTATTGAACTTAGCCGATCTTACCATCGCGTAGACGCTCGTGGCGAATTCCTTTCCCAAAAACGACCGACACGACAGATTTTCGCCCGCGCGCCACGTCGCCCGGAATGATGGGGTGGACGGGTGCGCCGGGAGACCGGCAGGAGGTGTGAGGTGAAAGTCCTCTGCGGTGAAGGCGTAGCGAACCACACCGCCCCCGAGTCATGCGCGGCGACCCGTGAGGGGCGAAGCGAAGCGTTGACAGGGGATAGCGTAGGCCAGCCATTGAGCGGCGAAAACTAACTTCGGAGCGCCGATGCTTTCCGTCCTGCAGAAGGCAATACGGCCCATGTCGTGGTCGCGAGACATAGGTCGGCTCCGCGTCGTCGTAGACCCTGGCATGCGCTGACGCCCCCTGCTCGGGAACCGGGATATTTCTGGACTGTCCTTGCGGAGTTTTGCAGGGACCGCGCCGGGAAGGCCGGAGGCCGAAGCCGACGATGAACGGACCAGAGAAGTCGGACTCGCCCATAGTAGCTGTGAAGCCTGCGAACGAAGCGGCGCGCGCCGCCGAGGAGCAAGTGGAGCCAAGGGGCGGGACCAAGGAGAATGCGGACCAGCAAACCACGGTCCGGACGCAGAGCCGGGAAGCCGTGTCACATGCGCAGGCTCGCATACGAGAAGCCGTAACCAGGAACAAAGCACAGCCGCTGACCACACTCCTGCATCATGTCAGCGTCGATGTCTCGCGGGCGGGATTCTTCGGACTGAAGAAGAACGCCGCGCCTGGGGTCGACGGGCTGACGTGGACACAATACGAGGAGGGTTTGGAGGCAAACCTCCAAAGCCTTCACGCACGTGTGCATGGGGGAGGGTATCGAGCGCTGGCCTACCGTCGACGGTATATTCCGAAGGCGGATGGGCGGCGTCGACCGCTGGGCATTGCCGCGCTGGAGGACAGATTGTCCAAGCGGCCGTGGCGGCGATCCTGACGCCTATCTACGAGACGGAATTCCTGGGGTTCAGTTACGGGTTCCGGCCTGAGCGTGGACAGCACGATGCGCTGGACGCGCTCGCGTACGGGCTGGGGAAGCGGCGGATCAATTGGGTCCTCGACGCGGATATTCGGTCGTTCTTCGACACGATCAGCCATGCATGGCTGATACGGTTTATTGAGCATCGGATCGGCGACCGGCGGATCGTCAGGCTGATCCGCAAATGGTTGGCGGCAGGGGTGCTTGAAGAGGGCCGAAAGATCGAGACGGTGGAGGGGACGCCGCAAGGCGCGGTCATTTCGCCGCTGCTCGCGAATGTCTACCTGCACTACGTCTACGATCTCTGGGTTCGTCAATGGCGGCAACGTCAATCGACGGGTGATATGATTGTCGTGCGCTATGCGGACGACACGATTGTCGGCTTCGAGCACCAGGACGACGCGGAAAGGTTTCTTGAAGACCTCTCACTGCGCATGACCGATTTCGAACTCGGCCTCCATCCCGAAAAGACGAGGCTCATCGAGTTCGGCAGGAAGGCAATTGCGATCCGCCGCGCCCGAGGTCTCAGCAAGCCGGAGACGTTCGACTTCCTTGGGTTCACGCACTATTGCGCGACCCGACGAAGCGGCGGCGGCGGCTTCGTGCTGGGAAGGACGCCAGCTCGCAAGCGGATGCGGGCGAAGCTGAGACAAATCAAGGAATAGCTCAAGGCGACCCGCCACGACGGCGTCGAGGCGCCAGGTAAATGGCTTGCCCAGGTGCTTCGTGGCTGGTTGGCCTACTACGCCGTGCCGATGAGCGCGCCGGCGATCACAGCGTTCCGGCACCATCTGGTCGATCGTTGGCTCCACGCCATCGGGCGACGGGGACAAAAGCATCGGCTTGCATGGCCGCGAATGAAGGTAATCGCCAATCGTTACCTGCCGTATCCGCGCATCCAGCATCCGTGGCCCGAACAACGGTTTCTCGTCAATCACCCGAGGTAGGAGCCCGGTGCGGTAGCACCGCACGCCGGGATCTGTGCGGGGGGCGGCCAGCAATGGCGGTCCCTACCGCGACCGCCCCGAACGGCATCAGCGTGCCAAGATGGTCGTTGTCAAAACCCATCTCCACGCCGAGGCTCATATCCCCGACGCAGAATCCGGAGCCATTTCCGAGGCCATAGAAACCCGCCGAGCTGCCTTGACCGGAAAAGGGGCCATGGAGCCGCCTAGGCCAATTCTTGGCCCTCCTAGGCCCGCCAGGAGTCACGGGATCGCTGAGGATCTGGCGGGCGGCGCTGGCGAAACTGAAATAGGAGGGCTTGGGCAACCACATTCATGTCCGATGATGACGCCGAACTTGTCGCGTTGATCGACAACGAGCTCGACGACAGCAACAGAACCGCCCTCTTGGCGCGTCTGGCAGCGGACGATGGGTTGCGCAAGCGTTACGAAGAGTTGCGGCGAACTGGCGCGCCGCTCGTCGCCTCCCTCGACGAGCTGCTCATGCAAGCTCCGCTCGCTCGTCTCCGCGCCGCGCTTCCCGCTGAGGAACCTCCTCGCCTGCCGTCGAGGCGCTTTTCCGGAATCACCCTTCGGGACCTTGCGGCGGGCATGATCGGGATCCTGGCCGCCGGCGCTGCGGCCTGGGTCGCGTTGAGTCTCGGACTGCTCAGGGAACGGCAGGATTGGCGCACGGCGGTCACCGACTACACGAACATGTACTCGAATGAGACCTTTTCGCCTTTGAAGCCGGACGCCCAGTTGCAGGCGACCGAACTCAGCGCCCTCGGCGCGAGACTGGGCGCAAATCTGACGCCCGAAAATGTGGCGCTCCCGGGTCTGCGATTCACCATGGCGTTCATGCTCACTTACGAAGGCTCTCCGTTGGGGGTGATCGCCCACGTCGACCCCTCGGGCGCGCCGGTCGCCCTTTGCATCATCGCCAATGATGCGCCGGACGCCCAGATACGCTCGGAGCGCCGGCACAATCTGTCGCTGGCCTGGTGGTCGCGTGGCGGACGCAGCCACCTGGTTATCGGTCACATCCCGAAGGAGCGGGCAGTTGCATTAGCGCAAACGCTCGAAAGGCAAATTTGACATCCGCCGTCGTGTGCGGACCGCAGGCTTTCCCTGTTGCAATACGCCAGCTTCTAGTGAGGACGCGAAGGCCCGCCTCAGGTCTCCCACCCCGGGACCTCCGACCCTCCTGGACCCTCCCCGCCGGGCATTCCTTTCCGCATTTCGACGATAAGGCGGCGACACCTCGGCGCGGGCCTTCCCCTTGCGCGCCTCAAGCCGCATCCTCAGCCATCGTCACACCCATCATGAAGCGCGCTGCCCGCCTCTAAGGCATAGCCCCAAGGATAAGCAGGGAAGCCCACCAGCAGCCTTCTCGCCCCAAGGCTACCCCCAAAACCAGGACTTTGGCCTGCTGTCGATTTACACTCATTGCTGAGACTGGTCGAGTGAGGCATTTCAGGGCTTTACCGGAGACTCGCCTTTTTTCGCGGCATCCAAATTGGGACTAGAGGCCCATGTTTGTACACTTGAAATGGGATTGATCGACCGGTCGATCGACTGTAGCGTGAAGCGATGTCGTCCGGCGTGGTCGATCCGAATGATCCGCCGTTGCCTGAAGTGGAGCGGCGCGCCGCTGTGCTCAGGGATTTGTTGCGACAATCGGGTTGGAAGGTCACCGCCGAAGTCGCCGATGCCGCCCTTGCGCAACTCGG
>Ga0209624_10002922_pt1 | contig 12392 bp, 10 predicted proteins | sample JacPinW_OM2H0_O1_FD_188565 | JGI IMG/M metagenome (GOLD analysis project Ga0209624, IMG submission 188565) | Forest soil microbial communities from Algoma, Ontario, Canada - Jack Pine, Ontario site 1_JW_OM2H0_O1 (SPAdes) (version 2) | ecosystem: Environmental > Terrestrial > Soil > Boreal... | reverse complement strand
GAATCAAGAACGTTGCCGCAGACAGGATTGTCGTAGACAAAAAATAGGTGCGTTCCCTGCGAACGCAACGAACTCTCCAGCTTCGTCAATAGGTGTGCCAGAAGCTCCCGCCCGAAGGCGTGGTACAGAAACATGACGAGCTTACCTTCAGGCAACTGAAAATCCGTGACGTTTGCTTCATGAATCGTAATGGCAGCACGGCTAGGAAAAGTGCGCGCGACGACGGCGGCATTCCTCCTTGCGGCAGTTGCGAGCTTAGAGGATAGTTCGATGCCAACGATGGCTCGAAAGGGAAATTCGCTGGCTACGATTAACGCGCGACCTTTGCCGCAGCCAAGATCCACCAACGTATGCTCCTCGATGTTACTCAACGCCGCCAGCGCGCCGCGTACAACGCCAGGATCGGAGCCGATATACGGTATGATGCGAGCGGTCAGTGATCGGTCCGGGTGGATATATTCGACCGGCACCACTCCGCTCGTGTCAATTCCATACAGGGCATCGATCGGGTGCGTGCGCTCGTGCGGATAGATATTACGGACGAGGGGAATCTTCTTCAGCAAGCCCTTCAGCGGCGGCGCGTGATACACCAAGCGAAGCAGGTTCTTTAGATAACCCGGTCTCATCAGGCTAATTGCCTAGGGCGAAAATGCGTTTCAGAGTCACCTCAGGGGTCGCCGCCAGGATATTAGCGGTCGGACGACATCTGCTTGCATCAATACTCGTGCGACATTGTTGATCCGGATGACGTTTCTACTCCTGACCAGCCGGAATCAACCGGAAATGGTCGCGTCATGCATTCGGGCGCTGCAATTTTCCAGATGGAGCAAGATCCAGCGAGGTGACGATACGAATCGTGGCGGGCACCTTATGCGCACTAAGCGACCGGCGACAATTCTCCATGATTTCATTGCTTACGATCTCGCGTACTACATCAAACGGAATCGAATCAGCGTCCGCACTGAGCACTACGTCCGCGACTACGATGGACCCGAGCATGGGACTCTTGCGCGCCTTTACCAGCGACATTTGCACCATGGGGTGTCGATTGATGATCGACTCGATTTCCTCAGGATGACACTTTAAACCCCCGACATTGATCGTTCCGCTTCTGCGGCCAATGAAATAGTAGCGCCCATCCCGCAATTCAACCATGTCTTGAGTGTCCACGAATCCATCCTCGCGGCGCAGAGGTTCTGCACCGTGGCTGAGGTAGCGACTCGCTGTCTGCGGCGAGCAAATTAGCAGAGAGCCGCTCTCGACGATTATTTCGATATCGGCGCTCTGCTGATTTACGACACTCTCGGGGAATCCAGCAAGCCCGTCGTTCACCTCAAATACCGGGCCAGACTCGGTCGAAGCAAACGCATGCGCGATCACGGCCGCCGGGTAAGTTTCCCGCAGATTATCCAGCAGGGCTTGATCGGCGATTTCTCCCGACAGGCAGACATATGAAGGGGAAATCTGTTGTGCCGATCCGCTCATCAGGACGCGACGCCAATGCGACGGCGTGCCAGTGATGTGGGTGACGCCGGATGCTGAAACGCGCTTGAGAAATCCACGAATCGATTCTTCAGGGTCTGACATCACGAGCGAGCCGCCGCCGAGCAGCGCACGCAGCAGTACCTGCAACCCGCCATGGCGTCGAATATCGAAGAAAGTGCTCCAGGTTGCATCGCGCCCCAGAGCGTTTGGATCTTGCAAGTCTCCGGCAAGACTCGCGAGGCTGTGGGCGACCAGTTTCGGTGGACCTGTAGTTCCTGAGGTTAGCAATATCCACTCGGTTGAATGTCGCCGTTGGCTCGGTGCTTGATTCGATGCATGGTTCGGCCTGAGCTTGGGGTTGCATTCGATGACAGTTCCCAGGCTTGTTGCACCGAAGTTCTGGCCCGCCTCGTCAAAGATCAGAGCGTCCGCTTCAGCATCGAACGCAATCGACCGAATCTCTGCCATCGAGCGACCAGGCGGGCAGAGAACCAGTCGACTGGCTATTCCATCGAGCTCAATCAACGCTAATGCCGCGGTAAGTTGATCGTGCGTAGCGATTAGCGCCGAACGCCCGCGCAGCCTCTCGTGGTTTTCGCTCAGGCTCGATGTACCCTCAAGATCCGCCAGCGCAACGTTACCGGCAACTCCTTGGAGAAAACGGTTGCGTAACCGACCATCGGCCCGCACCCTGGTCCAGAGCGGATCGCGACTATTTGACAAGGCGCTCGTACGCCTCGACAAAATCTCCGAGCGCCACGGGAACGTCTACCTGTTCATCCGCGGTGATCGGATCAATTTGCAGTTGATCCTCGAGGCGCGCAACGTCAACCGTGAAGCCGAGCGAATCGATCCCGTAATCGAGCGGCGGCAGATGATCGGGTGGTGGCAGCGATATCTGCTTGCGCTCTTTAGGGGAGAGCGCCATTTGAGAGAGGATCTCGCGTTTTGTCGACATGTACATCAATCTCCCGCATCTGAGCGGAGCGTCATTTTTCGAGCAGAATATACTATGACCATCCGATGTGCTCGCACCGTGTCCGCGCAACAGGCGGTGGTTCTGCACCGGATTCGGGCGGCATTTGACAGAAGACGGTGGATAGTTGCCGGACCGTCCCTAGGAAGTGACATTACGAGCCGGCAACGTATCGGCGGCGGCTTCAACATGCATACGGCGTTTAATTCGTAACATTGATGACGTTCTTGGCGGAATCTCGTTCACTTATGTCAATTCGATGGCACCATGGCGCGACGTCGCGGCCGACGTGCGCGCCGGAAGACTAGTCAGGATGTCGAGTTCTGTGGTTCAGGCTAGCCTGTTCTGGGGTCGCGGAGCGCCGGTTGCGCGGCTCACAACTAACTCAATTGTTGCATTTCGCTCGGCGTCAGATGCAGCGTGGCGGCCGCTACGTTGTCCTCGAGATGCGCGCGCGAAGAGGTGCCCGGGATCGGCAGTAGCACCGGCGAGCGCGCGAGGAGCCACGCCAGCGCGACCTGGGAAGTGCTGACGGAGTGCGCTTTGGCGATTTGCTCGGCCGCGGATGACCAGGGGAGGAGGCGGGGCGCGTCTCTGCCGGAGAGTGGCGCCCAGGGCAGAAACGCCAGTCGCTCGGCAGCGCAATACTGCAGCACGTCGTCCGACGAGCGATTGGCCAGGTTGTACTGATTCTGCACGGAGACCACGGGTACCAGTGTGCGCGCCTGTTTGAGCTGGGCCAGCGTGACATTGGATACGCCGATGTGGCGAATCTTGCCCTGCTGGAGCAAGCGTGAGAGCTCACCGATCGATTCCTCGAATGGCACTTTCGGATCGGGCGTGTGCAGTTGATACAGCTCGATGCGCTCGAGGTGCAAACGCTGTAGGCTGTCCTCGCAGGCGGTGCGAAGGTGTGTAGGACTGCCGTCCGGCTCCCATTTATTCGGGCCGGGCCGGGTGTAGCCGCCCTTGGTCGCGATCACGAGTCCGGGCGGGTAAGGGTGCAGTGCCTCATAAATCAGTTGTTCGCTGACGTTCGGCCCATAGGCATCGGCGGTGTCGATGAAATCAACGCCGAGCTCGACCGCGCGTCTCAGCACTGCACGCGCTTCTTGCGGGTCGCTGGGAGGTCCCCAGATGCCCTCGCCGGTGATGCGCATCGCGCCAAAGCCGAGTCGACTGACGGTACGATCCCCAATCATGATGGTGCCAGCTGCGGCGGCAGTCGCGGGCTGCGCCGCAGCTGCCGGCTCACTGGCCGCGAGCCCGAAGCCGCGCCGCGTTAGTGCGCTGAACGCCGCGAGACCCAATCCCATCCGCGCCAGGACTGCGCGGCGCGTCAACCCGTTAGCCGTGTCCATCGATCAGAGCCTCGTCGTTGCACGGTGATGCCGCGCGGACACATTATGCTACTTTGGCAATAACGGTCCAGGCGCCCGGATCCCGCAGGGTATCCGGTAATTCAGGGTACAATCTTTGTGGTGGAGCTGGCTTGCTTCCGGCACGGAGAACGGCGTTTTATGTCCACAAGGTCTGTGATCCTTTCGCAGCTGGTGCTGGTCGCTAAAGAGCATAATCAGACGCTGGCACCGCTGGCAGACGATTTACCGTTACTGGAATCCGGGCTGGACTCGCTGGGCTTTGCCGTAGTCGTGGCTCGCCTCGAAGATCAGCTCGGAGTCGATCCGTTCAGTTCGGACGATAACGTGGAGTTCCCCGTCACGCTCGCAGACTTCATCGGGGCGTACGAGAGCCTTGTCAAGTAGCCAAGAGTCGCTTTGGGACAGACTGAGGGCGGCTGGCCCGTTGCGCCGGCGCTTTCTGCGCGGGATCGCTGCGAGCGTTACGCTATCAGAGTTCGACGGTGCGTCGAGCCTCAGCGAACACCGAGATGAACTGCGCGGGTGCTCAGTGCTGATTGCTACCCGGGAGCAGCTCAGCGCCGCATTGGCAATGATCGAACTCGATGGGATAGCCGCGCGGCTCGTTCTATGTCCGGCCGGTCGCTCGCCGGCGGAACTTCGATCGATCGCGCTCGCGGCCGAATCGGATGTCGTAATAATCGATGAAACCGCTGAGTCTTGCGATTCGGCGACTCTGGGGTCTGTCGTACGGTGCGGACCCACTTTCAAGACGATTAACGCTCCGGATGAGCGTCGCCAGCCAACGGAATGGGTTCTGTTGACTTCGGGGACCACAGGTGCGCCGAAACTGGTATCCCACAGCCTCGCGAGCCTTGCCGGGGACATGCAAGACCCTGGCGCTCTAGGGCGCGACACGGTGTGGGGCACCTTTTACGATATTCGACGCTATGGTGGGTTGCAGATCCTGCTGCGCGCGCTGCTTAGTGGCGGCTCGCTGGTGATGTCGAGCCCGGATGAATCAGTTCCTGATTTTATGAGCCGCGCCGCAGCAGCGGGCGTCACCCACATCACCGGCACTCCGTCGCACTGGCGTCGCGTCCTGATGAGCCGCGCGGCGCGACTTATTACCCCTAGGTACGTACGCCTGTCAGGTGAGATCGCCGACCAGCCGATCCTGGATGGCCTCCGAGCGGTCTATCCCACGGCGGTGATCGCCCATGCATTTGCCTCGACCGAGGCGGGCCTGGCATTTGACGTCACCGACGGGCTTGCGGGATTCCCTGAGAGTGTCGTAAATCAGCGAAGCGCCGATATCGAAATAAAGATAGAGGATGGCTCAATGCTCATTCGCTCCTCTCGCACTGCGACTCGCTATCTGAATGGCGACGCCAGCTCCTTGCGACGCGAGGACGGGTTCGTAGAGACTCACGACCTAGTTGAACTGCGCCACGGCCGATACTACTTCGTCGGCCGACGCGGCGGAATTATCAACGTCGGGGGTCAGAAGTGCTATCCAGAGGAAGTCGAATCGGTGATTAATCAACATCCGATGGTGCAAATGTCGCTGGTGAAGGCCCGCAAAAATCCCCTGCTCGGGTCGGTTGTCGTTGCCGATGTGGTGCTGAATGCCAGCGCTGATATCGTCCCATCCGACGTGGCCCGAGAGGCCGTCAGAAATGAGATCATGGATGCCTGCCGGCGCACACTCAGCGCGCACAAAGTGCCGGCGACGATTCGAATTGTCTCCACATTGGAGGTCACTGCTTCCGGAAAATTGCAGCGCCCGAATGCGTAACGTGATTGTCACCGGCGGAAGTCGGGGCTTGGGGCTCGGAATCGCCCGGGAACTGGCTCTGGCTGGGCACCGGGTCATTGCCATCGCCCGGCAATCGAACGAGCAGTTCGAAGCCGTGGTCAGTGACTTGAAATCCAACGGCAGGGGCGAGGTGCTGCTGCGACCCTTCGACCTGGCCGACACGGCTGGAATTCCGGGCCTCGTCAAGGAACTTCGCGCGGAGCTCGGACTCATCTTTGGACTGGTCAATAATGCGGGCATAGGGACCAGCGGCATTCTGGCCACAATGCATGATTCCCACATAGAGCAGTTGCTGCGTATCAATCTGCTATCGCCCATCATTCTGAGCAAGTACGTCGTCCGATCGATGATGGCCTGCGGCAGCGGTCGGATCGTCAATGTCTCATCGATCGTGAGCTTTACCGGCTACAGCGGCCTCGCTGTTTATGGGGCAAGCAAGGCGTCCTTGGTCGGATTCACCCGCTCCCTGGCGCGCGAAGTCGGGCCGTTGGGCATCACCGTTAACGCCGTGGCGCCCGGATTCATTGACACGGATATGACCGGCGGCTTGGGGGCCGAAGACCGCGCGAAAATAATCCGCCGTAGCGCACTGCGGCGGCAGGCCAAAGTTGGCGACGTGGCCAATGCGGTGGAATATCTGCTCAGTGACAAGGCACAAAATATAACCGGCACCGTGCTCACGGTCGACGCAGGCAGCACGGCCTGAACCGACTCTCGCTTCATAACCGCATCTTTCCGGATTGTAAGCGCCCGAACAATTCGTCGTTGACGAGGATATAAGCTTCGAGTTCGTTGTCGTCGAAGTAGATGCGATCCTCGGTTGCGCCGGGATCAAAGCTGTCGCGGATCAGATCGCCTTTGATGGGTTTGTGCGTTGTGGTCACTGGGATCTTGGTTGCCATGCGTACGAACAGCGGTCGTGCGTACTGGGGCAGATGCGCACCCACATAGTCGTGCAGAGCACGCAGATCGATTTCACCAGAGATTTCCAGTGTCGCCATGCCAGCCCTGCCTTCGGTGCCTGGCACTTTCACACCGTAAACTACCGCATCCGTGATCCCTTCAAACCCGCGCAGGCATTCAGCCACCTCCGACGTAGCGACATTCTCGCCCTTCCACCGATAGGTATCGCCGAGTCGATCGACAAAATAAAAATAGCCTGCCGAGTCCCGGCGCATGAGATCACCGGTACGATACCAGCTGTCACCTGCCACCAAGACGTTCCGCAGGATTTTCCTGCTGGAAGCTTCGCGGTCCGTGTAGCCCTCGAAGTGCGTAGCCGGATTTGCCGATTCGGGCCGCAATTCGGCAATTGCCTCCCCGACCTCGCCCGCCATACAAGGCCAACACAGGCCCTCGGCGTTGCGAATCGGCTCGGTGCTCTCCTCATCGCAACGGATGAGTAGTACAGAATGTCGATGTCTGAGCAGCGATGGAATTCGGCCAATGGCGCCAATCTTCTCCTCGCAGTTATAGAGAGAGAAGTTGCCCTCCGTGGAAGCGTAGTACTCCAGGATCTGCGGGATGCGGAACCGCTCCTTGAAGCGCAGCCATATCTCAGGCCGGAGGCCATTGCCGCAGCACAAGCGCAGTCGGTGCTGACTTTCGCTCGGCTGGGCGGGGGAATTCACCAGATATCGACACAACTCGCCGATATACTGGAACAGGGTGCAGTCCCACGCAACGATGTCATTCCAGAATTCACCCGCTGAGAAGCGCCGTCGTAGCACGACAGCGCCCCCGTGGACCAAGGGAGCGCCGAGCGCCACGACGCCGCCAATGCTGTGATACATCGGCAGGCAGTTGTACATCCTATCGTCGTGTCGCGTACCCATGAGTCCCGCAAACCAATGGGTCCATTGCATTACGCGAAAGTGGCTGACGTTCACGGCTTTGGGCAGACCTGAGGTGCCTGATGTATAGATGTAAAGTGCCCGGTGGTTGATAGTCGGCGGCCGATATTCGTTTCCTACCAGAGGTGCTGCCGCGCAAGTTCGAAGTTCGTCCTCCAGGTGACCCGATCCCTGATCGATACCATCGTGTATCCAGTAGCGAGGTCGAATGTGCAGACACTCGACAATCCCGCGAAACCCGTCCGCATGCTCTCGTGCGACGATCATGTGAGTTGCCGAAACGATATTGATCGCGTGCCCCAGCGCCGTGCCGCCAAGATTGGAGTTGATAAGTGCGACGACGCCGCCGACGCGCGTGATTCCAAACCAAATCGCCGCATAGTCGGGGCAGTTCGGCATCAATAATCCAAGCACCGCACCGGATATCAGGCCTTGCGCGATGGCCCATCGGGAATATTGGTTTGCTCGCTCGGACAAAGCTCGATAGGTCAGGGATTCCTGATCTGACATAAGCGCTGGTGCGTGGCCGAAGCGTTGCGCCAGCTCTTCGATCACGATCGGGAAAGTCCGGTGCGGTTGCCGAACGATCGGTGCGGTCAGTTCAAGCGCGCGCAACCACGCTCCGGATGCCCGATTGGCCGCAGCCGCAGAGCGAAGTGTCACGGCGTTCCTGGGAATTTGCTACAGTTTGATCGCAACATTAGCATAGCCTTTAGTGCTGATCGACCGCTGAAGGTTCTTCCCCTACGTCCCCGCGGTCTGCCGAACGGCTGCACAACCAGGAGCGTGCGCGATGCGGAATGAAACGATAGCCGTGCACGGTGGCTATGTGGATGATCCCACCACACGCGCCGTCGCCGTCCCGATCTACCAGACCGCGGCCTATGCGTTCGACAGCGCCGAGCACGGCGCAGCACTGTTCAACCTTGAGGTCGAAGGATACCGGTACACACGCATCAACAATCCGACCAACGATGTGCTGGAACGCCGTGTTGCGGCGTTGGAGGGGGGGACTGCTGCACTCAGCGTCGCCTCGGGACAAGCGGCACTGCATTATGCGGCACTAAATATAGTACAGAGCGGCCAGAATCTGGTGTCCGTGCCGCAACTCTACGGCACGACGCATACCTTGTTTGCACATCTGCTTCCGGGTTTCGGCATCGACGTGCGGTTTGGGTCATCGGATCAGCCGCGTGCGATCGAAGCGCTCATTGACCGGAACACCCGGGCGGTGTTCTGCGAGAGCGTGGGCAATCCCGCGGGCAACATCTGCGACATCGAGGCGTTGGCCGAAGTGGCGCATAGGCATGGGGTACCACTGATTGTGGATAATACGGTGGCTACACCAATGTTGTTGCAGCCGATTCGCTACGGCGCCGATGTCGTGCTCCATTCCCTCACGAAGTTCATGGGCGGCCACGGTACTACACTGGGCGGCGCCATCATCGACAGCGGCCGATTCCCGTGGAACGAGTACGCCGACAAATTCACCACCTTGACAAAACCGGATCGCTCTTATCACGGACTCGTGTATACGGAGCGCTACAGCGAGAGCGCGTACGTTGCGCGCTGTCGCAGCGTCTACCAGCGATGCATGGGCTCAGTGCTTGCGCCTTTCAGTGCCTTTTTGTTGCTGCAGGGGATCGAGACGCTGGCGGTAAGAATTGATCGCCACGTGGATAACGGCCGGCGTGTGGCCGAATTCCTGCGCGAGAGTCCCTGTGTCGATTGGGTCAGCTATGCGGGTTTTCCCGACCACCCGCATCACGCCTTGGCACAGAAATACTTCGGCGGACGCGCCTGCTCGTTGATGACCTTTGGGATCAAAGGCGGCTATGAGAACGGTAAGCGGTTCTATAACGCGCTGAAACTGGTCAAGCGACTCGTTAACCTGGGCGATGCAAAGTCATTAGCCTGCCATCCTGCGTCCACCACACATCGGCAGATGTCGGTCGAGGAGCAACGTCTTGCCGGCGTCTCGCCCGAGGCCATCCGCCTGAGCATCGGGATTGAGCACGTGCTCGATATCATTGCGGACTTGGAACAGGCTTTGGAGGCAAGTCAATCCGGGCACACGGAGGCGTAAATGCAAGGGACGCCGTGGGGTCAATTGTAGGAATGGGGACGCATCTCGGTACCCCTGGGCCCAACTCGACGCTGTTCCCGCAGCGCGAGGAGCGCGAACGCCTGAATCATTGGCTGACGCGCGAAATGCTCAACGTCGTTGAGCGCATCGCTTCAGGCCCGGTCACACCGACGTTGGATCTCGAGGCCTTCCGCCGGGAGCTCGCGGAGTTCGATTTCGTGGTGCCGCGTCCGATCGATGAGCTAATGTCCTGGACCGTCAATAAGATGGAAACTGGCCTCGTTCATCTGACTCACCCGCGTTACTTCGGCCTATTCAATCCAGCACCGGTATTCCCGGCTGAATGCGCGGATCGCATCGTCAGCGCTGTAAATCCGCAATTGGCCAGCTCTGCGACTTCGCCGGCTGCTGTCGAAATCGAGGCACATGTGATTCGCGCTGTAGCCCGACGGGCGGGGCTGCCCATGGAGGCGAGCGGTCATTTCACCAGTGGCGGATCGGAGGCGAACTATACCGCGCTGCTGTGCGCGCTCACGCGGATCGAGCCGCGTTATGCCGAGCACGGCGCGCGCGCGTTTGTGGGCGCCCCGGTGTTCTACAGCTCGCGTGAGTGCCACATTGCCTGGCTCAAGATAGCTCATCAGGTAGGCATTGGTCGTTCGGCGCTGCGGCTGGTCGCTACCGATGGACGCGGCCGTCTGCACCCAGTGGCGCTGGCTGCTGCGATTGCCGCAGATCGCGCGCAGGGACGCGTGCCGGTTATGATCGTCTCCACTGCGGGAACCACCGGCGCAGGCGCTATCGATCCGCTGGCGGAATGCACCCAAATAGCGCGGGACCTGGGGTTATGGCACCACGTCGACGCGGCCTGGGGTGGGGCGGTGATTGCCTCCGAACGACTGCGCGGTCTGCTCAGCGGGATCGAACAGGCAGACTCGATCACGATTGACGCCCACAAATGGTTCGCGACCACGATGGGTTGCGGCATGTTCATGACGCGGCACGCAGACCTGCTGTCGTCGGTCTTTCAGGTGTCCACCACGTTCATGCCGTCCAACGTTGCGGGCCTCGATCCATATGTGAACACGGCACAATGGTCACGGCGCTGCCTGGGATTGCGGCTATTCCTCGCCCTGGCGGCGGTCGGGTGGGCGGGTTATGCGGTGCACGTGGAGCGATCGGTTGCACTGATCGGCTCACTCGCAGCTCAGCTCATCGCCTTGGGGTGGACCGTCGTGAACGAGCCTTTGCTGGCGGTGCTGTGCGTGGAGCCGCCGGCTGGGAGTGCGGCGGTCAGGAAAATCGTTGAACGGGTAGTGGCCTCCGGACGTGCTTGGATTGCACCGGCCCGATTCGAGGGGCGCGATGTGGTCAGAATCTGTGCAACGCACGGCGAATCGAGCGACTTGGACATCGCTGAGCTCGTGGACGCACTACAGTCCGCTCGCTGATCGGACTTGAGCTCCAGTGGTAGGGACTAGGTCGACTCGGATTCCGGGCGCAGTTTTTGGATTAGCGCCGAGATGGAAGCGATGGACTGAAAATTCTCCGGTGTAATCTCCGATTGGGTGATCGTTAAGTCAAATTCAGCCTCGACCGTCAGCATCAAGGTGACCATTTGAATGGATGTGACGCCTAAATCAGCCAGGCGCATGCTCAGCGAGACCGGCCGCGCATTTGCATTATTCGCGAGTATCTGCTCGACCAGCCCGACGAGCCGAACCGTTATTGAACGGGCGAGACTATCTTTGGCTTGCGTAGAGAACATCGCATTGGGCTAGCTTGAGATCGGGGAGTCCGGACACGGCGATTAGAACACGTCAGCGCGAGCGCGTCACCGGCCTGAGCTAGAGATGAGTTATAAGCAGATGCCCAAGCCCTGGATCACTCTAAGAATTGTTACATAATCGAATTTGACCGTCGATCGCAGCCGCGACGTCGCGAAACGTGCGCGACGCAAAAACGGTAGCGGGCCGGGCAGTCTTATTTGCGAGTCCCATCCTTGTCATGTAATAGTAAATTGCCGATCGGAAGTCGCTTGACGTCAAGATGACGTTTCAATTTTTTGGCTAGAAAGCCAAGGACCATTCTCGAGTGAACGCGCATGTCCAGGGTTCGCATACCAGTCCGGACATTGACGGCATCGCCGCCGCTACTGACGCCGTCGCGGCGACAGCGGCCACTTACGCTGTGGCCGTAGATCGCGACTCCCGCTTTCCGCATGAGGCCATCGCAGCGGCCAAAGCGCATCGTCTGCTGGGTATTCAGGTGCCAAAGCGGTTAGGGGGCAGAGGCGCCGCCCTTTCCGAGATCGTCCAGGTCTGTTACCAGTTGGGGCGGGTGTGTGCCTCGACCGCGATGGTGTTTGCCATGCATCAGATCAAGGTCGCCTGCATCTTGCGGCATTCGCAAGGCGGCACGTGGCACGAACGCATGCTGCAACGCCTATGCGCCGAGCAGCTGCTGCTCGCCTCCTCGACCACGGAAGGCACGGGCGGTGGCAACGTGCGCTCCAGCGAGGCGCCGGTCGAACACGAGGGCTCACGGATCACGCTATTGCGACGCGCGACGGTCATGTCTTACGGCGCCGAAGCTGATGGTATCGTAACTACTGCGCGGCGATCGGCCGACGCCGCAGCATCGGATCAGGTGCTGATCGTTTTCCTGAAAAGCGACTATGCGCTCGAACCGCTGGTCAGCTGGGATACGCTCGGAATGCGGGGGACATCCAGTACCGGCTACGTGATTCGCGCCAGCGGTGAGGCACAACAGATCCTGGCCGACGCCTACGAAAAGATTCACGTCGAGACCA
>Ga0209624_10002921_pt1 | contig 12393 bp, 6 predicted proteins | sample JacPinW_OM2H0_O1_FD_188565 | JGI IMG/M metagenome (GOLD analysis project Ga0209624, IMG submission 188565) | Forest soil microbial communities from Algoma, Ontario, Canada - Jack Pine, Ontario site 1_JW_OM2H0_O1 (SPAdes) (version 2) | ecosystem: Environmental > Terrestrial > Soil > Boreal... | reverse complement strand
ACGGTCACGGCCGTGGTCAAGGGCGGATTCAGTGTCGATGTCGGAGTACGAGCCTTTATGCCAGCCTCGCGAAGCGGAGTTCGCGAAGCTGCTGACATGGAGAAGTTCGTCGGGCAGGAGATTCGCTGCCGGATCATCAAGCTCGATGTGGCGGATGAAGATGTCGTCGTCGATCGCCGAGCGGTAGCGGAAGAAGAAGAACGTTCCGCAAGGGATCGGATGTACGGGCAAATCAAAGAAGGCGACGTCGTAGGCGGAACAGTGCGGAGCCTGACCGACTATGGAGCTTTCGTCGATCTGGGTGGAGTGGACGCGCTGCTGCACGTCGGAGAGATTTCCTGGAGCCGCGTAAACAAGCCGTCTGATGTACTCTCCGTCGGCCAGTCGATCGAAGTGAAGGTGCTGAAGCAATCGAATGAAGGCGACAAGCGGCGCATTTCTGTTGGGCTAAAGCAGCTGCAGGCTCATCCTTGGGATGCAGTTGCTGGAAAGTACAATGCCGGCGATCGCGTGCGCGGCACGGTCACTCGGCTGATGGACTTCGGAGCATTCGTTGAGTTGGAACCCGGCATCGAGGGACTGATTCACATCTCGGAGATGTCTTGGGCAAGGGGAAAAATCAGAAAAGCAAGCGACGTTGTAAAGCAGGGCGAGACAGTTGAGGTCGTAATACTGGGAGTCCAATCGGCCGAGCGCCGCATCTCGCTGGGACTCAAGCAGGCGCTGGGCGATCCCTGGGCTGACATATCTCAGAAATTTGCGGTGGGATCTGCCGTTGAAGGACCAATCACGAGCCTGACCAAGTTTGGCGCGTTTGTGCAGTTATCCGAGGGCATCGAAGGCATGGTGCACGTCAGCGACATCAGCGCGGAGAAGCGAATCAATGTGCCGGCGGATGTGCTGCGGGTCGGACAGATCGTGAAGGCACAAGTGCTCGCCATCGATCTTGAGAAGCGACAAATGCGGTTGGGGATGAAACAGCTTGTCCCCACGGGCATTGATGAATACCTCGTTGAGCACAACGAAGGCGACGTCGTGACTGGCCGCCTGATGGATGATTCCTCTGCTCAATCGCGAGTGGAACTCGGCGAGGGTATTCATGCAACTTGCATGGTCACAAAGCCAGCCGTCGCGCAACCCGAAGCGCCCAAGGAATCGAAGGCCGATCTGTCATCTTTGAGTTCCATGCTGCAGGCGCGGTGGAAAAGTGGCTCCGGCGGACCTCCCAAGGCGGAACCTGTACGGGCGGGGCAGGTCCGAAGTTTTCGAATATTGAAGCTGGACCGCGCGGCCAAAAAGATCGAAGTGGAACTAGCATAGCCAACGCCAACACGCAGGTAACTGCGACCGCTGCGAGACGGGCGTTAGGTTCTGTGGATGCGGTATAATTTTCACGGCAAGCGGGAGTAGCTCAGTGGTAGAGCGCGACCTTGCCAAGGTCGATGTCGCGGGTTCGACCCCCGTCTCCCGCTCCAGTCTTTCTTGTCTTGCTCGTGCTCCGCAGATGGAAGTTCTCCGTTACGGAACGCTGAGGTATTGAGCAGGGGCGCGGTACCCAAGTGGTAAGGGAGAGGTCTGCAAAACCTTTATGCGTCGGTTCGATTCCGACCCGCGCCTCCAATCTCTCCCGGCAGTTGCTGTCTGGTTTTCGGTTGGTCTGAATTGACGTTTCGTCCCAGTTTGGCCTGAATCAGGCAAGAATTGGCCAATTCGGGCGCACTGGATTTCAGCCTCCTCCAAGAAACTCCAACAAAAATTAAAAAAACGCTTGGAGAATCGCTCGGCATGGGATATTTTGCCCGGGTTGGAATGGAACAAGCCCGGTTCTCACGAAGCCTAGATCGGGACATTTCCGATTTCGCGAATTGAAGACACTCCTGACTTCCGCGATAGATTCCAGGTGCCGTGAGGTCCCGGCCGACTCCGAGAGGGGATCCAGCCGTGCAACCTTCCCTGTGCCTATCGATCCTGGTCGCGTTTTCGCTCTTGAGCGGCGAATTGTTTGCGCGCACCGGGCAGTCCTCGCCGACCAATAACCAGAATCCCTCGATTGCAGTTTCTTCAAGCGAGACGAACTCATCTGCAACGCAGACCGTAATCCCAGGTCCTCAGCGCTCCTTTCTGCGCATGGCCGGGATCAGTCAAAAGATTGCCCCGGAAGAAGTCCTGCCTTTGCTGAGTCGAAACGTGTTCACTCAGGGCTATCAAGGCTCCATTCGGCCGACCGAGTTTCTAATCCTGCTCAAGCGATATGTGGTGCAAGCCCGTGAGTTGGCGGCGCTGGCAGCCAGCAACGGGATGGTTCTTCACGTTACCAATTGTGAAGATGCAAAACCCCTTCTACACATCCTTGGTTACCGGGCGCGATCTGATTGCGGCGATCCCAAAACCTCTTTACAGACTGAGGACCCGGAGAGGGCTTTCCTCTCCATCGATTCTGGATTTCCGCTTCCCGATCTGGAGCAGACATTGCAAGGAGGTAAATCCTTCGAGTACTCGTTCACCGCCTCGAACGTACCGGTGCTTTTCACCGAAAGCGACTGGACGACAGCGAGCCTAAAGAACTTCAAAGAAAACAGCCGGGACTTGCTTGACACGATCCTGAGCGACCCGGAGATCGCGCGTTTGTACTGGGCCCTGTCACGACTCGACCCCGAAACCAGCTCGTTTTTGCAGCAATCCATCGGGATTGGGAAGCTGCTCCCCTATGCGGGGGTCCTCGATTTTTACGGGAAAAGTCTTTGCATTAGTGGAGGGAGAGTCAGCGTGCCGGGAGGGGCTACCGCAGAAGCTGCTTGGAAAGATTTGGTTGGCGCAGATCCAGCGTCTCCTGCCGCTTTCGTCTTAAAGTTGCTGGCCAAAGACAAGGGTTGGTTGATGGCATATTTTGACGCGCTTTCGCGCGTGCATGGAAACCGACAGGCTTACTTTACCGATCCCCATCGTCTGCGGTTCTTTTACGCAGGACTACGCGCTCCAGATCCTTCCGTTCCGGCCACAAGAGGTTCCTTCAGACCTGCACCCGCACTTTTACAGCTGGTCACTCGACTTCAGTTGGACAGCAGCGGGAAGCCGGTCGTTCCCGGAAATCTCGAAACCTGGAGAGACATTGTTCTGCAGTGGCGCAACTCCAAATTCGTTCGCCGATGGAAAAGGCAAGCCTCCAAGGTGAATGATCCGGACGACCTCGTACAAACCATGTTCGCCCTGTCCCGGATGTCAAGCGACGGCGGACCGTTGCAGATCTACATGGCGACCAGTGAGTTGGATAGCCGACGGTCGCACGAACATAACCTGGCGCCGGAAACTGTACGCTTGCTTGCGAACAAATTCGAGGGATACAGCGACCAATATCGGCTCTTCTCCGAGTTTCCAGAGTTAAGTGATGAGTCGATTGCTCTGTTCTTAGATATCGCCCAAGAGCTAAACGCGGTGCCTTCGGCGGTGCGCGCAAACGCACTCGGCATATTCCAGGCGAATGTCGGAATTTGGCAGATTCTGGCCCGCCAAGGTCAGATCTTGACCCCACATCTGAACGACTCGTGGCAGCAGGTGATCAAGCCCTTCGCTACGATTCGTTCCGGCACGCAATTGTATGAGGCCGCACGAACTTCTCTGGAAGCGTTAGTTCGGTCTTCGACCGGAAAAGCTCGAGCTTCCCAGGACGAAATCGTCGACCTGCTGGCGGGGCCTCGGCAGAATACGCCGCAGGGAAGACAGATACACCGCGAAATCGCCGATCGCATGCGAGCTCTCATAGACGACCAGCGATTGGTTTCCCTAGACACTCTGCTCACACTCGGAGATGCATTGACCGACGAAGCAAGAGGCAAACGGCCGGCGGATTACGTGATCACGCTGTCTGGCCAGACGCGAGAATTCGAGATGCCTCGGCCGATCTTTACCAACGGGGAGAGATCTGAATGGGCTGCAGGCATCTATAACAATCATCATACCGACGCGCAGATGCGCACCAACCTGCCCAAGATCCTTAAATCCCCCACAGCCACCCGTGCTCAAATTGACGAAGCCCTTAGTCAGCTCAGCTCGTTTCTAAGAGATACGCTGGTTGGGTTGAACTACGCCTACTACGAGCCTCCTGGCGCTCAGGCACTGCATAACAATCCTCTTCTGGTCCGCTCTCACGACTTTGTTGGGGACTCGGTTGGCGGAATTAAGACTCTTTGGCAGGCACCGAACGTCTTCGGCGCAGGCTCTCCGGCTGGGGGCGGCGCCCATTTTGTTGGCTCGCTTGTCGATCTTCCATATGCCTTGGCAAGTCTTGAGCAGGATTTCATTTCTCCGCACAGTGTTCAGGCGCTGATATGGAACGAATTAACACCGGAATTGTTGGCTGGCGCGGTCCTGCCCCGCTGGTGGAATATCAACCCGTTGGAACTTCACGCGATCGCACTCTACCAGCGGAGTGGAGAAGAACTGCTGACTGCTTCCGCAAAAGATGACGCACTTAGAAATAAGGTAGTCAACATCCTGTCGGATCGGTTGTTTCCGCAGCAATTAAGACGAACCGAGACCGACCTGCGCGAGAATCGCGTGTCGGAAGCACTTGCCCGAATGATGCCTGCTGACACTTTCTATCTGGCCGCAGAGTTTCAGCACGAATCTTCAAAACAGGATGCAGCGTGGGGAACCGCCTTCCAGGAACTGCAGGAACTCTGCCGGCAGCACCCCGACCAAGTCAACTGGAAGCGCTTGTCCCATGATTTTGGCACTCCGCATCCCGCCTTGGCGCAGAACTACGGGCTTGAGCTACTGGGTATAACGCCCATGCCCGCATTCTCAGGATCGTCCAGTCGTTTCATGGCTGAATCTTGGGATTCACCAAATTTGTACTGGGCGCGCTTAGCCGATGAAGGCGGATATGCACCCGTGCTGCTGAACCAATTAGTTCCGGAACTCACCCGGATGATGGTGGAGAAAGTTTTCGCCACCGACCTTGAAGATTGGCCCGCTCTGCTTCGAGCGATGCACGAAACGGGCGCGGATCTTCGCGAGGGTAAGTTGACTGCGCCGCCGAAGATCCACGAGGCGCAGAATTGAGGCGTTTGTATCGATCGAAGACGGCCGAGAATTGGAGCGAACCCCGCGGCAGGGTCGCGGAGTAGGAACCTTAAAATCATGCTAAGGAAAATATTTGCGCTGATGTTAGTCAGTCTCACCCCAATATTGGGACATGAAACTGGTATCGAAGCTCAGGAGGACCCGGACATTCACGTCGTGGTCAACATGGTCCAGCTCAATGTGGCAGTGACGGACAAGCATGGGAACTACGTCACCGGGCTCCGGCCAACGGATTTTGCCATCGTTGAAGACGGGATCTCGGAAAAGGCAGCCACGTTTGCAGAGGGCAATGAGCCGGCACGCAGTCTTGGGGACTTTCCGAGCCACGATGCGTCTGCTTCAGTGCCTGCTGATACGGCCAAAACCACGACCGATGTCGGCGCGGCTCAGACTCTCGCCTCACTGGTGAACGGGGCTAATGTGTTCGTTTTGTTCGATACCAGTGACTATATGTACCGCGGTTTTGTTTTCGCGCAGGACGCGATCACCGAATTCGTTCGATCGCTCGAAACGGCGGACAAGATTGCGTTCTACTCTTACAGCCGAGATTTATCCCGCGCTGCCTCGCTTACTTCCGATCGATCGCAAGTTGTGCGCGCGGTGCGCTCGACCGTGGCCGGAGATCAGGCGGCGCTCTACAATGCGCTGCTGCTGACACTGAAGGATGCGTCGCAGAACACAGGCAGGAAAGTTGTCGTTGTTTTTTCGAACGGCCCGGACAATTCCAGCGTGGTGCCGCCGGAAGATGTTGCTGAATTTGCCCAGTCCGCCGGCGTTTCGATCTACATGATCAGCACGCAAGAGGCAAAATTAGAACCGATATCTACAGTGGTATTCGATCGGATGACCGCCGCCACCGGCGGCAAAGCCTATTTCGCCAAGAACTGGAGAGAAGAACACCAAGCATTCGCTTCTATCCGCGACGATTTAGCTCATCTCTACTCGTTGAGTTACTACCCCAAACCGAACCCGAACACCAGCTGGCGTGGAATCACCGTGAAACTCGTGGGCGATAAGCTGCAAAAATACAAGATACGCACTCGCAATGGCTATCGCCCTCGACCGTCCCGGTTCTCCAGTTCCGACAAAACGACGTTGTCTGGTCTCGCTCCAGAATAGGCCTGAATGTAGAAGCACATAATTTGGGGTCTGATGCCGCAACGTCCTACTCGTTTCCGACAGCAGCAGTCGCCACGGGAACTAATTCTTTCGTGGCGGATCGTTCGTCCATGGCGGCACGACGCCAATCGAGCGCGCGTAGGCGATTTGCTGACCCAGGTGCTGCGCGATGTGCTGCACGATGAAGAGCAGGACACCGCGTTCGGTAATCTTCCCTCCGTTCCAGTCGAGTGTTTTCTCCAGGTCCGCGTCGGACATCGCCCGGATCGCTGCCTTGGCGTGTGCGTATGAAGCCTTCAGCGTGGCAATGACTTTTTCCTTGCTCGTAGTGGAGTCTTCCAGCGTTTTCGTGTCGACTTCCGCGGGCGTTGGAGTACCCACGAGTTTGTACAAGTTGTAGTTGGCCGCGCTTGCGTGCAGGAACACTTGGGCGATGGTGCGAACGTCGGGCGATGGGCGCCAGGTATATTTCTCGGCGGGGATGGCTTCGGCAAGCCGGACAAATTCACTTTCCTGGATCATGATCTCTGCCATCACCTCCGACCGGTACCCGGTGAGGCCGGGAGTTCCATCCCGGTACGGGTACACCTGCGCCGAAGCGCGAATTGCGGTCGAAGTCATCAGGATCAGGCAGACAGCAGAGAAGATTCGGAGCATCATGCCTCCACTTTTTGTGTCACGATTGATTGAACCGGCGCGATTATAACCCGCGCAAGAACTTGCCCCGCATCTTCTACTTCTCTTTGCACTTTGTAGTTGCGGTTGACCGCGCCGGACGGCACTCTTCTTGGTGTATCTTCAACAACACTGATGGCCTATAACGCATTTATTTCGTACAGTCACACCGCGGACAGCACTGTTGCTGCCAGCCTTCAGTCCGGCCTTCATTCTTTCGCTAAACCCTGGTACAAGCTGCGTGCCTTGCACATCTTTAGAGACCAAACCAACTTAGCGGTAAATCCTGCTCTCTGGTCGAGTATTCGCGATGCTCTAGATCAGGCGTCATTCTTCATTCTGCTTGCTTCACCAGACGCGGCCTCCTCTCCATGGGTTGCGAAGGAAGCCGAATACTGGATCAGCAAAAACGGAACATCCCGAGTTCTGATTGTTCTTACAGATGGCGCCCTGAACTGGGATCGGACTTCTGGCTGCTTTACGCCAGAGTCCACCACCGCGCTCCCGGCGAGCCTTCTCCGTTCGTTTCCGGAAGAGCCTCTGTTCCTCGATCTTCGATGGGCGCGCAGCGGGACTTATCCTCTCCGCTTGCGTGAGCCGCACTTTCACGAGGCAGTTCTCCAACTCGCTGCCACGCTGCACAATCGGCCCAAAGACGAACTCGACAGCGCAGACATGCGCAACCTGCGGCACACTCGCTGGCTCGCCGCTTCTGGCCTTATCGCCATTCTTCTAGCCTCGCTCTTCGGATTTCGTCAAACTCAAGTAAGCCATAAGGAATCGCTGCAAAATCTCGCCGCGTCGCTTGCCGCCAACTCTGCCAAACTGTTCACCGACAGTCACGATCGAGCCAGCGAAGCTGCGTTGTTGGCTATCGAATCGGTCCGTATCAACCCAACTTTCGAAGGAAACAGGGCCTTGAGGGCTGCGGTCTCTATCCTGCCGGCGGACGAGCAGACCTACTTGCCAGAAAGCTCGGACCCGGCGGAACGTGTTCGCGACATGGCAACTTCTCGCGACGGCGCCACCCTCGCCATAGGTCGTGACAACGGCTCCGTTCAACTCATCGACGTAGTAAATAAAAAGCCAATTGGATATCTCGCTCCGGACGAGGAGCCTGCTGCGAATATCGAAGTGCAAGGCGCATCCGACAGCGCGACTGCGGACAACAATGCAGCCGTTTCCGTGGCCTTCAATCCCACTGGCTCGCTCGTTGCGGTCGGCGCCCGCGATGGCGTCGCGCATGTCTGGGCCTTGCCCGGCGGACGGGAGTTGTTGCGCATTTCCCATGGCGAACCGGTTTCGCAAGTATCGTTCTCCCCCAAGGCGAACCAGCTTGCAACCGCCAGCGATGACGGCCACGTGCGTATATTCGATACCGATCAAGCGGCAATGGTCGCCGACTTCAAATGTCCGGACAAGATCGTCGCTACGTCTTTCAGTCCCGGCGGTGAACTCATCGCGGCGCTGTCATCGGAGGGAGTGATCTCGCTTTTTGATCCAGTGCATCGCAAGCTTGTTCGCAGGTTTGGTGGAGGTGAGGCCGGCTTCAATCTCGAGTTCGACCACCTGGGCAAACGCCTGGCTGTTGCGAGCGGCGACTTCGCCTCTGTTTGGGATGTAACGACCGGACGGCAACTGCTGAATGCTACTCACGCGGCGGCATCCGAACCGCTGACTCCACAGCAATGGATTGTGAATGCCGCGATCAGCCCCAATGGCAGATTGCTGGCCTACGCTGCACGCGGGGATAGTTTGGCACGAGTTTGGAGCGTGGATACTGGACGAGAAATTCTTGAACTTAAGCATGATTCCGCGGTTGCCGCCGTATCGTTCAACGCGGATGGATCGAAGCTCGGCACGGGCTCATACGACGGCACCGCGCGCGTGTGGGAACTCCCTTCTGGAGGAGAGCTACAGAGCGTTCCACTCGCAGGAGGCGCTGAAGTAGTGACGTTTCTCGCTGGCGGCCGCTTTGCGGCTGGCGGCATGGGTGGCTCGGTTTCCGTCTCCAAGCCCCGGCGTGCCGACCGGCCCGGTTCTTTCGATGCTCCAGACGAGGTACGGAGTGTTGCCTTCAGCCCAGATGGACGGCGTTTCGCTTTCGGTACCACTTCGGTTCAAAATGAGCCCTTGGTAAGAACTGCTGAAGTAGGTAGCAATACGGTCCACGGTATCGAATTCCACGGCGCGCCGGTTATCGACAAGCTCTTTTTTGTTGACTCGAATAATGTGATTGCACAGTGGAGCAACAAGTTGTTTCTGATTGCCATCGACCAGTCCAAAGTGACTTCGCCACCCGATGTTCCGGGAGACATTCGGGTCGAACCATCGGGGAAGGTGCTTGTCAGTCAGCAGGAGAGTGTAAGTCGCCTATATACCTTGCCCGACTTGCGGCAGACCATGTCCCTTGAGGTCCCTTCTTCCCGTCTGCTGCGTTCCGCGGGCGAGGGCAGTCTGTTGGCGTTCGAAACAAGTAGGCCGCCAAACGAATCCTTGATCGACGTTTGGAATGTCGGGAGCAAAGCCCGCGTCAGCCGCATTGCGATGCCTGCCGAGCTGACTAAGCTCGCATTCAATCCACCGGGCACAATCCTATTCACCGCGCAGAGCGAAAACCTGCAAGCCTGGGACATCCCGTCCGGCAAGCGGCGTTTCGCAATCACCGCCAGCGGTGACATTGATCTGATCGTTCCCGATCCGTCCTCGGCCTACTTCGCTACGATTACTCACGGACATCTTACTGTGTGGGATGCCGTTACCGGGGCTCGACTGGCGGAGCTTCCCGGTAATATGGGCTATCTTCGCACCGCCGCTTTCAGTCCCGATGGCCGCTATTTGCTCGCCGGATACGATGAACGCTCCGCCGCTCTTTGGCTCTGGCGTTCGTCCGACCTGCGGGACCAAGCCTGCGCCCGACTCATTTATAACCTGTCTCCTGATGAGTGGAAGCGTTGGTTCCCTAAAGAGCCTTATCGTCAAATCTGTCCCAACTTACCGCCCGCGAACTAGGATGCCCCGCCACAAACTGCGCTGGCTTCATCGCGGAGAGTAAACTAGAAGCCATTCCTTTAAAGCCGGGTCAGCAACCGGAACTGCGAACGTAAACATGCGTTCCAGTTCCGCTATGGGGTTTAAATTTTGCGCGCAATCTTCGTCAGCTATCGACGGAACGATTCGCAAGGAGAAGCCGGTCGTTTGTTTGACGATCTAGTTACTCACTTCGGCGAGCAGAAAGTATTTATGGATGTCGCCGGCATCGAAGCGGGACGCGACTTCCGCAAGGCAATCGAAGAGAGCGTTGCGAATTGTGGCGTACTTCTCGTGATTATGGGGCCGTCCTGGCTGACCGCGACGAACGAAGCGGGTATACGCCGCCTGGACGATCCCGCCGATTTCGTCCGTGAAGAAGTCGCCGCTGCTCTGCGGCGGGATATCCCAGTCATACCAGTCCTCGTGCGCGGAGCAGGAATGCCGCGCGTCGAACAGTTGCCAAACACTCTAAAAGATTTGGCTTACCGCAATTGTGTCGAATTGACTCACGCGCGGTGGCGGTCTGACGTACAGCTGCTTCTCGAGCCATTGGGTCGCATCATTGGAGTCTCTGGAGAAACCAAACCTCGCACTGCTAACGGCGAAGCGAGGGTCGCCGATCAGAAGCGAGCTGCATCGCAGGAACTCGCAACTCCACCCAAAACCAACGATGTAGCGGCGTCGCACTTCGACACAGCCACTTTGCAGCAAATCCGACGAGCACTTGCTCTGCATATCGGCCCAATTGCGGAACTGGTAGTCGCGCGCGCAACTCCGCTCTGTAATTCGACCGAGGACCTTTGCCTTAAGGTTGCTGACGAGATCGAGTCGCCACAAGAGCGCGAGGATTTTCTTCGGAAGATGAACTTGCCCTCATTACTGGACGGTGCAACGCCGGCAAAGCTGGAGGGCCAAGCACCAGTTTCTCAAAGTCCGCAGAAACCGAACTACAAAGTCGACGTTGATCCGGAACCTGCCGCTCCACGACAAGCGGCGCGGTCAAAGACTTCCATTCTCGCGATCATCGTCGCAGCCGCCATATTACTGGTGCTGGCGTTCGCTACCATGAGGTGGATGCAAGCGCCTCGCTCTCCTGCTTTGTCTACGACATCGTCCGCTTCACCGCGAGAAGGTACCAAACCCGGAGCATCTGTTGAAAGCGCGCAGCCAAGCGGCCAAACCCTGCCAGCCGGATCCAACACGACTGACGCGATTGCTGCCGGGAGCAGCGGACCGGATCGAGTAAATTTGCCTGCGAAAATCGCTCAGGGGCTTCTCGTTACCAAGGTTGTGCCCACTTACCCACAGTTGGCACGACAGGCTCGTGTACAGGGTGAAGTCGTTCTCGATGTCGGCATCTCGAAGGAAGGAACGATCGAGAGTCTGCGAGCGCTCACTGGACATCCGATGCTGATTCCAGCGGCTATCGATGCGGTGAAACAATGGCGCTATAAACCCTACCACCTGAATGGTGAACCCGTTCCAGTGCAGACTCAGGTGACAGTCAATTTCAGTCTCACGAGTGGCTAGTTTTTTCAGCTCCCGAGAACCGGCTTATCTCAGAAGTTTCAGCGCCTTCGCCAGGCTGACCTGCATGCGATTGAACGATGCCGTCATCGTAGCGATCTCGTCTTTTCCCCTCACGGGCAGCGGAGCTGGCGTCGCTTCGCCCTTGCTAGCACGATCGGCAGCATCCGATACGAGCCGCAACGGCCGGATCACGATGAAATAAACGCCAGCATCCAGCGCAGCGATGGTAGCGAGTAGACCGATGGCTAGGTAGACAATCAGTAAGTGAAAAGCACGCTTGGCGATGCCCACCGGCACCGACATTGGCACAGAAACAATCTGTGCGGCGACCACCGAGCCTTCCTTCCATCCGAAACCATGGTCAGGACCGTAGCTGGCGATCATTGCGGCCGGAGCAGCAGCCGGACGACTATGACACTCCATGCACTGCGGATCTGCTGTCATTGCCGAAGCCAGATACAACGCCGGTCCAGTAGGAGTTTCCCGATCTCCTATCATTAGCTTGCGGTCAGGATGGTCCCGCATAAACGCGAGGATGTCGGCTTCCCAATCGGTTGCGCGGTCTTCAGGATTCGTCGGGTTCACGGAAACTTCACGATACGAATAGTCAGGATATTTCTGCTTGAGCCGATTGAAGGTACTAATCGCGCCGAACGCCGGGATCGTCTCCGCCAGGAATTTCGTCTTGTGTTGCGGATTCTGCTCGAGCAACGGCTTCAGGTCCTCGGCAGTGTAATCGCGCACCGAGCGCGCACTCGCCATCATCAACTCGGCTTCCTGCGTAACTTCTCGACGTGCGTTCTGGATCAGGAAGTTATAAGAGAGCTGGGAGATGAGGAGTGCTCCAGCTCCGAACCGTACCAGCAGAATCAGGTTGAACTTTGCCAGGAGCTTCATTGTGAGCCCTTTCGGACGCTGCAATCTGGCCGACGAGCTGAATTAACCGGGAGAATG
>Ga0209624_10002920_pt1 | contig 12398 bp, 9 predicted proteins | sample JacPinW_OM2H0_O1_FD_188565 | JGI IMG/M metagenome (GOLD analysis project Ga0209624, IMG submission 188565) | Forest soil microbial communities from Algoma, Ontario, Canada - Jack Pine, Ontario site 1_JW_OM2H0_O1 (SPAdes) (version 2) | ecosystem: Environmental > Terrestrial > Soil > Boreal... | reverse complement strand
CACGCTTGATTTATGCTCCTGGCGCAGTCCGCCCAACGGGACGGCACAATCGTCTTTGTAAAGTGTAGCCAAGAATTTGATCCGCTCTGGCCGCAATCGCGCAAATCGGTGGGTAGCCCTGCTGCTCCCGGGCCTGCTGCTGCGTGCGATGATTCCGCTTGGCTTTATGCCGATGTTCGGCCCGGATTTCAGCGTCCGCCTCGCGCTGTGCGAAGGATATGCGCCAGTTCGTTCGATGGCCATGGACATGTCGATGGACATGCCCATGGGTGCGGCGACAGATGTGCCTGCTTTGCATCATGCGCCCGCCAACGGCGTGCCTTCTCATCAAGAGCACGGCATATGTCCCTACGGGGCCAGCCCCACTCTGGCTGCGCTGCCGGCGTTGAGTGCGATCTCGCAGACTGTTCCGGTTTCAGCGACATCGTTTATATCGTCCCCTCAAGTCACCTATTTCGGACTCTCGCCTCGCGCGCAATCGCCGCGCGGGCCACCCCTCGAAGTCGGACTCCCCCTGCGCTCACTGGTTTGAGCGCCAATTGGATGCGCCTTGGGTGAGACACCCGTGGGCGCGTCGGCCCATCCAATGGTATTCATGGGGATAGTTACATGCTGGATTCACATCAGTGCGATGGCCACGCCATCGCTGATCTTGTTGGTCTCCACACGGGGCCGATGCACCGGCGCGCGCTGCCAATGCTGTGGGACTTTGCGCTTTGGCTGCTCATATTCGTCGGAGCGCCGCTCTATGCCGCGGATGTCGGCGCGGTGCGTGGCGTCGTACATGATTCGCAGCACCAGCCCATCCCGCTGGCCCATGTGGAACTGCGCTCATCGACATCCGATTGGATGCAAGTCGTCACGAGTGACTCGCAGGGCACATTCGTCTTTTCGACGGTTCCGCTGGGGAATTACGTGCTGACTGTGTCACGGGATGACTTCGCACCCAGTGCGCAGGCGGTCACGGTGACTTCAGGATCAACGCCGGTGGCACACATTCAACTCGTGGCGGGTGCCACGCTTAGCACTATCACAGTCACTGCTTCGCCAGAAACCACCACCATCAACTCGGCGACCCCCACGACACTGGTGAACCGTGAGGATATCGAGCGAAGCCCCGGCGCGGATCGCAGCAACAGTCTGGCGATGATCACGGACTTCGTCCCAGGTGCCTATTTTGTTCATGATCAACTGCACGTGCGAGGGGGGCACCAGACGACCTGGGCCGTGGACGGGGTGGAGATTCCGAACACCAATATCGCCAGCAATCTGGGTCCCCAGATTGATCCGAAGGATATTGATTACCTGGAAGTGCAGCGGGGGAGCTACGAGGCCGATCAGGGTGATCGTACCTACGGCGTGTTCAACGTTGTGCCGCGCACCGGCTTTGAGCGCAATGATGATGGTGAACTCACCGTCAGCGGCGGTAGCTATGGTCAGACGAACGACTATTTGAGCTATGGCGGTCACAGCGAACGCTTCGCGTACTACGCGAGTGTGAATGGCAATCGCAGCGATCTGGGCATCCAGACCCCGGTTTCCCAGATTATTCACGATTCGGAAGATGGCTTTGGGGGTTTCACGACGCTCCTCTTCAACGCCAGTCCGCAGGATCAGCTGCGCCTAGTCGTCTCCGCGCGGCGAGACGACTACGACATCCCGAACAGCCCCGGCGACATGACGAACGACCTTGAGCGCGAAGCCGACGCCTTTGCCGTCGCCTCCTGGGTGCGCAAGTTCAGCGACAATGCAGTTCTGACTAGCTCGCTCCTATACCACTACAACCGGGCCGATCTGGACGGCGCGCCCAATGACTTTCCCATCAGCACCACCGATCAGCGCGCCTCAAGCTATCTGGGGGGCCAGGAAAGCCTGCGTACGCATCTCGGGGCAAACGACGTGCAGGTCGGAGTGTTAGGCTTCAGTCAGCACGACAACCAATTCTTCGATGTGCTGTTCAATGACGGCAGCAATTTGCCGGTAAACCAGGCATTGAACCTGTCTGGCGGCCTGGTAGCAGCCTACGTCGAGGACACCTTCAACGCGACAAGTTGGTTCACGGTCATGGCTGGGGTGCGACAGACGCATTTCTCAGGCAGCATAGTAGAGAATGCCACCAGCCCGAGAGTGGGCGTGACGGTGCTGTTACCGTCGCTGAACTGGATACTCCGCGGCTTTTATGGTCAGTACTATCAGGCGCCGCCGCTGACCACCTTGTCGGGTCCGCTGCTAGCCTTCGCGCAGAACAACAATTTGGGCTTCCTGCCGTTGCGAGGAGAACGCGACGATGAGTATCAGTTCGGACTGACGATTCCTTTCAATGGCTGGACGATTGACGCCGATCACTTCCGGACCAAGGCTACCAACTTCTTTGATCACAACAACATTGGGAACTCAAATGTCTTTATTCCGATCACGATCGACGGCGCACTGATTCAGGGGTCGGAGCTCACCATCCGTTCCCCGCGACAGTGGAGTTTCGGTCAGGCGCATCTGACCTATTCGAACCAGACCGCTGATGGGCGTGGCGCGATCAACGGCGGCTTGACGGATTTCAGTCCGCCATCAGGCTACTTTGCGCTCGATCATGATCAGAGAAATAGTGTGAATGCCGGCGTGGAGGCCAATCTTCCATTGCATGCTTACGCGTCTATCGACCTGTACTACGGTTCGGGCTTCTCCAACGGCGAAGGCGCTCCCAGCCACCTTCCGAGCCATGCGGAGGTGAATCTGGCTGCGGGAAAATCATTCACGCAAAGCCTGTCAGCTTCCGTGACGGTGCTGAATCTGACCGATCGCCATCTGTTGATCGATAACAGCCTGACGTTCGGCGGCTTTCACTACAACAACCCGCGAGAAATCTATGCGCAGTTGCGTTACCGCTTTTGAAAGCGAGCGATGCCTCATTTGAGAGATGGAGACCGAATTGCTTGTCGATCTGCCGGAGCTTCCAGACGGCAGTGACAGCTCCGGCGACAGCTAAGGGGGTTCCTGGGGATCGCGGGGGACCGAACTGTTTTCCGAATCCGTAACTTGCTGACCCGACTGAGGGTCTGAATCCAGTTCGAATCCCTCTTCGTCCGCACGGGCGGCTGCGGGACCCGGGCACTTCAACTCGGCCGCGATGATTGCCTTCAACATCCCGCTGGGCTTTTCAGAACTTGAACAGCACTGCCAGCAGACCTGCCACGATGCCCATTACGAACACGACCAGCGATATCGTCGTCAACACTCGAATCGAAAACACTTTCCCCGTCATGGTGAGTGACGGCAGGCTGACGGGTGGCAGAGTCATCATCAGTGCCGCGGCAGGCCCCGCCCCCACGCCCAAAGCCAGCATGGCCTGGACGATGGGCACTTCCCCCGCGGTGGGGATGACGAACAGCAGCCCGACCGCCGACATCAGGGCGATCCACCCCAGATCGTTGCCGAGGGCTGGACCTGCGATCGGAAACAGCCACGCACGCGCGGCACCTAGAATCAGCACCAGCACCAGGTATTCCGGGATGAGTCCAAACACCAGGCGTGCAAATCGGGTGAACCAGCCCTTGATCGATGGGCTTTCGGGCGCGGATTCGGCGATTGCCTGACTCAACTGCGTGCGCAGCGCCGCAATGTCACCCGGTCGGGACAGTCGGCTGATCAGATACCCGGTGCCGAATACCAGCGGTATGCCCAACCCCAGGCGCAGCGCTGACCATTTCCAGCCGAGCACGAATCCCATGAATACCAGAGCCGCCGGATTCAGGACGGTGTTACCAAGCCAGAACGCGGTCGCCGCGGCTGCGGATGCGTTCGCGCGTCGCAATCCAATCACCACCGGCGCCGCGCAACAGGTGCACATCATGCCGGGAATCGCCAACAGACCGCCCAGCGCTACGCTGCGAAAACTCGCCTGCCCGAGTACCCGGGCAATCCATGCTCGGGGCGCAAACTCCTGCAGCGCGGACCCCAGCAGTAGTCCCAGAACCATCGCCTGCCAAACGGCCTTTCCATAGGCCAGCGTGTAGTCGACCGCCGCCTGCCACGACGGCGCAGGCGCCTGCGTGGCAGTGCCCGTCAGGATGGATTTGCCGATGGAGTGGTTGGCCGAAGCGAGGAATGCCTTGTGGTAGTACGGCATCCACTTCACATAGAAAAGACCCGCAATCGCGACAATTAGCAGGATCGTGATACGCGTGGCCGGGGTCAATCGCCTGTCGTAGAGAGGCACCACTGCCGCGTGTTCACTCAATTTGTATTTCCTCACTATCGGCGAGCATGCGGCCGATGACCGCTGCCTGAGTAAACCCAAGACGCTCGAAGATCGCTTGCACGGCGGGCAATGTTTCCGGGTCGCAGGCAACCAGCAGCCCGCCTGAGGTCTGTGGATCGGTCAGAATCGCCTGCCATGAAGCGCTGATGGGATTGAGCGCTCGTACCTGTTTGCCGTACGACAGCCAGTTTCGGTTCGAGGCGCCGGTCGCAATTCCGGATTCTGCGAGCGCCATTACCCCAGGCAGCAGCGGCACCTTGCCAGCCTTGATGCGCGCGCCCAGACCGCTGCCCCGGCACATCTCTAGCAGATGGCCGAGCAATCCAAAACCGGTCACATCCGTCATCGCGTGCACGCCGGCGAGATCTGCAAGCTGTATCCCCGGCAGATTGAGCTGCGTCGTCGTTTCGATCATGACGCGGTAGCTGGCATCGTCCAAAAGATCCTTCTTGAACGCCGCGGACAAAATACCGACGCCGAGCGGCTTACCCAGGACCAACAGATCGCCCTCCCGTGCTCGGCTGTTGCGTTTGATTTTCTGCGGGTCGATCACGCCGGTGACGGCGAGTCCGTAGATGGGTTCCACGGAATCAATGCTATGTCCACCGGCTATGGGAATGCCGGCTTGTGCGCACACCGATTCGCCGCCGCGCAGGATGTCGCGAATGCAGTCGTGCGGCAGCGTATTGATCGGCATACCGACGATGGCCAACGCCAGCAGTGGACGCGCGCCCATGGCGTAGATGTCGGACAGGGCATTGGTGGCCGCAATACGCCCGAAGTCGAATGGATCATCGACGATCGGCATGAAGAAATCGGTGGTCGCCACGATGGCTTGCTCGTCGTTCAGCCGATACACGGCGGCATCGTCGGCAGTATCCGCGCCCACCAGCAGATCGGCGTAAGGCGCGTGCGGCAACGCGCCTTGCAGCAGACCGGCCAGAACGCCAGGGGAAATCTTGCAACCGCAGCCGCCGCCGTGCGAGAGCGACGTCAATCGGGGCCTCGGTTGCGATGATGGTTGCGCGCTCATTGACTCTCGCTTCGTCGGATGGCGGAAGGTAGCAGGAGTCGAACCTACCGGGAAACGATTGACGTCCCCCACCGGGTTTGAAGCCCGGCCGCACCACCGGATGCGCATGCCTTCCGTTGCCCCCCTCCAGGCGCGTCGCGATGGTTATGTCAGGTTATTCGCTTCACGCCAGCTGCTGTCGGCACGCAGCACCCGTCCCCGGGGGGTGCGTCGAGTATAGCCAACGCGATCGAAGAACTCCAAAACCTGGATGGTGCGTTTTCGTCCCAGTTCGATTGAATCGCGATAATCAGCCGCCTCGACCAGGCCATGCTGCTCGTACAGACTGCGCAGCCGCCCGGCCAATGCACGAATACTGTCGCGGTGATAAAACAGATCGCGCACCACCTCGTAAACCTCGCACAGCACCGCGCACTTGCGCAAAACGCGTCTGACTTCCTCATCGTCGGTGGGCACAGCATGCGCGAGCTCTCGTACCCACGGAGGATCGAAACGTCCCGCGGCCAGGGCAGTCTGCAGCTTTTGCGCCAGGTCGCGTTCGCGCTCGGTCAGGCTGACCTGATGCCCTGGTACGTGCAGCCAGTAGTCGCTCTGCTGCAGCTGCTGCTGCTGCACCAGTTCGTCGATCAGCGCGCGCCACAGGGCATCGGCGATAGTCGGTGCAGTGATGCGTCGCAGGCGCCCCCGATCGATCCCCGGCTCGTCCGGGTACTGTTGATGGAACGCGCGCAACGCTTCCAGCGCGCGTTGACCCAAGCTTCGCCAATGCGCATCCAGGATCACCGCGCCGCGGCCCGCTGGACCGACGATCAGCGCCTGCGGGGGCAACGCCAAATGTTCCGGTGCCAGACTGCACAGGCGAACCAGTCGCTGCAAATCGATACCCTGCGGGGAATTTTCCAGCAATGGCGCCATGCCTTCACCCAGCAGCAGACGCTGAATGGCGACCAGGCAGGCCAACCGTTCGGGGCTACGGCGCCGGCGCTCGGGGGCGTCGGGATCGATGACCATGCCCCCACCCACGGTATGGCGCGCCTGGGCGTCTCGGACGATGAAGCGATCGCCGGCCACCGAGCAGACCGGGCTATCGAACACCAGCTGCGCGCGCGTGCTGCCGCCTGCAGTCAGTTCGTCAGCCTCCAGCAGCAGCACACGCGCCACTCGATGCGCGGTGCCCAGATGTACGTGCAGCGAAGTCCGATCGGCCAGCGTCGCACTGCCCGCTAGCCAGCGCAGCTGCACATCGAGCCGGGTACTGGCCTGTAGCGCGCGCGGATCAGCCAGCCAGTCGCCACGCGTCAGTGCCGACCGGTCGATCCCGGCAAGATTCAACGCGCAGCGCTGGCCTGCCCGACCGTATTCGCACTGGCGGTTTTGCGCGTGAATGCTGCGCACCCGTACGGGCTCCCCGGCTGGCATCACGCTGACCGTATCGCCCACGAGAACGCGCCCAGCCAGCGCAGTGCCCGTGGCCACGGTACCTCGACCCGGCAAAGTAAACACGCGATCCACCGCCAGGCGAAACAGGCCAGCGTCGGAACGCATCGACCAGGCCGCTGCGATACCCATCAGGTGGGCACGCAGCGACTCTACACCCGGGTCGTCGGCGACGGCGGCATTGAGTGCGAACAGCGGCGCGTCGCGCAAGGCCGTGGGGGCCAGGAGGGTTCTTATCTGCGCCGCAACCTCCAGGGACCTCGCCTCGTCTACCCGATCGATTTTGCTAAGCGCCACGGCACCCTGATGCACTCCCAGCAGCTCCAATATGTTCAGGTGTTCGCGCGTCTGTGGCATCACGCCGTCATCCGCGGCGACCACCAGAAGCGCGAAATCGATGCCCTCGGCGCCGGCTACCATCGTATGCACCAACCGCTCATGGCCGGGGACGTCGATGATCCCCAGGGTTTCACTACCGATCACGGGCGCATAGGCATAGCCGAGCTGGATTGAGATTCCGCGTTCCTTCTCCTCCTTGAGCCGGTCGGTGTCGACGCCGGTCAAGGCGCGCACCAGGGTGGTCTTGCCGTGGTCGATGTGCCCGGCTGTGCCGATGATCATCGGCCGAGCGTACTCCACTGCGCCTGGAATTCGGCTTCCTCCCCCACCTCCAGGCAACGCAGATCTAGCCACAGCGCCTTGTCGGCGAGCCGCCCGATGACAGGACGTGGTAAGGCACGCAGCCTGGCCTCGAGCCGATCAACACTCGAGCGCCTGGCGCGTGATGGCTGCAGGCGCAGTCCGAAGCTCGGTAGCCGATCGGCCGGCAATGCGCCGCTGCCCACCTGCGAGTTCATCGGCGTCGCTGCGACCTCGAACGCGTCCCCCAATGCCGCCTGAACCGGCGCCAACAAGCGTCTGCTCTGCGTCTCGATCTCGGACGCGGTGCGGGTCAGCAGACGCAGCACGGGCAGTTTCTCAGCCAGCAATTCCGGGGCGCGGTAGAGCGCCAGAACCCCCTCCAGAGCTGCCACCGTCAGCTTGCCTACCCGCAGTGCACGTTTGAGCGCGTTTTTCTTCAGGCGCCCGATCAGATCGGCACGTCCGGCGATGATGCCGGCCTGCGGTCCTCCCATGAGCTTGTCGCCGCTGAACGCGACCAGATCGGCGCCGGCGGCGATCACCTCGCGCACGGTCGGCTCTTTCGGCAGACCCCAGTGCGCCAGATCGACCAGACTGCCGCTGCCCAGGTCTACGACCACCGGCACGCCGCGCGCCCGCCCGAGCTCCGCAAGCTCCCCGATTCCGACCGAGGAGGTGTATCCGGTGATCGCATAGTTGCTGGTATGCACCTTCATCAGCGCTGCCGTGCGGGAGTTGACGGCTTCCGCGTAGTCCGAAACATGCGTGCGATTTGTGGTGCCGACCTCAATGAGCTTTGCTCCGGCGCTGCGCATTACGTCCGGAATGCGGAAGGCGCCGCCGATTTCGACCAGTTCTCCGCGCGACACCACGACCTCGCGCCGGTTGGCCAGGGTATTGAGCACCAGAAGGACAGCTGCCGCGTTGTTGTTCACCACCGTCGCAGCCTCGGCGCCCGTCAACTCGCGCAGCAGCGGTTCGACCACATCGTCGCGGTCACCACGGCCACCGCTGCTCAAATCGTATTCCAGATTCACCGGAGCACTCAGAGCGAGCAGCACCGACTCCTGCAATGCGGCCGGTAGCACCGCCCGGCCCAGATTGGTATGCAGTACCGTGCCGGTGAGATTGAACACGGCTCGCAGGCGTGGACGCGTATTCTGCTGCAAACGGGCGTCGACGCTTCGGGCGATCATCTGCACACTGAGCGCATCGCCATGCAATTCGCCGAGCATGGCCTGCTGGCGCAGCGCGGCCAGCGTTGCACGCAGCGCGCCGGTCACCTGAGTGCGCGAGAAGCGCGACAGCGCCGGCGCGAGGTCGGGGTCATGCAACAGCCGATCCAGTGACGGGATATCGGCTGCACGCGCCGGCGTGACGTCGGAGGGCACGTCAGTTACCGTTGGGCTGCCACAGCAGCGGATTGCCGCTGGCACGATGATAGCCGCTTTGGGCAAGCAGCAGATCGAGGTTCAGGCTGGCCAGGTCATCGGCCACCGGCTCGACCTGCGGATCCTTCTCCTGATAAAGAATCTTGCGGTAGCAATGGCATTGCTCGCAGGTCTCCGCGCGCACCGCTGCCTCGGCCGCGCTGCCGTCGTTCTCCTGTTGCGCAGCCATCATTGCGGACTGGAAGGCAATGCTCTTGCCGGATGCACCGCAGTGGCTGCATTGCACTCGCACCATGTGCCACTCCGCGGCGCACAGGGCGCAATGCAGATAACGATACCCCTGATACGGCGACTGCGCATAGACCATGCTTGCCACCGGCTGGCTGCCGCACAGCGGACACAGGCCTGGGACATCGAGTGCTCGCACCGCCTCGACCGCGAAAGACGCCGCCAGCGCGGCCCAATGCACCTGCAGCGCCGCCATGATCAGCGGTGCCGCCGCCCCGTCTATCGCCTGATCTCCACACTGCAGCAATGCGTCCGCCTGTGACTCGATCCACTCGCGCGGTGCACGGCGAAGTCTGGCAACCGTCTCGGTGACGCCCGATGGAAATTCCGGGTGCACGGCCAGCGTATTGGAAATACTTTTGAGCGTTTCAAACCACGCATCGGTGCGCGGCCACGCGGCGGGTTGGATCGGCGGCATACCGTGCTGGGCCGACGCCTTGAGCTGTACCGGCGTTGGAATGGATACGGATAGGTCCGCCAGCGCCGAGTGCTGCGCATCCACCAGCACCGCGAGAAAGCGCAGATAATCGCCAATGCCGGTGTTGGTGCTGGTGCCGAGATCGCGCAGGCGGCGCGCACGTCGCGCAAATACCGCCGCGCGCGCCGGCAATCGAACCCGGGGAATGGATCGCTGTGCGAGGGTCTCGATCTCGCCAGGTTCCAGGATGCGCTGCGCCATGATAGGCGCAACTCTACCTCTGTTGGATGCCCCGGGTCACCTCGCGGAACCAGGCGCGGTGATGTTTCCAGGCCCACCCGGGCGTGACCCAGCCACGCGTCATTGCGCGAATCGACCCTTTGACCCAGATCCCTGCGTAGATGTGCACGATGATCGCGCAGATGAGTACAAAGCCGAAGAACGCATGCGCCAGCGCACCGAGGCGTACCAGATCGACGGAGAAATAGCCGGAGAAGTATTGGCGCCAGATGAGGATGCCGGACAGCAACAGGCACGCAAGGCACGCGATGATGGTAAAGAACAGGATCTTCTGACCGCCATTGTAGCGGCCGACTTCCGGCAGGTTCTGCTCGCGATTATTCACGACGTCGCGGATCTTGCGCAGCCAAATCCAGTCGCGCCGCTGCAGGATATTGTCGCGCCACAGTTTCATGCTCAGCAGCAGGAACGCGGCGACCATGAAGCAGCCGATGAAGGGATGCAGGATTCGCGTCCAGGGTCCACCGCCGAACAGATTGGTCAGCCAGAACAGCGCCGGATGAAATAGCGCGAGTCCGGACAATGCCAGCAGCACGAAGCTGATCGCAACAATCCAGTGATTAATGCGCGTGGCGGCGCCGTAGCGCGCGATCCGTTCTGGGTCGCGCGCATTCATGGCGTTTTCTCCAGCTCACGGCGCGCGGCTTCCTCGTCCTGCTCGTCGGTCTCGTTCGGTCCTATGCCGATGTAGTGCAGGAAACCAATGGCCGCGGTCGCTGCCATCGCGAACAGCGCCAGCGGCTTGGTAACGCCCTTCCACAGGCCCACCGTCGGACTGATTCTCGGCTTTTCGGGCAGCCCGCTGTACAGCGCCGGCTGATCCGCATGATGCAGAACGTACATCACGTGCGTGCCGCCCACGCCAGCGGGATCGTACAGACCGGCTTGGTCGAAGCCGCGCGACTTCAGATCTACGATGCGCTCCTGCGCGTGCTGAGTCATGTCCTCCTTGGTGCCGAAGACGATGGCACCCGTTGGACAGGCTTTCACGCAGGCCGGTTCCAGGCCGACCGCCACCCGATCCGAACACAGCGTGCACTTGTAGACTTTCTTGTCCTTCTTGGAGATGCGCGGAATGTCGAACGGACAGCCGGCGATGCAATAGCCGCAGCCGATGCAATTTTCTTCCTGAAAATCGACGATGCCGTTGGCGTACTGCACGATCGCGCCGGGCGAGGGGCAGGCCTTAAGGCAGCCCGGATCTTCGCAGTGCATGCAGCCATCCTTGCGGATCAGCCACTCAAGATCGCCCTTGGGATTCTCGTACTCGGTGTAGCGCATCAGCGTCCAGGAGTGTTCCGAGAGATCGGCCGGATTCTCGTAATGACCGGTGCAGGTGCCGATCTCGTCGCGCAGATCGTTCCACTCCATGCAGGCGACCTGGCAAGCCTTGCAGCCGATGCACTTGGTGGTGTCGATCAGCTTCGCGACCTGGCCGGTATGCGCGCCGCGCACTTCCGGTGAGGGTAGCGTTGTGGCCGAGCGGCGGACCACGTCGAGGGACTGTAACGGCATGAGCGCTCCTAGACTTTCTCGACCTTGACGAGAAACGCTTTGAACTCTGGCGTTTGCGAGTTGGCGTCGCCGACGGACGGCGTGAGGGTATTGGCCAGAAATCCCGGCTTCGCAAGTCCCATGAAACCCCAATGGATCGGCACTCCGACCGTGTGCAAGACCTTGCCGTCGACGTTCAAGGGGCGGATGCGCTTGGTCACCATGGCCACCGCCTGGATGAACCCGCGGTTCGAACTGACCTTGATCTGCCCACCGGTGACTACGCCGATTTCTTTTGCCAGTGCTTCGCCGATCTCGACGAATTGTTGTGGCTGGATGATCGCGTTCAGGCGCGCGTGCTTGCTCCAGAAGTGAAAATGCTCGGTGAGCCGATAAGTCGTCGCGACATGCGGGAATTGCGCGGCTTTCCCGAACTGCTCGCGATCATCCGGAAATACGCGCGCGGCCGGATTGTTGGTCGCCTGGGGCTGCTTCGGATTCAGGGGGTTGTAACCCAGCGGCGTCTCGAACGGCTCATAGTGCTCGGGAAACGGCCCCTCGGCCATGGCGCCGCGGGCAAAGAAACGCGCCACGCCCTCGGGGTTCATGATGAACGGACCCATGCCGCCGGCCGGATTTTCATCGACCTTGAAATCCGGCACGTCCACGCCGCTCCACGCCGTGCCGTTCCAGCTGATCAGGGTGCGGGCTGGATTGTAGGGCTTGCCGCTCGGGTCGCAGGACGCCCGGTTGTACAGCACGCGGCGGTTGGCGGGCCAGGCCCACGCCCAGTTCAGCGTCTGCCCAATACCGCTCGGGTCGGAATTGTCACGCCGTGCCATCAGATTGCCGGTCGGACCCCAGGCGCCGCAGAAAATCCAGCAGCCGGACTGCGTGCTGCCGTCGTCGCGAAGTTCCGCGAACCCGGCGAGCTGCTCACCGGCCTTGCGCGTAATTTTGCTCGGATCCTTGGGATCGGCAAGATCCTTGAGCGCGTTGCCGGAGTATTCCCGCGCCAGCTCTTCCGGCCGCGGGCTCTCGGGTTGGGCATACTTCCAGGTCAGGTTCAGGATCGGATCCGGAAATGCGCCGCCGTCCTTGGCATACAGGGCACGTATGCGCGTGAACAGGCCGGCCATG
>Ga0209624_10002919_pt1 | contig 12400 bp, 10 predicted proteins | sample JacPinW_OM2H0_O1_FD_188565 | JGI IMG/M metagenome (GOLD analysis project Ga0209624, IMG submission 188565) | Forest soil microbial communities from Algoma, Ontario, Canada - Jack Pine, Ontario site 1_JW_OM2H0_O1 (SPAdes) (version 2) | ecosystem: Environmental > Terrestrial > Soil > Boreal... | reverse complement strand
CTCGTTCCGGCCGCGCCCGTTCTATTTTCGTAACGGCCCTCTTTTTCAGTTGAGTCCCTTGGCACCGAGAGTTAGCATGGCGCCGCGTTGATGCTCGACTCCGGCAAACATTCACTTCCCCTCGCGGTTGCCGGATCAGTTAAAGACAGAATTCCTAATGTTCTGGAAGGCCGTCCCTGATTCCTTCCAGACTTCCTGGGATGATTTGCGTGGGCGCTTCACGGCCATTGCGACCGAACCTAAGGGGCAGTCAACATCACACAACAGAACCGCGCGCGAGCTCAGTAGACTTCGCCGCGGGCTGTGCGCGAAAGCGAGGAGCTACGATGGATATGCGGAGTCTGCCGCAGATTATTACCGCGATCGGCGGGTTGGGGACCGCGGCCTTCGGTCTGGTGGACGCGAGCAAGGCGCTCGGGGGAGGAGTCAATCACATCGGCTTTGGCGGGATCAGGACTCTCATCCGATCGTTGACGCCTGGTCAACCGGTCAACGCATTGTCTCAGAGCAATATCTTGGGCACTCTTCAGGCGAACTGGTTCAACGGGACCGACTTGGGCAGCCAAAAGGCGATCGCAAAATCACTGATCAAGCTGAACCTCAACCGTGCGAATGCCGCCGAGTTGGCGAAGGCAACAGGAGTGGACGCCGCGACATTAGGTACGATCGCGGCAAATATGGCAGCGTCGACGCCGCTTAACACCGCACAAAGCGATGTCTACGCGCGCTTTGACCTCATCCTTACTGCGTTGCTCGATGAGACCTATCAGCGCGCTGACAACATCTATCGCAACTGGACGAGAGCACTCGCGGGGATCGTCGCGATTGTGCTCGCGATCGTTGGCAACGCCACGATGACTTCTCCGCTCCCAACATCGGCCGCCGTGCTGGTTGGCTTGCTCGCTACACCACTGGCTCCTATCGCGAAAGATCTCTCCACCGCTTTGGCAACCGCCGTGAATACACTCCAGTTGGTAAAAAAATAGGACACGCGATGACACGCTTCCTCGATGTTCGGCTCGATTCGGTGGGCGGCGACTTAGCCACGACAGTGGCCGTCAGCCAAGGGACCAATCTCAACAATTATCAGAGCTACGATCTGCTGCAATTACGAAACGACATTCGTGGACACAATGTACTGATCGGCACTCACGGCTTCAAGGTCAACCGGCAGGATGGAATCGATTGTCTCTCGAACTGGGAGGGTCTTCTGCAACTCGCCCCGCCATCTATTTTTCTTGGGCTGCTATGGCCGGGCGATTCAGTCTGGGGTCAGGGACTCGACTATCCCCTCGAGCCGCGGGTCGCGGACGACGCTGGTCAACTCGTTGCCCCTTTCATTGACGCAAATTTCGCAGACGCCGCCAGTATTTCTTTCGCTTCGCACAGCCTTGGCGCCCGCGTGATTCTGCAAACGATCTTGAAGATGAATCTTCCCGTCCGGCGCGTCACGCTCATGGCGGGAGCCATCGACGACAATTGCCTGATTACAGAATTTCAGGCCGCCGCGGCGAAGGTCCAAACGGTCTCCATCCTGGCGTCCTATAAAGATGATGTGCTTTCTGCCCTGTTTCCTCTGGGGAATTTTGTCGGAGGCATCCTCACGGCAGGGCATCCGTGGTGGCATGCGGCGCTCGGTCATTGCGGACCAGCAAATCCCAAACCCGGCAACTTCCAGGCTCCCTTCCAAATTCCAGATGCCTGGAACTACGGACACCATCACTATCTGCAGGTGGACCCTCCGCCGTTACCGGCGATTGCGCTCCCGGCCGAGGTTCCAGACGCAAGCTCTCCGGCGCCTTGTGCCGGCGCCGCAGGTTGGCAAGAAGCGTGGTCGGCTGCGTTTTGTTCGACGCGATTTCGCTAAAACGGAAATCTGCTGTTCCGCCTCTGCCGCGTAAATCGCGAAGACTCGTTCGCGCAGTGGTTAGGTCATACGAGTTTCATCGCATCGGGATCCCACTTCACCACGGCGCTCCGTTCGAGACTGAGATTACTCAGCAAGGCCGCTCCGGCAGCACGGAAGCCGAATACCGCATCTTCCACAACCGGCTGCCGCGATCGGACCGCCGCAAAGAAATTCTTGAAGTGGTCATAATTATCGTGGTATCCGTCGGGGGCCACATATTTCTCGAATCCTGTCTCTGGCGGTCCCGACGGATGCGTCACCGGATACTTCTCTCTGTAACTCGCCAGAATCTGCTTCTGCATCGCCTCGGTGTAGGTCCCTACGAGGTAACCCGGCTCTTTCTTCAACGGAGTGCGACCGACGCTGACCGAGTTGCCGGCAATTTCCATCGTCCCTTCCGAGCCTGTGAAGATCAACCCTTCGCTCTCTTCACCGCCGTCGACGAAGTTCACGCGCAGGCTCAAGTTGAATCCTTCGCGATAGTCGAACAGCCCGAGCATCACGTCCGGAGCGTCCCGTCCGTCTTTCCAGAAACGCAACCCGCCGGTCGCCATGGCCCGCGTCGGACCATTCGTCCCGGTAATGAAGTGCGTTCCGCTGAACAGATGGACAAACAGGTCTCCTGCCACACCACTGCCATACGCCTTCCACTTGCGCCACTGGAAAAAATGTTCCGCATTAAAAGGAATTTTAGGTGCAGTCCCCAGAAAGCGCGGCCAGTCGCAGGTTTCGGTAGAAGCATCGAGAGGAACCGTGTAGTTCCACGCGCCGATCGAAGAATTGCGGTCCCAATGCGCTGTCACCATATTGAGTTGGCCGATGGCCCCAGAAGCAAGCAACTCTTTCGCCTTCGCGTAAATGATCGAGCTCACTCGCTGGCTTCCAATCTGGATGACGCGGTTCGTCGCGCGAGCCGTCTCGATCATCTCTGGGCCATCTTCGTAGAGATGGATCATGGGCTTCTCGCAATAAACGTCCTTGCCCGCCTTCATCGCGTCGACGGCCGCCTGCTTGTGCCAATGATCGGGTGTCGCAATCAGGACGGCATCGACGTCCTTGCGCGCGAGAATCTCTTTGTAATCGCGCGTCGTGAAGATGTCATTGCCCCACAGTTCCTTGCTGTGTTGGAGCCGGCCGTCGTAGCAATCCGCGACAGCGACAAGCTTCACTCCCGGAACCTGCACCGCAAACTTCGTATCTCCTTGTCCTTGGATACCGGCGCCAATCAGAGCGAGCTGAATCTGATCGTTGGGCGAGACGGGTGCCACAGGCTCGGGCCGGGCCGTCGCCAGCGCGTGCACTTTCGTTGCGAGAACTGTTCCTGCCGTCGCACTTCCTGCTACCTTCAGAAAACTTCTACGATTTAACATGTGTGCTTTTTCCTCGAAATGAACGTCTGCTTCGGTATCAACATTCTGTCTAGGCGTATCCCATCCCTGTCGAAACTCCTCGCATATACGCGATGCTGGCGATCACTCCCGGCATCGGATCGTCCGGATGAACCTCATACTCGAGATCCACAAAGTCTCGATATTTGGTCGCGACCAGCGCCTCAAATATTTTCCGCACTGGCATAGTTCCATCTCCCACAGCGACCTGACTTTCTTTGCTCTGAAAATCTGTTAGATCTTTCATGTGCATATTGAAGAGTCTTGGTCCTACTTCGTGAATCGCCTGGACCACGTCCGTTCCAGCCCGCACGGTATGGCCGACGTCAATGCAACAGCCAATCCGCCGATCCATCCCTTTCACAGCTTTCAACACATCGAGAGGCGAGGGCCACACTTTATCCTCCGGCCCATGATTATGGATCGCGATGCGGATATCGTATTCCCTCACGAATTTCTCGATCCGTGGCAGAGTAGACGGTGTCGGATCGCCCGCGACGATTACCGAAATCCCAGCCCGTTTGCAGTATTCAAACTTACTGCGAATATCCTCATCTTCATCTTTCGCGAAATAGATAGCGCCAGCGGCGTGGAGACGAATCCCCGCCGCAGCATATTCTTCTAGCGCGGCCTGCTCTTGCTGCGGATCCATAGGAAGATGATCCTTCACATCTTTTGCATTCAACTCGCTTAGGTTCAGCTGCTTCATGAATCCAATCAACTGCGCGCGATCGAAGTCCCGAAACGTATAGCTGGCCAGCCCAAGTCGAACAGAATGGCCGTTATCCGCAGTTTTCGGCTTTTGCGGCAACGATAAAATACCGGTTGGCGCTGCCAGCACCGCCCCAGCCATCGCACTCGAGCAAATAAAATCGCGGCGGGAGACATTCCTCTTAAACATGTGGCTCCCATCCCGGCTCATACTCCCGTCCCCACATTTTCATAGCTTCCGCATCGTCTTGAATCTTTCCGTCTTTCGGATCAAGGTGCAGTTCCCGATTGACTTCCCAGGCGATATTCGACAGTTGCAGCATAGTCACCGCAACGTTGCCGACAGCGATCGAAGCGTTCAGCTTCTCGCCTTTCCGGATTCCGGCGATAAAGTTCGCGAAGTGCGCATCCGTCATGGAATCGCGGCCGAGGAGATCGGAAGATAGCGTCTTCAACCCGGTCTTGAATTCGTTCGTCTTTTTTCCTTTCAGATCGTACATTTCGTAGCCGTCACGATCGATCAGCACCGTGCCGTTTGTTCCCATGACCGTCGTCCCGCGATCGCGGCCGTAAAACTTCATTCCCTGGCAGCTCTTCCCTTCCCACGAAATCATCTGATCGTCGTATTCAAAGCTGGTTACAAGCGTGTCGTAAAACTGCCAGTCGTCCTTGAATTGATACCTCCCTCCGGACGACGTAACTCGCTTTGGATAATCGACCCCGAGCGCCCATCGGCAAACATCCACCTCATGTGTGCCATTATTGAGCGTCTCGCCGGTTCCATAGATTCGGAACCAGTGCCAGTTATAGGGATGGACATTATCCTTATATGGACGCCGCGGCACAGGCCCTTGCCACAGATCCCAATCAAGCTGCGGCGGCACCGGAGCTTCTTTCCCGGTTCCAATTGACTTCCGATCGTTGACGTACCATGCCTTCGCGAAATAAGGCCGCCCGATCGCGCCGCCGCGAATCTTTTCAATAGCCTCGATCGTGTGCGCCGAGGACCGTTGCTGGGTGCCCATTTGCACCAGCTTCCCGTACTTCTGTTGCGCCTCCACCAGCAGCGCTCCCTCGGCAGGATTATGGCTGCATGGCTTCTCCACGTAAACGTGCTTCCCCGCCTGCAACCCCGCGATGGCCATCGGTGTATGCCAGTGGTCTGGACTCGCAATGGTGATCGCATCCACGTCTTTCTGCTCGAGAATCTTTCGGAAATCCTGCCCGGTCACTGGAGCTTCGCCCATCTCCTTCTCCGTGGAGTCGGCAAACTTCTGCAGAATTTTCGTGTCGACGTCGCAGACGTGCGTGATTCGGGCCGCACCCTTATTTGTCTTGAGCGATGACAGATGCGCATATCCCCGCCCGTTGAGTCCGATCACCGCGAAGTTGAGGCGCTCGTTCGAACCCATGATCTGACCGTAGCTTTTCGCCGTGGTCGCGACCGCCAACCCGGCGGCCCCAGTTACCAGTGTCTCCACAAATTCACGCCGTGTAGCCATCATCCCTCCGGGACCGCCCCTGTCCGGCACAAGGATAGTTTCTGATCAGGTTGCCCGTCCAGCACCGGCCCCGAATCCGCCCAAAGATATGGGTAGCCAGGGCCTTATCGCCCACCCCCCGAAAAAAATTTTCGAGACGTCGTAATAAATCCGGATATGCAACGTCTTTACTGGTGAGAAAGGAAGTTAGGAGGCGTAATCTGCAAAGCGCACTGAAAGAAGAGCCGGGTATCGCGATTCCGACCGAACTAGAACTCGCATTTCGGGCGCATCACGGCATGGTCTTCCGCACCGCGTACCGGATTACCGGCAACCCCGCGGATGCCGAGGATGTGCTGCAGGTCGTGTTCTTACGCCTGCTTCGCCGCGAATCCACCGCCGAGGCGCTCGACAACCACGAGAGCTATCTGCGGCGGGCTGCGATTAACGCATCGCTCGATGTTATTCGAGCGCGCCAAGCCGATCGCACGGTCGAGTTGACCACTGACTTTCCTCGCGAAGAAACGCCCGAGCTTCGGCAGGCTCTCGGAAGGGCTCTGGCACAGCTCCAACCGAGGCCGGCAGAAATCTTCGCCCTTCGCTTTCTTGAAGGCTTCACGAACTCAGAGATCGGAAAGATGCTGGGCATTTCCCAGGTGCTGGTGGCCGTCATCGTCCACCGCACACGCCAACAGCTCCGCAAGGAGCTCGGCAGCTACTTAGGAGACAGATCATGACCAATGAAAAGTTCGATCGTTTGCTATCGACCATTCGAAACGAGCACGTAGACGACAAAATCATCGATCAAGCGAGCGACCGCGTGTGGACTGCAATCACAGGCGATTCTCCGAGCGCTGGGATGGATCTCCGCACGCTTCGAAGCTGCGACGACTTTCAGTCTTTGATCCCTGCCTACCTCGGAAACCGAATGGCTGCGCCTCGTCGGCTGCTCTTCGAAGATCACGTACACGCCTGTGTGGCCTGCCGTCACGCCGTTGAGCGCGCGCGCGAAGGCGACCGCCAAATGACATGGCGAGCCGAACCAAAGTCTCCGGCATTTCGTCCGTGGCGCTGGGCGCTGGCAACGGCTGCAGTCGCAGCTATCACATTCGTCGTGATCTCATTCAACGATGGTCTTCTTCCCGGACAACATCCCGTCCGCGGCTCTGTGGAAAGCGTAAACGGTTCGCTTTACGCGGTATCGGGCGACGATATGCGCCTGGTGCCCGCCGGATATCAGATCGACAGCGGCGTGCGCGTCCGCACAGCAAAAGGATCGACCGCAGTTCTCCGCCTGCAAGATGGCTCTCTTGTCGAAATGGGAGAGCGAGCGGGCGTTTCAGTCTCGCGCGCGTGGAAAGGCACCACCATCCATCTCGACGACGGCCAGGTGATTGTGCAGGCTGCGAAGCAGCATTCGGGTCATTTATATGTCGCAACAGACGATTGTCTGGTGTCGGTGAAAGGAACAATTTTTTCCGTCAACCACGGCATCAAGGGCTCACGCGTCGCTGTGATCGAAGGCGTGGTCCGTGTGGATTCGGGCGAGAACACTGCCGAACTGCATCCTGGCGAAGAAACGACTTCCAGTGCCAGTGTTTCCAAGGTCCCGATCCCTACAGAAATTGCATGGAGCAAGAACTCCGCGAAATACCTCGCGCTCCTCGGAGACTTCTCGATTCTGCAAAAGCAGTTCGCCGCAATCCCCGGCCCCGGACTGCGCTACAACTCCGACCTGTTGCCTTATGTTCCGGACAATACCGTCGTCTACGCCGCGATTCCGAATATCTCCAACACTCTGAATGAAGCCGGGCGGCTCTTCCACGATCGGCTCCAGCAAAGCCCCGCTCTGCGGGATTGGTGGCGGCAGCAGCAAAAAGGAAACGGTCCGAAGCTCGACGACGTTCTGAATCAGCTCCAAACCCTTAGCAGCTTCTTGGGAGACGAGATCGTGTTCGCTGCTGGAAAAATGGGCTCGACCTACACCGCACCCGTCATTCTCGCGAAAATTCGGCAGCCTGGAATGGAAGGCTCCGTTCAACTGGAAGCCTTTCTTCAAAAGGAAGCCGCGCAGATAGGTGCGAACCGATCTCATATTCCTTTGCAGATCGTCCATGATCCTTCGGCTGTCACGCCCGCATCAGGTGAAAGTCTGCTGGTCTACGTCGACAATGATTTGCTGATCGCCAGCCCCGACGCGGGTCAACTGCAGCAGACGGCGGCGCGGGTGAAACAAGGCGCCACCGGCACGTTCGCCGCGACTCCCTTCTACCAGCAGATCGCCCAGGCTTACCAGCAGGGCGCGGAATGGCTTTTTTCTGCGGACATGGAACAAATTGTCGCGCACGACGTACCTGCTAATGGCGGTGGCAATCACCTGCCCTCCGGAATGAGCGACGTGCGCTACCTGACGATGGAGCATCGGGAAATGGGCGGCAAGACCGACAATCAGGCGGCCTTGACGTTCGCCTCTCAGCGCCAGGGCGTTGCGTCATGGTTAGCTTCGCCCGCTTCCATGGGCTCCCTGGAGTTCGTTTCGCCGGAAGCCAGCATGACGACCTCCGCGGTCATCAAGAATCCGCGAAGCATTCTGGAAGAGCTCTTCAACGCGATGGGAAGCAGCGATCCGAAGTTCTCTGAGAGCCTTGCCGAATTCGAAGCCAAGAGCGGAGTACGGGTGCTTGACGACATCGCTGCCCCACTCGGCGGCGAAGTCACCATGGCCTTCGATGGACCGATGGTCCCGACCCCGCGATGGAAGCTGATCTTCGAAGTTTACGACCCCACGACGTTGCAAGCGACGATCGAGAAACTAGTCGACGCTTTCAACCGTGAAAACCACCAGGGTCACTCGTTGCAGCTAACCAAGCGCCAGGTCGGCTCGCAAACTTACTTCGTCGTGCATTCCTCGAATCCGAAATCGGCTGACTCCCTGGCCTCGGAACTCGACTACACCTACGTCGACAATTATCTGATCGCTGCGCCGGATGTGGCCACGATCTCGCGGGCGATTCAGATCCGCCAAGCCGGATACTCGCTCCCGCATTCGGCGACGTTCCAGGCTCTGCTGCCGAGCGACGGTTACACGAATTTCTCCGCGATCTTCTACCACAATATCGGACCGGTCGTGGGACCGCTCGTAGAGAGCCTGAAGTCAAGCGGCGCACTCACCGCGCAGCAGCGTCAATCGATCGACGCCCTGACCGCGAACTCCGCTCCTGGCTTGATCTATGCCTACGGCGAGAGCGATCGGATCGTGGTCGCAAGCAACACTGGATTCATGGGCTTCGATCTAGGCACACTGTTAACGATGAGCCATAATGGGCCATTCCTGCCGCAGATGCTTTTAGGCGGCGCTATGAACCATTCTTCTCAACCAACTCAGTGAGCACGACGACACAAAACGGGGCAGCCACCGTCGAGCTTCAGCAGCCGGTCGTTGCTCCGCGTACGCCTCTCATCGAGTTGGACAATCTTTCTGTGAAGTTTGGCGACCGCGAGATTTTGCGCGGCCTCACCGCTTCCTTACGGGGTCGCGCGATCGGCCTCCTCGGACCGAACGGCGCGGGCAAGTCCACCCTGATCAATACCCTTCTCGGCTTTTATCCGCCCCACAGCGGTTCGGCACGCGTTTTCGGACACGACATTCGCACCGGCAAGCGAGAGATTCGCGGCCTCGTCGGCTATATGCCCGAGAACGATGCCTTCATCTCGAAGATGACCGCCGTATCGTTAGTCCGCATGATGGGCGAACTATCTGGATTACCCTCGAGCGTCGCTCTCGAGCGCGCGCACGAAGCCTTGTTCTACGTCGGCCTTGCTGAAGCCCGCTACCGGCAACTCGGAACGTATTCCCTGGGCATGAAGCAGCTCGCAAAGTTGGCGCAGGCGATCGTCCACGGTCCGAAGCTCCTCATTCTCGACGAACCCACAAACGGGCTCGATCCCTCGGCCCGGCAACGCATGATCCGCATGATTCACGAAATGCGTGACAGCCAGCAAGTGCGCATCGTTCTCTGCTCGCATCTGCTCCGTGATGTGGAAGACACATGCGACGAGGTCCTGATCCTCAAGCAAGGACGAATCGCTCACTACTCTGACCTCCAAGAAGAACGTAAAGCCAACCGTCGCTTTCTTGAGATGGAGTTCTACGGTGCTAATGGCGATTTCACTGAAGCGATCGAAAAGTTGGGATGCGAGTGTGCGATCCGCGCCAACCGCATGAAGATCATCCTGCCCGAAGGAATCGAGACGCGTGACATCTTCCGCCTGGCAGCCGAGCGCGACGTACGTATTCGCCGGTTGAATTTCCGGCGCGACACGCTCGAGGATATTTTCCTCAAGGCCATGGAGAGTTAAGAAGCAAGAAAGCTGAGAACTGGCATGTTCGAGATAATTCTGGCACCACGGAGCTCCGATGGCCGTCTATAGGCGCACCTACTCCTCCTACACCGGAGCGCTCACGCCCAGTTGGTCGCGCTGGTTTGTGCTATTCCGTTATGCCCGGCAGAACCTGTTTCGCTCGAAGTTTCAGACTGCGCTCTTCGTCGCATCCTTTTTTTATCCGCTCGTGTGCCTGGCGATGATCTACCTCGCTCACAATCTGGCGTTTCTGCAACAGATCGGCGCGCCCAGCCAGGTGCTGGTCATTGACAACAGATTCTTTTTCTATTACATGAATGTGCAAGGAGTGCTGGCCTTCGTTTTGACTGCATTCGCAGGCCCCGGCCTGATCTCACAAGACCTCGCCAACGGGGCGTTGCCTCTTTATTTCTGTCGCCCGCTTTCTCGCCCCGAATACGTTCTCGGCAAAGCATCCGTCCTCGGAATTCTTCTCTCGCAGATCACATGGATTCCCGGACTCGTTCTCTTCATCGTGCAAGCCACCCTTGCCGGACCCGCATGGACTTGGGATCACCTCTGGATCGCAGGCAGCATCATCGTCTCATCTCTGATTTGGATCTCAGTCCTCTCCCTTCTCGCGATGGCCCTTTCGGCGTGGGTGAAATGGAGAATCGTCGCCGGGGCCTTGCTCCTGGCGATGCTCTTTTTCGGAGCCGGATTTGCCGAGGCAATTAATGCGGTTATGCGCACGCAGGCAGGTCATTTCGTCAATCTCGCCTACCTGATGCGGACGGTATGGAATTCTCTATTTCAGATCGACGTCGAACACGCCATTCCAGTCGTCGATGCGTGGATCGCCATCCTCGTCTACTGTGCGATCTGCCTTGGCTTGCTGCTGCGCAAAGTCCGCGCCTACGAGGTCGTGCGATGAACGACCGCATTGTCCTCGAAGATGTGTCGAAGTTCTACGGCGAGATTCTCGGCGTGAACCGTGTCAACCTGTCGATTCCTCCGGGAATCACCAGCCTCGTGGGCCCCAACGGCTCGGGCAAGACGACGCTCATGAACCTGATGACCGGACTCATCCGTCCCAGCCGTGGCCGCGTCGAAGTTCTTGGCTGTAAGACCAATGATCCGGAGAACCTCTTCAAACTCGTCGGCTACAGCACCCAGTTTGATGCCATGCCGAAAGGTTTGTCGGGCCTCCAGTTCGTGAATTCGTATCTGCGCCTCACAGGAATGGACGCAAACAAAGCCGAGCAACTCGCCATGCGCGCCATCGAGAGGGTCGGCCTGACGGAAGCCGCGAACCGCAACGTCGCCGGATACAGCAAAGGAATGCGGCAGCGCATCCGCCTAGCGCAGGCTCTAGCCCACAATCCGAAAGTTCTGATTCTTGACGAACCGCTGAACGGCCTCGACCCTCTCGCCCGCTCCGAGATGATCGCCATGTTTCGCTGGGCTGCGTCGGAGGGCTGCTACGTCGTGATCTCCAGCCACATCCTTCACGAAGTTGACGTGATTTCCGATCAGGTCATCCTGATGAGCAACGGCTACGTCGTTGCCGAAGGCGCGATCCAAGACGTGCGCAGCGAAATCCGCGAACATCCCACGCAAATCCTCATTCGCTGCAAGCAGCCGCGGGAACTCGCTGCAAAGGTCCTATCGTCCGAGGACACCATAGAAATCTCGATCCACAAAGATGGACGCGGCCTGCTCCTGAAGACCCGCGACGCCGACGGCTTGTATTTGACGCTGAACAAAATTGCCACGAACGGAATTGAGATCGAATCCGTAGCTCCGGCTGACGACGATGTGCTCTCCGTCTACGAATACTTGATAGGCAACGACGAGGTCGTCCGATGACGCGAATCTGGTGGGCACAAATCAAGGCGGTCGTCCGGATCGAACTTCGTAAGACGTTCTTTGCCCGACGCGGTCTTTGGATTTATTTCCTCGCCTTGCTTCCTGTTTTGCTTTTCATGGGATATTCCGTCGCGAACACGATCCAGGCAAAGCGAACGGCAAGCATTGCGCGGCGCAGCGAGAAGCCGCTCACATCGCAGGATCTGCAAGCGGTCAGAACAGGAATGACGAAAGAAGAAGTCTTCGCTCTACTCGGCAAGCCGCCCATCATCTTCCGCTGGGACGATCGTCGCGATCGAGGTCAGGAGAAGGCCGTCCCGACCTCGCATGAGGAATATCACTACTCCGATGGGCAAAACGATCTCTACGTGAGCCTGGTCGACGGAAGCGTCGAAGGCATTCATATCGAGGATGGTTACAACCTGGGCCGCGACTCCATCATGTTCGCTGGCGTCTTCCAGTTCTTCTTCCTTCGTCTGGCAGTCTTCTTCGGCTGCCTGGGAATTTTCATGAACCTGTTCCGCGGCGAGATTCTCGACCGCAGCCTTCACTTCTACTTCTTAGCCCCGATTCGCCGTGAAGTGCTGATGGTCGGTAAATTCCTGGCCGGCCTTTTGGCCACCTGCGTCATTTTTGTCACCAGCGAACTTCTGCAAAACATCGCTTTCGTGTGGCACCTGTCTCCGGGCGTTCGCGATCTT
>Ga0209624_10002918_pt1 | contig 12403 bp, 7 predicted proteins | sample JacPinW_OM2H0_O1_FD_188565 | JGI IMG/M metagenome (GOLD analysis project Ga0209624, IMG submission 188565) | Forest soil microbial communities from Algoma, Ontario, Canada - Jack Pine, Ontario site 1_JW_OM2H0_O1 (SPAdes) (version 2) | ecosystem: Environmental > Terrestrial > Soil > Boreal... | reverse complement strand
CGATCTGCATCGCGGTATTTTCGGGGAACACGACGTCGCGGCCGCGCGCGATGAAGTGGATGTACACGGAGCGGCTTGCGCCAAGTGCGCCCATGGCGATGCCGAGGGGATTTGAACGCGCCGCAATTCCCACTGCGATGCCCACAAGTTTAAAACCGTTGGCCCCGCCCGCTGACTTATTAAGAACGTCTGCGTCGCCATCCCCAGCAGCCGAAACAGCGGCCAATCCCAGGGCGATTCCCGTTTGCAGATAACGCGATTTGGGAGAAATAGCTCGCGCCCCACCTTCCGAATCGAGCTTGAGATTGTCGGTTTTCCCGGCCTGAACTCCCGCAAGGACGGTGCTCACCTTCTGATCGAGGCCGTTCGGCAGCACGAGATCGTGAAATACGAATCGGAGCTGGCCGTTGCGGCTCATGTGGCGCGCCGGCTCGACCTGGACGACGGAACCTCTCAGAATCGCTCCCTGTGGCAGAATTAAGCGGTCACCATCGAAGAGAGGGCGCGTGAGCATGGCTTCGACTTGGTCATCGATTTGGGAGGTAGCAGAGCTCAGCGGTGTCACCAGGCGCGCTCGCACGAAACTGCCGTCCGGCGGCAGAGAGCTGAGTGATGCCGCGAGCTGCGGGGTGAGTGGCTCACTGCCGAAATGGAGCGGCTGCTGGAGCTCGGCCAAGTAGACTGTGCCCGCGTCAATGTACTGCGGGTGGACTGGAAGCTGAGCGACCGCGTACCGCTCGATTTTGCGCACTTTCCCGGGCTCTTTGACTTGCTGCATCGCCGAGTCCCAATCGCGCTTGGCTTCCTGTTTTGCCGATTTCGCTCTTGCGGCGGCAGCGTCCTTCATTCCTTTGCCCGCGCTTGCGTCGGCAGCAGTGATGAATTGAATTACCTGTCCGGAGCCCGGAGTCACGCGAGTGTGTATCGGGAGATGCTGGCCATCCGGAAGAACGAGTTCGGTGAATTCGACATCGATCTTGTGTGCTGGGGTGAATTCGGCGTCCAAGGCGCTGAGAGCACGTTTGCCGTTGGAGGTCGCTTCGATGTTGGTGATCCGGCCTGCGGCGGTAGTGCCCACCGGCACGACGAGCTTGTCGAACGCGTACACGGGTTCGACGACGTGGCCACTGATCGACTGACCAACCTTGCGAATCCGAATTTCCTGATCGAGCGCAATCTGAACGGCCGTGCCCTCAGGAACGATGAGAGGAACTGTCTCCAGTGGTACAGAGGGAGGTATGTTGGCGTCGGTGTAAGCAGGGGGCAGCCGGGAATCGAGAGGTGGCGCGGGCGGTGCGTCCTGGGCTGCCCACCCCGCGCACGCCAAAAAAAGCGAACAGACCCCGCGTGAAAGAGCCATCGTCGGAGCTCCAATCCCGCTGTACTACCAAAGATGCAGCGCCACAAATAAGCGTTGCATGCCAGCCGCCGCCGCGTCAACTTTCAAGCGGCGAAATCAATTGTTTGAAGGCCGCCTGCGACATGTGGCGTTTCCGTAACCTGCTATTCATTCTGCCGTCACACTCTGACCCGTAGACTCCCGTGCAAATTCGTTCATGAACATACTCGTCGTTGAAGATGAACCGGAGTTGGCGTCCGCGTTGGTTCGTGGATTAGAGGAAGAACAATTCTGCGTGCAGCTATGCGGTGAAGGAAAGGCCGCGCTGCAAAAATCGGAATCCGGCAATTTCGACTTGATCCTGCTGGACGTCATGCTTCCTGATCTAAGCGGATACGATGTGCTAGAGCGGTTGCGGCTGCGCGGCCGTGAAACGCTGGTGCTGATGTTGACTGCCCGCGATTCGCTTGCCGATGTTGTCCGAGGACTGGACGCGGGCGCCGACGATTATCTGACCAAACCATTTTCTTTCCTGGAGTTGCTCTCGCGCGTGCGGGCGCTGGAACGGCGCAGCGGTAGCAAACCGAAAAACGTGCTGGAAGCAGGAGATCTAGTGCTGGATATAGCAGCGCAGCGCGCTTTTCGCTGCGGCGTTCCACTCTGTCTGTCGCTGACCGAGTTTCGGCTACTGGAAGTGCTGGCTAGGAACAGAGGTCAGATTGTCCCGCGCCAGGCGATCATCACCGACGTCTGGGGTAACCGTCGCGCGGTGGAAGACAATACGCTCGACGCCTACGTTCGTTTGCTGCGAAAGAAGATCGAACGCGATTCGCAATCGAAACTCATTCAAACTCATCGCGGACTCGGCTACTCGATGGGACGGACCACACTCTCATGAATCTGACAATCCGCACCAAGCTTACCGCGCTCTACTTCGTCGTGTTGGCGGCTTCCTTGAGTATTTTTGTGTGCATTGGCGACGTGGGATTTCGGCGCAGCATTGAAGTCACCGTCAACGATGCATCCAGCGTGAATCTGCAGAGTCTGGAGCGGCTGGTGGAGCGGAGTGCACCGAAGGGAGAGGCGAAGGTTCAAAAGGAGCTGGAGGAACTGGCCAGCTGGTGGCCGAGCGGCGCCGTTTTTGAAGTGGCCGATGCCAATCAGCGCTGGATCTTCCGCTCGCCGCAATTCCTGCAACCTGCCGAGTTGCCCGCCGTGGCCGGCAGCGCACCCACTTTCCTGACGACGAATCTGAATCACATTCAATACCGCATCGCTTCACGGAAATTTCAGGCTAGCGGACAGACTTATGAAGTTCATGCCGCCGTTCCCACCGAGCCGTTCGATCGAGCGCTCGACCATTTCCGCGACATCGAAAGAGAAACTGTGCCGCTGCTGGTAGTAGTGGCTTCGCTGCTGGGTTACTGGCTGAGCGGCAGGTCGCTGGCGCCTGTGAAGCGGATCATCGACACGGCTGAACGTATTGGCGTGGATGGCCTCTCGCATCGACTGGAAGTGCCGCGGCCGCGCGACGAACTGCGGCGTCTGACGGAGGCGCTGAACGCAATGCTTGAACGCATTGACGCATCCTTCCAGCGCATCACGCAATTTACCGCGGACGCCTCGCACGATTTGCGCACACCGGTCACCGTGATTCGCACTGTTGCTGAAGTGACGTTGCGCAAGCCGAGAACGAAGCAGCAGTACACGGACGCGTTGGCAAAGATTCTGCGCATGTCGGAAGAAACGACGAGCCTGCTGGAAAATCTTTTGACGCTGGCGCGGGCGGACGCCGGCGCGATGGGCATGGAACTGCGTGTAGTTGATTTGGACATCCACGTGCGTAAAGCGCAGGAGCGCGCTATTTTGCTTGCGGGAGGCAAATCGCTGGACATTGAGGTGCGCACGCCGGGCGGGCCTGTTTGGGTAAGAGCTGACGCGATCGCGATCGATCGCTTGCTGCTGATTTTGCTCGACAATGCCATCAAGTACACCCCAGAAGGCGGCTTTTGCGAAATTGAATTGCTCGCTGCATCGGACGAAATTCAAATTCTCGTTCGCGATTCGGGCATCGGCATTCCGGAGCGCGAACTAAGTCTCATCTTTGAGCGTTCCTATCGCACGGACTCCGCGCGTTCGCGTGAAAGCGGCGGAGCGGGGCTGGGTCTTGCCATCGGCCGCTGGATCGTCGAAATGCACGGTGGCACCATCACTGCAGAAAGTCAGATCGGCGCAGGTTCCTTGTTCCGCGTGTGTTTGCCTGCCCCGCAGGGTCCCGCGATCCATTCGCGAGAAAGTGTTCCTTCTGCCGCCGCAGTCTGAAAAAAATTCAGCCTCTATTCAAGTTCCCATCAAGGATCGTTCACGCCTAATACGCATTGACCGCGCTAAATGGCATCAGCGAAGCAGGCGCTGCCGCAATCCACCACATTCAAGAGCACGAGTTTTGGAAGTCGCCGTGGAGACGGGAACAACGGGGGAGAATTTCGATGAGGTCCAGGGGCAGACCCGAATCATTTCCGTGCTGCAGGATGAGGGCGGTTCTGGGCGTGGTTTTGACAACGTTGCTGTTCTGCGCGCCAATCATCTGGCCGGAGCGAGCCACGGCACAAATCGCCAAGGCGGCGATCACCGGGCACATTGCAGATATCGCCGGCGGAGTCTTGCAGGGTGCGCTCGTGACCGTTCAGCCCAGCGGATTTTCCAGCGTTTCCGACGACCAGGGCCAGTACAGCGTCACGAACTTACCCGCGGGCAAATACACCGTCACGATTTCGTATTCCGGCTTTGCGTCCTTCACCAAGAGCGTGCAATTGAACGAGGGCCAGACGCTTTCGCTCGACGCCGTCCTGCGGGTTGCGCCCTCGGACCAATCGATTAGCGTGCACGGAGATCTAGAAGGCGAAGCTGAACAAATACAGATCCAGAAAACTTCGGACGATATCGTCAACGTGCTTTCCGCCGACGTCATCACCAGTCTTCCCAATGCCAACATCGCCGACGCGGTTGGCCGGCTGCCTGGTGTCACGCTCGAGCGCGATGAAGGCGAAGGCAAATACGTGCAGGTCCGCGGAACGGAGCCGCGCCTGACGAATGTGACGGTCGAGGGCATCAACGTGCCGTCACCCGAAGTGGCGGTGCGACAAATCAAGTTGGATGTGATCCCGGCCGACCTAGTTGACGCCGTGGTGCTGGAGAAAACTCTTTCAGCAAGTCAAGACGGCGACGCCATCGGTGGCACGGTCGACTTGAGGCTAAAGAATGCCGGCGATCAACCAACATTGATTTTCTCTGGTATCGGCGGGTACACGCCGATTCTGGGTGGACGGTACGTCGGCCAGACCTCGGCTACTGTCGGCCAGCGTTTCGGCGCAAGCAAACAATTCGGCGCGCTGATTGGTTTCACATACGACTACAACGGCCGCGGGATTGACGATATTGAACCCGCGATTGACCCAGGCTACGCAGCTCCGACTTATGACAGTCTTGATCTTCGCGAATACCGATACCAGCGTACACGCTGGGGGCTTGCAGGGGGAGCAGACGACAGGATCTCCAAGGATTCGGACATCTATCTCCATTACTTGTATTCCGACTTCAAAGACTACGGAAATAAGTGGGTCTATACACTGAACGACGATGTATGTCCGCCCCCGGCGCCCGGACAGCCCCCGTGCGCACCTATCATCACGCCAGACTTGCCGCAATTTTCGACATCGCAGCGCATTCCGGACTACTGGATTGGCAGCATCTCAGGCGGCGGCAAGCACGTTTTTTCCAATTCCTGGATCGCCTGGGACGTTTCAGTTTCGAATGGCCGCGAAAATGGAGCTGGGGGTAATCCGGGCGTGAATTTCACATATAACGGGTCGGCAACCTGCCTGTACGATCCATCCCTCAACAAAACGCCCTACCGACCCCAGTTCGCGGCTGCGGACGGTGCAGGACAACCTGCGGGCCCTTGCGTGTTTCCGGGGTCCCCGATTTTCGATCCGACGCAATACTCAATGAGCGAGTTCGACACGTCAACGGGACCGACGGACCAAGTGAGCCTGCAAGGTTCGGCGACCTACGGCAAGAATTACAAATGGGGCTCGCGCGACGGCACGTTTCAGTTCGGCGCCAAAATTCGCAACTCGCACAATTATCAGAACGCATTTTCCCCAGTGTGGGATCCGAATGGCAATTTCCTGATGAGCCAGTTCCTGAGCGGCTTTAAGAATTCGGATTATTACAATGGCAGCTATAGCATCGGCCCGGTGACGGGCTTCAGCAAACTCAACAATTTCTTCATCAACAATCCGGGCGACTTCACGCTGGACGTCAGCGACACTCACCTGGGCTCCGATCCAACCAACTACAATCTGACCGAGCGCGTTACCGCTGGCTACATCATGAACACTTTGCGATCTGGCCGCTGGAGCTTGCAAACCGGTCTGCGTCTGGAGGCCACGCAGTTGTACATACAGGGCTTTCAGACGCTGACGGTCCCGTCTGGCCCAAACGCGGGCGATTGGTTGAGCACGGAAGAAACGCATAACAATCAGTGGTACCTGGATCCTCTGCCCAGCGTGCAATTGCGTTACCAACTGACGGCCAACTCCGATATCCGCGCTGTCTATGGCCGCGGAATTTCGCGCCCCAATCCGTACGACTTGGTTCCTTACTCCCTCGTGGACCAATCTACTAATCCCTTCACCATTTCCAATGGGAACCCCAATCTCAAGCCGGAGCACGCCAACGACTTCGATGTTTTGTACGAGCACTACCTGCAGCCGTATGGCGTGATTCAGGCCGGATTCTTCTACAAGCAGCTCATCGATCCGATCTACTACACGACGAATCTCGACATCCCCAGTCCGCTGTGTCCCACGGGCCCATTGCCATGTCCGACGAGTACGATCGTCAACGGATCGAACGCGCACGTGGGAGGCGTCGAACTCGCGTATCTGCAGCGCTTCGGTATGCTTCCCTGGTTTCTCTCCGGGCTTGGGATGGCTGCGAACTACACCTACACGTACTCCCAAGCCCACGGGATACCGGGACGAACCGACTCTCCCGCGCTGCAGCGTCAGGCGCCCAACTCATTCAATATCGGACCGAGCTACGATCGCGGAAGACTGTCGGTCCATCTGGGATTGACCTACAACAGCGCGATGATTTACCAGTATCAATTCACCCCCGCGACCGATCCTGCCAATCTCGGCGTGAGAGGGCCCGCGGGGGACATTTATCTGTACCCCCATTTTCAGGTTGACGCGCAAGCCAGCTTCCGCGTGCACGCGGGGCTCTCCTTGCTCGTCCAGGGTGAAAATCTCACGAACGAGGTATTCGGTTTCTACACCGGCAGTCAGATTTACGTGGATCAGCGTGAATACTACAAGCCGACGTACTCGGTGGGTTTCCGTTGGTATCCATTGAGGAAGGATTGAGCCGCGCCACAGCGGATGCTGATACCCCTGCTGCGAAAATTGGAGCGCTTAAATCGCAACTCACAACATGAAAAACAAGACAGTCACGTTTAGGCTTCTGCTGCCGTTGTTCTGCGCCGTTGTACTATCCACCGTCGCTGCGCAATCCACCCGAGCGCAGAAAAACAGTGATGCGGATGTCGTGCTGGTGGGCGCTGGCGATATTGCCGACTGCGCGGACCTTTCTGGCGCGGAAGCGACGGCCAAGCTTCTCGACGGTATTCCCGGCACGGTGTTCACCACGGGCGATAATGCATACGAGGGCGGCACGGCCGAGCAATTCGCAAAATGCTACGATCCCACCTGGGGAAGGCAAAAGGGGCGGACGCGCCCCTCCGTCGGCAACCACGAGTTCCATTCCGGAGGCGCCACTCCCTACTTCAATTATTTCGGCGCGGTGGCCGGCGATCCAGCCAAAGGTTTTTACAGCTACGCCGTCGGAACGTGGCACATCGTGGTGCTTAATAGCGAATGCGCCGAGGTCGGCGGCTGCCAACCGGGTTCCGTCGAAGAGAAATGGCTGCGCGAGGATTTGCAGTCGCATCCGGCTGCTTGCACGCTGGCTTACTGGCACAAACCGCTATTCAGTTCCGGAGCGAAGCACGGCAACGATCCAGAAGTGAAAACGTTCTGGCAGGACTTGTACGAAGCGCGAGCCGCCGTTGTCATCAACGGGCACGATCACGATTACGAGCGTTTCGCGCTGCAGAATCCCGAAGGCAAGGCTGATGCGGCACGCGGCATACGGGAATTCGTGGCCGGCACTGGTGGCAAGAGCCATCGCCCTTTCGCGACGCCGCTGGCAACAAGCGAAGTCCGCAACGCGGACACGTACGGCGTTTTGAAACTTACGCTCCATGCCAAGAGCTATGATTGGGAATTTGTGCCCGAAGCAGGAAAGACGTTTCGTGATTCCGGCTCGGATTCGTGTCGGTAGCCAAACTTTCCATCCCGACACAAGCGAGGTTTCGTTGAAAAAATGGCTGATCCTTTGCGCCGGTGTACTGATCACGATTGGCGCGAGCTTTGCCGCTGCGGGCTATCATCTATTACGAACGATTCCAGTCGGAGGAACCGGTGGTTGGGATTACCTGACGGTAGATGAAATCGGGCAGCGCGTGTTTGTATCGCACGAGACGCAGGTCGAGGTAATCGATCTGGCATCAAACAGCGTGCAAGGGAAGATTGCAAATACGCCGGGAGTTCATGGCATCGCTCTGGCGGAGGATGCAGGGCGCGGCTTCATCAGCAATGGACACGCCTCCACGGTGACAGTTTTTGACTTGAAGACTCTCGCTCCGATTTCACAGGTGCCCACCGGCAAGAAACCTGATGCCATTGTGTACGATCCCTCCACGCACCGCGTATTCGCGATGAATGGCGGCAGCGACAGTTCCACGGTGATTGACGCCGCCAGCGGCAACGTCCTTGGCACCATTGCACTGGGAGGAGGCCCGGAGTTCGCTGTGGCCGATGGATGGGGGAGTGTTTTCGTCAATCTCGAGGATCAGAATCAGACGCTGCGCATCGACGCGCGAGACATGACAGTGAAGAATCGCTGGCCGCTGGCGCCGTGCGAACGCCCGTCAAGCATGGCGATCGATCGCACGAAGCATCGGCTTTTCATCGGATGCCGCAGCAAAATGATGGCCGTGGTCAATTCGGACAATGGAAGCGTGATTGTAACCCTGCCGATCGGAGACCACGTGGACGCGAGCGCGTTCGATGCGGCTTCCAGCTTGGTCTTCAACTCCACGGGAGAGGGTACGGTTGACGTGTTTCACCAGGATTCTCCGGACAAATACACGGCCGTGCAGCGTATCCCCACGCGCGCGGGCTCGAAGACCATGGCGCTGAATTCCAAAACGCACGAACTTCTGGTGCCGTCAAATGCATCCGGAACGTTTCAAATCCTGCTGTTCGGGAACTGACTCCGTGGCTTCGTAATGTTCGGTCGGTCTGACGCGCAATACGGTCCCTCGTTCAGGCGCGGCACTATTGCGATTCGATGACTTTACCTCGCCGCTCAACCAGATTCCGGTTGAGCGTCGCGCGGTCCAGCTCTTTTTCCCAGCGTGCGACCACGACGGTAGCGACGCCGTTGCCGATCATGTTGACGAGCGCTCGGCCGGTGCTCATGAAACGCTCGATTCCGAGGAGCAGCGCCATGCTGGCAACCGGAATAGTGGGGACGACGGTGAGGGTTGCGACCAGGGCTATGAAGGATGCGCCTGAGACTCCGCTGGCGCCTTTGGATGTGAGGGTCGCGACCGCGAAAATGGTGAGCTGCTGCATGGCCGTCAAGTGCGTATTGGTCGCTTGAGCGACGAATAACGCGGCGAGAGTCATGTACAGCCCGGTGCCGTCTGTATTGAAAATATAGCCGGAAGGCACCACGAGGCCGACCAGCGACCGCGAGCATCCCAGCAGTTCCAGCTTTTCCATGAGCGTAGGCAAAGCGGCTTCGGAAGTGTTCACGGCGGCGACGATCAGGATTTCTTCCCGGATATAAGCGAGAAACTTGAATATTCCGAAGCCGGCAGCCGCGGCAATAGCGCCCAGAACGATCAGTACGAACGCGGTACAGGTCGCGTAGAAAACGGCGATCAGTTTTACCAGAGGACCGAGAGCAGAAAATCCGTACTTGCCTACCGTGAAGGCCATTCCTCCAAAAGCGCCCAACGGCGCGAATTTCATCAGCATGTTGACGATCTTGAATATGGCGCGAGTCAAGGAATCAAGGAGATCCAACAGCGGTTTAGCTCGGGCACCGAGCGCCGACAGCGCGAATCCGAAGAGAATGGACACGAGCAGGACCTGGAGAATGTCGCCCTTGGCAAAAGCGTCCACGACCGTGGTGGGAATAATGTGCATCAGGAATTCCGTCACGCCCTGTGCCTTCGCCTGGCCTGCATAGTCCGCCATCGACTTCACATCGAGGCTGGCGGGATCGATGTTGAAACCCGCGCCCGGCTTCACGAGATTGCCCACGGTGAGGCCTAGGAGGAGCGCGAACGTGGAGACGAGTTCGAAATATAGAAGCGCTTTTCCGCCGACGCGACCCACTTTTTTCATGTCTTGCACGCCAGCAATTCCAGATACGACCGTGCAGAAAATAATCAACGTGATGACCATGGCAATCAGCCGGATGAACGCATCGCCCAGCGGCTTCATGGCGATGGCTTTTGCGGGGCTGAAGTGCCCGAGCAACAGGGCGAAGGCGATCGCGACCAGAACCTGAACCCAAAGATTCGCGTAAAAGGGTTTTCCGCGCGGTGCGGGAGGCGCACCTGCGCTTGCCGAAGGTAGCGAGGCGTCGAGAGAGGACATCGTCAGCGCAAGTACTTCTGAGGTTCGGCGATCGCTTGCGCCAGCTCATTCAGGAACTGCGCGCCGCGGGCGCCATCCACTACGCGATGATCGCAGGAAAGCGTGAGCGTCATCATGCTGCGGACGACGGGCTGGCCGTCGATCGCGACGATGCGATCGGAAATTGCGCCGACGGCCAGGATTGCCGCTTGCGGGGGTGGAATAATCGCGGTGAAGGAATCAATCTGGTACATGCCGAGGTTGCTGATCGTAAATGTAGCGTCAGCGAAATCGTGCGGGCGCGATTTGCCGGATTTAGCGCGCTCGGCAAGGTCGCGGCGCTGCGTCGCAATTTCAGCAATGCTCGCGACGTGTGCGTTAGGAATCACTGCGGCGATCACGCCCTCGTTTACCGCGATGGCGATGGCTATATTCACTTCGGGGTGAAGTTGGAATCCAGCGGGCGTCCAGCTCGCGTTCATGCGGGGGTGTTGCGGCAACACGCGAGCCACGAGCGCGGTGAGCAAGTCCGTATGCGTGATCTTGACGCCGGAATTAGCAGCAGCGGAACCCGCCAGTTTTTCACGCGCCTGATGGAGTGCGCCGGCGTCCACTTCGCGAACAAGGAAGAAATGCGGAACGGTCGTCCAACTTTGCGTGGTGCGCTCCGCCATCAACCGGCCGATGGCTGTGAGCGTTTCGATTTTCGCGCCGGAGGACGATGCGACAACGCTCGGTGACACCGCCGAGGATTTGGCCGCGGCCTCGATATCCGAAGCGAGAATTTCTCCGCCGGGGCCTGAACCTCGCACGGTGTCGAGATTGACGTGAAGCTCATTGGCGAGGCGGCGCGCTTTGGGCGAGATCTTCAGCCTCCCGCCTGCAATCGCGGCATCCGCGGACGCAGCAGCTGGTTCGGCGGCTCTTGCCGCAGGTGTGATTGCGCTGGCGACCGCAGCAGCAGGCGCCTCATCCGCGGGAGCTGACTCGCCCTTGTTCACAATCCAGGCGATCGTGTGGCCTACCGCGATAACGTCGCCTTCCTTCGCCTTCACGCCGGCTAAAAAGCCGTCCGCCAGCGCCTCCACTTCCACGACCGCTTTGTCGGTCTCGACTTCCAGCAGAGTCTCGCCCTTGGCGACCGCTTCGCCTTCTTTTTTGCGCCAGGAAACGAGCTTGCCAGTTTCCTGCGTTAGTTCGAGCGCTGGCATCACCACGCTGATAGCCATAATTCCTCGGGGACAAAACTCAGTTCTTAGTCCGTAGCGCCGACTCGCTCGATTTTGGCACTGGCTTCGACCATTTCCTTGACGCGCTTGCTGGGTGCCGCTTCGGATTCGCGCGTTGTGGACAGCGGCCCGTTGACGGTGAAATAATGCGCGCCCGCCACCAACAGTTGCTCCGCCGGGAAACGCGTAATAACTTCGTGGCCCGTTTCCGTGACTACGATTTCCTCTTCAATGCGCGCCGCACCCCATCCGTCGGTGGAAGGCCAGAACGTTTCCAGCGCGAAAACCATGCCGGGCTTGATCTCATAGGGATGATCAAGCGAAACCAAGCGGCTGATGACCGGCTTTTCCCAGATCGCCAAGCCGATGCCGTGGCCGTATTGCAAAGCGAAAGCCGCTTCTTCGTTGGGGAATCCGAATTCCTGCGCTTTCGGCCACAGCGCCGCAATCTCGCCAGTGGTGCGGCCGGGACGCACCAGCGAAATCGCCGCATCCAGATATTCACGGCAGCGTTTATAGGCATCAATCATGGCGTGCGAAGCGTAGCCAATGGTGAAACAGCGGTAATAGCAGGTGCGGTAGCCCATGTAGGAATGCAGAATGTCGTAGTACACGGGATCGCCGGGACGCAGCACGCGGTCTGAAAAAACGTGCGGATGCGGATTGCAGCGCTCGCCGGAAATTGCGTTCACCGCTTCGACGTACTCGGAGCCCAGGTCGTACAGAACTTTGCTAACCAAGCCGACGGCCTCGTTTTCACGCATGCCCGGCTTCATCGCGCGGTAGAGTTCGTCGTAGGCCGCATCCACCATCATCGCGGAAGTATTGAGGAGCGCGATTTCGTCACGGGTCTTGATGACGCGAGCGTCGGACATCAGCTGCTGGCCGTCCACAATCTTGATTCCTTCGCGCTGCAGCGCAAAAAGGATGGGCGGCTCGATGATGTCCACGCCCAGAGGCTCGTGCAACAGGCCATGCTCTTCGAGCTCAATCCGTATTTTTTTCGCGACATCTTCGGCACGGCCCATTTCAGGCGACATCGCGCCAAGATCGGA
>Ga0209624_10002917_pt1 | contig 12404 bp, 8 predicted proteins | sample JacPinW_OM2H0_O1_FD_188565 | JGI IMG/M metagenome (GOLD analysis project Ga0209624, IMG submission 188565) | Forest soil microbial communities from Algoma, Ontario, Canada - Jack Pine, Ontario site 1_JW_OM2H0_O1 (SPAdes) (version 2) | ecosystem: Environmental > Terrestrial > Soil > Boreal... | reverse complement strand
CGTATCAATTAGGTTTTGTCCCCCGAGGTGACGCTAGGGCGCAGGTTGAATCTGTATTCCGAACGGTGCCAGCGCTTCGCGAACCACTTTGCCTTCGCCGACTGCAATAATCGCCGCATGAGACGCTGGGAAATATTTCTTTGCCGCCGCGTCCACATCGTCCGGTGTGGTCGCCGCTATCTTCTTCCCGTAGATCCCGATTTCCTCTGGCGGCAGGTTCTTCACCCAAAGATCAGCTAGTTGGCCCGCTACCGAAGCTCGGCTCTGCGATCGAATCGCTTGTATTCCCACCAGAAATCGCTTGGCCTGATTGAGTTCGTCAGCAGTCGGACTGGTCGTAACCATGCGGTTCATTTCATACGTCATCTCGTTATACGTCGCGCCGGTGACCGCGTTGCGCACATCCGCGTGGCTTATAAAATCCCCGGCCGCCCGGAAGCTGTTTAACGTGGTAAAAGGCGAATACGTGTAACCCTTGTCCTCGCGAATGTTCAGCGTCAAGCGCGAGCCGAACGTCCCGCCGTAAATCGCATTCGCCACCACCGCCGACTCGTAATCCGGATCGCTCCGCAGCGGACCTGCGGCGGCAAATTCGATCGTCGTCTGCACCGAGCCCGCACGCTCCACCAGAAAAACCGCGTGCGTCGGTGCAGGATTGAAACGCGCCGTCTCTGCTATCGGTGACTCCGTTGGAGCTTTCCAGCTCCCGAAGTTCGCCTTAACAAATCCCATCATTTTTTCGTTCTGAAAATCTCCCACCGCGATGAACACCGCTTCATCCGGACGGAATCTTTGCGCGTATATTTTCCGTAAGTCCGCGGAGGTAGAAGCTGCCACGGATTCTTGCGTCGGGGAAATCACGTGATAAGGGTCCGTCCCGAACAAAACTTTGGCCACTGCGCGCGAAGCGAGAAATGAAGGGTCGGCTTCCTGCTGCTGCAGCGAATCCGCTAGATTTTTCTTCGCCAGCGCCACCTCATTGTCGGGAAACGTCGCGTTCTGCAAAACGTCCGCCAGAACGGCGATCGCCGCCTCCGCCTTATCGGCGAGAACCGTCGTCGAAACTTCTATATTGTCGCGATACGCTGCAGCGCTTAGATCTCCGCCCGCGCCCTGAAATTCTTCCGCGATTTTCCTGGCTTTTCGCGACTTGGTTCCCTGATCGATCGTGTTGGAAAGCAACTCGGAAATTCCCGGCCGGTCGTTCGGGTCCGCCGCGAATCCCCCGCGAACGGCAACCGCGTATGACAATTTCGGAAAGCCCGGCTTCGATACCAGCCACACTGTAAGTCCGTTATCCAGCTTGGCGATCTTCACCGCGGGCGCTTCGAGCGTTTTTTCCGGCCCATACGGCGGAAGTTCTTTCGGCAATGGCGCCTGTTTCTGCGCAAACGCACATGAAGCAAACAACGCAAAAATTGCAACTAGTTTTAGCAATCTCACTGTGCGCCTCCGGACTTCCCAGCGTCCGGACTAGCTGGAGCGGGAACTCGATTGATGATTGTTCTGTTCGTGCTCACCAGATATTTCGCGGTAAATTCTCGCACCTGCTCCGGCGTAACTTTCGTTAGTTCGTCCGGTATGCTGAACACCTCGTCGAAACTTCCCGTAAACAGCACCGCGTGCGACAGCGCCGAAGCCCGCGTGATCGGAATTTCCAGCTGCGCGTACAAATCCGAGCGCATCTTCGTCACCACGCGTTCCAGATCCTGCTGGCTCGGACCTTTGGTAGCCAGTTCATTCACCGTCGCGTCGTACGCCGCAAGCACTTGATCTTCAGTCACGTTCGGCGGATACACAATGAACGACGTCATCAGCGTCGGCCCGTTGTACTCGAACGGATTCCCCAGCGGCCAATTCACTCCGCCGTCCACCGAGAGCGCCACCTGCTTCTCTTTCACCAGCGCTTGATAGAGGCGCGATGCTTGTCCGTTCTGAAGTAACTCTCCCGCCACTGCGCCGGCCAGCGCAGTCGCTGTCCGCGGAGGCGGCATGCGATAACCGATCGCAAGCGCGGGAACTCTGGCAAGTTTGTCGGTTTCTTTTTCGCGACGTTCCGCGGTTTGCGGTTTTTCCTCCACCGCAGGCCGCGGAGGCGTCGGCCGCGACGGAATACCCGCGAAATATTTCTCTACCTTTTCATACACCTCGCTGGGTTTCACATCGCCAACGATCGCCAGCACCGCATTATTCGGCGCATAGTATTGTTCGTAAAATTTCTGCACGTCCTCGATTTTCGCCGCATCCAAATCCTTGAAGTCACCGTAAAAATTGTGCGCGTTCGGATAGGTGTCGAACGCTTTCCCCGGCAGGTCGATGGCGAAGAATAGCCCGTACGGCTGATTCATCACATTTACGCGAACTTCTTCTTCCACCACGTTCCGCTGGTTTTCCAGGTTCTTCGTCGAAAAATCCAGCGTCTTCAAGCGGTCGGCTTCCAGCCAAAGTATCGGGTCCAACGCGGACACCGGAGCCGTCTCGATATATTCGGTGTAGTCGTAACGCGTGTCGCCGTTCGTCGCCCCTCCCCCGCTCTCAATCACGCGATCGAAAATCCCCTTCGGCGAATTCGGCGTGCCTTCGAACATCATGTGTTCGAATAGATGCGCGAACCCCGTGCGTCCCTCAGGCTCCAGTCGAAACCCAATTCCGTAGCTGATACAGATTCCAAACGTGGGCGCGGAATGATCCTCAGAAACCACCACGGTCAGCCCGTTCGGCAACTTTTTCATTGAAGTGGGTGGCTTCCATTCCTGGGCGCTTGCCGACATTGCCACAAACAAAACCGCGCACGTCGCCAACACACAAAACAAGCGTTTCATATTTCCACCTACCTTTTAGAGAGGCCCCGCCCCGGCAAGCCGCACTGAAGTATTGATCGCCCTACAAAAGCGCACCGTATATTACCCTGCCCCGGGCAAACTCAAATGTAAATTCTTTGCGCGTATGATACTTTCACGGTCGCGCTCAGGGCCTAAGCGCACGCTCAGGAACGGGAGATGCACTCCATGATCCGACTGGGAATAACCGCGGTTTGCAGGACTTTCTTGCAACTTTTACTCCTCGCGCTCCTGCAAACCCCTGTGTTAGCTCAATCGCCAACGGTCAAATGGGAAGAGCTAACCGCCGCCGATTTCGTGAAAGCAATCCAGCAATCCCAAGGCACCTGCATCCTCCCCATTGGAATCCTCGAAAAACACGGCCCGCACCTTCCTCTCGGCACCGACCTGCTCAATGTCCGCTACATCTCCGTCACCGCCGCCCAACACGAATTTGCGGTCGTTTTCCCCGAATATTATTTTGGACAAATTTTCGAAGCACGCCACGAACCCGGCACGGTTGCTTACAGCGCGAAAATCCAGCTCGAGCTTTTGCAGGAAACTACTGACGAGATGGCCCGCAACGGTTGCAAGAAAATCGTGATCGCCAATGGCCACGGCGGCAACGAGAGTCTGCTTCCCTACTTCGCGCAAACGCAACTCGCTATCCCGCATGATTACGTTGTCTACGTCTTCCCGTTGCCCGAGCATCTCGACCAGCCCGGCCGTCCCTCGGTGAAAAATGCCGATGACATGCACGCAGGGGAGACCGAAACCTCGCACCTCATGATCTCGCGCCCGGATTTGGTTCACCTGGATCGCGCGAAACAGGAATCCGGCGCCGATCAGAAACGCCAGAACCTCCCCGACACGCTGTACACCGGCATCTGGTGGTACGCGCGCTTTCCGAATCATTATGCCGGTGAAGGCGCACTCGCCACCAAAGCGCTCGGCGAATTCGACATGAAGGAATGGACCAGCGAACTCGTAACCGCGCTCCGCGCCGTCAAATCCGACACCGAAAGCCTCAAGTTACAAAACGAATTCTACGAAAAATCCCGCCATCCCCTCGACACGAAATGACCGCCACAAATTCACAGGAGTCCAAATCGTGAAACGCCTCTTGCTAGCCTGCATCGTCTTGCTCGCCTGTATCCTTCCAATCCTATTTGCGGCGTCCGCGCCAACACCGGAATATTCCATCCAGGCCATCCGTTACGCGAGTTCCCCCGACGTGCCAGTCTCCGAACTCGTGATTGGCGCGCCCAAGGACGAGAAAATCGAAATCGCTATGGTCATTTGGCTAATCCGCGGAGGAGGCCACAACATTCTTTTCGATAGCGGCTTTCATCGCGACACCTTCATCAAAGATTTCCCCATGAAAGCTTACTTGCGTCCCGATGAAGCAGTGCGTTTGGCGGGTGTGCAGCCCGAAGAGGTCACTGACATCGTGATTAGCCACGCGCACTGGGACCACATGGGCGGAATTGACCTTTTTCCCAAAGCCAACGTGTGGATTCAAAAGGAAGAATATCGCTATTACACGATGGAGGCGTGGCAACCTGGCGGCCAGCATGGTGGTATCGAGCCGGAAGACGCCAAGCAATTAGTTCAGCTGAACACCGAAGGCCGCATCCGCCTGGTCGACGGCGACAACGTGGAAATTTTCCCCGGCATTCGCGCATACATCGGCTCGCGCCACACCTATGCCTCGCAATATCTTCGCGTGGAAGGAACTCCTAACTTCGTGCTAGCGTCCGACAATTGTTATCTCTACCGAAATCTCTCGTCCCACATGGCTAGTGCAACTTTCAGTGATGCCGACCACGTCGCCAATATCGCCGCGCAGTCCCGCATGATCGAACTCGCCGACTCTCCCGACCGTGTAGTCCCCGGCCATGACTCTCTTCAGTTCCAAAAGTTCCCCACGGAAGGCCGCATCGCGAAGATCAAATAGAAGGCCAAATAGTTGTGCTGGACTAACGAGACGGAACCCGTGTAGCTGCCGAAGCCGTGGGAATTTATCGAGCGGGATGAAGTAGAGGATGTCCGGACGACGGTACCACTCGCCCTTCCAGAAGCCGCTGCGAGCGGACAGCGCGATGGCGCGCAAGAAGATGTTTCTGCGCCCGGCGTCCCCACGAGCGTACGAAATAATAATTCAGTGTCCCGCCAAATCCCGCGCTAAGAACCGGAATCAGCCGGCCCGACCATTTTTCTGCCACTTCCGTTCCCACTTTCACCGCAATACGGTCGATGATTCGCGGCACCAGACGCTCGATTGCCTGCTTCTCCAAAAAGTCGCGCCCCAAATCCACACCCGCCGCGCTGGCAGCCGCCATCCATAGCTCGCCGACTTCGTCTTCCGTGGAGTATTCAAATCCGTGAATCAGGCTCAATTTCTGCAGCATGCGAATCGTAATCGCGGAAAGAATTCCTGCGTCAGGGATGATCGTCAACATTCCCCCCATCCCCAGTCCCAGGCCCTCCAGCGTCGCTGTCCGCATCGACGACTTGATGATGCGGTTGGCAATCGGCGTCACCACTTCTTCGCCCATATAAAACATGTCCCGCCAGGACTCAATCGGCAGTTTGTGCGCGCGCTTGATTTGCTTCAGGAATTTCTGCGGATCCACTTGCACCGTTTCGTAAGCTTTGCGAAATCCCGCAGCAGAGGAGGTTTGCATCAGCCGCGCCAACATGGAGTTTTGTTTTCTTCGAGGCATGCTAGTTTGATGCGCCCAACGCCCCGCAAGTAACGCAGGCAGGTTCCGCCACAGTAAGGCCAGAATAGCAGGTTTGCGCCCGCCGCTACAAAATCACCCCGGACGCTGCCTTAACTAGCTCGCGACGGCGTTAACCGTCGCTCACCCGAGTTCGCAAAATCGCCTTTTCAGCTTCACCAGATAAACTTGGCCCCCAGCTGAATATGCCGCGATCCACCTGATCCAATCACCGGATTTGAAGACGCTACGTCCGGCGTAAATTGAGCCATGCCTGCGGTCCCAGAACACACATTGGCGGAGTTACACACCCCGTTAAACAGTTCCCCATTGACGTCAGTGAAATTGGGATGGTTCAGGATGTTGAAAAACTCGCCGCGCAGTTGCAGCGTGACGCGTTCACCCAATTTCGTATTCTTGTTGACAGAGAAATCCCAGTTAACGAAATCAGGGCCTCGAAAAATGTTGCGGCCCATGTTGCCAAACGTGCCGTTCGCCGGGGGGGTCAACACTGTATTTCCCGAGATATAACAGCCTCCGAAGAACTGCAGGTTGGCTTGCGCCCCCGGATCAGGCCCAGCCGCAGCGATGCACCGGGGATCACTCGCCGCAACAAATGGAATCGTATTGTTTTTCGACCAATGAATGTTGTTTGGGCTGCCGGTAATGTTCCAACGATCGTTGAATTCACCGGTGAAGCTGAAGTCGTCATCGCCGTCGAACAAACTGAAAGGCATTCCGCTTTCGATGATCACAATCGAATTCACCTGCCAGCCTTCCAGAAGTTGAGCAAAACTCTTGCGTCCCGGAATTGCATACGTAGCCGCCAGCGTGAAGCGGTGTCGCAGGTCGAAATCACTGTTGCCGCGATCGCCGCGCACGTCAAGGCTGTTCTGAATGTTGAAGTGCCGGTTGCTCGTGGATTCGTCAATCGCGTGAGCATACGTGTAGCCCGACACCACGTTAAGTCCTTTCCACGAGCGCGTCTTATACGTCACTTGCAAGGCGTCGTAACTCGAACTCTCGGCGTTTCCAAATTCAGTGGTCTCGCCAAGGAACGGATACTGGTTGAAAAATGGTCGGTTTTGCTGCTCGCACGCAAATTCGTCGCCTCCACCCTCGAAACAAGCGGCGGATGCTGTTGGATTAGGCTGATTGATGTCGAGCAGGCTGAAAAGTTTTACACCACGTTGCCCCACATATCCCACTTGCAGCGAAGACCAATTTCCGATCGCTCGCTGCACGTTTGCGTTCCAGAAAATCGTGTAAGGCGTGTCTAGGTGATCTCTTACAGACGTAATGCTGCACGGACCGCTCGCAAGGGGATTTCCGGGCATATAGTTACAATTCGTCGGTTGCCCCAAAAATGGAAATACCTGCCCAGTGGAAGACGTCCAATTCAGTTGGTTCCCATTCGGAGCTAGAACTGCGGCTGTGATCGTCCCGCCTCCAGGAGTAACTCCTTGGGCTCCTGTAGGAATTACGTTAAGCCCGATTCCACCTCCGGCAGTCTGGCCGATAAAGTCGGAAATTGGAGCCGTTTCGTAAATTATTCCCGCGCCTGCCCGAAACACCGTTTTTCCATCTCCCCACGGATCCCAGGCGACTCCTAGCCGCGGCGCGAAGTTATTGTGTTGCACATGATAGGGTGTTGAAATCTGTTTGCCCACTTGAGCAAATCCGATGCTGGGTATGAAGTTGGCCAACAAATCGTCCTTTTCGTGAATCACACCCGAAACATCGTAGCGAAGCCCTGCTGTTATAGTCAGTTTGGAATTGAAGTGGAACTCGTCCGCCACATAAGCCGCGAATGCATTTTGCGTAATTATTCGGCGAGTGTTTCCCTCCAGAACTTCTCCGAACTCCGGTCCGCAGGGGTCCTGAATGCAATCCGGATCCACCGATCCAGCTTCCAGAAAGTCTTGAAGAGACTGAAAGGAAATCAGTCCTTTGCCGTGACGGTTGCGGGTATTGTCAACAGATCCGTGGCGAATTTCGACGCCGAAGTGGAGATTGTGACGCCCCTTCAAATATGCAATGCCCTCGGTGCCCTGGTAAGTCTGCGTAGGCGTTGTGAACAGCGGATATCCGTTTCCCCCGCCGAGTTGGAAGAAGCTGCCGACGTCGATCTCCGGTAAGCCGAAATTCATTGGATTGGTCACCCCGGTATTAATCCCGGTTGTCCCTGGATATGTCGCTGGATTGAGGGCGTGGTCTGCTGAGAAGATTCGCTGCGAAATTCTGTTATATCCGAAACGCGCTTCGCTCACTATCCGGCTGTTTGGTGTGTAGGTCCAATTCGCGCCGATAATCTGCGGACGCGAAGCCGCTTGTGACAGGAATTGCGGCAAAAGGTAATCGCCGTCCTCTTCTGTTTGCGTGCTGTCCGCAAAGAAGTAGCGCCCGGTCAATGTGTTATTTTTAGAAATGTGGTAGTCCAGTTTTACGATCGCGTTGTCTGCGCGGTTCGTGTTCGCTAGATCTTGAAAAAGAAAACCGGGACCGGCTGCCCCCGTGTTCGTCGGATAAAGACCCGAGAGTGTCATGCTCAATGGGTTGATGACGCAGCCAGGAAGCGCGTTGCAATGAGTGATGACGTCCGGAATGCTGTTGACGAGATCACCGGGATCACCGGCGACCATCGTGGTGTCCGGGCTGTTGGATAGGATCGGATTACCGACCTTGCTCCGAACTCCTTCGTAGGCCCCAAAGATAAACAGCTTATCTTTTATGATCGCCCCGCCGGCAGAGGCGCCGAACTGATGAAGAATTAGCGGCGCCAAAGGCGTTCCTACCGGATTGAACCAATTCCGCGCGTCCACTGCGCTGTTTCGCGCGAAGTAATATGCCGTACCGTGGAACTCATTCGTTCCGGATTTCAAGCCGATTTGTACAACCGCTCCCGGCTTCCAACCGTATTCCGCTGTGGGATGCTCTTGCGTGCTGAACTCCTGAATTGCGTCAATGGGCAACAGACTTGCCGGCGTGCCGCTTACACCCTCTTCATTCGCCACGCTTGTTCCGTAATACAGGTCGTTGTCGTCTGTTCCATCCACCATGTAGTTGTTGTCTTCGGGCCGCGCGCCATTGGAAATAATGGAATGGAATCCACCACCAGGCGTGCGGTCAACGCCAGGAAGAAGCATGACCAGGTTTTGCCAGTCGCGTCCTTGCACCGGCAAATCCGTGATTTCTTTGTTACTCAAAGACCCGCCCAGCGTGGGATTTGTCGCATCCAGCAGCGGGGCGGCGGCCGCGTCAACAACCACTGTGTCGGTTACTGTGCCGGGCTCCAATCGCAAGTCGATCCGAATGTCATTCGTCACCTCCACACGCACCACGCTGCTAACTGTTTTCTTAAAACCCGGTGCCTCCGCCTCAACCGTGTACAGACCGGGCTCCAGGCTCGGCGCAATATACTCACCGGTTCCGTTGGTCACCAGATCCCGCGAAACATCTTTCCCCGTATTCGTCACCGTGATTTTCGCGCCTACCACCACGCCGCCCGATGAGTCGCGGACCGTGCCGAGAATGCGGCCTTCGTTCGTCTGCGCCCCCGAGCTAATCGTGAAAAAAAGAATCGCTGCGAGGGCAATACCCACAAAGCGGAACTGTTTCATGGCCTGCTCCTTTGCCACCAACTCGACGTTCAGCTAAATGTTCAGCACGATTTTCAGATCGATGTTCAGCTAAATGTCCAGCTAGAACTTGAACTCGGTTTGCTGCCGAATCTGGAACTCGATCTTGGTGCTCGGTTTTGGTACTGCGCTGATTTTTGAATTTCTGGAGACGCTAAATCGAGAACGCAGAGAGGAGCTGCCGCTGCAAAATTACAAACCCGCAGCGCGTTTACCCAAGTCTATGAGGCAGCTAAGAGCAGGGTGGCCCAAGGACACCGTCAGAAAAAAATTCCCCGTGTTGAAAGGACTACATCCCATAAGAAAAAACAATATGCGCAGAAATTAGTCCTAATGCGCACAGATGTCAACGCGTCTTTTGCTCTCGTTTTCTCAGTTACTTGCACGGAACGTCATCTCTTGCCGTTTCGCGACGGCCCACATTGCAACCGTCTCGCAGCAGCCCGCATTTCACTTCCGCGATGGACGGGCCTATTGCGCTGAGGAAACTTGAGCAGATTCAACCAGGGCAAAGCAGGCTAAATTTCTCGCAGTAACATCGAGACCCAATTCTCTCAGCTCTGTGCTAATGTTTTTTGCGATCGAAATCTCAAGGGTGACATTTGACGACAGCCAATTCTGCGCGCAGCCGCCGAGCTTTCACGCTGGTTAATAGATTGACGACGTTAACGTGCGTGTTGGCTACTCTGTGCGCGGCTGCCCTCCACGCACCTCCGTGTCTCGCGCAAACAGCCAAAGGCAACGGTTGGGCCGCCTACAGCACGCCAGCGAAAGACACCGATACCGCAGCGCTATCCAAAGATCTGAAAGCGAGCAAGGCGCCGCGGTTCGGCGCCGTACTTCTCGGCGGCCACGGCGACGTAGACGAAGCCACCAGCTTCCTCTGCGAGCATTCCGGAGGAGGCGATCTCGTAGTCCTCAGCGCCTACGGAGCCGATGACTACAACTCCGATTTCCATGCAGCCTGCCCACAAAATTCCGTCACCACTCTGGTGATCACTTCCACAGAAGGCGCAAACGATCCCTTCGTCGCCGACAAAATTCGCAACGCCCACGCAATTTTTCTCGCCGGCGGCGACCAGTCGCATTACGTGAGCTACTGGACCGGCCAAGCCGTCCAAAAAGAAATCAACGCCGACGTGGCGCGCGGCGTCCCCCTTGGCGGCACTAGCGCGGGCCTGGCCGTGCAAGGCCAATTCGTCTTCACCGCCATGCAGGACACGGTGAAGAGTCCCGAAGCCTTGGCCAATCCCTACGATTCGCATGTGACGTTAGTCCGCGATTTCCTCTCGATCCCGGTCCTGAAAGGCGTAATCACCGACAGCCATTTTTCACAGCGCGAACGCATGGGCCGCTCCCTCGCCTTCCTCGCGCGCATTGTTCAAGACGGTTGGGCCACGGAAGCCCACGGAATCGGCGTCGACGAAACAACCGCCGTGCTGGTCGAAGCCGATGGCCACGCCCGCGTAGTAGGGAAAAATTCCGTCTACTTCATGACCTTAGATCATCGCCCGGAAGTTTGCGCCAACGGAAAGCCCCTAACCATGCGCCACGTGAAAGTTTTAAAGCTCAGCACCGGAGACCAGTTCGACCTCAAAACGTGGACCGCCACCGGCGGCAGCGCTTTCGAAGTAAACGTAGTAGACGGCAAAATCACGCGCACCGACCAACCCTGATCCGCAAAACCCGGCGGTGTGACGTTACCCGCCCACCATCCCGCCGCAACACGCAACCCCGTCACGAAATGCCTTCAGGTGTAAATGTAGCGCCGGGGCCTTTAGCCCGGCAGCCTTTGTCATCTCGACGCCAACGTTTGTCGAAACTCACAAATTAATCCGCCGCGGCCCGCTAACAAACGGATTCCCGCGCTCGTAAAAACGAAGCAGCCGGTGCGCGTCAAGCCTGATTCCAATACGCACGCTAACGCCAATTTCCCCAGTCGCCCTCGCGGCCGTGCCCAACCAAAGAGGCCCTTTAGCGCACATGTCCACCCCCTCCAGGCTGGGCGTAATCCGCATGGTCGCGGCCAGCCGTCCAGGCCCGCGCGTAAGGTCGGTCGAACGCGCCATCGATTTTTTCCCCGCTCTCGCGCGTACGCCTTTGATCGCGCGATGCCGCTCCATCCACTCAACGCCCTCCAGCGGCTCAAGTCCGCGCAAAAGAATTCCTTCGCCAATTCCTTCGCGCTGGCCGGAAATGTTGAGCATGTAGTGGTTGCCATAAATAAAATAAACGTACGCATGCCCGCGTTCGCCAAAAAGCGTACGGTTGCGGGGCGTCATTCCTCGAAACGCGTGGCAGGCCTTGTCGCCCACAATATACGCTTCGGTTTCAACGATCCGTCCGCTGAGCCGGACATGCGGCAAGTCGCGCACCAGCGTTTTGCCGATCAAAAAGCGCGCCAGTTCGACGGTATCAACCGGCAGCTCGCTCCGCCGCAGCCGCCGAATCCGAATTTTAGTGCGCGCACTCGTCATGCAATTCGTTCTATCATACGGACTGCTTTCGCGCGGCTCACAATATTTTCTCGACGCCGGTGACGTTCTTGGCGGCCCCGCTGGTGATATAGGTGATCGACAGAATGATGCACGACAAAATGTCCGATAAAGAACAGTCCTGGCCCGCGCTCCCCTTCGCGGAGTGGAAAGACACTTGCGCCACCCTGCATATGTGGACGCAGATCGTCGGAAAAGTGCGCCTCGCGCAGAGCCCGCTGATCAACCACTGGTGGGAAGTTCCGCTCTACGTTTCCGCGCGAGGCCTCACCACCTCCTCGATTCCCTGCCCTGGCGGAAATTTTGAAATCAGTTTTGACTTCATCGATCACCGCCTCGATATCAGGACCAGCAGCGGCGCATCTCGCACGATCGCGCTTTACCATCGCACAGTCGCCGGATTTTATCGCGAGTTCATGGAGATGCTGCGCTCCCTGGGCCTCAACGTAAAAATCTGGCCCATGCCGGTCGAGATACCGAATCCAATTCGCTTCGATCAGGACGTGACTCACGCGCGTTACGAGCCTGGTTATGCAAACCGCTTCTGGCGGATTCTGGTATCCGTGGATTCCATATTCAAAGAATTTCGCGGCAGATTCATCGGCAAAGCCAGCCCGGTGCATTTTTTCTGGGGAAGTTTCGACATAGCCGCATCTCGTTTTTCAGGCAGGCGCGCCCCCGAGCGTCCCGGCGCCGACAAAATTACAAAAGAAGCCTACTCGCACGAGG